>Ga0265798_10000034_pt1 | contig 323555 bp, 284 predicted proteins | sample P3T30metagenome_FD_192430 | JGI IMG/M metagenome (GOLD analysis project Ga0265798, IMG submission 192430) | Plant litter microbial communities from East Loma Ridge, Irvine, California - P3 T30 | ecosystem: Environmental > Terrestrial > Plant litter > Unclassified | place: USA: California...
CTATAGTTGGATTATAATATTTATTTACATTATATTTGCCAACTCAAAATGGGGGATTAGCTCAGTTGGCTAGAGCGCTTGCATGGCATGCAAGAGGTCATCGGTTCGACTCCGATATTCTCCACTTTATAAAGAACCCGTAAACTATGTTTGCGGGTTTTTGTTTTTTGAGAAGTTTATTATTCTAAAGTATCGCTACGGGCTTAGCAGTGTCTTGCTTGCAAAGCCTGCTTAACTTACAGAGTCATTAAATTCAATATTAGAAAATTTTAATCTACACATTAAATATTTTAATATTAACTCTAATATTGTTAAAATACGAACAATTTTGCAACGTTGTTAGTTGAAATCGCTTGTAGTGCTTATTTTTGCCCCCTCGTTAAAATGCGACAAAGCAAAATTATTTACTATGACCCCTTTACAACGATTCTATAATTTACTGAAGCTGGATAAGCGTGATGTTTATCAAATTATATTTTACGCTGCCTTTGCAGGGCTTATTAATCTTTCGCTACCCTTAGGAATACAGGCAATTATAAATTTTATACAAAGCGGACAGGTAAGTGTTTCCTGGATAGTGCTTGTAATCATCGTTACGCTTGGAGTAGCTTTTGTGGGTGTGCTTAATATAATGCAGTTCCGTATTTTAGAAAACCTGCAGCAACGCATTTTTGTGCGCTCCTCTTTTGAGTTTGCGTACAGGATGCCGCTTATAAAATTTAATGAGCTGTACCACAAGTACCCGCCGGAACAGGCTAACAGGTTTTTTGATACCCTTACACTTCAAAAAGGAATGGCTAAACTACTGCTGGATTTTTCTGCAGCATTGTTGCAAATAGGTTTCGGTATTATCCTGCTTTCTTTTTATCACTACTTCTTTATCATATTAGGCTTATTGCTGGTGCTTTTGCTATATATAATTTTTAAGTTCTCTTATAAAGAGGGTATGGAAACAAGCATTAAGGAAAGTACTTATAAATACAAAGTAGCAGCCTGGCTGCAGGAAATAGCCCGTAACCGTGAAAGCTTTAACCAGGAGCCCCGCTTTGACTTCGCACTTAGCAAAAATGACCGCCATGTAAGCGATTACGTAAACTATAGAGAAAAGCACTTTGTAGTTATTAAAAGGCAATACATTCAGCTTATTATATTTAAGGTAATTATTACGGCGGCACTATTATCTATAGGAGGGTTTTTAGTAATAAATAATCTAATGAATATAGGTCAGTTCGTGGCATCAGAGATTGTTATCCTACTACTCATTAATTCAATAGAGAAAATAATATTTGGGCTTGAGTCATTTTATGATGTGCTAACGTCTGCAGAGAAAATAGGGCAGATTACTGATATGGAAACTACAGATATGCCTTCTCAGGTAACTGCTGAAGCGAAGGATATACGAATGGAAGTTTCGGGCGTTAATTTTAATTTCCCGGATTCTACGGCAAATTCATTAAAGAATATTAGTCTTGAGGTTAATCAGGGGGAGAAAATCGTGCTTACCGGTAGTAATGGCGTGGGTAAAAGCACGCTGCTTGGTTTGCTCTCCGGTAATTTGGAACCGGAAAGTGGTGCCATTTACATTACAGATGACTCAATTAGCAGGATTAGTAAAGAAGATTTTAAAGCTAAATCGCGAAGCCTGTTAAAGGGAGAAACTTTGTTTGAAGGAACTATACGCGAAAACATACTCTTTGGAGATGAAACCGTACATAAGGATAACCTTAAATGGGCGCTGGATAGCGTGTCGCTTTCTCCCTATATTAAAAATTTTACCGATGGCTTAGAGACGCATATACACCCCAATGGTAAGGAGCTCTCGGCCTCTGATGTGCAAAAGATATTGTTGGCACGATGCATTATACAGAAACCAAGCGTTTTATTTTTAGAAGATCCGACTGATAAGATGGATGATGAAACATCAGATAAAATAATTAAGTTTTTAACGGAGGAGAAAAGCTGGACTTTAATTGTAGCATCTAATAAGGATATCTGGAAGGAACATTGCAACCGTGTACTGGAAATGGATAACGGACAAATTATAAACGACAATAAATTAGACTAACATGCTCCAAATTTCTAAAAATAGAGAAGTACTTATTGTCCCGGGCAAATATGCATCTATAAGCAGTGTTGCCCGCAGGCCGCACTACAAGTTACTCAACAGGATTTTCATTGGGTTTTTAGTGTTTTTAATTCTCTGCCTTTTCTTACCCTGGACACAAAATATCTCCGGGCGGGGGGCAGTCACAACCTTAAAGCCGGATCACAGGCCGCAAACGGTACACAACGTTATAGCGGGAAGGATAGAAAAATGGTATGTTCAGGAAGGAGATTACGTAAAGAAGGGCGATACGATCCTGTTTATATCTGAAACGAAAGAGGATTACTTAGATCCTAACCTTGTGGGGAACACTAAAGAGCAGGTTGATGCGAAACAGCTGGAACTTGAATCGTATAGTGATAAAGTGAATTCGATAGAGTTGCAGGCACAGTCACTTACCACCGAGCGGGGGCTCAAACTGCAGCAGGCGCAGAATAAAATTAAACAGGCTTATTTTAAAATCAAGAGCGATAGTATGGATCTCGAGGCAGTAAAAACCCAGCTTCGTATAGCCCAGACCCAGTATAACCGTTCGACAGCACTTAATAAGGAAGGACTAAAACCGCTGACAGATGTTGAACAGAAGCGGTTAAACCTTCAGGAGAGTGAAGCTAATATCATTACCCAGGAAAATAAGCTGCTGAGCAGTAAAAATGAGCTCATTAATGCTAAAGTTGAGATTAACCGTGTGCAGGCTGAGTACGCTGAGAAGATATCGAAAGCAAAAAGTGATAAGTTCTCGGCAATAAGTACACAGTATAGTACTAAGGGGCAGGTTAACAAGCTGAAAAACCAGTATGTAAATTACAACATGCGTAATGGATTGTACTACATTATGGCACCGCAGGCAGGGTACGTAAACAGGGCGTTGCTTGCCGGTCTCGGTGAGACCATTAAAGAGGGTACGGCTATTGTAAGTATAATGCCGGCTGGCTATGACATAGCTGTAGAAACCTACGTAGAACCTATAGATCTTCCGTTAGTGCATCGGGGGGCTAAGGTAAGAGTTTGGTTCGATGGTTGGCCGCGCATTGTCTTTTCAGGCTGGCCGGGCTTATCATACGGTACTTATGGCGGGCGTGTAGTAGCTATTGAAAACTTTATAAGCCCTAATGGTAAATACCGTGTGCTTGTATCTCCGGATTCTGAAACGAAAAAATGGCCAAAGCAACTAAGCATAGGAGCAGGTGCCGAAAGCATTGCACTGCTGGAGACAGTGCCAATATGGTATGAAATATGGCGAAATCTGAATGGTTTCCCACCTGATTATTATCAACCGGAGGGTAATGAATTATCCGGAAAGAAAAAATAATACAACATGATTCAGTATCTTAAAAAGATGTTCCTCCTGGTTTTTATAGTTTGCATTTCTAACGTGCATGCACAGGATAATGGACAGTCTGAAATGACATATAACGAATTTTTGGGGTATGTAAAAAAGTATCATCCCCTTGTTAAACGGGCTAACCTTGTTGTGAGCAATGCCCAGGCAGCACTTATGGTAGCGCGTGGCGGCTTTGACCCTAAAATCGAAGTTGATTATGATACAAAGGAGTTCAAGGGAACCGAATACTATTCGGTGTTGAAGAGCAGTTTTAAAATACCTACATGGTATGGCATAGAAGTTAAAGCCGGCTTTGATGAGACCGATGGCCGGTATTTTAATCCGCAAAACCGCACACCTGACAGAGGGCTCACATCGGTTGGGGTTAGCGTTCCTCTTGGCCAGGGCCTGTTTATAAACCAACGCATGGCAGATGTAAGGGAAGGTAAACTACAATTGCAACGCAGCGACGCCCAGCGCAGGCTCAGGGCTATAGAAGTTTTGTATAGTTCGAGCGCGGCATACTTTAACTGGAAGCGAAGCTATGATGAGGTAGCACTTTATACCAACTATTTAAGTTTTGCAGAGGTTCGCTATAAAAGTGTTATAACATTAATCGAACAGGGCGATTCCCCCGCAATAGATAGTATAGAGGCGGGTATAACGGTACGCAACAGGCTACTGAATCTTGAGAATGCGAAGTTAAAACTGATTAAGGCAAAGCTCCTGTTGTCCAACTACCTGTGGTTGGAAGATGTGCCGGTAGAATTGCAGGATAGCATTAAGCCGGAAAGTGCATTATTAAATACGCTCGATGAAACACTTAAGGTCAATGAGATGGTAATTGATCCTAACCAACTCGACAGCCACCCAAAGATACAGTCGTTGCAGACTGAAATCTCTATTTTAGATATTGACAGGCAGCTGAATGCAAACATGCTTTTGCCTAAGTTAAATGTTGGGTATTACCATCTTTCAGATCCGGGATATTTCAGGAATTTTCCTGTAGACGTTTATAAGTTCAATGTAAACTTTAGCCTCCCGATATTTTTGCGCAAAGAGCGGGGATATTTAAGGCTCGCTAAATTAAAGATACAGGATGCAACTTATAACCTTGGCCAGGAACGGCTTGAGCTTAAAAATAAAATTGTAGCGCAGCAAAGTCAGGTGGCATCGTTAAAGAAGCAAAAAGGTATCATCGATGCCTTGGTTAACGATTACACCACCATGCTAACATCTGAAGAAAGGCTCTTTACTTACGGTGAAAGTTCTGTATTTTTAATCAATTCCCGCGAGAACAATCTTGTAAACGCACGGCTTAATCAAATCGATATCGAAAACCAGTTCTATCTCTCAAATGCCGAATTGTACAGGATATTAGCTAACCCCGATTAATTAGTTCGCTAACAGTATCTGAGATAAGTATTGTCTCTACCTTACAATGCCGGGAACTTATCTCTATATTGTCTATATTTGGTGTGTTATTTACAGGATCATATCAGATGAAAAATAGTTCTAAGCTTCCGGGGTGGGTGGCCACTACAAGCGGCTATCAAAAATTGATTCTTTCGCTATTTTTCGCAGTTTGTTCATTTGGTATTACACAACTATTTGCGTTAAGTTCAAGCATAAGATTTATAATTTGCTGGGATGTATTTGCTTTTTCAATGATTATCATGAGTTGGTTGTTATTCTTTAATACTACAGCCTCCCAACAGCATGAAGTTGTAAAACGGCAGGATGATGATATCAGGGTTATATTTGCCATAGTGCTTAGCTCTGTATGTATAAGCCTTTTGGGAACGGTCCTTCTGATACTTAGTAATAAGGAGTCGGCCATTGACAGAGATATTCGAACGATATTTACTCTTGCTGCAGTAACCGCTTCCTGGATATTGCTTCATACTATCTTTACAATAAGATACGCCCACCTTTACCACAATTATCATGACCCTGTGACTCATGCTGAGGGTGGGGGGATTGATTTCCCAAATGCAGAACAACCCGATTATATCGATGTTGCTTATTTTTCTTTTGTGATAGGGATGACCTTTCAGGTATCAGATGTAACAATTTCTTCAAAGTTAGTAAGGCGTTATGTCTTGCTGCATAGCCTTATATCATTCGTCTTTAATACCATTATTGTAGCGCTAACTGTAAATGTAATCGCAGGGATAAGTAAGTAAAGTTATAGCAGTCTTTATATACAGCGTAGCGCAATAATTTCCCTTATATTCGGCTTTTAAATTAACTCAGTAAATCATGTCGTCAGAAAAAAGTACTCAGGAAAAAACAACCCTTCACCCGCGGAATAAGAACAGGGAACGATATGATCTTGGTGCGTTAATTTTAGCAGTTCCTGAGTTGGCGAGCTATATAAAGCCAAATAAATTTGGAGATGACTCAGTAGATTTTGCCAGCCCCGTTGCGGTAAAATTGCTGAATAAGGCGTTGCTCCATCATTATTATAGTGTCGAATACTGGGATTTCCCCGAAGATAATTTGGTCCCTCCCATTCCGGGGAGGGCTGATTATATACACTATATGGCCGACCTTCTTACCGAAAGCAATTTTGGGCGTGTCCCTGCCGGCGATAAAATTACCTGTCTTGATGTGGGTACCGGGGCAAGCTGCATTTATCCTATTTTAGGAGTTATAGAATATGGGTGGAATTTTATTGCATCAGATATCAATGCTGAATCGCTTTCTTCCGCACAAAATATTGTTGCCGGTAATCCATTATTAAAGGGGAAGGTAGATTGCAGGCTTCAGAATAATCCCAAGGCTTTTTTTGATGGTATAATAACCGATAATGATAAAGTTGACATTATGGTTTGTAACCCTCCGTTTCATGCCTCTGCTACAGAAGCAAGCAGTAGTGCTAAGAGAAAGGTGCAAAATTTATCGGGAAAGAAAGTTAAATCCCCGGAATTGAATTTTGCAGGAATAAGCAGCGAACTTATTTATGATGGCGGTGAGCATCAGTTTATTCATGACATGATTGCCGATAGTAAACGATTTTCTAAAGCCTGTTACTGGTTCTCAACATTGGTTTCAAAACAGTCAAATCTTAAAGGTATATATAAGGCCTTAGATACTTTTAAAGCAGTTTCGGTAAAAACAATAGAGATGGGCACAGGTAACAAATCTACCCGCATTGTAGCGTGGACATTTCTTACTAAGGATGAACAAAGGGCGTGGAGGGATGCTAACTGGAAGAATACGAATAAAACCTAACCGGAGATTTTGTAAGCTGCTATACTACTCCTGCAAGGGCCTTAATGTATTGCTATAAGTGACAATAAATGTAGTTTCCCCTCCGGGATTTTTCATGAGGTAGATGAATTTGTATTTTGCTGCATCCTTTGCAGATAATACAAATTCTTTTTTGGTTAGATTATCATACACTTTTGTGTCGACTGTGTTGTCTATACGTGCCTTATCTGCAATGCCGGTTTTAAGATTAGAGATTACATAATCGCTATATATTTTCTTCGCGGCGTTGCTTACTACGATTTTCTCACCCTTAAAGTTTTGGGTAAATACCAGTACAGAATATTTGTCTGCTGTCGCTTTAAGTCCTTTCAGGACAGATGCTTTTTCTGAGGCGGCTGCTGCCCTAAAATCGTCACGGTAACGCAGCTCTACAACTTCCTTACCCGATGCACCGGATGTTTTAGCACTTTTACACATGGCAAATAACATCAGGATAGGGAGTATATAAAGAATCTTTTTCATGTATGGTGTAGTTAAAATCGAACTTAAAAGTACTGCATAGGTATTGCTTATCACAACCGTTTATGATTTAAATAACAAAAGGCTCCCCGTGAAGGAAGCCTTTTAAACGTAACTATTTAACTAACCAAAACTATTCTTTAATCAATTTAATGGTACTTTGCCTGTTAGCAGTATCTGTAACTTTTACAAGATACATACCTTTACTAAGCATGCTAACATCATAATCATTGTCCGCGGCATTGGCCCCAAAACTTTTTACTAATTGTCCGGTTATAGCATATACATCTACTTTAGCGGCAGGTATATTTATGCTAAACTGTGTATTGGCAGGGTTAGGGTATAGTGCGGCTTTTGTTGTTGCAATACTTTCATTGCCCAAAATATTTGCCTGCCTGTTGCCCATTATCCTAAAGTCACCCGGCTGAAGTGTAATCGTTGTTGTTCCGGCCGCGATAACGCTGTTATCCATAAGGTTATACCAGTCGCCGGCAAGCGGGAAGTTAGTATTAACCGATTGAGCTGTAGTATTAAAGTTGGCTACAATTACAACGTTTTTCAACTGATCTGAAGCAAGTGCATCTTTTCGGATGTCAATTCTTGGTGTAAGTGTACCCGATGTTACTGTAAAAGTGGTAGTATGGAACACGTCATTATTTAGCTTTAAAGCGTTGATTTGTGCCCACGTGTTATAGACCGCCATCCTTGCAGGGTTTGTAGTATAACCCAGTTCCGAAGGTACAGGTTTAGGGTCGGTACGGCAATTGTTATTATAGGTGTCATTCTGGCAATAGTTAATGCCGTACTCATATCCAAGTTCTGCAAACTGCCAAATCATTTTAGGGCCTGGCACCGCTAAAAACACAGCACCTAATGCTTTTGCTCTTTCTAATCCTGTAGCAAGAGTTCCTGCATCATAGCTTCCTGACTCGGCTCCGTACAACAAGTTTTTAAACATCAGTCTTTCCTCGTCATGGCTTTCAGCATACCCTATAGCTCTTGGCGCTGTGAAGCCTTTATTTTCAAAGTCAATACTGCTAAAGTTACTGTTATCGGCATACCCCATAGTTAACTGGTTGTAAGCAAAGTTATGGTTAGACCAAAGCATAATGCCTTTGCCTTCTCCCACGCGGTAGTTCGCCCATTCTATCTCTTCAGCGGCAGAGCTGGCAGGCCCGGTACCATTGCCAAGATGCTCGAAGATAACGTAAAAGTCAGGATCGATATTCCATTGATAATCTGCATACTGTTTTAATATTTCTACCCTGTCAGCATGGTAGGCATTGGTACATGTTTCATCGCCATTCGCACACTCCTGAGTAAATCCTTTGGTAAGGTCCCAACGGAAACCGTCTATATGAAAATCGTTCATCCAGCGCTCTATAGTGCGTTCAGAGTAATACTGTGTAAGCAGGCTTTCGTGATTAAGATCGGTACCTACATTATAGGAGTGGGTAGGTATAATGTTACAATACGGGTTCTCTGCAGTTGTGTCTCCGTAACCATCTCCATCTGGATCGTTAGCCCACATGCGGTTAAGCGGAGAACGTCCAAAAACATGATTTAGAACGACGTCGAAGATAACTGCAATGCCATTCTGGTGGCAAAGGTCTACAAATGCTTTAAGGCTGTTTTCATTTCCGTACGCTTTATCAGTAGCCATATGGAAAGAAGTATTATAACCCCATGATATATTACCTTCAAACTCCATTACGGGCATTAGCTGTATGGCATTTACCTTAAGATTTTTAAAATAATCTATTTGCGCTGCAAGGGAGGTCCACGTTTTTTCTGAATTAAAATCCCTTACTAATGTTTCATATATAATAAGGTCTTCTTTGGCAGGCTTTACAAAATCAGTTACCTGCCAGTTGTAAGGAACCTGTGCAGTTTGCAAAACCGTTACGTCAAAGCTTTGTCCTGCAGGATATACAGGCAGGTCCGGGTACTGTGCCGGTGTAAGGTATGAGTCGTCTGTTGGAGAGAGTACTAACGTAGAGAAAGGATCGGCTGTTTTTACCATAGCCTGACTATTTGCCGCAGGAGTTTGGTCTACCACCCAGTACTGATACGTTTCAATCTGACCCGCAGTAAGGCCCGTAAGTTCAAGCCAGAATTTGCCTGTAGCTGTATCTTTTTTCATGGCATGCGCCGATGATGGCTGCCAGTTGTTAAAACTACCCGCTACATACACAAAGTCTTTACCCGGAGCGTTAAGTACTAAAGTTGCCTTAGTAGCATCGGCAGCATTGTAGTTTATACCATCTCGAACACCGTCAGGCAATGCCGCGTTGACAGTGTTTGGATTTACAACTACATTAAACGTTCTTGTAATAACATTACTGCCCATAGTAGCAGTTAGCGTGTATGCCTGGTTAGATGTTATATTGGTGTGTGTATAGCTATAATTTGCCGTACTGGTATTAGCGTTGATACTGGTTCCGTTTGCTACCAGATTATAGCTTGCGTTGCCACCGGAATTCGTAGCACTTACCGTAAAGCTTCCTCCCGAATTTATAATAGTCGTGCTATTAGCAGCGGGAGCGGTAAGATTTAGCTGAAAAGCTCCCACATTTAAAAAGGTATCCGCACTTTGCTGAGAGCCATCTGCGCTACGGAGCACTATGCATATTTGCGATATGTTGCTCGTAGCAGGAACACTAAAGTAAGTATACAGGTCTGGCGAAAGGGTTAGGCTATAAATATTTCCCGATACAGGAGTCAATGCCGGTTGGTTCGTATTAGCCCATGAGCCAATAACATTTTGCCACGGCTGTCCGTTTACCGTTACACCCATGTGGGCATAGATGGTGCCTGTGTATCCCGCAAGGGGTGTACCGGTCTTGTCGAAGTTTATAGTTACAGGAGCTGTAGCTATCGCGGGCGATGGGGTAGTGGTAATTTGCCCGTAGCTAAGTGCGCTGAACATTATAAACAGAGAGAATAGAATTTTTTTCATACATGTATAGATATAAGAAATCGGCTATACGTTAGTATAGCCGATTTTAATAGAATTAGTTTACCGGTATGTATATATACTGACCTGTAATGTCGCTAAACAGAATATTGTAGTTGCCATTTAAGGAAATACCAACTGGTATATCTGATCCGCCAGGAACACCTACTCCGGAATATGAAGTAGGACCTCCCCAGTTTGTATCCCATGAATTATTAGCACGAAATTTTAAAGCTCCGTTTAAGGTTAGAGCGATATTGTTTATGTACCATATATGGCTATCAAATGTAGATTGTGTCATATCCGTGTCGTTATCCCACCCTCCGGGTGTAGAGCTGCCTATAACTCCTATTGTAGGATAGGTTGGAGCAGCAGACGCATCAAAAGGAACAAAAGTATAAGTCAGTTCAGAAACATTTACTGTTAGCGTATAATAACCTGCTGTAGTAACTTCAAAAGCGGCCGGGTCAGCATCTGCCTCTGTAAGCCTCGCAACAAGCGACGTTCCATTGGTACCATATGATGGTGCTGATTGCCCTTTTTTCCTTACAAGTTTAAACTGTCCGGGTGCAAAGTAACCTGTATAGCTGTAAGAATCTCCATTTGCAGGGTCTCTGAATAATGGGTACATATTAGCTGCAGTGTTTTCTGCTCCGGCAGCGGTAGCAGTGCCGGTTAAATAAAGATCTTCATATGGATATGTTGTATAAGGAGTAATGGATACGGTTACAACATTACTATACATCGCTTCAGATGCATTGTTTAAGCTTGCTTTTATCCTGATTTCAAATTGCGCTGCTTCAAAAGGTTCGCCACCTGCTGCAATTGCAGCCCCATTAAGAGTTTGTACAGTAACTGCACTCTGATTTTGCCCTGCGGCAGATGCAATAACTTTTGGCGCTGCAAAATTATTACCGGCCTTATCAAGCTGTACTTCATAATTAACAACAACATCCTGGTCAAAATTAGCCGATGACCATACAAAACGCTCTATTTGAGATGCTGCATTTGTAACATCTAATACATAATTGCTGCCTTCTCCGGGAGCTGCTAATACTGGTGCATCAACTGCTATAGCTACAGGTCTGTCTTCTACGTCGTCTGTCTCGCATGATATAGCGAAAATGCTAAGCAGTATTAAAAGTGATTTAGTTATATTTTTCATTTTCATTTTGATTAGTTTATTAGTATCCTGTATTTTGTCGTAATGATGGGTTAGCTGTTATAGCGCGTGAAGGAATTGGGAACACATTTAGGTATTCTGGTGTAGAAACGCCATTTTCTGTATTTCCTTTCCACTGCCATACATAAGAGCTTCCTGTAAATTTCCCAAAACGAACAAGGTCTGTACGCCTATGGCACTCCCAGTACAATTCGCGTGCTCTTTCGTCAAGTACAAAATCAAGTGTAATGTTACCTTCTGTAATTTGCGGTGCGTTTGCTCTTGTTCTAAGTTGATTAACGTAAGTTGCTGCCTGAGACATTGATCCCTGGCCTCTAACAGCAAGTTCTGCATACATAAGGTAAGCATCGGCAAGCCTGAACATTGGGAAATCAGTATCTACAAAGTTTAGAGAAGGATCTGTACCTACTCCTCCTGTAGAAGTTAAGTTAGTAAACTTAGTCACTCCGTAGCCATATACTTCATTACTAAAGTCGGGCATATCAATAGTCTGACCAGTAGTATGGAAAATTGCGCGATTATCTGTATTACCTGTAACATCGCTAAACTTATTTACAAATTCTCTTCTTGCTCTAAGACCTTTCCATCCGGTGTTAACACCATAGTCACTAGCATTCATAGAGCTTAGTATAGATGCATGTATGATGTAATAAGTACCACCACCGGTTGTATAACGGCCATCAAATCTTACAGGGAAGATAATTTCGTTTTGAGCGCCATTCCTGTCGTTATCTGCCATAAACAGGTTTTTAAACGGAATTTCTGCAATACGGTAAGATGATCCTAATACATCGGCTAATGCTGCCGAAGCCTCTGCCCACTTAGGAGTACCTGTATATACCTGAGCATTTAGGTACAACTTAGCAAGTAACATCTTTGCTGCTACCTTATCAGCACGGCCATATTCGTTAGCCTGAGATGCTTTAAGATCGGCATCAATTGCAATAAGCTCAGATGTTATAAAATCAAATACTTCTTGTTTAGATTTTTGTTCCGGGAAGAAGAAACCTACTTCATCATTCTCTGTAACTATAGGAATGCTTCCAAAAAGATCGAGTGCATGCCAGTAAGATAGAGCTCTTAAAAAGCGCGCTTCTGCTCTGTATGAAGCAATATCTGCTTTTATAGAAGCTTCTACAGGCCTGCTGTTTATCAGTGCATCTGTAGATTGCCTTAGGAATTCATTAGCAAGGCTTATCTGGTAGAAAGTTCTTGAGTACATTACATAAATAAACTCATTATCACTATTCCATCGCTGAGTATTCATGGAAGGTAAATTACCATCCTGCCAGGCGATATTAGCTTCATCTGTAGAAATCTCCTGCATTGTAAACAACGACCGAAGGTAAGGGCTAAAGTCATTACGAATACCACCTATATCTTCTCCGCCATCGCCCTCACCGTTACCGGCACGTGCAAGGCCACCATATAATTTTGCCAGGAACATCCTGTAAGCCTGAGGGTTTTCGTAATACTTCTCTGCTGTAAAATCATCATCATCCTTTGGCACAACGTCTAGGTCATCTGTACAAGAAGCAACTATTACCGATACAAAAAGCAGTAATAAAGCTTTAGCAGTTAAAAATTTTATTTTTTTCATCATCAATTTAATTAAAAGTCTAAATTAAGTCCAAACATGAACATTCTTGCACGTGGGTAGATTGTATTGTCTATACCGCTAAAAACTTCTGGATCCACACCATCGTAGTCTGTTATAGTAAGTACGTTCTGTACACCCACATTTAATCGTAACCTTGAGTTATTATATCCCATAGGGTCCTGAATGGTATATCCTAATACAATGTTGTCTAACTTAAGCCATGACGCATTTTGTATATAATAGTCAGAGAAGAAACGGTTGTTGCCTTCCTGAAGGAACCCACTGTTGTAATAATCTGAATGGATATTACTTAATACATCGCTGTAACGTACTCCTGTTTGTAGAACACCAGAGCTTGAAGCAACATTATTATACATGTAATTACCTACACTCGCCCTCCAGGCCATTGAGAAATCCCAATTTTTGTAATTCATGTTATTCTGGAAACCAAATGTAAAATTAGCATTAGGTTTTTTATAATGATAACGGTCGTCAGAGTCTATGATGCCATTACCGTTTCGGTCTACATATACACCTTCTAATGGTTTTCCATTTTCACCATAAACCTGCTCATATACATAGAATGAGTTAGGTATAAATCCTACAGATTGTAGTTGTATTGTATTACCGCCGCCACCTTGAATATCTCCGGTAGGAATATCTACACCATTTGCAAGCTCGGTAATTTTACGCTCGTTGTAGAACAGGTTGAAGTTTGCATTCCAATTAAATGATTCACTGCGAACGATGTCATAGCTTACATTAAACTCTATACCCTTAGAGGTAAAGCTACCAAAGTTTCTTGGTCCCTGGTTAGTAAGGTTAGATCCGTCTGGATAAGGTACTGTTGCAAGCAGGTCTTTAGATTCTTTATCAAAAATATTAAATGATCCCGTCAGCCTGTTATCAAAGAAACCGTAATCAAAACCAATAGTCATATCTGTAGTTTCCTCCCACTTAAGACCTGTATTATATCCCTGCGGACGGCCATAGCTTACAAAGCTGTTGCCAAACTGATATTGACCCTGAGGGCTTGTAGAGGTGGTATAGCGGGGTATGTAAGCCATACGGTCACCTATATCCTGCTGTCCCGTTACCCCAATACCAAATCGAAGTTTAAGTTCTGATATTGCTTTTACATCTTTAAGGAAGTTTTCATTATTAATTTTCCAGGCGATAGCTCCGCCATAGAAATCTCCCCAACGGTTTTCCTTAGAAAAACGGGAAGTACCATCTCTACGATAGTTTAATGTAAGTAGGTATTTATCGTTAAATCCTAAGTTAAGCCTGCTAAAGTACGATTGCAGGTTAACAACGGGTTCTGTATTTACATCTGATATAGAGTTAGGGTCTACCTCGTTGCCGCTGTTATATTGTTGTGCTGTAAAATTTTGGTACGTGTAACCTCCGGTAAAATCTATGTTTAGTTTACCTAATTGTTTAGTATATACTAAGTAGGCATCTAATAATTTGTTTTCTCTTTCGTCTGAAAAATAATTGCTTGCGCCATAGTTTACAAAGTTACCGGTACTTATGTTCCCAGTAGAGTAGCCGCTCGGGCTAAGATTGCTTAGGGTATTTGTACCGCTGCCATCCTGCTTGTCATAACCAAGATTTAATACTGCTCTTAAATCTTCAAAAAAGTGCAGTTTATAATCTATTTGCGCATTACCATAAAGCCTGCGGTTATTGGTAATGTTTCTGCGCTGCTCTAATAAAGAAACAGGGTTTAATTGTGCACCGGTTCCCACTCTGTCGCCATCGGCTTCAAACCATTCAAAATATCCGCCAAAGATAGAGCTTGGATCATACACAGGTTGTGTAGGGTCAAAACGAATTGCATTTCCTATAGCACCTTCATCTGCAAAACGGTTGTCCTGCCATGACAGGTTAGCATTTATGTTTAATTTTAAATGGTCATCAAAAAATGATGGATTTAATGCTAATGATGTGGTAGTCCTTTTAAATTCACCTGTTCTCAATATACCCGGTATATCTGTATAACCTACAGATAAACGTGCGGGTACCTTATTAAACAAGCTGCCTCTCAGTGTAAGGTTGTTATCTATAGATATTGTGTTCGAAAAAATCTCATCCTGCCAGTCTGTGTTTGCAGTGCCAAGAAGAGCTTTTTGAGCAGCAGTAGCGTTTGTAGTTGGGGCATTTACAAGATCCCTGAATTCATTAGAAGAAAGTACATCAACTTTTTTAGCAAGGGTATTATAAGTTGTGCGTGAGTTAAATGAAACCTGAAGCCCGCCTTTACCGCCTTTTTTTGTAGTGATAATTATTACACCATTTGCTGCACGGCTACCATAAATAGCCGCCGCAGAAGCATCTTTTAGTATAGAGAATGACTCTATATCGTTTGGGTTTATAGAAGCTAATACACTTGTTGCACCGCCGCTTGTATTGTTGTCTATGGGTAAGCCGTCTATTACTATAAGCGGGCTGTTGCTGGCACCCAGTGATGACCCTCCCCTTATACGGATATCTGATCCTGAGCCCGGAGCGCCGTTTGTGGCAATTGTTACACCGGCAACACGGCCATTAATTTGGTTCTCTGCAGTAGCATTAAAACCTTTATTAAAAGTTTTAGTGGTTATTAAATCTACAGATCCTGTTGCATCTGTCTTTTTAACACTACCATAACCTACAACAACAACTTCCTGAAGTTGCGTGGCATCATCCTGCATAACAACATCAATACTAGCTTGTCCTGTATATGCAATAGTTTGGTTTGCAAAGCCTATAGAACTAAAAATAAGGTTGGCACCACTGGTTACGTTACCTAAGGTATATTTTCCATCCAGGTCGGTCGCTGTGCCGTTTTGAGTGCCCTGTACAATTACATTTACTCCGGGTATGGGCTCACCCGTTGTATTATCGCGCACTACACCCGTAAGAGTACTCTGGGCCAGAGCACTAAAGGGCAGCATCAGCAATAAAAATAGTAATCTTTGATACATAGTTTTCATACAAATTGTTTAGGTTAAATTTTTGCTTTTTAAGCTTATAATTCCACTTCAGAGAATAAAACTATTCAATTTGATAATATAAAAAAAACGTTTTCGTAAAATAGGGTTACGCAAACGTTGGCGTGTTGAAAACTTTTCATTTTTAGGGCGTTATATTGCTATTATTAAAAATTAAATTTACCTTTAATTATAATTCGATAATTTTTATCCCCATTATGAAAAGAAAGGTCACTTTAAAGCAAATTGCAAAGGAACTTGATGTGTCAATTTCTACGGTTTCTAAAGCGTTGAGAAACAGTCCTGAAATAGGGGAGGAAACCAAGCAGAAAGTTCAGGCTTTTGCTAAATTTTATAATTATCGCCCTAATAACATTGCCTTAAGCCTTAAGAATAAAAAAACAAAGACGATAGGCATTATAATACCCGAAATTGTGCACCATTTTTTTGCTACAGTGATTAGCGGAATAGAGCAGGTTGCCAATGAAAATGGCTATAACGTAATTGTGTGCCTCAGCAACGAAAGTTTTGATAAAGAGGTAATAAACATGGAGATACTGGCTAACGGCAGTACCGATGGTTTTATAATGTCGCTCTCTAAAGAAACGCAGCAAAAAAAAGATTTTCACCATATACAGGAAGTTATAAACCAGGGCATGCCGGTGGTAATGTTTGACAGGATTACTAACGACGTGCTGTGCGATAAGGTAATTATAGATGACCAACTTGCGGCTTATGAAGCGGTCGAGTTCTTTATAAACAAAGGATTTAAAAATATTGCTTTGGTTACCACCGTAGATTATGTAAGTGTAGGTCGTTTGCGCACAGATGGTTACATAAACGCTTTAAATGATCATGATATACCAGTGCACGAAGACATGATTGTAAAAATTGAGGATATTGAGGGCTGCGCTTCTAAAATTGAGGCTTTATTAAAGGATAAAAAACCCGATGCTATATTTGCAGTTAACGAGCTTTTTGCCGTAACAAGTATAAAACTGGCAGCAAAAATGGGAATTAAAATACCCGAAGAGCTATCTGTAATTGGGTTTACTGATGGTATTATATCCCAGTTTTCGAGCCCGAGCATCACAACCGTGAGCCAGAACGGAATTTATATGGGTGGACGTGCTGCCAAGATGTTAATAGACCGCCTTGAGCTGGAAGAGGAGGAGGAAAACGAGCAATACAGGACAGAATTAATTGAAACACATTTAGTAGAACGGGAATCTACGTCAACGATGTAGTTCGTGTAAGGCACTAATTTTTAATTATTTAAAAAATCGGTGCTACCATAAACTCAGGAATTTATTTTACAGCAAAAGTTTTTCAGATTAAAAAATAGCTATATTTGTACTGATTATCAAAGCTTATAATTTCACTTCAACTCAAATTATAGTTTTGATAAGCCATACGCGCTTATCGTTAATAAATCATTTATACGATAATGGAAAAGCGTAAATTAGGTTTCTGGGAAATCTGGAACATGAGTTTCGGTTTCTTGGGGATACAAATGGGTTTTGCCCTCCAGAATGCTAATGTCAGCAGGATATTCCAAACGCTTGGAGCATCTATAGACGACATTCCTGCACTTTGGGTAGCTGCCCCGCTCACAGGGCTAATAGTACAGCCCATAATCGGTTACTTTAGCGACAGGACATGGACAAAACTTGGCCGGCGTAAACCTTACTTTTTAGCAGGGGCGCTTTTGGCATCGGTAGCATTGTTTTTAATGCCTAACTCACCACATCTTTGGTTTGCCGCCGGTATACTATGGATGCTCGATGCTTCTATTAATGTTACCATGGAGCCATTCCGTGCATTTGTAGGAGATGTGCTCAGCGAGAAACAGCGCACTACGGGCTTTGCCATGCAAAGTTTTTTTATAGGCCTTGGTGCGTATGTAGCTTCTAAACTACCCAATATCCTAACCTATTATAATGTGAGTAATATTGCCCCTGCCGGAGAGATACCGGATTCGGTAAAATATTCGTTTTACATAGGCGGTGCTGCATTTATAATTTCGGTATTGGTCACCATTTTTACCACTAAAGAATATTCGCCGGAGGAGCTTGCCGCTTTTGATAAAAGTGACGACGAGAAGTACAAGGAAGAAGAAAAGCCGGCTTCGTGGTTTACTGCTAACGGAAGCAGACATTTACTAATTGGTGTCATAGCGCTTATTGTTGGTTTACTGCTTACGTATATAATTTATGCAAACGGGCTTAAAAAAGATCTTTACGTGTTATCACTAGGATTAATAAGTCTTGGAGGGATAGCACTAATAATCTCTGGCTTATGCCAAAAGGCAGGAAACTATCGTAATGGTTTTATTACCATCATGAACGATTTTCAGTTTATGCCTAAAGTTATGAAGCAGCTTGCCTGGGTACAGTTCTTTACATGGTTTGCACTATTTTCGATGTGGATATATACCACCGGCGCTGTAACCGAACACATTTTTAAAACCACCGATACAACATCTGTTGCTTATAACACAGGTGCTAACGTGGTGAATGAAATGTTTGCCAACTATAACCTTGTGGGCGCTCTAGCTGCTTTTCTATTACCGTTAATTGCAAGACGTACCAGTCGTAAGTTTACCCACTTTATTGCATTGGTTGCAGGAGGATTAGGACTCGCCTCCATTTACTATTTAGGGCTTGCAGGAACTTTTACCAATGAGATATTTACAATAGGTACAAAAGGGTCATGGCTAAGTTTTACTTTTTATATGTATGATCTATCCATGATAGGAGTAGGCATAGCCTGGGCCAGTATACTTTCCATTCCGTTTGCTATGTTAAGCGGAGCTCTACCGGCATCTAAAATGGGGTATTACATGGGGGTATTCAACTTCTTTGTAGTAATACCACAGCTATTAGCTGCATCTATACTCGGTTTCCTTGTATCATTTTTCTTTGATAACGAACCTATTTATGCACTGCTTATAGGTGGTGCCTCTATGATATTAGCCGGGGTTATGGCCTTGTTGGTCAATGACAAAGCTAAGATTACCATCAATAATTAATCATCAATCAATCAACATAATAATGAATCAAAAGGCATTTATTTTTGACCTTGACGGGGTCATTGTAGACACGGCCAAATACCACTACCTGGCGTGGCAAAAAATAGCAAATCGGTTAGATATCGATTTTACACATGAGCATAATGAGCTATTGAAAGGAGTTAGCCGCGTACGGTCGCTCGATATTATACTTGGTCTGGGCAATGTTACCGCATCAGATGACGATAAGAACGTGTGGCTGCAGGAAAAAAATGAAGATTATCTTTCTTACATCACTAACATGCAGGCCGACGAAATCTTAGTTGGGGTAACAGAGGTATTAGATTGGCTTAAAAAAGATGGCCAGCTTATAGCATTAGGTTCGGCAAGTAAAAATGCACGCCCAATACTCGATAAAGTTGGTATCCTTCATTATTTTGACGCCATAGTAGACGGTAATGATGTTACTAACGCAAAGCCGGATCCCGAAGTATTCTTGATGGCTGCACAGCTTGTTGGTAAACCGGCAATCGGGTCTATAGTATTCGAGGATTCTGTAGCAGGTATACAGGCAGCAAATATTGCGGGAATGATAAGTGTTGGAATTGGTGATAAAAACATATTACATGAGGCCCAATACAACTTTAATGATTTTACAGAAATACACATACACTTTTTAGAAACCTTAGTTAATAAATAAGATGAACCAGGATTATATAGTACCGGATAATTGGAGTATAATTGAAGAGGGCTTTGATGCGGAAAGGGTTAAATCATCCGAAAGCTTATTTAGTATAGGCAATGGTGCCATGGGGCAGCGTGCTAATTTTGAAGAAAAATATACAGGGCATACCTTTCAGGGGAGTTATATAGCAGGTGTTTATTATCCTGATAAGACCAAAGTGGGCTGGTGGAAGAATGGCTATCCTGAATATTTTGCAAAAGTGCTTAATGCTCCTAACTGGATAGGCATAGATATAGAAATAAATGGCGAAGCCCTCGACCTTGCTACATGCAGCGAAATTGTGAATTTCAGGCGCGAGCTTAATATGAAAGAGGGTTGGTATAACCGTACATTCAAAGCCGTAATGCCAAATGGTACAGAAGTTAAGGTAGACGTAACCCGTTTTCTTTCTATTAATGATGATGAACTTGGTGTCATCAATTATAAAGTTACACCGCTAAACCGCGCGGCCAAAGTAGTTTATAAACCCTATGTAGATGCCGGTGTAAAAAACATGGATGCTAACTGGGAAGAAACCTTTTGGGAGGCACTCGATGTTCAGCACAATGGGAACGAAGCTTTTGTAACGGCACGTACCTTTAAAACACATTTCAACGCCGCTACTTTTATGCATAACTGCATACAGTTAAATGGCAATGACCTTGATACACTTCCAACTCACGCAGATGCTGGCAAAGATAAAGTGCAACTTACTTACACCGTAGATGTAAATCAGGGTGAAACATCTGGCATTGTGAAATTCGGAGGGTATACTGTATCTCTGAATCATAGTAACGAGGAACTTGTAGATGCCGCTAAAAAAGTGATAGCGTCGGCAAAAGCTAAAGGGTACGACGTTTTATTAGAGGAGCAAAAGCAGGCATGGGCTTCTATTTGGGAAATGGCAGACATTACCATAGATGGCGATGTAAAAGCACAACAGGGAATTCGATTTAATATATTTCAGTTAAATCAGACTTATCTGGGCAAAGACCCGAGGCTTAACATAGGGCCAAAAGGTTTTACCGGCGAAAAATATGGAGGAAGTACTTATTGGGATACCGAAGCTTATTGCATTCCGTTTTACATGGCGACTAAAGACCAGCAGGTAGCTCGAAACCTGTTAACGTACCGTCATAACCAATTAGGTAAAGCTATTGAAAACGCAGCAAAGTTAGGTTTTAAAAATGGAGCCGCATTATACCCTATGGTAACCATGAATGGCGAAGAGTGCCATAACGAATGGGAAATTACGTTTGAAGAAATTCACCGTAACGGTGCTATAGCCTTTGCAATTTATAACTACTATCGCTTTACCGGAGACTACAGCTATATTCCTGAAAAAGGGCTTGAGGTATTAATAGGTATAGCACGTTTTTGGCATCAGAGGGCAACATTCTCAAGCCATAAGAACAAGTATATGATACTGGGCGTTACGGGCCCTAATGAATACGAAAACAACATCAACAATAATTTCTATACCAATTATATAGCAAAATGGTGTATAGACTACACCGTAGAGCAAATAGCAAAAGTGCAGGACGAGCATAAAGCTGACTTTGACCGCATCATGGCACTTGTAAGCCTTGAAGCTGACGAAATAAGGCAGTGGAAGAATGTAGCAGATAATATGTATTTTCCTTACTCTGAAGAGCATGGGGTTTACCTGCAGCAAGATGGTTTCCTGGATAAAGAGCTTATACCGGTTAGTGAATTAGATCGTTCTCAACGCCCTATCAACCAGAAATGGAGCTGGGACAGGATATTGCGTTCACCGTATATTAAGCAGGCAGATGTGCTGCAGGGCTTTTACTTTTTTGAAGATCATTTTACAAAAGAGCAGCTTGAAAAACACTTTGAGTTTTACGAGCCGCTTACAGTGCATGAATCGTCATTATCGCCATGTGTGCACTCTATCCAGGCAGCAGGATTAGGCAGGATGGAACAGGCATATACATTCTATTTAAGAACGTCGCGCCTTGACCTTGACGATTATAACAAAGAAGTAGAAGAAGGTCTGCATATTACAAGCATGGCAGGAACCTGGATGAGCATTGTAGAAGGCTTTGGAGGTATGCGTGTTAAAAATGATACACTGCATTTTGAACCAAGAATACCGGAACAATGGAAAGGTTATTCCTTTAAAATAAACTTTAGGAACCAGGTATTAAAGGTATCTGTACACGCTGCAGATGTGAGTTTTACCCTTGAAGGTGATACTGAACTTACGGTAGTGGTTAATGGTAAAGACATTACCGTGCAACCTAATATGTTAGTAACCGTATAGTATGTAATAACCTGCAAGGTCTCTAAGACCTTGTAGGTTTATATTAGACTTGATAATTTACATTAACAAGTTTTATAAAAATTAATGCCTACAAGGTTTCGAAAACCTTACAGGAAGCAAACAACAAGAAATGAAAAAATTACTTTTATTATTACTCCTAACCGGTAATTTCGCCTTCGCGCAAGCCGACAGGGTAGAGCCACCGTTCTGGTGGGCGGGCATGAATAATCCCGAATTGCAAATTATGTTCTATGGCAAGAACATCGCTCAATATACGCCTTCTGTTTCTAACAATGTGGTAATAACAGGTGTACAAAAAACGGAGAATCCTAATTATGTTTTTGTGACTATCGACGCTAAAAACGTTCCGGCATCGGAACTGACTTTCTCCTTTAAAAACAAAAATAAAGTAGCATTTACTCAAAAGTACTCTCTTAAAAATCGCAAAGTCAATTCAGCAGCAAGAGCAAGTTATACTTCTGCAGATATGATGTACCTCATCATGCCCGATCGTTTTGCAAACGGAAATACAGGTAACGATAATACCAATAACACTACCGAGAAAGTAAAAAGAGACAACCCTAATGGGCGCCACGGCGGAGACATAGAGGGTATAATTAAAAATCTGGACTACATAAAAGACCTGGGCGCGACTGCAATATGGGTTACCCCGTTGTGCGAAGATAACGACCCCCGCGGCTCGTACCATGGTTACGGCCAAAGTGATGTTTACAAGATAGATCCTCGTTACGGAACAAACGAAGATTATCTGCGTTTGTCATCAGAAGTAAAAAAGAAGGGGATGAAACTCGTGCTGGATTATGTAACTAACCATTGGGGTGCACAGCACTGGATGTATAAAGATTTACCAATGTACAACTGGGTGCACCAGTTCCCAGGCTACTCGCAGTCTAACTATCGTATGGCAACACAGTTTGATACCAACGCTTCTAAAGTTGACCAGAGGCAATGCGTAGACGGTTGGTTTGTACCAAGCATGCCCGATTTAAACCAGTCTAATCCGTTAGTGCTTAATTACCTTAAACAGAATGCAATATGGTGGATAGAATATGCTGATCTCGATGGCTTTCGTGTAGATACCTATTCTTATAATGATAAGGATGGTATATCTAAGTGGACAAAGGCCATTACAGATGAATACCCTTATTTTAATATTGCGGGCGAGGTTTGGATGAACGACCAGGCACAAATGGCATATTGGCAAAAGGACAGTAAAATAGGCGCGTTACAAAGCTACAATTCGCACCTTCCTACTGTTATGGATTTTACCGGAATGGATGCAATTGCGCAGGCATTTAATGAAGATGATGCAGGATGGGATAAGGGCATGATGAAGATGTACAATAACTTAGCTAATGACTTTTTATACCCGGATATAAACAACCTGCTTATTTTTGCTGAAAACCACGACACTGGCAGGCTAAATGAAATCTATAAAAATGATTTTAAAAAGTACCAAATGGCTATGGCGGTATTAGCTACTACAAGGGGAATACCGCAATTGTACTACGGCAGTGAGATAGGTATGGCAGGGGATAAAGGCAAAGGTGATGGCGACATTCGTCATGATTTTCCGGGAGGCTGGGCAGGAGATGCACATAATGCCTTTACAGCGGCAGGCCGTACCGCTCAGGAAAAACAGTATTTTGATTATACTTCAAAGTTATTCAACTGGAGAAAGGGCAAAGAAGTAATCCATACAGGTAAGACCACACAGTATGTTCCGGATAATAACGTGTACGTTTACTTTAGGCACAATGATAAGGAAACGGTTATGGTAGCAGTAAATAATAGTGCCGAAAGCAAAACTTTTAAGTCCGCGCGATTTGCAGAAAGCATTAAAAACTATAAATCGGGCACCGATGTAGTTACTGGCAAAACAGTAAACCTTACCGGCGATATTACAATGGAACCGAAAAGCGTGATGGTGCTGGAATTGAAATAAATAGTATTAATATGAAAAAATCAATAATTACCCTTCTTACAATAACCTTAATGTGGAGTTGTAAAGAAGAGAAGAAAACAGAATCTACGACCGATGTGGCAAGTACAACTAATGCGGTTACTCTTCAGCCGGTTGATGCTGACGCAATGGAGCATGCTGTAATTTATGAAGCTAATATTCGTAACTACTCTAAAGAGGGGACGTTTAATGCGTTTACTAAGGATATCCCTGAGCTTAAAAAGCTTGGGGTAAAAATCCTTTGGGTAATGCCTATCTATCCTATCTCAATGAAAAGAAGAAAGGCAACCGGCGACAAATCTATTGAAGACATTAAAGACCCAGCCGAAAAGAAAAAATACCTGGGCAGCTGGTATGCCATAAGCGATTACACAGCCATAAACCCCGATATGGGAACACTGGAGGATTTTCAGAAGCTTGTAAAAACAGCCCATGACAATGGTATGTATGTAATATTAGACTGGGTAGCTAACCATACGGGCTGGGATCATAAATGGATTACTGAGCATCCTGAATATTACCAGCATAATGCCAAAGGCGAAGTGACCGATCCTATAGATCCTAATACCGGCAAGCCCTGGGGTTGGACGGATGTAGCCAAGCTGGAGTATACTAACAAGAAAGTATATGAGCCAATGAAAGATGCTATGTTGTACTGGGTTAAGGATGTGAACGTAGATGGTTTTCGCTGTGATGTTGCTGATAATGTTCCATTAGACTTTTGGAATTTTGCTATTCCGAAGCTTAAGGAGGTTAAGCCCCTGTTTATGCTTATGGAATCTGAAAAGCCGGAATTGCTTAAAGGCGCATTCGATATGGGCTACGGATTTGAAGCACACCATGTAATGAATGATATCGCACAAGGTAAAAAAACAGTGGCCGACTGGGATATGCTTATGGCTAACCTCTCTAAAAAGTTTGAGAAGGACGATATCATGATGAACCTTACCAGCAGCCATGATGAGAATGCCTGGAGCGGAAGCGAATATGAGCGAATGGGCGATGCTGCCGAAGCTTTCGCCGCGCTTACATATGTTATGCCGGGAATGCCGCTTATTTATACAGGTCAGGAGTATGACAATAAACGACGCCTTAAATTTTTTGAACAGGATCCTATCGAAAAGAATAAAGGGAAAATGTTTGGCATTTATGAAAAGCTGGGTGCACTTAAAAACAACAATGCAGCACTAAACGGAGGTAAAAAACCTGCCTCATACACAAGACTAAAGACCTCTAATGATAAAAATATTCTTGCGTTTGAAAGGGAAAAGGCAGGCAGTAAGGTGTATTATATAGCAAATCTCACCGATCAGATACTACAATTTAAAGTTGAAGTAACCGGCGACTTTACAAATGTAGTTACAGGTGAGAAAATAAGTTTGGCAAAAGACCAAACTATAAATGCCACACCATGGCAATACTGGGTATTAACTAAATAAACGATATTGGCTGTGTAGCTATTGCGCAGCCATTTTTTTAACCAATTCACTATAACGTTTTCTTAATTTAAATTATTACATGATGAAAAAATTACTTTTATGTAGCGCAGTATTTTTAATGGGTACTGCAATGTCGTTTGCCCAGTTTGCAAACGTTGGAATTTTGGGTGGATCTACCGTAACAGGCTGGGATTCTGATACGGATATGGTTACTACAGATGGTGTAACGTACACCTTAAACAATGTAGTTATTACTGTCCCTCCTGCAAATGGAGGAGTAAAATTCAGGCAGGATGATGCCTGGACAATTAATTGGGGCAGTGATGCATGGCCTACGGGGACAGGTACTCAGGGAGGAGCTAACATACCGGCTGTAAACGGTACTTACAATGTAATGTTCAACAGGCTTACAGGCGAATACATGTTTATGGATCCTACAGCAGGAGTTAATAGCTATGAGGCGGTAGCATTTAAAGTTTATCCTAACCCTACTCAGAACGTTTGGAACTTTAGCGCGGCAAATTCCGTTATAAATAACCTTCAGATTGTAGATGTTTCAGGGAAAGTGATTTTCTCTGCGGCAAATAGCACAACAGTAGACGCAACATCTTTTGCATCCGGTGTTTATTTTGCAAGGGTAACATCGGCGAATGCTGTACAAACAATCAGGGTGATAAAAAATTAGTACTTTATAACTACAAGTCTATAATATAGACAAGGATAAGCTCCGGGGGACAACAGATTAATGTTGCTTTTCGGAGCTTTTTCGTGCTACGTCGGTTATATATGCTAAATCTATTTGTAATATCTTTACCAAAAAATCTACAATGGCAGCAATCCTTAAAATAGGGCATCGTGGTGCTAAAGGTCATGCTCCTGAAAATACACTGGCATCGTTTGCAAAAGCGTTAGAATTTGGTGTCGATGCAATAGAACTTGATGTTCACGTATGTGCAACCGGCGAACTTGTGGTAATTCATGATTTTACAGTAGACAGGGTTACTAATGGTACCGGCGAAGTTCATAAACTATCATTGTCCCAACTACAGGAACTGACTATCGAACAAGAACAAAAAATTCCAACTTTGGATGAGGTGTATAATCTTATTAATAAAAAGTGCTTTGTAAATATAGAAATGAAGGGAAGGCATACCGCAAAACCGGTTTCTGATTTTGTAGATACTTATGTGCAAAACAATGGCTATGCCTACGCAGATTTCTTAGTATCAAGTTTTCAGCGTGAAGAATTGCAGGTTATGAGCGAAATTAATCCCGATGTACCTTTAGGTGTACTTACGCAGGCAAGTGTTACAGAGGCTTTGGAATGGGCGGCCGATTTTAAAGCAAAAGCAATACACCCTCACTTTTCACTGCTTACTGCAAGTAATGTGCTTAAAGCAAAGAAGGCAGGATTAAAAGTGTACACCTGGACCGTAAACGAACCCGAAGACATTGCCCGCATAAAAACATATGATGTAGATGGCATTATTTCTGATTACCCCGAAAGACTATGAATAAAAAGTATGATGTTATTATAGCCGGCGGCGGAGCGGCAGGTTTTTTTACCGCCATTAATATTGCTGAAGCCAACCCGGAACTTAAAATAGCCATTTTAGAACGGGGCAAAGAAACGCTGTCTAAGGTGCGGGTATCCGGTGGGGGCAGGTGTAATGTTACCCACGCATGTTTTATTCCTAACGATTTGGTTAGGTTTTATCCGCGTGGCGAGAAAGAGTTACGGGGTCCTTTCTCCAGATTTGGTGCCGGCGATACAATTGAATGGTTTGAAAAGCGGGGCGTTGAGCTAAAAACTGAAGATGATGGCAGGATGTTCCCGGTTACGGACAGCTCTCAAACTATAATAGACTGTTTTAATACTGCAGTAAAAAATGCCGGAGTGCAGGTGCTTACGGGCGAAAGCATACAATCGCTTTACAAAGGGGAACACGCCTGGAAGGTAGAAACACAAAACGGCACTTTTATTTGCGATAAGCTTGTTATGGCTACTGGGAGTAATCCTAAAATGTGGGACCTGCTTGCAGAACTCGGACACACCATAGTATCCCCTGTACCGTCATTATTTACTTTTAATATAAAAGACCCCAGGATAAAAGACCTTATGGGAGTTTCGGCATTAGCAACAGTGAAAGTTAAAAACTCCAAACTTGAGGCATCCGGCCCGTTACTTATAACACACTGGGGTATGAGTGGCCCGGGTATATTAAGGCTTTCAGCATGGGGAGCGGTAGAGTTGTTTGCTAAAAGTTATCAGTTTGCTATTTTGGTAAACTGGCTAAATGATGTAGACCTTGAAGAGTGTGACGTTATTTTAAAAGAGCTAAAGCAGGAGCATGCCAAGAAAACAGTGAGCAAGAAGTCTCCTTTTGATTTTCCCAACCGATTATGGGAAAGCCTTGTTAGTGCAGCAGGTATTAACGCAGATACAAAATGGGCCGACCTTACCCGTAACGAGTTACAGGCACTGGCATCTCAACTTATTGAAGGTGAGTATCAGGTGAACGGCAAAAGCACCTTTAAGGAAGAGTTTGTTACTGCCGGCGGTGTAGACCTTAAAGAAGTAAACTTTAAAACCATGGAAAGCAAACGCGTCGAAAATCTGTATTTCGCAGGTGAGGTCATAAACGTTGACGCTATAACGGGAGGATTCAACTTCCAAAATGCATGGACGGATGCCTTTATAGCAGCAGAAAGTATCGTTAATGGCAATATATAGATCGAGTACAAAAAAGGGCTGTAATATAGAATTACAGCCCTTCTCTCAATTAACCTGATCTGATAAATATCCAAAAAATAATCTTAAAGGTTTCTAATCACCTCCGTGCTAAAGGTATCATTACTGTTTGCAGGTGGTGTTTTATATCCTTTTGTGTAAATGGTATAAACACGTCTGTCCACAAGTTGCACAGCAGTATCCTGAAATAATGTGTCTTCAGGCTCTGAGTCTTTGAACGTGAAATCATAATTTCCAGCAGGTACTTCTATAAATTCTGTCGCTTCTTTAAAGGCAAGTCCGGTTGCAAAAGTTTGCGTGGTTCCTGAAACATTTATTGAATCAGCATCAGGTGAAAGGTTTATAAACCTTACACGCGCTTTACCATTTGCCGGTAGAACTAATGAATCGTTGTAAGTTACCAACTCGATGTTATTAAAGGTATTTACCGCAAAAGCACTAAAAACTTTATCACGTGTAAGAGTAATTGTATCGGATGCCAATATCTGTCCGGAAGCGTTTTTAACTGTCAAAACCCTATCACCCAAAATAAAGTTGTAGTAACCTGCTGCCTTGGCATAATTAAGCGCGGCGTTATTTATCTGGTTCGCATCTGCATAAAAGAATAAGTCTCCGGAAGCTGGACTGGCATTAATTATAAGGCCATAAGCCAAATCGGGCTGCGGGTAAGTTACATAATTACTGTCGTCGTCGAGTGAACATGAAGACAAAGCCCCAACCATACCCACACACAATAGTAGTCGTTTTAAAAATGTAGTTTTCATAGTTTTAATTTTCATTACATAAATAAGATGCAAAAACTATTCATGCGTTGCGTTCCAGTAAAATATTTAACATTTAAATGAATGTGGCAACATCATATTTTTGTGCTACATAACAATTTGTTAATAAACCTTTGACTTTCAGCTAATAGTAATTGGCTTATTTTGGTTAAAAGCTTACGCATGAAAACTTTCATTTTAAAATATTTAGTTTCATTCAGGGAATGGCTTTTGCTCAGGGCAATGAAGTCGTCTTTTCTTCACTAATAAAATTGCACGTATTAGCTGAATGAATGTACCCCGGGATTTACAACTGACTAAAGAACTCTTTGGAAGCGATTTTAAATGGGGTGTGGCTACAGCTGCCTTCCAGATAGAGGGATCGCATCAGGCAGATGGCAAAGGCCTGTCTATATGGGATGTTTTTACTGCAAAGAAAGGAAGGATAAAAGGCGGCCATCATGCCATTGATGCCTGCGATTTTTATAACTGCTATAAAAATGATGTAACGCTTTTACGCGAACTTAATATACCAAATTTTCGGTTCTCAATAAGCTGGTCACGGATAATGCCGACTGGGCAGCACCCTGTTAATCAGGCAGGCATAGACCATTATAACAAGATTATAGACTTTTTGCTCGAATGCGGTATAGAACCATGGGTTACGCTATACCATTGGGATCTGCCTCATGCGCTCGAGTTAAAAGGCGGCTGGACTAATCGTGAGAGTGTAAACTGGCTTAAAGATTATGCCGATGTATGTGCGCGCGCCTTTGGCGACAGGGTAAAAAACTGGATGGTTATGAATGAACCGTCAGTCTTTACCGGTGCAGGATATTTTTTAGGCATACACGCTCCCGGCAGGAGAGGTATAACAAATTATCTTAAGGCAGTACATCATGTTACACTTGCTACAGCGGCAGGAGGTAAGGTACTACGGGAGTTGGTTAAGGATGGATCTATCGGTACCACGTTTTCCTGTACTTACATAGAAGCTGCATCGCAAAGCAAGCGGGATATTGCGGCAGCAAAGCGTATAGATACCTTGCTTAACAGGGCCTTTATAGAACCTATATTAGGCATGGGATACCCGGAGGTAGATTTACCAGTTGTAAAAAGAATGAAGGCCTATATGCAACCTGGCGACCTCGAAGCTATGGCTTTCGACTTCGACTTTATAGGATTGCAATGCTATACCCGCGAGGTTGTTAAGGCATCCATCTTTACGCCTTACTTAGGTGCAAGACTTGTTTCTGCTAAAAAGAGGGGAATAAAAATAGTTACTGAGATGGGGTGGGAGGTTTACCCGGAATCTATCTATCATCTTTTAAAAAGGTTTAGCGAGTACAAAGGCATACGGAAAATTTTAATTACCGAAAACGGTGCTGCTTTCCCTGATGAGGTTATAGATGGCCATGTTAATGATAACCTTCGTACAAAGTACATACAAGATCATTTGGCGCAACTGCTAAAGGCAAAACAGGAAGGTGTAAATGTGCAAGGCTATTTTGTATGGAGCCTTACCGATAATTTTGAATGGGCAGAAGGCTACCACGCCCGCTTCGGGCTCATTCATGTAGACTTCAAAACGCAGAAGCGTACCATAAAGCAATCCGGTTTGTGGTTTAAAAAGTTTCTAGAATAACTACACAATTAATATAACAAACCATGAAAATTCTTTATGCAATACAGGGTACAGGTAACGGACATTTAAGCCGGGCTGTCGATATTATTCCGTGCCTTGAGAAGCATGGTTGTGTCGATATATTAATTAGTGGCATACAAGGCGATTTAAAATTGCCTTATAAAGTAAAATATCAATTCAGGGGTATGAGCTTTATTTTTGGCAAAAGTGGTGGCGTCGATTTATGGAAGACCGTGCGCCGCAGTAATCCCCGCAAGCTTATAAAGAACATTCAGCAACTGCCTGTCAAAGAATATGACCTGGTTATTAACGATTTCGAACCTGTATCAGCATGGGCGTGTTACATACACAATATACCTTGTATTGGCCTTAGTCACCAAAGCGCTGTGCTGGATACTTCATTTCCTCATGCCGAACAACCGGACAGGATGGGGCATTTTATATTAGATCACTATGCACCGGTATCCGCGAAATACGGTTTTCATTTTAGAGGCAATGGAAAGGGGATATCAACTCCTGTTATACGTAAGGAAGTCCGCGAACAACAGGTGTCAAATATGGGGCATTATACAGTATACCTGCCATCTTACGACGATAAGACACTTATTAAGCGACTGTCGATTTACCCAAATGTGAAGTGGGACGTTTTTTCTAAGCACAATACTAAAAAAACGGTTTACAAAAATATTACTATACGCCCCATAAACAGTGAGCAGTTTACCGCAAGCATGGCAACCTCGAGCGGCGTGTTGTGCGGAGCAGGTTTTGAAACACCGGCAGAAGCCTTATTTTTAGGTAAGAAACTACTGGTGGTTCCAATGAAAAACCAATACGAACAGCAGCTTAACGCCGCGGCATTAAAAGTTATGAAAGTGCCTGTGGTAAAAAACCTGAAACCAAAATACGAATCGGTTATAGCTGACTGGCTTTTAAATGGAGAGGTGGTTAAGGTAGACTACCCGGATGTCACCCAACAAATTGTAGATACCCTTGTCTTAGCACATGCCCCCGACGCCTATTTTACTCCTGTACAAACAGTTTAATGCCTCAGCAGCAATTACAGATATTAACCTTAAGATATGCCGCCAACCATACGGACGTGCCGTCTACGAATTTAAGATTATTTTACTACCGTAGCCTCGAGTTCAACTGTAAGCGTTTCAAAGAGACTTTTTACTTCCATAAGCGTTGTTGCCTGTTGGATACCATGTTTCGCAATCCATTCCTGTAGAACTGAAAAATTAGGCCATAGCTCTGCTGTATTGGTAGTGTAAATATTTAGCTTTACGATACCGCTGCATTTAAAATTTGCCTGGGCAATGACCTGTTCTAAATTTTCGATAGCCAGTTTAAGCTGGGTTTTCATATCGGCATTGCTCGATGTGCCGTCTGCATTTATTGCTGTCTGCCCCGAAACATATAGGGTACTTGTTACATTTTTAACTTCTACTGCCTGTACGTAACTGCGTTCGTTCTGCCATTTCCATGGATTTATTATTCTCTTTTCCATTGTATTTATTTTTATACAAAGTTACAGAGAATGCAACAATTCGTTGTGTGATATACATCACAAAGTCACAAATTGGAAGACAGCCTGCTTAAAGTTTCGCGAGACACACCAAGATAAGATGCTAATTGCGTCTTGGGTACTCTTTGGTAAAGCGCTGGGTAACGCGAAATTAATTCCTCGTAGCGTTCCCGGGCATTAGAGGTTAAGAACGACAATATCCGCTGCTGTGCCGCAATGTGTCCCACATTAGCTTTCATTAATAAGAAATGCTCCATTTTATGCAATCCTGAGCAAAGGCTGTTATATCCCTCAAGCGTTAAGCATAGTACAGTGGTATCTTCCAGGCATTGCAGCGACATAGTAGCTTTCGTGCCTTTATAAAATGCGAAAAAGTCACTTTCCCACCAGTCCTCCATAGCAAAGGCTATAATGTGTTCTTTAGCCATAGCGTCTGTATGAATAAGTTTGAGCAGTCCGGAAAGTACAAAATAAGTATGCTTTACAGGATTGCCTTCGATTATTAAAAAATCATTCTTTTTAAAGTGTTGAAGGATAAAATGGCGTTGCACAAAAGCAAATTCCTCATCAGTAAGTGATACAATTTTTTCTATGTGATCCCGCAGACTAATATGCATTACTTTTTATAATATAGTAAGGAATTAAGCATACACAACGATCTCAGGATAGGTGTTGATTTGATTACCCAGCATTATTGAACTTTGCCGTGCTCTTTAAGCTTACCACCTGCTACCATGGCAGCAAATACTATACAGGCAAACATGAATAAGTGCAAAGCTAATGCTACGGCAAACATGCCATTATCAGGTGATGGCCACGCCCAAACTAAAGGGATAGTAATTTTCGCTTTTGCAAGTGCCAGTGTAAATACATTAAATGAATTTAGAAGCATAAGCAAGCAAAGTAAGCTCACGATAATTTTATTGCGTTTTACTGAGTCTATCCAAAGTAATTGTGTAGTTAAAAGAAATAATAGGGGAGTAAGCCAGTAAACGTAAAATGGCCCACCCAAATAAAAAGGCGGCCCTGCTACAACCGAATATCCTCCCTCTACAGGTGCTACAGATGTTCCTGTATGAGCATCTAAAACCCAAAGTATAAAATAGAGTATCCCTATTAAACGGATTATTTGTGTTGAGGTCTCAATAAACAACCTTTTAAGTTCGGGTGTTTTCTTAGGCTTCACGAAAAGTAGCGCGGGGATAAAAAAGCCAAAACCTACAAAAAATGTACGAAGTAAAGCTACTGTAGTAGCGCTTACAGGGGTAGCGTTATCAAGCCAGGTAATCATATTAAAACTGGTAAACTACTTCAACTTTATGGCCGGTTAGCGCTTGCTTAGCCCTGGCAATATCCGGTGCAAAACCTAATATGTACCCACCGCCGCCAGATCCGCAAAGTTTAAGGTAATAGTCATTGCTTTCAATACCTTTTTGCCACAACTCATGAAACTCAACAGGAATCATAGGTTTAAAGTTATTAAAAACAACTTTACTTAGTTTTTTAGTATTAGAGAAAAGCGATCTCGCATCTCCCTGCAAGAAACTTTCTATCGAAGCATCTGTATATTTTAAGAACTGATTTTTTATCATGGCACGGAAGCCTTTGTCTTTAAGGCTTTCCATAAATATTTGTACCATTGGAGCCGTCTCTTTGACGATACCCGAATCTAAAAGAAAAATAGCCCCTTTACCCTCCAGGTTTTGCATAGGTATTCCCGTAGCCTCGATACTATCGTGAGAGTTGATAAGAATAGGTATGCTAAGGTAGCTGTTAAGTGGGTCTAAGCCTGAGCTGGTGCCGTGAAAATACGACTCCATTTTACTGAATATTTTTTTAAGGGTAAGCAGTTTTTCCTGGGTAAGATTCTCTAAAATAGTAATCTTATTATCGGCATACTGGTCATATATGGCTGCTACAAGAGCACCACTACTGCCTATGCCGTAACCCTGCGGGATACTACTGTCAAAATACATGCCTGCCGCAACATTAAGTTTAAGCGTGGCAATGTCAAAAGTTACAAGGCCGGGTTCTTCAGCCTGAAGTTTTTCTAAATACTCCACAAAACTCTTAAGGCTTTGGTTCGATTTTTTAGCTACTTCACTCTCAGTGTCATCTACTTTAAGGCCGCCGTTGTAAAAGTTATAGGGGATAGACAATCCTTTAGAACCCTTGTTAATACCGTGTTCTCCAAAAAGCAATATTTTCGAATAAAATAAGGGTCCTTTCATCGCTGTCTGTAATCAATTTAGGTATAAAGGTACGTAAAAAACAGCACCTTAGTTTAACTTAACAAATGTTTAATTAAGGGCCTGAACCCCTGTTCCAATTTTGTCGCAAATGTACTGACTGTTTTGGCAATAGCCAAGCAATTCGGCTGTAATAAATTGCAAAACCTGTTCGCTAACGTTTTCAGGATAAAGCAGGTGTACATTGGCACCCGCATCGAGTGTAAAGCATATTGGGAGTTGCGTTTCCTGCCTGAATTTCCATACTGCATTTATAATTTGCAGCGTGTTGGGCTTCATTAATATAAAGTATGGCTGGCTTGTCATCATCATGGCATGAAGTGTGAGGGCTTCGCTTTCTGTAATTGCTATGAACTTATCTAAATCACCTTTAATCAGCGCTTCTTTTAGTGCCGACAAATTTTCGTGTGCCTGCTCAAAACGCCTTTCGGCATATGGGTGGCCGTGCATGAGGTCGTGACCCAGGGTGCTGCTTACTTGTTTTTCGCCTTTATCTACCAGTAAAATGGTGTCCTGATACGTTTTAAACACGTCGTGAACGGTTTCGGGAAACGCTACTCCGAAAAGATCTGAACTACCGCTTATCTCATTGTGTTCTCCCCATACAACTACGCTGCCTTTTATACTGCGACAGGCGCTACCCGATCCTAACCTCGCAAGGAATGAAGCTTTTTTATAAAAATATGCATCTGTCATTTCCGGATTTAACCCGCGTTCGAGGCTCATAAAATTTATAGCTAACGCAGCCATGCCCGAAGCCGAGGATGCTATACCCGAACTGTGCGGAAATGTATTTTTAGTATCTATAGTAAAATGATATTCTTTTAAAAAGGGCAGGTAGGCTTCTATACGCTCAAAGAATTTTTCAATCTTGGGCCTGAAGCTGTCTTTGGGCTGACCTTCAAACAGTAAGTCAAATGAAAATTTGCCTGTGTTTTCAGTTTTCGTAAAGCTTAATGTGGTAATGGTTTTACAATCGCTCAAAGTGAAGCTTATGGAGGGGTTGGCCGGCACCTGGTTTTCTTTTTTCCCCCAGTATTTTACAAGGGCAATATTGCTGGGCGCACTCCATCTAAAGCTGCCGTTCTCTATAGTTTTTGTATATGCTGAAGGTATAAAGTCGTGTACCGATGCCATGCTTAAAATTTTTAATGCAAAGATAGCATTTTGCGTCATTGCATTTTGGTCAAAGTTAGATCCTAAAATGTTTGTGAAACTTTTAGCGTTCCTTGCAAATCTGCAGGTAATACCGCTAACTTTGATCTAAAATAATCTTCTATGTCCAAATTATACAAAATATTGGTAATGGTAGTTACCTGCCTTGCTATAGGATATTTGTCGAGCAACGTTACACAAAGTAGTGTCGACACCTGGTACCCTACGCTTGTAAAGCCAATCTTCACACCACCCAATTGGGCTTTTCCTGTAGCATGGACGACGCTTTATGTGTTTATGGGAGTTGCCGCAGGTATTGTATGGAGCCGTATAGAATATGAAAACGATGACGTTCGCAAAGGCCTGACTTATTTTGCTATACAGCTTGCCTTAAATGCGTTATGGTCGTATTTATTTTTCGGACTTAAAAATCCACTATTAGCACTAATCGAGATCGTAGTGCTATGGTTGATGATTTATGAAACGTATGTTCTTTTTAAAAGGGTAAGTAAAATTGCCGGTTATCTGTTCATACCCTATTTGGTATGGGTAACGTATGCATTGGCACTCAATGCCAGTATATGGTGGCTGAATAAGTAGGCTTTTTTTACATTTTATAGAACTTTAAGCGCTTTTACATTTATCTTTACTGGCTATACAATAATTAATAGGGTAAATAGTTAAAAATATTAAAGCACACTATGGCATCGAGGAAAACAAAACTGGTACTTACTAAGATATTCAGCCTGTTTTCTGTGGTGCGCGGTTATAACATTCCTGTTATAGCGCTGGCACAATATCTTTCTGCGATATTTATTTTAAATAAAGAACAGCGTGCGCTCGATGTGCTTCTTGATGGCAACCTATTTTTAATCGTGCTTGCGTCTTCACTAACCATCGCTTCAGGTTATATCATTAATAACTTTTACGACGCTCAGAAAGATCTTATCAACCGGCCTAAAAAATCGATGCTCGACAGGCTTGTGAGCCAGGGAACCAAGTTACAGGTATATTTTGTACTTAATTTTATTGTAGTGCTTTTAGCGTTTATGGTATCCTGGAGGGCTGCAGTCTTTTTTTCTGTATACATATTTTTAATCTGGTTCTATTCGCATAAGCTAAAAAAGTATCCACTTATAGGCAACCTTACGGCAGCTTTGCTTGCAGTACTGCCATTCTTTGGTATACTCATGTACTTCAAAAATTTTTACGAAGTAATCTTCGCTCATGCTACGTTTTTATATCTGCTTATTCTTATACGCGAGCTCATAAAAGACCTTGAAAACCTTCAGGGCGATCTAGTGGCAAATTACCGCACTATACCGGTAATGTTCGGCGAAAACACAGCGAAGAATGTTATCATGGTACTTGCATTCTCTACGCTGATACCGGTTTATCTTTTAGTTGAAATTTACGATGTAGGGTATATGGATATCTATTTTTACACCGGCATGATAGTCATGATCTTTTTTCTGTTTAGATTATGGAAGGCCGAATCGCGCGATGAGTATCAGTTGTTGCATAACACGCTTAAAGCGCTCATTGTAGCGGGAGTATTTTGCATTATTCTTATAGAACCCTCTGTTTTAGTGCATGGCAGGCAGCTGTTATCTGCCATTTAATCTTATCTTTGCACAAATATTTGCATTATAATGAGCAACGGTAACAGCAGAAATGGCGGCACCTCGGGTAGAGGCGGCAATGACAGGAAAAAAAGTAACGGTCCATCTAAACCACTTAATAAGGCAAGGAAGCCCGGTACTAAAAAAACTGCACCTGCAGGTGATGGAGCAGCACCTAAAAAAGACGGCTTTGTAAAAGGTAAACCAGGTTTTGACAGAAGGCCTTCAGACAGGGAACGTAAACCGGCTACTCCTAAAGTACCTTCTAATCCTGATGAGCTACGCCTCAATAAATACATATCAAACTCAGGTGCCTGCTCGCGCAGGGATGCTGATATATACATACAATCGGGTAATGTTAAAGTAAACGGCGTTGTAGTTACAGAGATGGGACACAGGGTTAAGCTAACCGACAAAGTAGAATTTGACGGCAGGATGATTACGCCGGAGAAGAAAGAGTATGTATTACTTAACAAACCGAAGAACTTTACAACCAGCGGCGACGAAGAAAATGACCTTCGCAATGTAGCCGAACTGGTACGCGGAGCTACACCAACAAAGCTACACCCAATAGGGCGTATGGATAAAAACACTACGGGGCTTCTTATCTTTACTAACGATACTGATATGGTCAGGAAATTTGGCTTGCCAAATCAAAAATCATTTAAGATTTATCAGGTTACATTAGATAAAAACCTGAAGTTTGAAGATCTTGAAAAGATAGCCGGTGGCGTAATGCTTGACGGTCACAGGTTGTTTATAGATGAGATTAGTTACATAGAGGACCAACCGAAAACTGAAATAGGACTAAAGCTTAGAACACAGAACGTAAAAGTTGTTCGCGCTATTTTTGAGTCGTTTAAATATGATGTTCTAAAAGTTGACCGCGTATCGTACGCCGGACTTACTAAAAAGAACTTGCCCCGTGGTAATTACAGGTTTTTAACAGAACAGGAAATAATAAACCTTAAAAACGTTTAATTGTGGAGCCACGCGACATCGAGTATATTGCAATGCAATGGATTGAAGCTTTTAATGCCCGTGATCTTAACAGGCTTTTAAACCTTTATGCAGACGATGCCGAACATTTTAGCCCGAAGCTTAAAGTGCATAAACCCGAAACGCAGGGTTTGGTAAAAGGCAAAGACGCATTACGTGACTGGTGGAAGGGCGCTTACTTAAGGCTGCCTACACTATACTATAAAGTAAATAGCCTAACGGCGAATAACTATCGTGTATTTATGGAGTATACCCGTACTGTAGAGGGCGAGCCCGATATGGCGGTAGCAGAGGTCCTGGAATTAAGGGACGGTAAAATTGTATTCTCTCGTGTATATCATGGATAATAGATAAATTGCAGTATCTGATGCATCTTAATTATATATGACCCGGCAATATGTCGGGTTTTTTTATTGTGTAGCCTGATAGTAATAGTGTCATAATGTTATTGTTTGTGATACCTAAATATTAAGAACTCATTTTGAAGCAATGCACTATTTGTTGTACTTTTATATAACGATAGCAATATAACTTATCGCATAAGTCACTAAACGCTGTTCCTGACTTTTGTAAATAATGTTCGATCACAAACTAACAGGGTTATTTTAAACATGGGTGAGGAAAATTTAAAAAGTTTAATAGAAAAATGGTCGGAAACCGCTTGGGAAGATTATATTCCGCATATTTCTATAGATTGTGTTGTGTTTGGGTTTCATCAGGCATCATTAAAAGTTTTGCTTGTTAAACTCAAAGATGTTGAATCATGGGCATTACCCGGTGGATACATGGGTAAAGAAGAAGTGATAGACGCATCTGCGGCGCGAATTCTCGAAGAGCGCACCGGAGCCCAGGATATCTATCTTCAACAATTTAAGGTTTTTAGCGAACTGAACCGATCTGAAGGCTTCTTTACGGAATATGATGATACCCTATGGCACAAGCAGCGGTTTGTATCTGTTGGATTTTATGCGCTCGTGGACTATACAACAGTAACGCCTGTTGCAGATGAACTTTCAGATAGATGCGAATGGGTTGATATAGAGAATTTGCCAACAATGATTATGGATCACCGTGCAATTTTTGACAGAGCCCTGCTTACACTGCGAAGGCAGCTTAATTATGAACCTATTGGTAATAAGTTACTGCCTGAAGAGTTTACAATGCCCGAACTGCAAAAGCTTTACGAGATAATTTTAGGTAAAAAGCTTAATCGAGGTAATTTTTACCGTAAGATGATCGGGTATGATATTTTAGACAAGCAGGAAGAATCCCGCAGAGGAGGGGCACACAAAGCACCCAACCTGTATAAATTCAATTTAGAGAAATATAGTGCCGCCTTAAAAAATGGTTTTAAAGAAGGGTGGTAATAAATCCTGAATATAAAAAGTGGCGCTGTACAAACTGTATAGCGCCATTTTTAATTTATATTATAGATTTACGTTATCTAATTAACTGCAGTATCAATTCAGGATAAAGCCCAATACCAATGTTTAAAAGAATGGCAACCACTGCTACTGCACTATACACGAACGGCACAGGCTGTCTTTCTTCAGTGCTTTCTTTTGTAAACATCGCTATAATGAGCTTAAAGTAGTAGCCAACTCCAATAATTGAGTTTATAACCGCTATAATTACAAGCACCATCCTGCCCTTATCTAACACCTGATTGAATAAGAATAGTTTGCCAAAGAAGCCGGAGAAAATTGGTATACCTGCCATAGATAGCAGCGCGCAGGTAAGGATCGCCGCCATAAGAGGATTCGTTTTCCCAAGGCCGTTAAAATTATATACTTCTTCGTTTCCTTTATTGCCACATATCATCAGTACAACTGCGAAGGCAGCAATACCTGCAAGGGTATAGGCAAACGCATAGTAGTAAAGATTGCCCTGAGCTGTTCCCAGATCCTGAAACTGGAATGCCAATAGCATATAACCGGCATGCGATATACCGGAGAAACCAAGCATACGCTTTACATTTGTTTGCCTTAAAGCTAAGATATTACCAACTGTCATAGACAGTACGGCGATGACGTTAATAGTAGTTAGGTAACCTTGTAAATGTGGATTAAGTGTGGTTGCAAGTTTAAAAAAAGATGCCATTGCTGCAACTTTAGCAAGTGTACTCATGGTTGCGGTAGTTAACGCCGGAGATCCCTCGTAAACATCGGGTGCCCAAAAATGGAAAGGCACCGCTGCAATTTTAAACATAAGCCCTATAGTAAGCATTATAGTACCAATTCCAAACCACGCCGGCAGGGTAAGCCTGTTCATTTCATTTATAGCAGTCATATTAAATGATCCTGTAGCACCGTAAACTAAAGCGATACCAAAAAGTATGATCCCGGAAGCAAACGCTCCCATAAGAAAGTACTTCATGCCTGCTTCATTACTTTTTAGATCCTTAGGGCTACTCGCTGCAAGGATGTATAATGATATGGATAAAATCTCGATACCCAGGAAAAACATCGATAGGTTAGTAAACGATACCATTGCTATTGCCCCCGTGAGGAGAAATAACTTAACAGCCACGAAATCTGACAATTTTGCCTTATGTTCTTTATGAAATTCAGGGCTCATTGCCACAAGAAAAGCGGTCAGCAATATAAACAATGCAGAAAACGCCAAGGCGTAGTTATCATTTGCAATCATGCTGTTGTAAGGTGCGCTATCAAGGCCCAGCCCTAAGATATCAGGAGTATTGCCGAATATTTTTGCTCCCACATAAAAAAGTTCCGCAAGTAGACCTGCAACGGTAACAGGCACAATGGCTTTTCTAAGGTTAAAAATCTCAGCTACAAGGCATATTATACCTAATCCTGCAATAGCTATTAAAATATCCATTATTTATTAAATCGGTTTATGAAAACTAAGGTCTTTTCCAGTTCGGGCGTAATAAAATCTACTACAGGTTTTGGGTATATCCCTAAGAATAAAAGTACTGCAAGTATTATAACAAAGGCCAGGCCTTCGTTAAACGTAACATCGGCAAACACTTTTGTATTTGTTTCTCCAAGCATTACATATTGGAACATCCTTAGCATATAAAAAGCACCAAGAATTATTGTAGTTCCGCCTATTACGGCAAGCCAAATATTTGCCTGTGCAAGACTATAAAGCAATTCGAATTCACCAACAAAGTTAAAGGTGCCCGGTAACGCCACTGATGCCAGTACCAGTATCATGAACATAGATGTAAACTTAGGTGATTGAGTTCGTATTCCGCCCATTTCACTTATTTCCTGTGTACCAAACCTACGCTCTATTACTTCGGCAGCAAAGAAAAGACCAACCACGACGAAACCGTGGGCAATCATTTGCAACACTGCTCCTCGAAGCCCGTCTATCGTTAGAGTATAGGTTCCTGCGGCTATAAGCCCAACGTGAGCCAAAGACGAATAAGCCAATAGTTTTTTGATATTGTTTTGTTTAAGGGCAAGCACAGATCCGTAAATTACGCCCGCTACACATAATCCTATAAAAATATACTTATATTCCGCTGCAGCTAACGGCGCAATAGGCAGTTGCCATCTTATAACGCTGTACAAAGCCATTTTAAGCATAATACCTGATAAAAGCATTGTACCTACTGCGGGTGCTTTTTGATATACATTTGCCTGCCACGTATGGAAGGGTATAATAGGTATTTTTATAGCATATGCCAAAAAGAATGCAAGGAACAACCACATTTGCTCTGTCTTAGAAAGAAAAGCTGAATACAAATGTATATTTAAGAAGGAATGATTTTTTTGATATAGGTACACAAAGGCAACCAACATAAATAACGATCCTGCAAATGTATAGATGAAGAATTTTATCACCGCTTTTTTGCGTTCCTGAGCATCTCCGCTACCCCATATAAGCGCAATAAAATAGATTGGAATTAATGAGAGTTCCCAGAAAATATAGTATAAAAGACCGTCTACAGCTAAGAAGGTGCCAACCATAGCAAAAGCCATGAAAAGTATAAGTGCGTAGAAAGATCTTGTTTTTGGAAAAAGATTACCAAATGACGTGAATACAATTATTGGTGTAAGGGCGGTGGTAAGCATCGTCATAGACAACGACAACCCATCAGCCTGAAATGCCAGTAAAACCCGTGGTTTATTAATCCATAAGTTTAAAAAGCTAACATTATCTCCTGCATTATAGAGTGAGATAATGTAGGCTGTGGCTGCAAAGGCTGCGAAGCTAAAAATCAGCGCTGCTTTAGAGGCCCATTTATCGCCAACAAAGTAGGTGGCGCCAGCGCCAAATAATAGAATAATAAGTATAAAAGAAACGTCCATTAGTATAAATTATTTTGGTGCCAGAAATATATAACCGATAATTGAGCAAACGCCCAGTACAAATACCAAAAGGTAAAAGCCTATGCTTCCGTTTTGTAGTGTCTTCCCCTGGTTTCCAAGCAGCACTGCGGCTTTACCAAGTCCGAATACAAGCCCTGAAATTGCGACTTCAGTAACATTTTTAAAGAAGCTGCCTATTGCATAGATAGGTTTAACAATTATTAAAGTATAAATTTCGTCTACGTAATATTTATTGTATAGTACGCCTGCCAGACCGGTTATCTCGCTATCCTGAGGAGGAACCTCACCCTTTTTGATATACTTAGCGTAGGCAAGCCCTATACCTAACAATGCTCCGGCGACAGCTATCCCCATCAATAAGTATTCAGTACTGCCTAAATGCTCATGAACAGCAGGCTTAGACATTACAGGTGCGAGGTATTCGTTAAGCCAGCTCATTCCCGGTAAGCTTATCGCTCCGCCTACAAGGGCAAGTATGGCCAATATAATTAGTGGAAAAGTAATAAGCGAAGGTGATTCGTGCAAATGATGCTTCTGCTTTTCCGTACCTCTAAAATCTTTATAGAAAGTTAAGTATACTAATCTGAACATATAAAAAGCTGTTATTATAGAAGCTATAGAACCAATAACCCAGAGCGGTTTATTATGATGGAAGGCTGTTAGTAATATCTCGTCTTTCGAAAAGAAACCTGAAAATGGAGGTAACCCTGATATAGCAAGTGTAGAAATTAAAAATGTAATAAAAGTAATTTTCATCACTTTACGAAGACCACCCATGTTGCGCATATCCTGCTCGCCATGAAGCGCATGGATAACAGAACCTGAGCCAAGAAACAAACATGCCTTAAAGAACGCGTGTGTAATAACATGGAAAACGGCTACTTCGTAAGCACCAAGCCCGAGGGCAAGGAACATTAAACCCAATTGAGAAACGGTAGAGTAAGCCAACACTTTTTTGATATCGTTCTGTACTAAACCTATAGACGCAGCAATTAATGAAGTTATTGCACCGACTATTGCAATCAGCTCCAGCACATCCGGAGTTAAATTAAATAGAAAGTTAAGCCTGGTTATCATAAAGATGCCTGCTGTTACCATGGTAGCTGCATGTATCAATGCTGATACAGGAGTAGGGCCAGCCATTGCATCGGGCAGCCATGTGTATAATGGTATTTGTGCACTTTTACCACATGCACCTATAAACAGGCATAGCATTGCAATACCTAATAATGTCTGGTCTATTGGCCATTTGTTGTCCAGCATTGATTTCATACCGGTGAATTCTACCGTATGGAAAAGATAACCTAATATAAATATCCCGATAAGAAAGCCAAGGTCGCCTATTCGGTTCATAATAAATGCCTTCTTGGCAGCATCATTATATTCCTGGTTTTTATGCCAGAAACCTATGAGCAGGTAGGAGCAAAGCCCAACGCCTTCCCAACCAATAAACATAATAAGAAGGTTACTTCCCATTACCAGCGTTATCATAAAGAAGATAAAGAGGTTTAAGTAAGCAAAGAACTTATTGATATTTTCGTCATCATGCATATAGCTGATGGAATAAAGGTGTATTAATGTACCAATACCCGTAACAAACATTAACCATAGCAACGATAGTTGATCGAGCTGAAAACTAAAGTTTACACTAAAGTTTTGCAGGGTAAGCCACTGAAATAGATCTACCATAACAGGAACTTTCGTGCTGCTTACCTGTAAAAAGAAAAACACGGTTACTGCAAACGATACTGCTACGGCAACGGTGCCCAACGTACCTGATAATGTCCTGCTGATTTTTTTACCAAAGAATATATTGATCAAAAACCCGGCGAAGGGGGCAAATAGTAATAGTAAGGCCAAATTTGTCTCCATCGGGCGTTATCCTTTTAAATTCTTTAAGTTATCAATGTCAATACCGTTATGATTACGGAAAACAGCTACCAATATAGCTAGGCCTACAGCAACCTCTGCAGCGGCAACTGCCATAGAGAAGAATACAAAAACTTGCCCGGCGGCATCCTGATGAAAAGTAGAGAAAGCTACAAGCAAAAGGTTAACTGCATTAAGCATTATTTCTATAGACATAAACATAACAATTGCATTGCGCCTGTACAGTACCCCAAAGATACCAATGCAAAACAGCAGGGTAGCAAGGTAAATGTAGTTATCGATGCCTATTTCCTGTAAAATATTTTCCATACTAACTATTGATGTGTTCTTTTTTAGATAACAGTACCGCACCTATCATAGATACTAAAAGTAGTATCGATGCAAATTCAAACGGCACCATATAATCATTAAGCAATACTTTGCCCAGTATTTGTATACTCTGGTAATCTTTACCTGATACAGCATATTGTTTTATCTCCGGCTGCGCTTTTATAAAAGTTGCTAAAAGTACAAATGCTACAAGGCAAAATGATACCACTGCCGCAATACGCGACAATATGGGTTTATTACGCTCATCTTCCTTATTCAGATTCATGAGCATTATGGTAAATAGCATAAGTATCATAATAGCCCCCGAGTAAACGATGATGTGCACAATGGCTAAAAACTGCGCATTAAACATAAGGTAATGCCCAGCTATAGAGAAGAAACATAATACAAGGTATATAGCACTATGAATAGGGTTTTTACTAAAAATGGTTAGAAACGCCGTACCTAGGGTAATAGCCGATAAGATATAAAATACAATTGTTATCATATTAGTTAGCCGTTTGCATTTGGGTATTCCTGATAGCCATATCCAGCGGCATAACAAGTTTTTCTTTTCCAAAGATAAAATCTTCCCTGTTAGTATTAGATTTCACCATAACTTTACTCTTAGTAAGGTAAATTGCCTGTTTAGGGCACGCCTCTTCACACAGTCCGCAAAAAATGCAGCGCAGCATGTTTATTTCATATATAGAAGCGTACTTTTCTTCCCTGTAAAGATGTTTCTCTTCGGGCTTACGCTCTTCGGCTTTCATGGTAATGGCTTCTGCAGGGCAGGAAAGCGCACAAAGGCCACATGCGGTACAACGCTCACGGCCTTCGTCATCGCGCATAAGCATATGCTGGCCGCGGTAAACAGGGCTAAGCTCCCTTGTCTCCTCAGGATATTTTATAGTAACCTTTCTTGTAAAAAGGTGCTTTATGGTAATCAGAAGTCCCTTGCCTATAGCGACAAGGTAAAGGCTCTCTAAAAAGGTCATCTTTTTATTAGAAACCTCAGTTTTCTTTCCCGATAACGACATGTTTTGTATTGACATCTTATGTATCGTTTTACCTAATTAAAGGTGTAAGTTATTATCAAAAAACAAGATTAATATACCTGTAATTACAATGTTTGCTATTGCAAGGGGTATAAGCATTTTCCAGCCCAATTTCATAAGTTGGTCATAACGGAATCTTGGCACCGTCCAGCGAATCCACATATAGAAAAATATGAAGAAGCATATTTTTATGAATAATACACCAATACCTAAAATGCTTGCAACGTTTGCGCCTGCGGCTTCTTTAACCCAGTCCATACCAGGGTAGTTGTAAGCCCCAAAGTAAAGCACAGCCAATACCGTAGAGGATATAAACATACTTGCATATTCAGCAAATAGGTAAAAGCCCATTTTCATGGATGAGTATTCCGTGTGATAGCCACCTATAAGCTCTGCTTCACATTCCGCAAGGTCGAAAGGCGTACGGTTTGTCTCAGCAAAAGAACACACTAAGAATATTAAAAATCCTATCGGTTGGTATAGCACGTTCCATCTCCAGCCGTGTTGTCCTGCTGCTATATCGCTAAGGCTAAGACTCTGGGTCATCATTGTTAACGCGATAATAGATAATCCCATTGCAACTTCATACGATATCATTTGAGAGGCTGCGCGCATTGCACCCATTAACGAGAACTTATTGTTAGAGGCCCAGCCACCTATCATGATACCATATACACCAATAGATAATACACCAAAAACATACAGGATACCAATGTTGATATCTGTTGCCTGAAGTACCACATTGCGTCCCATGATATTCAGGCTGCTACCCCATGGTATAACAGCACTTGTCATTAAGGCAGTGGTCATCGAGATCGCCGGGCCGCAAATAAACAAAAACCTGTTTTGTGTAGCAGGGAAAAACTCCTCTTTAGAAAATAGTTTTAAACCATCGGCAAGGGGTTGTAAAATTCCTCCTTTACCTGCACGGTTAGGGCCTATACGATCCTGAAGCCACGCAGCAATTTTACGTTCGGCTAAGGTTTCATACATGGCAAAAAGCATCGTGATGGCAAAAATTGCCACTATAAATATGCCTTTTTCTATTATAATTGCTTGATCCATTTTCTTTAGTTTAAAGTCTAAAGCTTAAAAGTTAAAAGTTGTGGAACTTTCCCAACAAATAACTAATAGCCAAAACTTATACGTTACCTTCTTTATATATTTCCTGTTCCTCCAGCCTGAGTGGTACCGCAGGCATACTTATTTTTACACGGTCCTGTTCGCGGCCCAATAGTATATTATGTTCCGTTTCAATTTTTACCGGAGTAATTTTCCTCGTGTAATTATTTTGGTTGATAACCGAGTCTTTCTCAAATTTACGTGGACCTTCTATCACCCAGTCGGCAGTATCTTTATGATCAAAACGGCATTCGTTGCAAATAAATTCTTCTACCTCATGGTATTCATCTTTTCTCGCAGTTACCCTTTGTATCTCATCACCAAACATCCATAGTGTTGTTTTACCGCAACATTTGGTGCAATTTCTATGTGCATTATAAGGTTTGTTAAACCATACCCTTTGCTTAAAGCGGAAAGTTTTATCAGTAAGCGCTCCCACGGGACACACATCTATCATATTTCCCGAAAACTCATTATTAATGGCTTTAGATATCGCTGTAGAAATTTGAGAATGGTCGCCTCTGTTCATTACGCCATGTACACGGTCGTCTGTAAGCTGATCTGCAGTCATTACACAACGGTAGCATAAAATGCAACGGTTCATGTGAAGCTGAATGTATGGACCAATGTTTTCCGGCTCAAAGGTACGCTTCTCTTCGATAAAACGTGTTTTTGCCGCACCATGCTTAAAGCTAAGGTTTTGCAGGTCACATTCGCCTGCCTGGTCACACACAGGGCAATCCAGTGGATGGTTAATCAAAAGAAATTCTGTTACCGATTTACGGGCGTCTACAACTCTTTCAGAAGATATACTTTTCACTTCCATACCGTCCATGCAGCCGGTAACGCACGAAGCCATAAGTTTTGGCATAGGCCTTGGGTCGGCTTCGCTGCCTTTAGAAACTTCTACAAGGCAACAACGGCATTTACCACCGCTCCCTTTAAGTTTAGAGTAATAGCACATGGCGGGCGGAACACTTTCGCCGCCTATTTGTCGCGCAGCCTGCAGGATCGTGGTCCCCGGTTCTACGTCTATTTCCTGGCCGTCTATTGTTACTTTCATTTTATTATTGTTTGAAAGTTGAAAGTTTAGATGTTATAAAGGTGTCGAACTCTTAACATCTACTCTAATTCAGCTTCTTTATTGTTTGAAAATTTGCAGCCCATTAAGAACTTTACAACTTTCAACATTATAACTTTAAAACTTAAACTACTGCTTGTTTAGCCACTAAATGTTTTACCTGTTCAAAAGGCTCATTTACAAAGTGGTCTCGATTTTTTATTTTTTCAGGGAAACGAACGTGATATTCAAACTCATCCCTAAAGTGGCGTATCGCTGCTGCTACCGGCCATGCGGCTGCATCGCCGAGCGGACATATCGTGTTGCCTTCAATTTTACGTTGTATATCCCATAACAGGTCAATATCCTCCTCACGGCCGTGGCCATTTTCTATACGGTGCAATACTTTTTCCATCCATCCGGTACCCTCGCGGCACGGGGAGCATTGTCCGCAGCTTTCGTGGTGGTAGAATCTCGAAAAGTTCCAGGTATTACGCACTATACAAGAGGTGTCGTTATAAACTATGAAACCTCCTGATCCTAGAGATGATCCTGTTGCGAAACCGCCATCGGCAAGCGATTCATAGGTCATTAACCTGTCTTCACCAGCTGCCGTCTTAAAAATAAGGTTTGTTGGCAGTATTGGAACAGATGATCCTCCCGGGATTAGTCCTTTAAGGGGCCTGTCGTTCATCATTCCGCCAAGATACTCGTCAGAATTCATGAATTCATCAACGGTCATACCCATGTCTATCTCGTAAACGCCAGGATTTTTACAATGTCCCGATGCAGAAAACAATTTAGTACCGGTAGAACGGCCTACGCCTATTTTAGCATATTCAGCACCGGTATTGTTCACGATCCAGGGCACTGCAGAGATTGACTCCACATTATTTACCACAGTAGGATTCGCCCAAAGGCCACTTACTGCCGGAAATGGCGGTTTAATCCTTGGGTTACCCCTTTTCCCTTCAAGCGACTCTATAAGTGCAGTCTCTTCTCCGCAAATGTAAGCTCCTGCACCACAATGTACGTACAGTTCTAAATCCCAGCCTGTACCTAATATATTTTTACCCAGCCATCCTGCAGCATAGGCTTCTTTAATTGCTTTTTCAAGTATGCGATACACCCACATATATTCGCCACGAATGTAAATGTAACTCAGGTTACAACCCAATGCGTAGCTCGAAGTAATCATTCCCTCTATTAAAAGGTGCGGAATGTACTCCATAAGAAAACGGTCTTTAAACGTTCCCGGTTCAGATTCATCTGCATTGCAAACAAGGTGTCTTGGTTTACCCGATTTTTTATCGATAAAGCTCCATTTCATTCCTGTTGGGAATCCTGCACCACCACGGCCCCTAAGCCCGGATGTTTTAACCTCTTCCACCACTTCGTCCGGGGTCATCCCTTTTAGGGCTTTCTCTACAGATCGGTATCCACCATGCTGACGGTACACTTCGTAGGTTTTTATGCCCGGTACGTTTGCGTGTTCTAATAATATCTTTGTAGCCATTGTTATTCAGTAATGGTCATTTTGTGTAAATCTACTTTTCCTGCCCTGCAGTCGTCTATAAGAGCATCAACTTTTTCTTTTGTAAGGTGCTCTTTATAATAATCACCCAACTGTAGCATAGGTGCATAACCACATGCCCCAAGGCATTCTACCCCTACAACAGTAAACTGTCTGTCGGCGGTAGTTTCTCCCTCTTTAATACCCAGTTTGTTGCAGGTATAGTCCATCAGGTCTTCGGCACCGCGCAAAGCACAGCATGAAGTCCTGCAAAACTCAAACATATATTTACCTATGGGTTTTTGATTGTACATTGTGTAAAACGATACAACCTCATAAACTTCAATAGGCTTAATATCAAGCATACCCGCCACAACATCCTGCAGTTCTATACTAAGCCAGTTATCATGGGCATCCTGCACTTCGTGAAGTACAGGCAATAGTGCCGACTTTTTCTTGTCAGCAGGGTAATGGCTTATTATCTCAAAAAGGCGTTCCGCCAGGCGGTCGTCTATATTTATAACTTGTTTGGCGTGACTAATCTCCATCCTTTTTTATTTTGAATTTTGGATTATAAATTTTTATGCGCCTAAGCACTTTAAACCTATTATCCAACTTCTTTAATTTAATTGTCTTACTTCCGGTATAACAATTTAAAATATTTCTTTATGCGTCTAATTCGCCTGCAATAACATTGAGGCTTGATAATGTAACAATAGCATCAGATAACATTTGGCCTCTTACCATGTCGTTATATGCCTGATAGTAAATAAAGCACGGCCTGCGGAAATGCAGCCTGTATGGTGTGCGGCTACCATCTGTAATAAGGTAAAATCCAAGTTCTCCATTACCGCCTTCTACGGCGTGATAAACCTCAGTTTTAGGTACAGGTACTTCGCCCATAACTATCTTAAAGTGGTAAATAAGCGCCTCCATATTGTGGTAAACCTCCTCTTTTGGCGGCAGGTAGTAATCCGGCACGTTAGCGTGGAAAGGGCCTTCAGGCAATTTAGCCAACGCCTGTTTTATAATGCTAAGGCTCTCCCATACTTCTGCACTGCGCACGCAGAACCTATCATACGTATCTCCGGATTTTCCAACAGGAATGTTGAATTCAAAATCTTCGTAAGAGCTGTAAGGCTGTGCAATACGAATGTCATAATCGATACCGGCTGCACGTAAGTTTGGCCCTGTAAAACCATAGCTCATAGCCTTTTCAGCAGAGATAGGCCCTACATCAATAGTACGGTCCATAAAGATACGGTTACGCATCAGCAGGTTTTCAAATTCCTTCCAGATAGGAGGGAACTCTTCAAGCAAATCATTTAATTTTCTAAAGGCAGTTGGGCTCCAGTCCCTCTCAAAACCGCCAATGCGGCCCATATTTGTAGTAAGGCGTGCACCACAAATCTCTTCGTAAATTTCGTATATCTTTTCTCGATACTGGAAAACGTATAAAAATCCGGTAAGGGCGCCGGTATCTACCCCAAGAACAGAATTACAGATTATGTGATCGGCAATACGTGCCAGCTCCATAACAATAACCCTAAGGTATTGTACCCTCTTTGGTACTTCTATATCAAGAACTTTTTCTAAAGTCATCCACCATCCCATATTGTTAATAGGCGAGGAGCAATAGTTCATCCTGTCGGTAAGGGGTGTAATCTGGTAAAACGGCCTGTTCTCGGCAATTTTTTCAAAAGCACGGTGTATGTAGCCTACGGTACCTTCGCCATCCAGTATCCTTTCGCCATCCATAAGCAGTATGTTCTGGAAGATACCGTGAGTAGCAGGGTGGGTAGGGCCAAGATTTAATATAGAGAGTTCGCTGCCGTCTTCATTCTGCCTTTGCTCAATCATCTTGGCATAGCGATGCTCTGGTGGTAATAACAGGTCTGACATTTTATATAAAAATTTATTCCCGGTTAGTTATTGTTAACATTATCTGGCTTACGGCCAAAGAAACGGTCATCTTTATCAGTACGCCCTCCATCTTCAAGAGGAAATTCCTTACGCATTGGGAAAGAAACCATCTCGTCCATATTAAGGATCCTTTTAAGTTGCGGATGGCCTTTAAAAATAATACCAAAAAAATCGTACGTCTCGCGTTCCTGCCAGTTAGCACTTAAAAAAAGGTTTGTAACCGAATCAATTTCAGGATTATCGCCGTTAAGGAAACTTTTAAAGCGTATACGTACGTTGTCTATCCAGTTATGCATATGGTATACCATTGCAAACTGCCTTTCAGGATCATTATCAGGATAATGAACGCCGCATAAATCGGTTAAAAAATTAAAGCGAAGTATAGCATTATCTCTAAGAAAACGCATTACCTCATTCATCGAATCAGCCTGCACCTCAAACGATAATATATCTTTTATCTGGATAAATCCGGTTACTTTGTTGCCAAATTGTCCGGTAAGTTTATCTTGTATTACAGATGTTTCTAAAGCCATTAGTTATGTAATGTTATAAGATGCCAACAATTCCTGATATTCTGGAGAACTTCTCCTACGCACAGACTCATTTCTTACAATGTCCTGAAGCGTCATGATACCATCAAGTATTTGTTCAGGCCTTGGAGGGCATCCCGGTACGTAAACATCTACCGGTATAATTTTATCAATACCCTGAAGTACAGAATAGGTATCGAATATACCACCTGATGTTGCACAGGCACCTACAGCAATTACCCAGCGTGGCTCGGCCATTTGCTCGTATACCTGTCTTAAAATGGGAGCCATTTTTTTAGCAATCGTACCCATAACAAGCAACATATCGGCCTGGCGCGGTGAAAAACTCATACGCTCCGACCCGAAACGCGCCAAATCATAATGCGATCCCATGGTGGCCATAAACTCAATACCACAACAGGAAGTTGCAAATGGTAATGGCCATAGCGAGTTTGCCCTTGCCATACCTACTACAGTATCCAGTTTGGTTGCAAAAAAACCGCTGCCTTCTACTCCTGGAGGGGCATCGACAATTTTTATATCTGTTGACTTACTCATTGTAATTAAATTTGATTATCAGGTATATACTTTCAAAAAGTGTACCCAATTATTCCCACTCAAGTCCTTTTTTCTTCATTACGTAGAAAAAGCCCACTATAAGAAGGAACATAAAAATGCCCATTTTAATTAAACCTTCAAAACCCATTGCGCGGAAGTTAACTGCCCATGGATACATAAATATTACTTCTACATCGAACAGTACGAATAATATGGCGACCAAAAAGTATTTTACAGAAAAAGGAATACGTGCATTACCTACCGATTCTATACCACACTCAAAGTTTTTATCCTTATTAAGAGAGTTTCTTTTAGGGCCAAGTTTGCCTGAAACAAAGATAGTTCCGGCCACAAAACCTAAAGCAAGTATAAGCTGCATTAATATAGGGAAGTAATCTGCCTGGCTCGTTTGCATAATTGACTATTTTAGTTGTAACAATTCACAAATATACATGTCATCGTCAAACAAATTCAACGTTTTTTTAAGAGAAAAAAAATATAAGCCCAATTTTTAATGGTTCTAAATAAAAATTTAACCTCTAAATATTACTGTAAATGCCAAGTTATGAATACAGCATTTTGATTGTTAACAAATTGCTAAAAGAATATGCAATAAACTGTGATAAGTAGTGCTATTTATTAAAGAAGGCGCACTGTAAACAGGCGGCTAATCTACTTATAAAAAGGTCAAGATAATAATAGAAACAAAATATCCTGTTACCGGTAAAGTAACAGGATATTTAAATTTATCATATGTTATTTTTTTACCTTAGTTGTATATGAAGCTCATTTAACTGAGCATCGTCTATAGCAGATGGAGCATCTATCATAACATCGCGGCCACTGTTGTTTTTAGGGAATGCAATAAAATCACGAATAGTTTCCTGTCCGCCCAGTATTGCTACAAGCCTGTCAAAACCAAAGGCAAGCCCACCGTGAGGTGGCGCACCGTACTGAAAAGCATCCATAAGGAAGCCAAACTGTGCTTTTGCCTGCTCCTCTGTAAAGCCTAAATATTTAAACATAAGCGACTGCGTAGCCTTATCGTGTATACGTATACTGCCACCACCTATCTCATTACCATTAAGTACAAGGTCATAAGCATTTGCGCGCACAGCCCCGGGATCGGTTTCCAGTAATGCAATATCTTCCGGTTTAGGCGATGTAAACGGGTGGTGCATCGCGTGGAAACGCTCTGTATCCTCATCCCACTCTAATAGTGGAAAATCAACAACCCATAACGGAGCAAAAACCTCTGGATTCCTTAACCCTAAACGTGTAGCAAGTTCCATACGCAAGGCACTCAGGCGTGTACGTGTTTTATGTGCATCACCGGACAGTACTAAAATAAGATCTCCGGGTTTTGCACCTGTTATCTCTGCCCACTGTAATAAATCTGCCTGATCGTAAAATTTATCTACAGATGATTTTATAGTTCCCTCTGCTTCATATTTAGCATATACCATACCGGTTGCGCCTACCTGCGGACGCTTTACCCAATCTATAAGCCCGTCAATTTCCTTACGGGTATAAGTGGCAGCTCCGGGAACGGCGATACCCACAACAAGTTCTGAATTGTTGAATACAACAAACTCTTTATGTTGTGCCCACTGGTTTAACTCTCCAAACTCCATCCCAAAGCGGATGTCCGGTTTATCATTACCATATTTTTTCATGGCCTGGTCGTACGTCATTCTCGGGAAAGCACCTGTTTCTATACCTTTTACTTCTTTTAGCAAATGGCTGGCAAGCCCTTCAAACGTTTGTATGATGTCTTCCTGTTCTACAAATGCCATTTCACAGTCTATTTGCGTAAATTCAGGCTGACGGTCGGCACGTAAATCTTCATCACGAAAGCATTTTACGATTTGGAAATATTTGTCCATACCACCCACCATAAGCAATTGCTTAAAGGTTTGCGGCGATTGAGGGAGAGCATAAAACTGACCTTCGTTCATGCGGCTTGGTACCACAAAGTCGCGTGCGCCTTCGGGTGTTGATTTTATAAGTACGGGTGTCTCAACTTCGATGAAGCCTTGCGCCGATAGATAATTTCTTACTTCCATCGCCACACGGTGGCGAAACAGCAGACTGTTTTTTACCGGGTTACGACGAATGTCCAGGTAACGGTATTTCATACGGATGTCTTCTCCGCCATCCGTATCATCTTCAATGCTAAAGGGAGGGGTAAGAGAAGCGTTAAGAATTGTAAGCTGTGTTACTAATATTTCTATGTCGCCGGTTGCCATACCTGCATTTTTACTCTCGCGCTCTATAACAGTTCCTGTTACCTGTACTACAAACTCCCTGCCTAATGTAGCAGCAAGCTCAAAAACATCTTTTTGAGTACGGTCGGCATCAAATATTAACTGGGTCACACCATAACGGTCCCTAAGGTCGGCCCAGATAAGAAAACCTTTATTACGTGTTTTTTGCACCCATCCGGCTAATGTTACTTCATTGTTAATATCGGCGGCAGATAACTGCCCGCAATTATGGCTTCTGTACATTACGTAAATTTTTGTGGTGCAAATTTAGTAACTATTACCAATAATGCTCTATTCAATAAAACATTTTAGTGCCGTTTGCTTTTATCTGTTTCTTTAAAAGACTTTAATATAGCCGTCATAGCTTCGCCATTATCTTCTGTCTTCCCCGGAATCGTCCATGTCAATACCTGGTAGTAACGGTTTTTTCCTTCCAGATAAGCTATTTTCCAGTGTATATTAACGTTATCTACAGTGCCGTCAAATTCCAGAATGCGTGCTTTAAGGTTATTTATGGTTGTCTGCTGCATCTTCGGGGTAGTTTCTAAGCCCGATGATTTTGCAATGTCATCTGCAAGGATCTCGCTATAGCCATTCAGGTTTTTTTCGTAGTCAAGCTCACCTTCATCTACAATTTTATTAAAACTTTCTTTTGGCTCATCCAGCACTAATACGTAAAACTCGCGCATGGCATTCTTGTACTGTAGGGAAGCGGCTTTATTGAGATCGTCTGATTTGCTTAAGTACGAAGGAAGGTCAATACTGTATTTTCCATCTACTTTAACGGTTTCTATAGAATCGCTACAAGAAGCAAGAGTGAATAGGAGAAGTGCTGATAAAAGAAATTTAATTTTCATAAATAAAAGTTGTTGGTTGCCGCAATTTAATCATTAATATGAGATGTGGGACTTGTGTGCAATACATTGGCATGATATTAAGTAAGTAAAATAGTAGCATAAATTTGCGGTTATCTAAATAAGTACACTTATTTTTACACTGGTTAACTTAATCGATTAATGCAAAAGATATCTAGTGTTTTTACAAGTTTTAAGAGGAAGTATCTACCTGCAATCAGTGCTATTTCTGTAATTATTTCTGCAGCTTTTTTAATATTTACAGATATTTCAATCCATCAAGTTTCCCTCCCCTTATTTGGCGGAATGATGTTTATAGGAGCCTATTTGTTCGATTTTAAAAATTTGAAAGAAGTTTACCTTGCTGACGATTTTTTAATGGTGGATGGCCAAAAAGTGTTTTTAAGTAGTATTAAAATGGTGAAGAAGATTAGTAGTATTCGTTATAAGGTGATTTATTTCACTGAAGGTAAATCAAAAACATTTATTTTTACAATAGATGCTCTTCCATTCACAACCCCGGATTATATTCATAAAATAAGTAAGTTTACCAAATAATATATAAATTGACACTAAATTCAAATTAAAGATGAAAAAGATCTTATTATTACTTTTGTTCACTTTTGCCGGTGTTTTTGCCCAGGCCGATAAGGTAAAGTTTACAGCTACAATACAAAACCGCAATAGCGACTCGCTGGTTATTAGGTCACGTGCATTTTCAACTACATTAAAGGCTGATAAAAATGGTGTTTTCACTAATACCTTTGCAGTTGCTCAGCCTGGCTTTTTCCAGTTGTTCGACGGTACTGAATCGACGACTCTGTACTTAAAGAATGGTTATGATCTCACAATGAACATGGATGCTAAGCAGTTTGACGAAACTATAAAATTTAAAGGTGCAGGGGAAAAGGAGAACAACTACCTTGCTAAAAAAGCGTTATGGAACGAGACTTTTTTTGAAAGGCTAGAAACAGCTAATGGTACTGCCTTGAATACAATGGTTGATGAGTACGCTAAAAAAGCTGAAGAGGGAATTAACGACACAACGCTTGATGAAAACTTCAGGAACATTCTAAAAGCACAGTTAGGACAGGAAAAGCAACAGCTTGCCCAAATGGCACAACAAAAAGCTGCTGCCCAAAAAATGAATGGTGTAGCATCTCCCGGTTTTAATTTTGAAAACTTTAAAGGTGGTACTACGAAGCTCGATGATTTTAAAGGCAAGTATGTTTACATAGATGTATGGGCTACATGGTGCGGACCATGCCGCCAGGAAATTCCTTTCCTTCAAAAAGTTGAGGACAAGTATCACGGTAAAAATATAGTGTTCACCAGTATATCAATAGATACTGCAAAAGACCACGAAAAATGGAAGAAAATGGTAGGTGATAAAACGCTGGGCGGAGTGCAGTTGTTTGCTGATAAAGACTGGAAATCTGATTTTATTCAGGCTTACGGGATTAATTCTATACCGCGCTTTATACTTATAGACCCTAAGGGCAATGTAGTGGATGCCGATGCTAAAAGGCCGTCTGATCCTGCATTACAGGCTCAACTTGATAAGTTACTTAAATAATCCTTCAATTAGTTTAAAAACCCACGCACTGCGTGGGTTTTTATATTACCACTTTATGATGAAAATTTTACTGTTCGCACTACTTATAGGCACGGGTACTTTAGCCCAGGAAAACCTATTTAATTTTAAGGGAACGATTACCAATACTACAGCCGACTCTGTTATTGTAACAAGCAAATCGGGTAAATGGCACCGGGCGATGGCAATAGATGCGAAAGGCTATTTTGCGGGCAAAATCCAGCAAGGGGCTAATACTTTTACGCTAAGTGTTGGAGATAAGAAAACGAAGATATGGTTAGAAAATGAGTCTGACCTAACTATTACTGCCGATGCTAAAAACTTTATTCAAACGTTGCGTTTTGAAGGAGTTGGCGCTAAGGAGAATGATTTCATGTTAAAGATGGAACGTGATAAAAGCAGGCTAATAGACAAATACAAATTGGAACTGAATGCAGAAAGTCTTGAAAAAGAGGTGTCTGTTATGGTAGACAGCTGGACTGGGGTGACAAAGAGTAAAGAACTTAGCGAGATGTTTAACCGTATTATGGCTTTTAAGATAGGATATATAGACAAAGAAAGTCTCACAGCAGAAATTTCTAATCAAATCGCTAAGTCACGCCTGGGCAATGGTGCATCGCCCGGTTTCAGTTTCATAAACTATAAAGGCGGAGTTACTACACTTAAAGATTTTAAAGGCAAGTATGTTTACATAGATGTATGGGCTACATGGTGCGGGCCATGCCGCCAGGAAATTCCGTTTCTTCAAAAAATTGAGCAAACGTATAAGGATAAAAATATTGCTTTTATAAGTATCTCCATAGATAAAGCTAAAGACATCGACAAATGGAGAGCCATGGTTAATGAACAAACATTAGGCGGAGTTCAGCTATTTGCAGATAAAGACTGGAAATCAGACTTTATCGAGGCTTATGGAATTAATTCTATACCACATTTTATTCTTATAGACCCCAAAGGCAATATAGTAGACGCTGATGCTACAAGACCATCCGACCCTGCATTACAGGGTCAGCTTAATAAGTTACTTAAATAATAAATTGGTAAATATATGCTATCTTAAAATGAACTGATTTAGTAACCACATTTGTTTAATTCGACTTCGATTCTCTATAATGATTACTCAGGTAATCTTTGATATTAGCAAGCCATCTAACTCATAGGTTAGCTGTAAATACTTATCCCTTTGTATAGTTACCAATTAAATATTTACTCTATAGGGTCTAACTTTATAACTAATGTATCACTGGAATTAGAATTTCCTTCAATAAATTCGGCATCAGATGAATCTTCATAATTTTCAGTAATCTCTTTATACACGTAGCCATCTTTAATAAAAGATATTTTATAATTTGTGTTACAACTGGCAATACCACAACTAAATGTTTTATATGTAAGAAAATAGCCTGTTGAATCAGTAGTGTCGTGCTCGTCTCCTTGCTCGTCCGACTTCATATGCACTTGAACGTTTTCAATCCGTTCTCCTGATACAGCATCTATCACGACGCCATCTGTACCCACTTCCTTATCACAGGAAATCAGGAACATTATTAATAGCAAACAGTAGATGAAGTCTTTCATAACGCATAGTATTTATACCTTAGATACAAATAACGCTAATAGTTGCGTTATATCTCTTTTTTTTTCGCTCTCGGTTTAGAATCGTATAGTTACCTAATTTTAATATGTAAACCCTCGCATTGCTTAGTTTCTTGTTTACAGCATTATTTTAAAAGAGTTTCCTAATGTTAAGTTTTTCTCAATGTTACCAAATTGTTACGTAAACATGTTTTTAGTGTAAATTAATTTTATATATTTGTTTTAGAAATATGTATAACGCTTAACACTAAACAGATATGAAAAATTTTATTTTCGCCGGATTGATGCTTGTAACAGGCGTTTTATCTGCTCAAAATATACAGCCTAAACACGAAATTGAAAACCAGATTATAAAAAGCACCTACTATTACAGCGATGGTGCTGTGAAACAAACCGGATTTTATAAAGACGGAAAGCTTCATGGTTCATGGGTTGCTTATAACCAGGATGGCACAAAACAAAGCATGGGCGAATATGAGAACGGACAAAAAACCGGTAAATGGTTCTTCTGGACCGGCTCTACGCTTAATGAAGTAGATTACAGCAACAGCAGAATTGCTGATATTAAAAAATGGTCTAACGGTGCAGTAGCTGTTAATAAATAGTATACGTACAGACTAACCCATAAAAAAAGCCCTGATTATTCAGGGCTTTTTTTATGAATGATGCGGTCTATTTTTTATAAGTCCGTCCATACCAAATAAGAAATCCGGATACAGGTAACATACCGCATATAAAACTTGCAATGAAAGCCATTATCTTTCCGGGAAAGCCCAATATGGCACCCACATGGATGTCATAATTCGCAGTAATAAGTTTTTCACCAAAATTCTTTTCGTTGTGTTTCCTTTGTGCAAGTAAATTGCCTGTATACTGGTCAAATTTAATTTGATGTGCTACATAGTATACGTCTGGATACTGTCCCACATAAACGTCAATCGCAGCAAGGCTGTCTGCAGGTTTACCTAATGAGAAGGCATCGGCATCGCTATGCATTTTCATAGAGGTGGCAATAGCCTTATTAAAAGCAGCATCTTTATCACTTACTTCGCCAAATTTAGATTGCGCAACAAGCTGTTCTGGCGGAGTAATACTTAATGATCCTGCTACATACACAAGGCTTTGAAACCAGGTAAATGCCCAAACCATACCAGTGAAGGCAATTATGATGGCTACGGTAGCCACATAAAAGCCAAAGATGTTATGAAGGTCGTAATTTTTACGCCTCCATTTTGTAGTATCTTTCCATTTGAACCAAAAACGCTGTTTACGTGCTGCTTTGTTTTTAGGCCACCACAGTACAATACCTGTAATAAGCATTACTACAAAAATGAATGTGCCCCATCCTATAATTTGCTGCCCAATGGGCGCATTTAATAACAGGCTCCAGTGCAGCATTTTTATAATATGGAAAAAGTCCAATTCTTCATCATAAATACCTAGTACTTTGCCCGTATACGGGTCGGTATAAATATTATAGTACTGGTCTATAGAATCAAAATAAAGAATGGCATCTTTATCACCGCTTTTATAACAGGTAAATAATACCGCTTTTTCAGGATTGTTAAATACCCTTGCTGTTGTTATTGCCTTATCTGCGCCAATAGCATTTTGGGTTTGTTTCCATAATAAAGATAAAGGGAGCTTTTCCTGTTTTACCTCCTGTACATATATATCATCCTGTCTAAGCATAGCAGTTATCTCTACACTAAATACATAAATACAGCCTGTAACAGAAAGCAGTAAGACAATAAGCCCAGACGCCAGCCCGAGCCATAGGTGGGCTTTACCCACCCAATATTTAATGCCTTTTTTCTTTATCTTCTTAGTCATTATCTACATTAGTTATTTACCTAACGGCAGGGTATAAGTAGCGCAGTGGTATATAAACTGGTACTCTTTACCGTTATATGTACCCGGTACCTCTTCTTTTTTTGTCACTTCTGCAACGTATTTAGTGTCCCACGGTAAGGTAAATTTAACGATACCTTTATCATCTGTCATCAGCTTTTTGCTCCATTGGTCAGCAACAAAAATGGTCACTTCGGTATCCTTAATAGGCTGCCCTTTGTATAATACAGTTAGTGTTGTTTCTGCTTTTTCCGAAGACACTTTTTTGGTAACATCCACAACTGTTAGCCCTTCAGGATTGATTGCAGCTGTATCGCTAATTTTATCACCTACATTAACTTTTGCTGTAGAATGGTAATGGGTTTTAAAAATCCCAAAATCATACTGTGTATAATCCACAACATCAATCTTGTTGTTATTAAGAACAATTGTATGCGTTCCGTTTGCCGCAGGAGTAAAATAGCCACTGTAAAAATTTTCGCCAGGCTGCATTTGCACTACTGTTTTCTCTCCGTTAGGAGCAACTGCCCACACCTCAAAATTTTTCATTTTGCCAAAGGCCTCGCCGGCTACCTTTTCCTGAACGCCATAAGTGTATTCTCCAAAAAAGACTTTCACCTCTTGCTTTTTACCTGCTTTCCCTGTAGGTGCAGTTTCTATCCACATAAAGTGAGCAAAGCTGTTTACAGATGATAAAAGAACTGCTAATAGTAGAATGTATTTTTTCATAGTATTTGTATTAGAGTAAACGCATCTCCCTGATTGGGGGAGATGCATTAATAGTATTAGAAATTGTAAGTAAGGTTAGCTGCAAAAATTCGCGGCCTTTGCGGGTTAATAGTACTCCATCCCTTATAGTACTCCTTATTAGTAATGTTGTCCATTTTTAAGGTTAGGGTAAAGGCTTCTATATTGTAAAATGCAGACGCATTTATCACAGTATATTCCGGCAGGGCAAATGTCCCTGCAATCTCCCTGCTCATTATTTTATTTTCGCTGCCATAATTTCCGCCAAAACCTAAGCCAAAGCCGTTTAATAAACCTCCGTTAAATTTGTATGTTGCCCAAAGATTAGCAAGGTTTTGTGGTCCTGCACTTTCAGGTCTGTGTCCCACAAAGTCAGGATCTCCGGCAGTAAGCCTGCTGTCGTTGTAGCTATAGCCCGCAATTATGTTTAAGCCTGCAACAGGATTTGCTGTAATACTAAATTCTATACCCTTGTTTGTTTGGGCACCACCTTGTACACTATTTGCAATGTTTCCGGGGTCAGCCTGAGTAGGGCCATAAAGTGTATAGACCATATTATCTACTTTTGTATGGTAGTAGCTTAAAGAACCTGAAACCTTATTGTTAAAAAGATTAATCTTTGTTCCAACCTCGAATTGATTAGCGTGCTCCGGATCAAATGTTACTGCAACCGGTGGATTAGAACCAGATGAATTTTGTGCTGGATCTGTGTTTACAAAACCATCCATGTAGTTTGCAAATATGGATAGCTGATTTAAAATTGGTTGAAATACCAACCCGAATTTTGGTGAAAATGCTGTTTGGGCGCCGTTATCGTTAGAGAACCTGTCAACCCTTAAACTTGCCATTGCAGATAGGTTGGGGAGTATGTATGCAATTTCTGAAGCGTAAGCGCTAAACACTTCCTGTTTTGCCAGGCTATAGCCAACACTAGGGCTGCTGGATGCTGCAATTCCTGCATCTGCGCCAGCCTGTGTTAGTACACCCGAATCGTCGGCAGCCCCACCTGTAGGGATATTTAATGCAGTATGTAAAATGGGTACGATTGTAGCAAAAGTACCTGAATCTACACCTATGTTTACGAAGCCCTGAACTCCATAACCTGTATTGTTAGTTTTTATGTTACGATTAAAATAATCTAAACCGGCAACGAATTTGTTTTTAACAGAGCCAATATTGAATTCGCCGATAAAGTTTTGCTGAATATCAGTCCCTATAGTTTCAGAATTTTGTTTTGTGGTAGAACGTCTTAATATTATACCTTTCTCGAACACAAGATCTGTTTGTGCTTCTATTCCGGATGTAGCTTCATACAGGTAAGAATAGTAACCTAATGCCTTAGCTGAACTTCTGGATAAGATAGTCTGAGAAGTCCAGTTGTTATTAATTTTATAATTCATCTGAGCCTGCAGATTTACAGATGGAGTCTCGGTATAAAGATCATTACTTGTGTAAGATCGTTTGTTATTATAGCCAAGTTCTTTCATGGTACGTACTCGTAGCGGAGCAGACCTGTCCAGGAATAACATCGTTTGGTTCGTGCTTTTGCCGTTAAAAAATTCCGCGTTAGCAAAGAAGGATAATTTCTCGTTTGCCTGGTAGGTAATAGATGGCGCTACAAATATTGATTTTCTAAATCCGGCATCCTGGAAACTATCTTCCGTATGGTATGCTGCGTTAACCCGTGCATTAACTTTTTTATCGGTTCCAAGTGGCGTATTAATGTCTAATACATATCTGTTCAGTCCATAAGTACCACCTGTATAAGATACATTGCCTCCAAAGGTATTGTAAGGTCTTTTTGTAGTTACATTTATTAAACCTCCGTAAGAAATAAGGCTGCTGCCGAATAGTGTACCTGATGGGCCTTTTATAACATCGATGCTTTCAATATTTGCAGGATCCGGGCTGCCGTTAGTTAACCCCGGAACACCATTAATCATGGTAGGCTGTACAGCAAATCCCCTTAACGAAAAATAGCCTGCACCGTCTGTTCCCCTGCCGGTAGATTCCCAAAGTTTGTCTAATCCGGGGGCATTTTTTAAAGCATCGTCAAAATTTGTAATAACCTGCTCTCTTAAAACCTCACTTGTTATAGTATTGTAAACCTGCGGATTTTCTATGTCTTTTAAGGGCATTTTAGAAACTATTTCGCTTTTAGTTCTTGCATACTTATTTGTGTTGGCCTCAATAATAACCTCATTAAGCTGTTGCTGATTTTCAGATAGCGTAATATTTCTTGTCACATTTTCGCCTGCAGCAAGGGTGATTGTTTCAGTCAATGGTGCAATACCTACAGCAGATACAATAAGCGTATAACTTCCCGGTCTGATATTTCTTATTTCATAATTGCCCTGGGCATTAGTCAACGCTCCGTTGTTAGTGCTTTTAAGTTCTACTGATATATTTTCGGCAGCCGAATTATCGCTTAAGGTTATAGTGCCTTTTATTGTTGCACGATCCTGGGCCCACGTGGTGAGTGTGCATAGCAATAATAGACAAGGCAAGATTTTCTTTAATGTGTTCATTTGTTTTTCTGGATTATTTTCTGGCGCAAATGTAATGCGCACATCCGTATCTCACAAATCTATTCTTATTTATTCTAAATAAGCTTAATCTTTTTTGCTATTTGCAATTACACCGTGATTTTATGGGAAATGTTAAATTAAGTTAAAATATATCCTGCTATTTTAATGCTTTCTGTATTAATAAAGTTATATGTCGGCGTGGGTTGGCAATTACACTTAAGTAATTATCAAAATAAAAAAGCCCCAAAGTAAAATTTTGGGGCTTTTAAGGTCAATTTAAATCTAATTTAGTGCTTGGCTGTAAAACCATCATCACTTAGTTCTTTATGGTCATAGTCCTCTACCATTAATGTGGCATAGTCTTTAGGTTTGCCTTTTCTTGTCCTGCGTATAATACTATCGAATATAGAGTATACCACAGGTACAATTATCAGGGTAAGGAATAGGGAACTGGTAAGTCCTCCAATAATTACCCACGCAAGGCCATTGTTCATGGCAGCCGCACCACCTGTTGCAAGCGCAATAGGGATCATACCAAATACCATCGCAATGGTGGTCATAAGGATAGGGCGAAGACGTGCATGGTTAGCCTGTACAAGTGCTGCGTTAGTACTTTCGCCTTCTTCCTTACGGTGGTTGGTAAAGTCTACAAGTAAGATCGCATTTTTACACACGAGGCCAATAAGCATAATTACCCCTAATATGGTAAAGATATTCAATGTGTTGTTTGTAAGTGCTAATGCAAGCAGTGCCCCAATAAACGATAGTGGAATTGAAAATAATACCACGAACGGATATATAAAGCTATCGTACAAAGCAACCATAACAAGGTAAACTAATATAATAGCTGCAAGCAATGCGATACCAAGTGTACCAAACCCTTCAGCCTGGTTTTCCTTATCACCACCCCACACATAGTTTACACCTGTAGGACGTTTCATTTTCGTTAAGTATTCTGCCTCCCATGTATCTGCCACGGTACCGCTTGGTACACCCGCAGCCTGTGCCTGAATGGTAACCGATGCACTTTTATCCCTACGCTCCAGGAAACTTGGCCCAGAACTTTCGGTCACCGATGCAAATTGCGATAATTTTATTTGCTGGCCTGCATCGTTTATAAACACAAGGTCTTTTACATCATTAACACTTGAACGGTTGTACTCGTTGAAACGGATATTAATGTCATACTCATATTCGCCTGCGCGGAATTTACCATCGGTATTACCGTTAAATGCTGTTTGCATGGTTAAACCAACCGTTTGAAGTGATAAGCCAAGTGACGCCATTTTATCACGGTCTACCTGAACGTTTACCTCCGGGCTACCACCTTCAGATGTTAGTTTGATAGCAGTAGCTCCATTTACTTTAGCAAGGTTTTTAGCCGCTTCATTCGCGAATTTCATGGTGCTTTCCAGATCCGGACCTGTTATCGTAAGGGCTATTGGCGCTTCATCGGCACCACCCATTATACTTACCGGTACGGTTTTAATTTTTACCCCCACAAGTTTTTGTTCAAGCTCACGCTTAACCCTTGCAGCAAAAACAAAGGTATTTTCGTCACGGTCTTTGGCATCATTAAGGGTTACTTTAATTTCACCTTTATATGCAGTGGCCTGTGTGCCCCCCATACCTTCGCTGGTTTGTCCTACCGTTGTAATTATTCCGGTAATTTCTTTTTTGCTGGTAAGGTATTCTTCCGCCCTCTGAGCAACAAAGTTGGATTGTTCTACAGAGGCATCTTTAGGAAGCTCCATCTGTACAAGAAACTGGCTCCTGTCCATTTTAGGGAAGAATTCACCACCTATAAAGCCTGCACCTACTAAGGCTATCGACCCAAAGAACAGTACAAGTATAATTATCAAAGTTATTACTTTATGCCAAGCACTATCAATACACCATTTAAGGATGCCGGTTACCCAATGTGTAAATTTGTCAAGGCCTCTCTCAAACCCTAATATAACTTTCTCAAAAATGTTTTTGCCTGTTAAATGCTCAAGTTTACCAAAACGGGATGATAACCATGGTATAAGTGTAAATGATGATAGCAATGATAAAGCTGTTGCGATTACTACTGTAACACAAAACTGCGATATAATATTAGATACAAGACCCGAACTTAACGCGATAGGAAGGAACACCACGATAATTACTATGGTAATTGCGGTTACCGTACCGCCAATTTCAGCGGTACCGTCATATGATGCACGTACTTTGTTTTTTCCCATCTCCATATGGCGGTAAATGTTTTCGAGTACCACAATGGCATCATCCACAAGAATACCTACAACAAGCGATAGACCAAGCAAACTCATTAAGTTTAGCGTATAGCCCATTAAATAGATACCTATAAATGTTGCAATAAGCGATGCAGGAATAGATACCATTACAATAAACGCGTTACGTATACTGTGAAGGAAGAACAACATTACAAAAGCCACAAGAAATACCGCTATAAATAAATCGTGTATTACGTTGTCGGCAGCGGTAAGTGTAAACTCACTACTATCATCTGCAATTTGTAGTTTAAGGCCGTTTTCTTTATAGTCAGTCTCAATTTTTTTAACCGCCGCCTGTATTTCTTCACTCACAGATACCGCGTTAGCATCTGTTTGTTTTATAATTTGAAGTACAATGGCACTCTTACGGTCTACCCTTGATATTTTTTCAACTTCTTTCTGGCTATCCTGAACATCGGCAATTTCGCCAAGGCGCACCTGGATACCATCTTTAGATGATACTACAAGGTTACGCATCTCTTCTACGTTTCGATACTTACCTGACAGACGCACAAGCATAGAGTTCTCTCTTGTCTGGATATTACCTGTAGGGAAATCAAGATTAGAGCTTAGGATTGCAGCCTGAACATTAGGAATAGAAAGGCCGTAACCTTTAAGTTTTTCCTGATCAAGGCTTACCTGTATTTCACGCTCTTCTCCGCCCACAAGGTTAACCTGTGCCACACCGTTTACACGGGCAAGTATCGGTTCGATCTTTTTATCAAGAAGGTCATAAAAAGCCACTTCATCCATTGTAGATGTCGCACCTATAGTAATAATAGGTAAATCACTTAAGGAGAACTTACTCAACGATGGCGGATCTACGTCTTCCGGTAAATCTTTCTCTATCGCGTTAATTTTACGCTGAGCGTCGTTAAGGGAATAGTCGGCATCTGCTTCCGCTTCAAGAGTAACCATTACTACAGACAAACTCTCGTATGATTTTGACTCTACTTTTTTAACGAGCTCTAAAGATGATACTGCATCTTCGACTTTCTTGGTTACCGTATTTTCGACCTCAGATGGCGATGCACCCGGATAGACGGTAGATATGGTAACTACGTTGATCTCGAACTTAGGGATAAGTTCGTAGCTAAGACTGCTGTAGCTAAACAGTCCGGCCAGCGTAAGTATGGTAAACAACACTATAATAAGCGTTGGCCGTTTTATGGATATTTCTGCTATTTTCATTAATTCTTTGTTTAAAGTTTAAGGTTTAAAAAGTTCCAAGTAGTTTGAAGCTTTTCCTTATCCTTATTTAATAGGAGTTACTTTAGCACCGTCGGTTAAGTTAATCTGGCCGCTGGTTACAACAATTTGTCCTTCTGTAAGGCCGTTAACCACTTCTACCTGATCGCCAAATATGCGTCCTGATACAATTTTTGTAAGTTTAACAACACTGTCGTTAACCACAAATACCTGATTTCCGGCAACACCGCCCACAAATGCATTACGTGGTATGGTTTTTACAGCTTGTTGTTTAGCGGCACCACTGCTAAAGTTTGCTGTACCGTACATACCGGCTTTAAGTTCGTTATTTGCATTGTTTGCAATTTGTATCTCTACAGGAAAATTAAGGGAACCGTCAGCTTTAGGAGCAATGAAAGTTATTTTCCCATTAAATTCTTTATCCGGGTATACACTTGCTTTTACTTTAATTGGGTTACCCACCTTAAGGCCTGCTACATGCTGCTCGTCTACATTTACTAAAAGTTTAAGTGTAGATACATTTACAAGCTCGAATAATACAGTTCCCGGAGCAACTACGCTTCCCGGCTCTATGTTACGTTTGTTAACAATACCATTTATACTTGCTTTAATGCTTGCATCGCCAAAGTTTATTTTAGCCTGGTCTACGCGCGCCTTAGCATTTACAAGCGCTAATTTTGCCTGGTCTACCTGTTGTTTGGTAACACCACCAGTTTTAAAGGCGTTTTCGTAACGCTGGCTGTCAGATAACGCATTTTGATAAGCCGCCTTAGCATTGCTTAATTCTATGTTTAACTGATCACCTTTTATAACAGCCAATACCTGGCCTATGCGCACTGCGTCACCTTCATCTACCAAAACTTTAATTACTCTACCTGAATTTTCTGCAGGGAAACTTAATTCCTGAGACGGAGCAAACGTTCCGTTTGCTACATAATCCTGGTTAGGCACTTCAGTTTTTACAGTGTTTATACGAACTGCTACAGCATCATTTTGCTTAGAAATTAGTGCAGTTTCTGTTTCGTTCTTCTTTTTGTTGTTGGTAAGTATATAAGCTATAAGCCCTATTACAGCCACGCCTATTACTATGTATAATACTTTTTTCATGATATGGTTAGTTTATAAGGGTTTTTAATTCTCCTTTTGCTTTAATAAGTTGTACTTCGGCAAGTTTAAAATCAAGCAGGGCAGTAGTATAGTTGTTTTGTGCTTCTATATAAGAGTTCTCTGCATCCAAAAGGTCGGTTAGCGTTGCAAGGCCCTGTTGATAATTGTTTTGGGTATTATCTAACACATCCTGTGCAAGCTGCACATTTTCTTTTTGGTTAGTAATAGTGATGAGGCTGTTACTAATTTGTGTTTTTGCGTTTTGATATGCGAGGTCTAACGACAACTTAGTATCTATCAGGTCTTCCTTCGTCCTTCTTATCTCTATATCGGCCTGTCTAACCCGCGAGCGTGTAGCAAATCCGTTAAATATAGGCACCTTTAGGTTTGCGCCTATAACTGCAAAGTCAGACCAGTATACATCGTCAGATGGTTTCGCAAACCATGGCAGCTGCGGACCCTGGCCAATGTAATTGTATCCTGCTGTAAGTCCAAGAGTAGGGTAATACTCTGCCTGCATTGCCTTCTTATTGTAATAATACAATTGCTCCTGCTTTTTCAGCAATTGATACTGGGTAAGGTTTGTAGCATCGGGTGTCTCCTCAAGATTTAAAGGGGTAACCTGGAATTCAGTCTCCGGAATAGATATTTTAGTTTCTATAGGCATACCCATATAGAACTTAAGGGTATTTTCCTGCAATTGTACCGCATTAAGAATTTGCTGGCGCTGGGTCTTAATATTGCTGAGGTTTACATTCATCCTGTCAAGGTCTATTTTACGGGCCAGGCCACTGTCAAACTGACCTTTTATGATATCTCTAACCTCGGTAGTATTTTTATACGTACTATCAATAACCCTCAGTTTTTGGCGCTGAACATAAACCTGATAATAATTGTTAGCCACGCGTTCTATAACCTGCTCTTCTGTAAGCTGTGCATTAACCTGGTAAAATTCGCGGGTGGTCTTTGCAGCCTTAAGTCCCGTAAAAACCGATTGGTCAAAGATGTTCTGGGTCAGGTTAACCCCTGCTGTAGAACTCCATTTTTGTCCTAACGCAACCAATTGTACCCCTGTGGGCGCTCCTACCGTTCCTGGCGGCGCAAATGCACCAACGTCCAGTGCATTCAACTGTAATATTGGGTTGTAGGTTAAATTACCATTTGCAGTAATAGTAGGAAGGGCACGGGCCCTGACTTCTTCTATCTGGTACTCGCTGTTTTCTACAGATAGTTTTGCCTTACGTGCATCTGCTTTGTTTTCGAGCGCGTAATTTATGGCGTCTTTTAAAGTAAGCTCCTTTGCCGGCACCTGGGCGTGCAGCACTGTAGCTACTAAAAGGACCATGAGCAGGGTTGTCCTTTGCAGGAGAACACGCGCAATGTTACTTGTGGTCTTCATGTGTGTGTAACTGTTAATTAATTGATTGATGGATTTTATTTAATAAATAACGTGTTCATTATCACGTCTTTTCTTTCTTCAAGTAGTGTGTCATAGCTCTCTTTTGTAAAGCCCATGGTTTCCTGTAGTAATGGTCTCATAGAAACAGGAAAAGACATTAGCGATATAAAATTGAGTACAAACTGTTCCGGCCTCATCTTATGTATATTTCCTTTTTCCATTTCCAGTGCCACCTCCAGGTAAAACTTATCTAAAAGTAAATTCATGTGTTCCTTGTCTTTGTAACAGTTACCCTGGTTCATTTGGGTGACCATATAAATTTCAAGGTATGGATAGCGCTGGCTCTGCTCGAAAAATACATCCAGATGGCGGCTTATTTTTTCTTTAAATGACATGCTGGAGAAAACTATCTGCTCCATTATTTCGTGTTCCTGAATCTGCGCATCCTGAAATACGATATCGAAAAGATTATTGCGTGACCTGAAATAATAGTTAATCAGTGTACGGTTCACTCCTGCGGCATCTGCAATCTCCTGTGTTGTAGCATTAAAACGACCTTCGCTAAAAAAAACTCTTTTGGCAGTGTCCTTTATCAATTCCTCAGTATCCTGATCGGTTATTTTAGCTGACATATTTGTTTAACAATTTTGTTTGACATATTTGTCAATGCAAATTTAATGCTAAATTTGATTTGGATTTAAAAAATTTTAATTTTTTTGAAAAGAAATTTCCGCAATGGTTTTCGTTAGCACATCAAGCCCTTTTGCTGTTACAATAGCCCGCAAATGATATTCGAGAAACTGTAGTGTGACGTCTTCCATTTTAAAAATTGAATCAGGAAAAAGCTGTGCATCCTTACTACCGTTAACTCCTGAGAAATATATGCGGCTTATAAAATCAACGTTGATGTCTTCCCGGTAAATACCTTGTGCTATTCCGCATTTAAGATTCTCATTCATCGATGTGTGCATCTTGTCGAACTGATATTCCCGCATATTTTTATATATCGTGGGGAAAAATTTTTGAAGCTGATGAACCGGAGATGCAGATTCACTTTTTAATATATTAGACAAGAAACTTCTGATAATAAAAAACTCGGTAACAGGATTATGTTCTTCGGCACGAATCGTATCTATGCCATTTGATATAGTTTGAAATAAATGCATTGTACTGGCCTCGACAAGATCTGTCTTATTAGCAAAATGCTGATAGATTGTTTTCTTGGAGATTCCTAACGCTCCCGCGATTTCATCCATAGTCACGCTCTTATAACCTATGGTCAGGAACATATCCGTCGCTTTATCTAATATCTGGTCTTTCATTATCCTGCATCATTTAAAAGTGCAAAGATAGTCGGGAAACTTTATAAACCGTAAAAGTTTCCAAAGTTTTATTATTATCGTTTCGGTAACTCTCACCGTTTTGATAACAGGGAGGAATACTTTACTTTAGCAAAAATTTTTCGATACATGCAATCCATAGGGTATTACCAGGAAGTTATCTCAAATTATTTTGCATCAGCATCTGTTGTAAAAGAACCTAAAAATCTTTACGATCCTATTAGCTACATCTTATCATTAGGTGGAAAAAGGATGCGTCCTGTTCTTACTCTTATGACGGCTGAAATATTTAATGCCGACTGCCGTGCTGCGCTGCCTGCTGCCGTTGCAGTGGAGATTTTTCATAACTTTTCTCTTGTGCACGACGACATTATGGACGATGCTCCATTGCGAAGAGGTAACCAGACCGTGCATGAAAAATGGAATCTTAACACGGGTATACTTTCCGGCGATGCTATGCTTATTATGGCCTACAGGCATTTTGAAGAATATGAACCTGAAACGTTTCGATCATTAGCCAGGCTTTTTAGCAAAACGGCTTTGGAGGTATGTGAAGGCCAGCAGTGGGATGTTGATTTTGAAGAAAGGGCAGACGTTACCATTCCTGAATACTTAAAAATGATAGAGTATAAAACTGCCGTGTTAGTAGGGGCAGCCATGCAAATGGGTGCAATTGTAGCAAATACTTCGCAGGAGAACTGTTCTTTGATTTATGATTTTGGGCTTAATCTTGGCATTGCTTTTCAGTTACAGGATGATTACCTCGATGCATTTGGCAACCCTGAAACATTTGGAAAGCAGGTGGGGGGAGACATTATAGAAAATAAAAAAACGTATTTGTACCTTAAGGCTAAAGAATTTGCACAACCGGAGCAGGCTCAACAACTACAACAATTATTTTCGGTCCATCCTGCCGACAATACAAACAAGATTGCAACTGCCAAAGAGCTGTTTAACTCAACCGGTGCGGCAGCAGCTACACAAAAAGCAATTATGGATTATACCTATAAAGCTTTTGATACACTTGAAAAACTTGATATTGCTGATAATAAGAAAGCTGCCCTTAAAGATTTTGGCAGCAAACTAATGAGCAGGACAGTATAGCCATGCATGCAGCACCACTACTCAATGCAAATTCAGGATATAAGTTAGCACAGTTGGGACTAGCAATTGCTTTCCCGTTGTTTACTATATTAGCGTTGGGCATCGATTCTGTTTTATTTCTGCATACCTATTTTGACGGTCGCCAACTTACTAACGTTTTGGTAATTGGGTACTTTGTAGTAATGTATTATGCATCCGGCGGGCACTTACGCCGGCTTATGCTTGTTATGGTGTTTCTATCCTATATAGGTGAACTCATATTTTGTAAAGTGCTTGGAATGTATGCCTACCGTACAGAAGCTATTCCGCTATACGTTCCGTTTGGCCATGCAATAGTGTATGCTTCAGGATTTATACTTGCTCATATGCCTTTTGCCGTGAAGGCTGATAAGAAACTTCGTGTAATTTTCGCATTTAGCTTCGCCGCGCTTTTCCTCTATGTAGGAATTTTATTAAACGATGTATTTTCGCTTGTATTTGGCACCATGTTTTTTGTATTGCTGTATAGAAAGCGCTGGCAAAACATGTATTACTTTATCGCGCTTTGTGTTATCTTTATAGAGTTAGTGGGTACCTATTTTAAATGCTGGATATGGGTCCCGAAAATTTTCGGCTTCATGCCGGCAGTCAATCCTCCTATGGGGGCAGTATTTTTTTATGGGGGTGGCGACGTACTACTCGCTAAAATAGTTTCCGTTTGGGAAAAACGAATGTCGAAGAAAATAAGTGTATAATGGTATTTAATGCTCCGCAAACTACAGACCTCCTGCTGGCTGAAGCTGAAGGTGAAAATCTTTACGCTAAATTGCTCGAACAAATCAACAAAGATTTCAACCTCGCTAACGAGCCTATAGATTTTCCTAAAAGCACCACACCTTACGAACTCAAAGTGCAGTTGCATGAAAAAATATACCGAATGCTGCATTACAAATTTGCAGAATATTTAAACCTGCTATACATCATTGACGTATCTGAAGAGCAAATGAAAAAACTCGATGGCTCCGATTTGGTACAGCTATCCGAAGAGGTTTCGTTCCTGATACTTAAAAGGGAGTGGCAGAAAGTATGGTTTAGAAATAAGTATTGATTTGTTAATTTAACGATTCGAAGATTAAATTTGAAAATCGAATCGTTGTTTTGCATTAGGTTAATATACTGATTTATAAATACTTTTATACGCTCTTTTCCTTGAATGGTAGTCTATAAATAATATATCAGTTTAATCATTAATTATCCACCTATCCATACAATACCTCGTTTGAAAGAATAAAGTTCATAGGCTCCATTTATCGGTTCCTCATAAACTGTGACATCGTGTGGTTTCTTAAGCAGTCTGCTAAACCATAACTTCGAATCGTTATATGCTGCCTCTGAAATATATTCTAGTGGTTCACCTATATAATTATTTTCGAAATGTTCCTCGTCAAGATGTTGTATCCAGTTTAAATTTGCCATTTTTAATTTAGCGGCACCGTAGTTGTTCAGATTTATGCTTTTAACATCATCTGCCTCTGTAAAAGAATTATTATAGAAGTCAATTTTATCACCTATTCCGCAAACCACCTCTGATTTAGAAAAATTCGATTCGTACAGCCAAATTTTCAGATAATAAGGTTGTTCAAGCTTTTCCAGCTCGTTCTTCCAGTCAGTGTAGATATCAAGCAGGGCATTTAGAAAAAGCTGTTTTGTTTTACGTTTTGGTTCTGGAATTGCGCTATTGATTTTGGAGTGCGTAAAACCGTTCCAAGGGTACAATCTTATTTTTACATAGTGAGTATCCCAAGTATGACGCAGATAATCAGCAACATCGAGTGACGTATTTTTTATTCGCCACTTCTCTATCTGCTTGTGTCTCCTTTTGTGTCCACGTATTTTTTTGTACTTCATTTATATTGCTGTTGTAATGCACTACTAACTCTTTTCGGGAAGGCAAGATGCATAATGCCGTGAAAAATCTGCGTAAGGCCGTGTGCCAAACATCGGGTATCAGCATTTCAATACTAAAAATATACCCGCACAAATGGCATTAATGCGTCGCTGTATACAAGGTCTTTTTTGTTGTAAAGTACATTATAGCGCAGTCCTATAGTCACATGTTCCATTTGGTAGCCTGCACCAAAAAACAGTGCAGTATTCCAGAAGTTGCGATCGCTGTAATTAAGACTGTTGCTATACCTGTCAGTAAACCTCTCGTCGACATTAAGATTTACCCTTAGCTGCTCTAATTCTGCTGATAACTGCACCTGTGGGATTGGATTAAAGAGAGTTACCAAGGATCCACCATAAATATAAGCATCATAATAATCTCTTTGGTGTACATAAGTACCCTGAAGACCGGCGCCCATTGCTATGTAGTTGTTGAACTGATAGATAGCACCCGGAGCAAGTGTGACATCAGTATACCCGCTTCCAAAACCCAAGCCGGCAGAACCTCCAAATCGCACCTTTTGCCAAAAATTAACGGTGTCCTGCGCTTTAGCATTTGAAAATTGCAGGCACATTATAATTAGTGTCAGTAGTTTTGTTAAAGAAATAATAAATCGTATTTGCATAACAGGATGCTTAGGGATTTGGAGCGCATAAATATATAAAAATCGTTGAAAGGTTGCTATAATTGGTGTACTTTTGCTTAAAATTTATTAAAAACGAGTTCGCAAATATATAAGTATGGACAGGTTTTCCTTTTTGAATGCAGCACATACTGCTTTTTTCGCAGATTTATACGATCAATACATTGAAAATCCCGATAGTGTGGAGCCAAGCTGGAGAAGCTTCTTCCAGGGATTTGATTTTGCAGCGTCCGATTACGGATCAGGCTTTACAGAAGCTGCTGCAGCACCACAACAGCAAACCATGGCAGCGCCCCAGTCATCTGCGCCGCAGGCACCGGTTTCTGACTATTCAGGTATTCCTGAAAAGCTTCAAAAAGAGTTTAAGGTACTTAGCCTAATAGAAGGCTACCGTACCCGCGGCCACCTTTTTACGAAGACTAATCCGGTAAGAGAGCGCAGAAATTTTTCGCCTACGCTGGATCTTTCCAACTTTGGATTAACCGATGCTGATCTTGATACCGTATTTGATGCAGGTAAAGAAGTGGGTCTTGAGCCGTCTTCTCTAAAAGCAATTATAGATCATCTGCAAAAAGTGTACTGTGGCCATATTGGTATAGAGTACATGTACATTCGCGATCCTAAAACAAGGAAGTGGATACAAAACAGGTTATCGATAAATAATAACGAGCCTGACTTTAACGCAGATCAGAAGAAGAATATCCTCTCTAAATTAAATGAAGCTGTTGCTTTCGAAAGCTTCATTCATACAAAATATGTAGGGCAGAAACGCTTTTCGCTTGAAGGCGGAGAGTCGTTAATACCTGCAATTGATGCACTTATTGAAGCTGCTGCTGACAAAGGCGTTGAGCAGTTTGTAGTAGGTATGCCTCACAGGGGCCGCCTTAGTGTACTTGCTAACATATTTGGAAAATCAACATCAGATATCTTTGGCGAATTCGACGGTAAAGACTATGACGACGACGCACTTTTTGATGGTGATGTTAAATACCACCTTGGCCTTACTTCTCAAAAAGTGACTAAGAATGGTAAACAGGTTAATCTTAACCTGGCGCCAAACCCTTCGCATCTTGAAACTGTAGGTGCCGTTATAGAGGGTATTGCCCGTGCTAAACAGGATAAGCATTTCCCGGATGATTTTAGTAAAGTATTGCCTATAGCGCTACATGGCGACGCCGCCATAGCAGGGCAGGGTATAGTCTACGAAATTGTACAAATGGCAAAACTCGATGGTTATAAAACGGGTGGAACAATTCACCTTGTGGTTAACAATCAGGTAGGCTTTACTACAAATTACCTCGACGCACGATCAAGCACGTATTGTACTGATGTGGCAAAAGTTACGCTTTCGCCGGTACTTCATGTAAATGCAGATGACGCCGAGGCTGTAGTACATGCCATGCTTTTCGCCCTTGATTACAGGATGGAATTTGGTACAGACGTGTTTATAGACTTTTTAGGTTATAGAAAGTATGGTCATAACGAAGGTGATGAGCCTCGTTTCACCCAGCCAAAATTATATAAAATTATTGCTCAGCATAAAAACACCAGAGACCTTTACGCCGATATGCTTATAGAAGCCGGAGTTATAGATGGTGATTATGTGGGTAATCTTGAAAAAGAATATAAGGCAAAGCTTGAAGAAAATCTTGAAGCTTCGCGTAAAAAAGACTTTACAGTAATTACACCGTTCATGCAAAATGAGTGGGAGGGATTTGCCCAGGCAGATGCCGAAGTGATGCTGCAAAAGGTAAACACAGCATTCTCGAGAGAAATGCTGGATGAGATTGCTAAGGTTATTACAGAGCTTCCTGCAGATAAGAAGTTTTTGAGCAAAGTTCAAAAACTGGTTAAAGACAGGAAAACAATGTATTTTGAGACTAATAAGCTGGATTGGGCTATGGCCGAATTGCTTGCTTATGGCTCACTAATTACCGAAGGATATGATGTGCGCCTGTCAGGACAGGATGTAGAGAGAGGTACTTTTTCTCACCGTCATGCCGTTATAAAGGTAGAAGACAGCGAGGAAGAATATGTGGCTCTTACACAGCTTAAAGAGCAAAATGGTAAATTTAATATATTCAATTCGCTCCTGTCAGAATATGCGGTAGTAGGTTTTGATTACGGATATGCTCTTGCCAATCCTAAGGCGTTAACTATCTGGGAAGCTCAGTTTGGAGATTTCTCTAATGGTGCCCAGATCATGATAGATCAGTACATATCTGCCGCAGAGGATAAATGGAACAACCAGAATGGCCTTGTTATGTTGTTGCCTCATGGTTATGAAGGCCAGGGTGCAGAACATAGTAGTGCCCGTATGGAACGTTACCTTCAGCTGTGTGCAAATCATAATATGTTTGTGGCCGATTGTACTACGCCGGCTAACTTCTTCCACCTTTTAAGAAGGCAGATGAAAACAACTTACCGTAAACCACTTATTGTATTTACACCTAAGAGTTTGCTTCGTCACCCGCTTGTTGTAAGTACCGTAGAAGAGTTTGCTAACGGTACCTTCCAGGAGGTGCTCGATGATCCTGCGGCAGAAGCGGAAAAAGTGAAGACTTTAGTGTTCTGTACAGGTAAATTCTACTATGACCTTATTGCCGAAAGAGAAAACCTTAAACGCGATGATGTAGCTTTTGTAAGGATAGAACAACTGTTCCCTCTACCGGTAGAGCAGCTTAAGGCTATAATTGCAAAATATCCTAATGCAGATGACTATGTATGGGCACAGGAAGAACCTAGAAATATGGGTGCTTACGGCTTTATGCTTATGAATTTTACTGAGGTTAAACTTCGTCTGGCATCGCTTAAAGCATACAGCGCGCCCGCTGCCGGTAGTTATACCCGCTCTAAAAAACGCCATGCTGCTGCTATAGCCATGGTTTTTAATAAAGATTTATTTAATTAATTGTATTTTTGATTTTCAATAATATAGCAACACCAATAAAATTATACTGACATGATTTTAGAAATGAAAGTTCCCTCTCCCGGGGAATCGATTACAGAAGTTGAAATTGCAACATGGCTGGTAAAAGACGGAGATTATGTAGAGAAAGACCAGGCAATTGCCGAGGTTGATTCTGATAAAGCAACCCTTGAGCTTCCTGCCGAGGTAGCGGGTATTATAACACTAAAGGCAGAAGAAGGTGACGCGGTAAAAGTAGGGCAGGTTGTATGCCTTATAGACACTGATGGTGCAAAACCGGATGGAGCAGCACCTGCTAAAGAAGAAAAGAAAGAAGAGGCTCCAAAAGCTGAAGAGAAAAAAGAAGAACCAAAAGCAGAGGCTCCAAAAGCAGAAGCTCCGAAGCAGGAAGCTCCTAAAGAGGAAGCTCCGGCTGAAAAGAGTTATGCAAGCGGATCACCTTCGCCTGCGGCACGTAAAATATTAGACGAAAAAAGCGTTGATGCAGCTCAGGTAACCGGCACCGGTAAAGGTGGCCGTATTACTAAAGACGATGCGGTTAACGCAAAACAGGTACCGTCTATGGGAACACCTACAGGTGGAAACCGTAGCTCTGAGCGTACCAAACTTTCTATGCTTCGCAGAAAAGTAGCAGAGCGCTTAGTTGCAGCTAAAAATGAAACTGCCATGCTTACTACGTTTAACGAGGTAAACATGACTCCTATAAATAATTTAAGGAACGAATTTAAAGATGCGTTTAAAGCAAAACACGGTGGGTTAGGGTTAGGCTACATGTCTTTCTTTACTAAAGCTGTTGTTAGAGCATTACAATTGTTTCCTGATGTTAATTCTATGATGGATGGCGACTATAAGGTAGCTTATGATTTTGCTGATATTTCTATTGCGGTTTCCGGACCTAAAGGATTAATGGTGCCTGTCGTAAGAAACGCTGAAGCGCTTACCTTCCGCGGTATTGAAGCAGAAATTAAGCGTCTTGCACTTCGTGCCCGCGACGGACAAATTACTGTTGATGACATGACAGGAGGCACATTTACAATTACTAATGGTGGTGTATTTGGTAGTATGTTATCTACGCCAATTATCAATCCTCCTCAGTCAGGTATCCTTGGTATGCATAACATCATCGAGCGTCCTATCGCTGTAAATGGAAAAGTAGAGATTCATCCTATGATGTACGTGGCGCTATCTTACGATCACAGGATCATTGATGGACGTGAATCTGTTGGTTTCCTTGTAGCGGTGAAAGAAGGTCTTGAAAAGCCTTTAGAATTACTTATGGATAACAACGCTAAAAAAGCACTGGAACTTTAATTTAATTTTCTCAGTTATAAAAAAAGCTGCTTAGATATTCTAAGCGGCTTTTTTATTTATTTTACTACTATTTAATAATTAAATATAGTTGTTATCTACGCCAAATTCAGTTACGATACTCGAGATTTTGTATAAGCCATTCTATGATTGCATCTTAATAAGTAGGACAAAATACCTATATATGGGTATTTTGTCTACGTCTACAATTTACTATCTTCACGGCCGTTATATATAAGTAGCGAAATAGTTATTTATTTAAATCATAATTACATAACTTAATCGTAATATTGTATAATCTTATTATGCAGCTGAAAATTAACTTTACAAAAAAATAATGTTATGTGGATTACATCTTTCCTCTCGTTAGCATTGTTGCTTTTTACTTTTAACTTTATACGTGTAATTGTAAAAAGGAATGCGCATAAATATCATGTTAAACCAAGAAATTACTACTTTAAAGATCACAGCCATTCACTAAATAGGTTAAAGTAAGATTGGTCATACATCTATTTCTCTTTCAAAACCTGATTTATAGCATTTTCCTCTTTGACACTAAATGCATAATTTTCAAGAGCTAGCGAAGAATCTGTTACCTGGCTTGGTTTACTCGCCCCTATAAGCACAGATGTTACTCTCTTATCTTTGAGTAACCATGCAAGCGCCATATGTGCCAATTTTTGTCCGCGTGCTTTCGCAATTTCATTTAGCTTTTTTACTACGTCTATTGTCTTTTGTTCAATATGGCTTTCATTTAGAAATATCCCGCTTGTAGCCACACGCGAATCTTCCGGTATGCCATTTAGGTATTTGTCTGTCAGAAGTCCCTGAGCGAGCGGAGAGAACGGTATACAGCCAACACCATTTGCATCCAACACATCCAGCAGGCCTTCTTCAGGGTCGCGTACAAACATGCTGTACTTGGGCTGATGTATTACACAAGGTGTTCCTAAATCTTTTAAGATTTTAATTGCTCTTTGCGCCTCCTCTGCGTTGTAGTTAGAGATTCCGGCATAGAGCGCTTTTCCCTGCCTTACAATTAGATCAAGTGCCCCCATCGTTTCCTCGATAGGTGTTTCAGGGTCTGGGCGATGGTGATAAAAGATATCTACATAATCAAGGTTCATGCGTTTTAAACTTTGATCGAGGCTGGATACTAAATACTTTTTAGAGCCCCAATCGCCATACGGTCCATCCCACATGGTATAGCCCGCTTTGCTCGATATAATAAGTTCATCACGATGGTTTTTAAGATCGCTATGTAATATTTTACCAAATACTTCTTCCGCAGATCCCGGCGGCGGACCGTAATTATTTGCGAGGTCAAAGTGTGTTATTCCATTGTCAAAAGCGGTATGTATAATTTGGCGGCTATTCTCAAATTCATTTACAAAACCGAAGTTGTGCCACAGGCCTAATGAAAGCGCTGGTAACTTTAGTCCACTTTTCCCACAACGGCGATATTCCATTTTTTGATAACGGGTAGGAGATGGTTGATAGTTCATGTGTAGAATTATTTTAATGATAAATATATAAAAAGAATATAAACCCTTCTGCAACTAATAACATAATCATCAACTAAAGTAATCCTTTGAATTAGGCTATACTTTCACAAAAAAAATGGGCTGTCGTAAGACAGCCCATTGTATAATAGACATGGTTATATTTAGAAACCAAGCTCTTTTTTAACATCAGCTAATAAATCCGGTCCATCAGCAAGTAACACGCCACTTCCTGTAGATGCATCTAATACATACTGGTATCCTTTAGCTTTAGCAACTTTTTGTATAGCAGCTCTTGATTTTTCAAGAATTGGCTTGAAAATCGCTTCTTGTTTAGTTTGTAGCTCTTTAGAAGCATTTTGTTGGTAATCCTGTATTCTTTTTTGCATGTCCTGAACTTCTTTGCTACGTGTCTCGTTTACATCGTCTTTAACTGTAGAAGCTTCTTTTTCATACTGGCCTACTTTTTTCCTAAATTCTTCAACCATCGTGTTGTACTCAGTGTCGTACGTTTTAGTCACTTTGTCAATTTGAGCCTGCGCAGCTTTCATATCAGGCATTGCAGTCATTAGGTCACTTACATTAATGTGCGCTACTTTTGCCTGTGCTTGTACAGTTTGGCTAACACCGGCAAATAATAATGCAGCAATTAATAAAGATTTCAGTTGTTTCATCACATTCAAGGTTTTAATATTAATTTTTGTTTTTAGTTTAATCCTCTCCCTCAGTATTGCTGGTAGGAGACGGTGTTGTTGTTTGAGGTGCAGCAGCAGGATCTGTTGATGTACCATTTTTAGCCTTTAACTTATCTTCCCGTGCTTTTTTAGCAGCCTCTCTTTGCTCGAGTACCTGCTGCTTACGGGCTTCTATTGCTTTTCTTCGTTCTTCAAGTTTTCTCTCTCGTTCTGCCTTAGCTTCTTCAGCTGCTTGTTGCCTGTTTGCAGCGGCATCGGCATTTTTTGCAGCTGCCTCTGATTTTGCTTCTTCGGTTCTTGCAGCCGCCTTGCTTGTAGTAGCAGAGGCAGCGTCTTCATCTGTAGGTGCGTCAGCGGCTTTGTCTTCTGTTTTGGCAGGAGTGTTTTTTGGTGCTGTACCATTTCTTTTAGCGGCATTTTCAGCCCTTATCTGGTCACGCTTTTCTAAAGCAGCGGCCCTTTTGGCTTCAGCAGCAGCTTTCCTCTCGTCGATCGCTTTTTGCCTTGCAGCTTTTTTATCCTCAAGTCTTTTAACCTTGTCAACATTGTCAGGATCAGAATCAGATTCTTCTTTCTTTTCCTGTTCCTCAAGTTTTTTAACCTCCTTGCTGCTTAGTTTTTCACGTTTCGCAGTTCTTGTCAGCCTCTTTACTACGAGGTCGCTAATGTCATACTTATTTGCAGCAAAAAGCATAGTGAGGTCAGATGATTTATCAAATACAAAGTCATACTTCCTTATTTCGGCAAGATCCTGTACAATTGTGAATACCTGATCCTGTACCGGCTTAACCATAACAGATTTTTGAGTTATCAGTTCGCCCTTTGGCCCAAATTTTTGTTCCTGATAAACTGTAAGCTCTTTTTCCTGAAACGCGATTTCTTCTTCACGTTCTTCTATAAGTTCTTTTGTCAGCAAAGCTTTTTCTGCCTGAAGGCTTTCTTTAAGCTTTGTAATATCATTCCGCTTAACATCCATTTCCTGCTTCCACCTGCCCGCTTTCTGCTCAAGCTGGCTTTTTGCTTCTGCATAATCCGTGACTTTGTCAAGGATATAGTCCATATCTATATATGCAATCTTAATGCCACGTCCTTGGGCATTTGCCATAAGGCTTACAAAAACGGTAAGTAGTAGTACTAAATATCTCTTCATAACTATTTTACGTATTAGAAAATATCATGCCAAATTTTTTAAAACTGCTGACCTATGATAAAATGCGTTTGCCAGCCACTTGGTTGTGTATAACCCGGAAGTGCATCAAAACCATAACCAAAGTCGATACCTAACAATCCAAACGCAGGCATAAATACCCTAAGTCCAAATCCTGCTGAGCGTTGTAACTGGAAAGGATTATAATTTTTAAATCCGTCGTAAGATCCGCCCGCTTCCAAAAACGACAATGCAAATATAGATGCCTGAGGTTTAAGAGTAATAGGGTAGCGCAACTCCAATGAGAACTTATTGTAAATAGTTGCCCCAATCTGGTTGCCCTGTGCATCTACCGGACTTAACGACTGATTAGGATAACCTCTTAACTGTATAACCTCACGGCCATCAAGCGCATAGTTAGCCATACCATCTCCACCCACATAAAACCGTTCAAATGGCACAAGTCCCCTTGCGTTGTCATAAGCACCCATGAAACCAAATTCTGCCAACGAGCGTAATACAAGTTCATGCTGCGGTTTACCAGCAAGTTTAGTATACCAGTCTCCTTTAAATTTAACTTTCCAGTACTCCAGCCAATTGAACCTTTTCTGGTCATACTTAGACTGGTTAAGTCCTGCACGCTCGAAATTACTGCCTACACTGTTACCGTCTGTACCTATATAATCGCCCGGGGAAATATCACCTTGATTATTAGGAAGCGTACCTGCAATAGTTGCTCCGGTTTCGTTCCTGTTCTTGTATTCGGCCTGGTTCTGCAATGCCTCGTAATCAATTCCATTTACAAACGAGTATGGGAACGTTGTCCTGAAACTCGTACTAAACAATGAGCCGTAAGTAGGGTATATTGGGTTTCGGCCCCTGTTGTCCCTCGTAAGTTCCAGCGTGTATGCAAGGTTTTTAGAAACACCATTACCAAAGGTAAACAATCCTACGTTATAATTATTTAGGTCATAGTACTGAAATGTAAGGGAATGCGATAATCTCATGAAGTAGTCAGGATCGCTAAGCCTTTTAGATACACCTACAGTAATAGATGATATTGTAAAACTTTTATCTCTGTCTACGTCCCTGCTAGAGTAATTGTATGAAAACTGCTTACTCTGCGATAGCGATGTAAACATCTGTATCGGTTTCCGTCCGCCAAACCAAGGCTCTGTAAACGACAGGCTGTAGGTTTGGAAATAGGTACTACCCTGAAGGCGTAGTGCAAGTTTTTGTCCGTCACCCATAGGTAATGGGGTATAGGCACTCTTTTTAAACATATTCCTTGTAGAGAAGTTATTAAAAGAAAGTCCTAATGTTCCTATAAAACCTCCGCCGCCGTAACCGCCTTGTAATTCAATCTGGCTGGAACCTTTCTCGGCAACATGCCATTCTACGTCTACTGTACCAGATGCAGGATCAGCATTCTGTACGTCAGGTCGTATCGCCTCAGCGTCAAAGAAACCAAGTGCGCCAAGCTCACGAATGGTACCTACAACGTCTTCTTTATTCCATTTTTGTCCCGGCCTTGTCCTTAGTTCACGGTAAATAACGCGGTCGTTAGTCTTATCGTTACCAACTACAGATATTTTATTAAAATAAGCAATTGGCCCTTCAACCACACGAATTTCAAAATCGATAGTATCATTGGCTGTTTTAACCTCTACAGCATTAATGTTCGAAAACAGGTAGCCGTTGTTTTGGTATAAGTTAGTAAGATCTTCTCCGTCCGGTTTGGTTGGGTCTGCTATCCTTTTCTGAAGCATTACACCATTGTAAACTTCACCTTTTTTAATTCCTAATATAAGGTTAAGTTGCTGATTTGTGTAAACGGTATTACCCAGGTATTTAATATCGCCAAAATAATATTTATGCCCTTCTTCTACTTTGATATCAAGAGCAACTGTGTTCTTTTTTGCGTTATATATTATTGTGTCGCTTATAACACGCGCGTCACGATAACCTTTCTCTTTAAATTTTTCAATAACTTTGACCTTGTCGGCTTCATATTTATCGGCGATAAATTTAGAGGGTTTAAAAATACGCAGTGGGTTAGGGAAGGCCTTAACCTTGGTATCTTTCATAGCTTTTTTAAGCTGACCTGAAGATATTTGCTGGTTACCGGTAAAGTTAATAGCGCTAATCCTTACTTTCTTGCCCTTATCTATATTAACCACCATTTTCACGGTGTTAGTACTGTCAGGTATGACATTTATGGCAACTTTTGTGTTATAAAAGCCGTCTTTTTTATACTTGTTTTCTATATAGTTTTTCGTAGTTGTAAGGAGGTTTTCGTTTACTATTTTACCCTTGGTAAGTCCGGTATCTTTTATAAGGCTCTCGCTTTTACCCTTCTTAACGCCCTGTAATTTTACATCACTAAGCTTTGGTAATTCGTTAATAGCAAGTTCCAGGAAAATACTGTCACCTTTAATCTCGTTTACATAAAAGTTTACGTCGCTAAAAAGTCCCAGTTTCCACAGTTTTTTTATGGCTGCGCTAATCTCTTCGCCGGGTACGTTTATAGCCTGGCCTTTTTCAAGCCCGGTAAAAGTAACCACAGTTTGTTCGTTATAGCTCATCTTTCCTGTTACAGAAATGTCTGCTAAAACATAAGTGCCTGATTCAAGCCTGCCACTTTGTGCAAAAGCACCTGTGGTAATAAAAAATCCAAAAAGCAATATAATGCTCTTATAAAGCATCTTTGTGTTATTTAACTTGTTCACTGGTTTTTCCAAATCTACGTTCTCTTTTTTGGTAGTTGATGATTGCATCATAAAGATCTTTTTCTCTAAAGTCAGGCCATAGTACATCTGTAAAGTACAACTCGGCATAAGCAGCCTGCCATAGCAGGAAATTACTTATGCGATGCTCTCCGCTTGTGCGTATAACAAGGTCGGCATCGGGCAGGTCGTGAGTGTATAAATGGCTTGTAACTAAAGACTCGCTGATATCAGCTACATTTAATTGGTTGTTTTTTACTTTTTCGCTAATTTGTTTAATTGCAGCGATTATTTCTTCCCTGCTTCCATAGCTTAATGCCAGGGTAAGGGTCATTCCTGTATTTGTTTTTGTTTGCTCTATAACATCCAGCAACTGCCTTCGGGCCCTGTCTGGTAACAAAGACGTATTGCCTATAGCATTTAGTTTAATGTTGTTTTTCTGCATAGTAGGAACTTCTTTTTTAAGGGAGTTCATAAGGATGCTCATTAAAGCGTCTACCTCAAGCTTAGGCCTGTTCCAGTTTTCTGTAGAAAAGGCATAAAGGGTTAAAAATCCTATACCCAGTTTTGCACATGCCTCTACTGTAACCCTAACCGATTTAACACCGTTTTCGTGGCCAAACGCACGTAACATGCCCTGCTGTTTAGCCCAGCGGCCATTGCCATCCATAATTATAGCCAGGTGTCTTGGCAGGTTATCGGTATTTATAGTAGTTGTTATATCCATATTATTGCGAGCAGTAACAAGGTTTATTAGTAAAAGTATACGTTAACGTAAACCCGGTAAATACATACCAATCGTTGCTTTCAAGATTGCCAAACCGCCTTGAGGCATATGCATCATCATCGGGGTTACTGGCATCAAGATTATCTGTAAATGTATACCGTGCACCTGCTTCTAATCCAAGCACTAAGTGCGTGGCTATATGTGTTTTAATACCAACAGTCATAGGTATAGCAAGGCTGCTGCCATTGTCATAATCTGCAGCTTCCCTATTGTTGCCAATGTACTTTTCATCGTACCAAAAGTAGCTTAAGCCACTATATATATAAGGTGTCATTTTAAAGCCGGATTCATGAAGGTTAAAGTCGAAAAAATTAAACTCCATCCCTACCGAAAGCTCTTTGATTGTGTTTTCAAATTCGTTATCACGTTGTTTTCTACCCGCAGCACTTGCATCGGCATCGTCTGCGCTAATGCGTGCATAAGTAAATGAAGCCCTCCACGAATGGCGCGGACTCCGGTTCCATTTATACAGCAACCCTACAGCAAGGTCATTAGGGGCAATGTAATTCGTTGGGCCCACATCGCCTATATAATTAGCCCCGCCTGCCCAAAGCCCCAGTTCATTTATCTGGGCTTCAGCCATAAGTTGTGCTGACAGCAGTATTAATACAAAGAGTATGCGCTTCATTAAACGAAAATTGGCTGCAAATATAGCAATATAGATTTCTAAATTGCCTTACAATTAGACATTTTACCGGCTATAAATTTTACAAATGCAAAATATATAGACTTGAAAACGAAAGAAGTTTAAATGTAGTATGCAGGCACAGGGAAATTTGCCTAAATTAATTTCGCTTGTCTTCTCCCCATAAAAGTTTCTTACGGAGTGTAACCAAGAACTTTTCTTGAGGAAATTCTACCAGGTTTATCTTGAATCCGCCTTTTTTAATCCTCATTACCGTTTCTACGTTAACAGATACTATACGTGAGTCAAGCGATATAAGGTGTTGTTCCTCGCGGCTGCTCACGCGCAGTTCTATCTCGGTGTCATCGGGTATTACAAGAGGGCGTGCATTAAGATTATGTGGGGCTATTGGTGTTATAACCAAGCTGTTTACATCCGGCATTAAAACCGGGCCTCCGCAGCTAAGAGAGTAGCCTGTAGAGCCGGTGGGTGTAGAAACTATAAGGCCATCTGCCCAATATGAATTAAGGTATTCACCATTTAGCCTCGTTTCTATGGTGATCATAGATGTGGTGTCTTTACGGCTTACGGTAACTTCGTTCAAGGCATAATCAAGATCGTCTGCAGCATCTTTACCTTCGTAATCTATGGTTAGAAGCGTGCGTGGCGAAATTTTGTAGTTATTCTCGAAAATGAGAGGCAGTAGTGCCTCGATATTTTCCTGCTGTACTGTTGCAAGGAACCCAAGACGGCCTGCATTTATACCCATTATAGGAATATTCTTATTGCGTACCAGCGTGGCAGCGCGTAGCATAGTGCCGTCTCCGCCTATGCTTATAAACATTCCGTAACCTTCATCCAGTTCTTCGTGCCCTGTAAAAACACCAAAAGGCTTGTCGAGCAGGCCTTTTTCGATAAGTACATTATAAAGATTACTTTCAAAAACAATTTCAGGGTTAAAATCTTCAAAAACGCGTAGCATTTTCTCTATAATATCGTCTGTATTATCTTTGTAATATTGGCCGTAAACAGCAATTTTCATAATATGTTATATATTGAGGTATTTGTCAAGATAATCAGATCTGTCCTTAAGGGTGTTAAGGTAAGCATCTTCCTGATGCTCTGAGATAATATCGTAGTTATAACGCCTGAAGGTTTGTATAATTTCGCTTAAACCGCCCATGCTTATTTTTACCGTTATCTGTACTTTATGCATTTCAGATTCTGATATAAATAGTCCAAGTAGCCTGCCATTATTGCTTTCAACAATCTGGGCTACTTCGCTCATGCTATATTCCTGAACGCCTTTCTCTACTACTAAAATACCTCCCTGTTCTTTAAGGAACGGCGTTTGATCAAAAAACTTAATGATATCGGTAATTTCATAATATCCCATGTACTTATTTTCATCATTAAGTACTGGTACAAGGTTGGTCTCATTTTTAGCAAAAACCTCTAAAACATCAAGCCATATAGTCGTATCGCGTACAAAAAAACGATCAAAACTATAGCGCATATCGTCCATAGTTTTATCAATGTCCATCAACTCAGTATCCTCAGCATCGGCACAGCCTATATACACACCGTCATCAAGCACCGGAAAATGCGAAAAAGGATACTCGGAAAATAGATCCTGCGCATCGGCAACAGAGTCGGTAATCCTCAGGGCCTTAATATTAGTATTTAAAAAATCGGTGATTTCTGTCATGAGAAGTGTAACTAAATATTATGCAAAATAATCAAAAATAAAGATACTCCCCCTTATTTACTTTGTATTTTTGTGATTGAAATAACATTTTGCAACATATATGGCGAAGCTAAGCGTAAATATTAATAAAATAGCCACCCTTCGAAACTCCAGGGGAGGTGATGTGCCTAATCTTTTAAAGGTGGCTACAGATGTACAAAAATTTGGTGCCCAAGGCGTTACTATACATCCGCGTCCGGATGAAAGACATATAAGGTATCAGGATGCCCGCGATCTTGTACCGGTTGTTTATACTGAATATAACATTGAGGGTAACCCTATAAAAAGCTTTATGGATCTTGTGCTGGAAACCAAACCTACACAGGTTACACTGGTGCCGGATGCAGATGATGCCATTACCAGCAATGCAGGATGGGACACCATAAAGCATAAAGGGTTTTTGCAGGAAGTGATACAGGAATTTAAGCAGAATGGAATAAGGACCTCTGTTTTTGTAGACCCCGACCTTAAGATGGTGGAAGGGGCTAAAGAAACAGGTGCTGACAGGATAGAACTGTATACCGAAGCATTCGGACATCAATACGGCCTTGGTAATTTTGATGGGATAAAGCCATACACGCAGGCTGCAATATTGGCAGAACAATTGCAGTTAGGCCTTAATGCCGGACATGATCTAAGTCTCGATAATATTAAGTTTTTTAAACAAAATATTCCCGGTTTACTGGAGGTGTCCATAGGCCACGCGCTCATAGCTGAGGCGCTCTATTTGGGGCTTGATAATGTTGTAAACATGTACCTGCAAAAATTAAAATAATATGCTGCATTCAAGGATAGAAGGAGTGGGCAAACACCTGCTTATCATTCACGGATTTATGGGTATGGGTGATAACTGGAAGACACTTGGCGGGCAATATGCCGCGCAGGGATATCAGGTACATGCCATAGATATGCGTAATCATGGTAAAAGTTTTCATTCGGATGTTTTTACGTATGCTGCTATGGTGCAGGATCTGGTCGAATATATAGATGGGCACAGCTTAGGAGTTGTAGATATTATAGGCCATTCTATGGGCGGTAAGGCAGCTATGTTTTTTGCGGTTCAGCATCCCGAAAAGCTGAACAGGCTTGTAGTAGCCGATATAGGGCCGAGGTATTACGCACCTCATCATAAAACGGAGTTAGATGCCCTCAACGCGGTAGACTTTTCCGCTAAACCGGATCGCTCGGCAGTAGAAGCTACTTTATCTGAATATATTACAGACGCCGGGACACGCCAGTTCTTAATGAAGAACCTGTATTGGAAAGAGCCGGGTCAATTAGATTTCAGGTTTAATCTTGCCGCGTTTAACGCCTCTATAAATAACATAGGCGAAGCCCTTCCCGGAGGTAGCCACTATGCAGGACCAACGCTCTTTCTTCGCGGAAGCAGGTCTAACTATATTATTGAAGCAGAAATACCTTCGATTAAATCTATTTTTACCCAGGCAGAATTTAAGACGATAAGCAATTCCGGGCACTGGGTACATGCCGAAAATCCTAAAGAATTCTTGGATTTTACCCTTGAATTTTTAAAGGCGTATTGATACTATATGGTGCTTAGTACTTGCTACCGCCTATAATCTTATTTCTCTTTCTGCGAACCTCTGTGCCTTCTTTGTGCGACTCAGTTTAAATCTCGAATAGTAAACCTTAATGCATTTTAAGGCGGATCAACAAATTCGCAAAATTTCACGCACTTAAATTTAAAGTTGTCAACACGCAAACGTTGTATACAGACGGATATGCTGCTTAATTATTTTTATTCCTTACAAAAGGGTAACTTTATTGCCACTATAACGTAATAATAAATAATTATGAAAAAATTAATAGCGGCATTTATTATCCTTTCCGGCATTGCTATGCATGCTCAAAAGGTAATGTCGCCAGATAAAAATGTATCATTAACGTTTTCATTATCGGCAAAAGGAGAACCATTATACGCCCTGACGTACAAGGACAGGCCCGTTATTAAAGAAAGTAAACTGGGTATAGATACAAAAGACGTACCTACAATGCTTGACGGTTTTGCAATAGATAAGGCAGAGACTGCCACTTTTGATGAAACTTGGGCACCAGTATGGGGAGAGCAAAAAAGTATTCGCAACAATTATAACGAGCTGCTTGTAACGCTGAGCCAAAAATCAGTGGGCGGCAGGTACATCCGTATACGCTTTAGGGTATTTAACGATGGCCTTGGTTTTAGGTATGAGTTTCCTGAACAAAAAGACCTTAACTATTTTGTTATAAAAGAGGAGAGAACACAATTTGCCTTAGCAGGCGACCATAAAGCATTCTGGCTTCCGGGCGATTACGATACCCAGGAATACAGCACTACAACATCTAATCTTAGTGAGGTGCGCGGTTTGATGAAAACAGCAGTAACACCAAATGCATCTCAGGAAACTTTTTCGCCTACCGGTCTTCAAACACCGCTTATGCTTAAAAGCAAAGACGGTTTGTACATAAATATTCATGAAGCCGCACTGGTAGATTACTCTTGCTTATCGCTTAATCTGGATGATAAGAATATGGTATTGGAATCATGGCTTACACCCGATGCTGTAGGTAATAAAGGTTATATACAGGCGTCGGCACAATCGCCATGGCGAACAGTAATTGTTAGCGATAAGGCTGCAGATATTCTCTTATCTAAAACGATATATAACCTTAACGAACCTACAAAGTTTAAAGACGTATCATGGATAAAACCTGTAAAATATGTAGGCGTATGGTGGGAAATGATTACCGGTAAAAGCACCTGGGCTTATAATGACCTAACTAACGTGCATCTTGGTGAACTTGATTATAGTAAAACAAAGCCTAATGGTAAGCACGCAGCAAACACAGCTCACGTAAAAGAGTACATAGATTTTGCTGCAAAAAACGGTTTTGATGCTGTACTTGTAGAGGGTTGGAATGAAGGATGGGAAGACTGGTTTGGAAAATCAAAAGATTATGTATTTGATTTTGTGACGCCATACCCGGACTTTGATGTAAACGAATTGAAACGCTATGCGAAATCTAAGGGCATTAAGATGATCATGCACCATGAAACATCAGGCTCTGTGCGAAACTATGAAAGGCATCTTGATAACGCGTACGAGTTTATGGCAGCTAATGGTTACAATGCCGTTAAGAGTGGTTATGTAGGCGACATCATTCCGCGTGGTGAATACCATTACGGGCAGTTTATGGTAAACCATTATATGTACGCTGTTACAGAGGCCGCTAGGTATAAAATAATGGTTAATGCGCACGAGGCAGTTCGCCCTACGGGCCTTGCACGTACCTATCCTAACCTTATAGGTAACGAAGCGGCGCGCGGTACAGAGTATGAATCTTTTGGCGGTAACAACCCGGACCATACTACAATTTTACCTTTTACACGTTTGATGGGCGGACCTATGGATTACACCCCGGGCATCTTCCAAACAAGGATAAACGCATATAATCCCGAAAACAACAGCTACGTACACACAACATTAGTTAAACAGTTGGCACTGTATGTAACTATGTACAGCCCGCTGCAAATGGCTGCCGACCTGCCTGAAACCTATAATAAATACATGGATGCGTTCCAGTTTATTAAAGATGTAGCGGTAGACTGGGATGCGACGTATGTACTGGAAGCCGAGCCGGGAGACTACATTACCATGGCGCGCAAAGCGAAGGGCAAAGAGGAGTGGTATATTGGGGCTATTACCGATGAAAATACACGAACAGCAACTATAAATTTCGACTTCCTACCAAAGGGTAAAACTTTCGCCGCTACTTTATACGCCGATGGTGCTAATGCAAGTTTCGACAAGAATCCGCAGAGCTATGCCATACGCACAATTAAGGTTACTAATAAGACTAAGCTAACGCAAAAGCTTGCCCCGGGTGGTGGGGCCGCAATCAGTATTAAATAATATATATCAGGTTATATTAGACAAAAGCCGGCTACGATTAAATTTGTAGTCGGTTTTTATTAAATGCGTCGGTAAGTTTTGCTTTGGTAATTACTTCAAAATAATCACTATAGTTAAGTACGGCTATAACGAATGCATGCGGTTAACTTTATTATGTTTGTAAAAAATTAAAGCGGGAACCCGATAGGGTTCCCGCTTTAATTATCAGGGTAAAAACTAATTAGTTTTTGATGAACTTAAGCGTTTTAGACTCTCCTGCTTTATCAATTTTAATAAAGTAAATACCGTTAGCATATCCACTTGTATTAATGGTAAGATTAGCCTGTGTATTAACTTTTGCAATACTTACTGTTTGCCCTACACTATTATAGATAGTATAGCTATCCGGCATGTCACCATTATCAACACTTATAGTAAGATATCCCTGCGTAGGGTTAGGATGTACATTAAGCCCATGTAATTTAAACTTATCTGTGCCACCTACGGGTGCCTGGCATACTGTAGAAGTTATTAAAGACGCCCTGCGTGGAGAATTTTGCATTACTGTACGTATCCTCTCCTTTTGGTCCTGCGTAAATATATTCATACAGGTATCGTTACTATAGTCCATATAGTTAGCTGTCATGTCTTCTCCCGCTGCAAAAAGGCAGGTATCGTAATACGTCTCACAATCGTAATGTTCTTCATTTTGAGCCGGTGTATCAGGGCAATAATCCTTTTCAGAATCAGTGGCGTTTACCGTACATGAATTGTTATCACCCCAAATGTGCCTTAACCCCAGCGCGTGACCAACTTCGTGGGTAGCAGTTCGCCCATAACGGTATTGATTGCCTGATGATCCGTAGTTTCCTGCAGAATAGATATCCTTGCTTCCAAAATATTTATATCCTATTACAACCCCATCAGTAGATGCATCTCCGCCATTAGAACTTAAACCTCCTAAACGTGAAGAACTTGGAAATTGTGCATATCCTAAAATGTCACTACTATCTCCTCCAAAGTTACATGTCCATATATTAAAGTATTGTTCCGGATCCCAATAAGTAGAGGTTTTTACAGAATCATCGAAATCATCAATTGTAAAACTTGCTATACCCATATTTACCCTGTCGATGCCATTTGTAGGATTTCCGTTAGGATCTACCTGTGCCATACAAAAATTAATTTCTATGTCTGCGCCCACTTCGTTGTCATTATATCCCGGAGTATTAAGCATTCTTCTATAATCCTGGTTAAGTACCTCAATTTGAGAAAGTACTTGTGCATCACGAATGTTTTCGTTACTTCCTAATGCGTCCCCGTTATGTATAACGTGCACCACGACAGGAATGGTTATAACTTCTAAAACGCTGTTTGAAGATCGGTTTGCCTGACGTTCTTTAATCTTATTTGTCATCCAGTCTTCAAATTGAGCACGGGTTTCTTTTTTCGGATTTGTTTCCTGCTGATATTCTTCATATTCAGTGGAAACACAGCGTATAGTTCCATTATCTGGGTTAACACTATGAACAGGTCGGCCAAAAACCTTAGGAAGCTCCTGCCCGTTGGCTGTAAGGCATATAGCGCTTAGGAATGCAATGGCAAAAAAGCTTTTGTAAGTGGAATTCTTTTTCATTCTGAGTTAAGATCAATTAAGTAAAAAGTCCTGCAAGTTATTATAATTCAGCGCAAAGAAAAAAGAAAATGAGTTAAATTAAAGGAGCTCTACATCTAATTAGCAAATAAAAAACTATTGGTAAGACTACACCGTATTCTTTTACGATGCATTAGTGTCCGTTAAAACAAATACGAATTATTTAGCTCTATAGATTGAATTTATAACTCCTGTTTTTATAGGGACTATGCTTATAGACAAATCCGGAAATTAAGTTGGTGATACGGTATCAAAAAAAACGGTAAATCTAATTTATGCACTTGTAAATGTGCTTGTATTATAAAATAATCTAATTTTGAACTAATTGCTTTATAATGAAAAACTACGCCCTCTGTCTACTTTTTATTTTATCATTTCCTGTGTTTGCTCAAAAAGAAGCGAGCAACTGGTATTTTGGCAGAGGGGCAGGCTTGCATTTTTCAGATGATGGAGCGGTAATTCCCTTAGCGGGAGGGCAAATGAGTACTAATGAAGGCTGCAGTTCTATATCTGACGCAGAAGGAAATCTCTTATTTTACACAGATGGACGCAGTGTCTGGGACCGCAATCATGTTCTTATGCCTAACGGGAACTATTTTTCCGGAACAGGATTACTTGGCGACCCATCCAGCTCACAGTCGGCTATAATACTTCCTAAAAAAAATGATCCTAACATTTACTACATTTTTACCGTAGATGAGCCACATCATTTAAATGCATCAGTGTATCCGGATCAATTTACCGGGCAATACAGTAATACCGAGAGTGTACCAAATAACGACGACGGTTTTAATAACGGACTTAATTTTTCTGTTGTCGATTTGTCTTTAACAGGGGCTAATGGGAGCATAGGGGATATTACTACCCGTAATATACAGTTGTACACCTATAATCCTGACATTCGTGAAGAGGCGAAATACAAATGTTCAGAAAAAGTAACTGCTGTAAAAGATGCTAATGGCACAGGCTTTTGGGTGGTAACGCAGTTTATAAATAAATTTTACTCATTCTATGTAGGCCAGGAAGGTGTTAACCAAGAGCCTGTTATAACACAAATTAATCCTTTAGTGCCTGTAAGCGGTTATCGTCGTAATGCCATTGGTTGTATTAAAGCATCTCCAAATGGTAAAAAAATAGCCATTGCGCACCAGCAGCTTGGTACAGCAGAAGGGGAGACGGATAATAATGGTGTGGTGTATTTGTATGATTTTGATAATGCCACAGGGGTAGTGTCTAACGCGCGGCTTATTAAAGATAACATTGGTCCGTACGGACTGGAGTTTTCTCCATCGGTATCAAAATTATATGTTTCTTATGATGAACGGGAGAATTTAGGGCGTGTCGTACAATATAACCTGATTAGTGCTGATATACCGGCGTCGGAAATTTTACTATCTTCAAATCAAAGCTCTACAACGCTCCAGTTGGGGCCCAATGGAAAAATATACCGGGCCGTAAATGGTATGAATGCTATTGACGTAATTAATAACCCAGATGCAGATGGTGCATTGTGTGATTACCAAAGTACAGAAATACCACTCCCGGATGGGACTATATCTATATTTGGGCTTCCACCTTTTGTAACATCACTATTTGCCGCAAGCATAGTAGCAACCGGGAATTGCCAGGGCACACCCACAGATTTCAGGTTGCAAGTGAGTAATGCATATGACTCAGTCGTGTGGGATTTTGGAGATGGTACGCCAACCTCAGCAGAAGATGCGCCTCAACATCTATACACCTCTGCAGGCGCATTCAATGTAGTTGCAACAATAACCCGCGGAAGGGAGAGTGAAGCTATTGCAAAGCTCATTACTATTAGCATAATGCCTGTTATTAATGAAGTGCCTGCGCTTGTAGAATGCGATACAGATCAGGATGGTTTTGCAAGTTTTAACCTTAACGATGCAGCTTCAGGCGTACTTGGTACCCAAAATACAGATAATTTTTTGATACGTTATTTCGCCAGTCAGGATGATGCCGCTGCACTATTAAGGCCGCTTGATTCAGGAAGCTATATTAATGTCTCTAATCCGCAAACTGTTTACGCGCGTTTAGAAAATAAAGATAATGCTAATTGTTTTGTAGTCACGCCATTTCAACTTATTATAGGCAGCACGGGTGCACTTGGATCGACCACCTTCGCTATTTGTGACGATGCTCAGGATGGAGACGATGCTAATGGACAAGCGAATTTTAATTTAGATATCGTAAAGGCTCAATTGGTTCCGGTTGCTGGTTTCACTACCACTTTTTATAATAGTGACGAAGCCGCACAAGATGGTGGCGCAACTGCTATGATCTCACAAATTTTTTATAACACTACGCCAGGCTCACAAACTATCTATGCAAAAGTAAGCGATGATGCATTTCCTGCATGTACGGTAATTATACCTGTAACTCTTACAGTAAACGCGTTACCCTTAAATAACGTAAATGCTGTTCTTGTACAATGTGATACAGGTAGTAATCCCGATGGCATTACATCATTTAATCTTGATCAGGCTAATGGGCAATACACTAATGGAGATACGAATATTATTGTTGCATACTATAGCTCTGAGAATGATGCTGAAAGTGGAGTAACTCCCATTACTGGTTCCTTTAGAAATTCATCTAATCCACAACAAGTTTTTGCAAAGGTTTCAAACGCCCTCACCGGATGCTATAGAGTATTACCGCTGACACTACAGGTCAGTACAAATAGTGTTGCTCCTCTAAACTTGGCACGATGTGACGACGATGGTACCGAAGATGGCCTTGCAGAATTTGACTTGGAAAGCCTGGGTTTACAAACACCTTCTAACACCGTAGTGTATTACGAAACAGAGGAAGACGCGCTTCTTGAACAAAACCCGCAGAGCGCTAACTACGTTACAACAGTACCAAACCGGCAAAATATTTTTGCGCGCATAGAGACCAATAATGATTGTACTGCATTACAGGAAATTGAATTGAATGTTTACCCATTGCCTAATGTGGAGGTTGCTGCTAATGATGTTGTATGCCTTAATACTCAGGATTATATTACGCTCGATGCAGGGGTGAGAGGTAGTAACATTAAGTACGAATGGTCTACCGGTGCAGAAACTGCTACCATCAGCATAAACCAGCGGGGAGTGTATACCGTAAGCGTAACAGATATTAGGTATCCGGACACTCCATGCAGCAAATTGCGAACAATAACAGTTTTACCAAGCAAAATTGCTGTTATAGAAAGTGTAATAGTAGAAGATCTTCGGGATATCAATACGATTACTGTCATAGTGTCTCCTGCGGGAGGTGTTAATACTACCTATCTATATAGTTTAGATAAACCAAATGGGCCGTGGCAGGCCGAGCCATTTTTTAATGATGTAGATGCAGGGATACATACGTTGTACGTGTACGACAGCCAGGGGTGTGGTACAGTAAGGCAGCAGGTAGCAGTACTCTCTATTCCGAAGTACTTTACGCCAAACGGAGATTCGGCAAATGATTACTGGAAGATAACCGGGTTAAACGGCGTTTCTTATTATAACAGCAGGTTGTATATATATGACCGCTACGGCAAATTGCTTAGCGATGTAGATCGCGATGGCCCTGGCTGGGATGGTACTTTTAATGGGCAGCCGCTACCGGGAACTGACTATTGGTATGTGCTTACCTTGCCTGATGGCAGGGTAGTTAAAGGACACTTTTCATTAATAAGATAATTCTTTATTCGCCATAATCGACTCACTACCAGTGTTGTATGAACTAAATACTTTTTGCTACCACTTTAGGTAAAACAGTTTGTTTTAGGCCTTCCATTACAAATTTCCATAAAAAGTTAAAGACCGATTTATCTTTAGATCGCTCTACTGATATATCTACCTTTTTAAGGTCGCCATCGGTATCATTTTTCACTAAAAGATTACCCACTGCACTAATTAATTTGTTTTTTTTCTTACCATCTTTTTTGTAGATATCCACCTTTAAGTCTTCATACTTTATGGCGAACGTTCCAGAAGCACGTTCTCTATTTCCGTTAAAGGCAAATCGTATATCTTTAAGATTGCCCGATGTCGTGGCATTCATAAGCGGCTTAGAAACTGGGTTAGCATCTTCACTGCTCAAGTTTTGCACATGGCCGGAAATTGAAAAGGCATCGCTCACATCAGGGGTATTAAAACTCCATTTTACACTAAGCGGGGCTTTTTTCATAAAAAGGCATTGTACATCTATAGTTGTAGCCGGCAATTTTTTTGCTTTATTAACCGGACTGTAAATATTGGCTATAGTAGCGTAAAATTTGGAAAAAATAACCTTAGCCGCAGGCTTGCTGAAGCTTAGCTGCTCTTCATATTCTATAATGCTGTTCTTTATAAGCATTTTATCTACTTTCAGGTCAAACTTAACGGAGCGCAACAATTCGCTGTATAATTTTTTCCGCGAGGGGTCATCGGCAGGCTCTTTACTTCTGTAAATGTTAGCAAATATTTTGTCTAAAGTCATCTCCGGCGCATGAACATAGAGTATGTTATTCACAAAACCCCAATCGGCTTTAGGAATAGTTATTTTACTTGCCTGCAGGTTGAACTGGTCTAGCTCTTTAGACAGCGACTTTACAAATTGCGGGCGGGTATGTTTAGGTATTAGCCTGAAGTTGGTTATAGCAAGAGCACTATCTGTAGATGTTACTTTGTTCAGTGTGATGTTATAATAGCTCCCTGCATTGTAAAACAAGCTATCGCATGCAAAATTATAATTGCGGTAGCGCACGGGTACATTTTCTTTTACAGTTGCGCTGTCTACACTAATCTTGTTAACATCAAACATTATGTTAGACGCCTTTAGCATAGGGTTCATTTTCGCGTCTACCATTTTAAAGTTACCATGGCGCACCTCCAGGCTACCCGTACGTACTATTTGCTTAAAAGGCTTTTCTATGTCGCTTTCTACATTGTACTTCTTTTCACGGTGGTACATAATTATCTCAGGCGTGTCTATAATAACACTCCTAACGGTGATACGATTATTTTTAAAAAGCTGCCACAGGTTTAAGCCCTTTACGCTTATAGATTTTATCTGCCCAAAAATACCATTCTTAACAGCCGCCGCAATGCTGTCTTTAGGCGCCAGGTAAGCTTCGTGCATTGTAAAACTGCCGGTGAGAATATTTATGTCAAGTTTCTTATAATTTAGATTATATGGAAAGCCTTTTTCCTTTTTAATTATGGTAGGAAGTTTGGCTGAAATATATCGGCTTAGGCCAAAATTGATCAGCACAAGCAATATCACAAGGCTCAACACTCCTATACCGATTTTTTTAAATAGTTTCATGAAATTGATTTATGAATGAAATTTACTGCCAAAAAATAACAGACGTATGCAATTTGTGTTTTAATTAATATTTCCAAAATATCTAACGGCTCGTTCACTAATAACTATATACACCTTCGGGTAGAATTAGATTTATCTCGTTAAAATTATTTATTATGAATGCATAATAAATAATGCCTGATTATTGTATAATCCATAATTTATTTTAAATTTGATATGAAGATTATCAAATTGACAACCTAACCTGATTTTTTAATTATGAGAAAACTATTATCTTTAACCATGATGGCTTTTGCGGCAACATCTGCTTTTGCAGGTGGCTATCGTGTAAGTTTACAAGGGCAAAAACAACTTGCAATGGGCCATACCGGAGTGGGTGTGGTAAACAGTGCCGAAGTGCTGTTCTTTAACCCTGCGGGTGCCGCATTCTTAAAAGACCGATTTAATTTCTCGGTAGGAGGAAATGCGCTTTTTGCAAAAACAAAGTTTCAGAATGAAACGTTTAACCAAATGGCATCTACCAGTAATACAGGTACTCCGTTTGAAGTATACGCGTCGTACCGTGCTACCGATTGGCTTACGGTAGGCATTGCAGTATATACACCTTATGGTAGTGCTGTGGAGTGGGACAAGGACTGGCAGGGATCTAACCTTGTAAACAATATAGATCTTCAGGCAATTTACGTACAGCCTACCATTTCAGTGAAAATTAATGACCAGCTTAGTATAGGTGGTGGACCTATTTATGTGAACGGCGGGGTAGAATTTAACCGTAACGTAGATAAAAGCACTACGGACGAAAACATGAACCGTACGGACCTTACCATTGAGGCGAAGGGCGTAAGTGCCTGGGGATGGACGGCGGGACTTATGCTTAACCCCACGGACAAGATCAGGATTGGTGTTAATTACCGATCTGAAATAACAGTAGAAGCCCGTAATGGTAGCGCTACTTTTCATGATGTGCCGGGCTATCTTTCTAATAATCCTTCTTACCCTGCAGATCCAAATGCAACCGAACTGGGCAATACAACTTTTAATGCTGACCTGCCACTTCCTGCAGAACTTACAGCCGGTTTCTCTGTACAGCTTACAGATAAATGGCTTGTAGCTTTTGATTACAACAGGGCGTTCTGGAATGTTTACAAAGCACTTGTAGTTGATTTTGCAGTAACACCAACATCAAATGTTCCGCTATCTGTAAATCCACGTAACTACAAAGATGCAAGTACATACAGAATGGGTGTACAGTTTAAACCAAACGAGAAATTTGCATTTCGTGCTGGTTACTATTTTGATGAGAGCCCTGTACAGGATGGTTACTTTGCACCGGAGACTCCCAGAAATGACTCAATGGGCTTTACCGGAGGTTTAACGTATCAGGTAACATCTAAATTAGGTATAGATGCTTCTTTTCTTTACCTGCACTTCGATCAGGTTGATGCCTCTTACGATCATTATGCACAGCCTAACGGATCTATGGTATCGTTTGGTGGTACTTACAAAAATGTTGTGTTCTCTCCTGGAGTTGGTTTAACTTATAGCTTTTAAATAAAATGAAAAATAAAATTATATACTTAGCAATACTTGCAGCAGGATTTGCAGCCTGCGAGCCGGAATTTGACCATGAACTAACTAACGCGGATTTCAGCGCAGGCGAAGCAGACTTTACAAGATATGTAGCGGTAGGTAACTCGCTAACAGCGGGTTATATGGACGGTACAGTATCGCGCATAGGGCAGGGATACTCGTTCCCAAATACACTTGCAAAACAATTTTCGCTTGTGGGTGGGGGAGCTTTTACTCAGCCGAGTTATGCAGAAGACGTAAACAACCTTGGCGGTATTGCCGGCCTTCCCGGATTCAATACAAGGCTGGTGATCGATGCTACAGAAGGAGGTCCGGAGCCTATAGCCGGCGCCAGTACTGTGACACTTACTGCACAACAAACAGCTTATAATAACATGGGTGTACCAGGAGCAAAATCATTCCATCTTTTGGCCCCGGGTTACGGTAATCCGGCAGGTTTAGCCACGAGCCCCATTTCGGCAAACCCTTATTTCGTAAGGACCGCGACATCTCCTACCACAACAGTGTTGGCAGATGCTATGTCGCTTAACCCAACATTTTTCACTAACTGGATAGGCGCTAACGATGTTTTACTGTATGCAACCGCAGGCGGTACAGGTACAGACCAGGCAGGGAATCCTAACCCCGCTACATACGGACCTAATGATATTACAGACCCAGCCGTTTTTGCGGGTGTTTATGAAAACATTGTTAGGACACTTACCGCAAACAATGCAAAAGGCGTAGTTGCTACTGTACCAAATATTACCTCTATACCATTTTTCACTACAGTACCTTATAACCCGCTTACCACTGCAGCCGTTGGTGGAGCGACAACCATACAGACACTTAATGCTTCACTGTACGGACCGATTAAACAAATATTAACCGCTTACGGGCAGGGTGGCAGAATCAACCTACTTTCTGCTACTGAAAGTAATCCGTTGCTTATTATGGATGAAACATTAGTTAATCTCTCAGCAGAGATTACAGGCGCACTTATTGCCGCCGGACAGCCAGCTGCAACTGCCGGTTTTATTGGGGCTACTTATGGCCAGGCGAGGCAAGCTACTGGATCTGATCTTATTTTGCTTACAACAAGAACGGTTATAGGATCGGCACCTCAGGGTGTTCCTGCTCCTTTTAATGTTTTTGGTGTTACATACCCGCTACAGGACCAGCATGTTCTAACTAGTGCTGAGGTAAGTCTGGTAAACGCAGCGACTACAAGTTTCAATAATACAATTAGAGGTGTAGCACAAACCCACCAGGTAGCTGTAGCCGACATGAATGCTATACTTAACCAGTTAGTTTCAGGCCTAAAAGTAGAAAACGGGCAAATATATACTGCTAACTATTTTAGTCCCACAACCACAGGAGTTGTTCTTTTCTCTTTAGACGGTATACATCCTAATGCAAGGGGCTACGCAGTTATAGCAAATGAAGTAATAAAGGTCATAAATTCTTACTATCATTCTAAATTGCCTTTAGTAGATCCGGGGCTTTATCCGGGTGCTACTATACTCACAACAAACTAAATTCATAACATAATTTTAAAAGCACCGGTGCATGCCGGTGCTTTTTCTATTTTTACAAAAAAAGAAATTTATGAAAACAATAATTAACCTTCTTCTTACTGCTCTCTTTGTAATTCTTCTCGCTAAATTCATGCCCGGTGTAAGCGTAGACAGTTTGTATACAGCGATTATTGTTGCGGTGGTATTAGCACTGCTAAACATGTTTATAAAGCCTATAATAGTATTTTTTACGTTGCCGGTAACAATACTTACACTCGGCCTGTTCCTCCTGGTTATAAATGCAATGATCATTATGCTTTGCGATTATTTAATCGACGGATTCAAGATTGTCGACTTTATACACGCGCTTATTTTTAGCCTTATACTTTCGGTATGCCAGTCTGTTGTATCCGGGCTTAACAGCGATAAATAGATATAACCCAAGGTTAGCCGCTAATTTTTAAGAGTATTGAAATACAATAATTTAAAAAGTTGTATGCGTTGCAAAAAAGCCTTAATTTTGCGTTCCGAATTTTATAAGAAACAAAATCTAAATAATGAATATTACAAGAGAGAATGTAGATGCATTGAATGCTATTGTAAAAGTATCTATTACAAAAGATGACTACAAAACAAACGTAGATAAAGCGTTATATAACTATAGAAAAACAGCCTCTATTCCCGGTTTCAGGAAAGGGGTTGTGCCGGTAAGTCTTATCCAGAAACAATATGGCAAACAGGTGCTTCTTGAAGAGGTCAATAAACTATTGCAAACTTCGCTTAGCAGCTACATGTCCCGCGAAAAATTAAACATTTTGGGTAATCCATTACCTAAAGTGAATGAAGATTTTAATTGGGATGCTGAAGATTTTGTATTCGAATTTGAACTTGGCCTTGCTCCGGAATTCACGGTAGATATTACTGCACCTACTAACATAGTTAAATATACTATTACTGCTGATGACGCCATGCTTGATGAGCAGATAGTACGTATACAAAAGCAGTACGGTAAATTAATTCCAAAAGATACCGTAGAAGCAGGTGATGATATTGCTGGTACTTTTAAAAACGAAGAAAAAGGCATTGATAACCCTGGAACTATTTCGGCAGATATTTTTGCTGATGCAGCTACGTTTGATAGTTTTATCGGTAAAAAGGTAGGCGATGTAGTTTCCCTTTCTACTAAAGGTTTATTTGACGATGACCATAAACTTATGGACTATCTTAAAATAAGCCATGATGATGTACATGGGTTTGATGCAGATGTTGATTTTGTTATTGAAGAGATTAACACTACAGAACCTGCGGAACTTAACCAGGAGCTTTTTGATAAGCTTTTTGGTGAAGGCACTGTTACATCTATAGATGAGGTTAAAGCTAAAATTAAAGAGGATGCAGAGCAGCAGTTTGTGCAGCAGGCAGATCAGAAATTCCTTAATGATGCAACCGAATCGTTAATACACAACACTAAATTTGATCTTCCTGAAGCGTTTCTTGTTAGGTGGTTGCAAACTGTTGGTGAAAAACAACTTACACCTGAAGAGGCTGAAGCTGAATACAAAAAATCTGAAAATGGGTTACGTTACCAGCTTATCGAAGGAAAAGTAATGGCAGACAATAACCTGCAGATAACTTTTGAAGACCTTAAATCATATACAAAAGAGGTTATCAAGAAACAAATGGCACAATTTGGACAGCTTGAACCTAGCGAGGCCGATGTGGACGGTATTGTAGCGCGCGTACTTGGTAACCAGGAAGAAGTTAAAAGACTTTCAGATCAGGTTATGAGCGAGAAAATGGTTAATTTATTCAAAGAGAAAGTGCCTCACACAACTAAAGAGGTTACTTATCAAGAGTTTATTAAAGAGATGTACGGGGAATAATTCTCGTAAAAAATGATTATCTTTGAACGTCAGTCCGCCGGGACTGACGTTTTTTCGTTTCTTTTAAACAATTAAAAAAATTTTAAAAAGACTATGGACTACGGTAAAGAATTTAAAAAATATGCCACCAGACATCATGGTGTAAATAATTTATATTACGATAAGCTTGTTAACCGCATAACGCCTACAGGGCTTACGCCTTACATCATGGAGGAGCGCCAGATGAATGTTGCCCAGATAGATGTTTTTTCACGTCTAATGATGGACAGGATTATTTTTCTTGGTACAGGCATAGATGATCAGGTTGCTAACATTGTGCAGGCACAGTTATTGTTCCTGGAAAGCGCAGATGCTAACAAGGATATCCAAATATACATTAACTCTCCGGGCGGTAGTGTTTATGCCGGCCTTGGTATGTATGACACTATGCAGTACATTAAGCCCGATGTAGCTACTATTTGTACAGGTATGGCAGCATCTATGGGAGCAGTGCTTTTATGCGCAGGTGCCGAAGGAAAACGTTCTGCTTTGCCACACAGCAGGGTAATGATTCACCAGCCATCGGGCGGTGCACAGGGTGTAGCTACAGATATGGAGATAAACCTTCGCGAAATGCTTAAGCTTAAAGAAGAGCTTTACGCAATTATCTCTAAACACTCTGGTCAGGATTACGAGAAAGTGCATAAGGACAGCGAGCGTGATTACTGGATGAAAGCTCCTGAAGCTAAAGAGTACGGAATGATAGATGAAGTACTTACAAGAGAATAAATATTAAATTTTTAAGTTATTCGTGACAGGGATTCCAATAATGGTTTCCCTGTTATGGTATAACACACTATAGAGATGGCGAAAGAAGTATTAGAGTGTTCTTTTTGCGGCAGGAAAAAGCCGGAAACTAATTTATTAATTGCAGGCATTAACGCGCACATATGCGACCGTTGTATAGAGCAGGCGCATGGTATTGTACTGGAAGAGCTGAAACTAAGCGGATCTGGAGGACTTTCCGGAGGTGAGCTCGATCTGAAAAAGCCCAAAGAAATAAGGGCATTTCTGGATCAGTATGTTATAGGGCAGGACCAGACAAAGAAAGTGCTTTCGGTTGCTGTTTATAACCACTACAAAAGGTTAACACAGCAAAAAAGCGACGATGATGTGGAAATTGAGAAAAGTAATATCCTTATGGCTGGGCAAACCGGTACAGGGAAAACGCTTGTGGCAAAAACCATCGCGCGCATGCTTAATGTTCCGCTTGCCATTGTAGATGCTACTGTACTAACAGAAGCAGGTTATGTAGGCGAAGATGTAGAGAGCATCCTTACCCGCCTGCTACAGGTTGCAGATTATGATGTAGCAAAAGCAGAACGTGGTATTGTATTTATTGATGAGATAGATAAAATTGCCCGTAAAAGCGATAATCCATCTATAACACGCGACGTATCTGGCGAAGGGGTACAGCAGGCATTACTTAAATTGCTTGAAGGTACTATTGTAAACGTTCCGCCAAAAGGCGGGCGCAAGCATCCTGACCAGAAGTTTATTGAGGTAAATACCCAAAACATACTGTTTATTGCAGGTGGTGCTTTTGATGGAATAGAGCGCATTATCTCTAAAAGGCTTAACCGCCAGGCAGTGGGGTACAGCACATCGCGTAATGTAGATAATATCGACAAAGACAATTTACTGCAGTACATAATACCTAAGGACATTAAAGATTTTGGACTTATACCGGAGATCATCGGGCGTATGCCGGTGTTAACGCACATGGACCCACTAGACAGGGAAACGCTTCGTGCTATCCTTACTGAGCCTAAGAATGCCCTTGTTAAACAGTATAAAAAGTTATTCGCAATGGATGATGTAGATCTTTCTATATCTGATGATGCTTTAGATTATATTGTTGACAAAGCTTTAGAGTACAAGCTTGGCGCACGTGGACTTCGCTCTCTGTGTGAAGCCATACTGACAGAAGCGATGTATGAACTGCCTGGAAGCGACGAGAGATCGCTTAGCATCAATAAAGATTATGTAGATCATCATCTTAACAGAACATTGCTAAAAAGGCTCAAAACGGCTTCGTAATACGACTACAGACAATAAAGTAAAAATAAAGCAGGATAAGAATTATCCTGCTTTATTTTTTTAAGATTGTTAGATGCAGCACTTATGCCCGTGATGTATGGTCTCCTAATAATGCAAAAAATCCCCGGGGACTGCCGGGGATTAATTATAAAAAGAGTTACTAATATTTAATAAATTGTAGAGTCTGCGTGCTTCCTCCGTTGCTTAACTTTATAAAGTAAACGCCATTAGCATATCCGGAAACATTGAGCTCCTGATTGTTGCTGTTTATTTTACCAGTGTTTACCACCTGACCAAGATTGTTATAGACCGTGTAAGCCTCTGGCAGAGTAGCGGCCTGAGGCACAGCAATATTAATTATATTGTGCGATGGATTAGGGTACAGCCTGGTAACGCCGGTCATTGTGCTAAAAGAATCGGTATTGAGTATAGCATTGATGCTAAAGGTCTGAGAATCTGTATCAGAAAACTCTCCGCCGCTTATAATTAATTCGTCATCAGCAGTTTTTATGTTGTAATATCCATTGCCATTTGAGTAGCAAATACCGTTACCGCCAAAGTCAAGTATAGTAAAGTTATAACAGCCGCTTTCAGTTATATTAATAGTTTGGGTATATACAGTATTGTCGTCATAAAATTCGATCTCTTCAGAGCCATCAATATTTAAATTTGTAGCAATAAGTTCGCCTGCACTGTCCTGTAATAACCATAAAGTTTCGTCTCCATAGTCATCAGTAGCAACAGTAATTATAATTTGCGAAGCGTTAAATCTTGTAATTACATTAAAATCCTGAACCTTAGTGTTGTTAGTAGATCCCTGATCCTCAATGCCATTTACAGACAGTAATGATACATTAAAAGTATGGTCTCCGGATTGTGCGGTAATCGCAGGCAGCACTATAGTAGTTTCTTCGCCTGTTGCAAGGCTTCCTGTCCAGTTATAAGTGGTAACAGTGTCGGTATCCACTGCATAGGTAAACGTCGCTGAAGTTATTGTATTGGTACCGGGATTAGCAAGTATAACAGATGGTAACGATTCTGCATTGCAACTATTAATTAAGCTTTGTATGCTTAAAGATCCATCGTTATCATATCTTAAACCGGGCATACAGCTATTTGCCGTAAGAAGTGAATGCCGTCTTGGTGAGTTTGCCAATACAGCCTGCATGCGTTCTTTTTGATCTATTGTAAAAATGTTTTGGCAAAAGTCATCGGTATAGTCCATGTAATTTCGAAACATATCTGTACCCGGATTTTCTTCACACGAATCAAAGCCCTCTTCAGGGCAGCCGGAGTTCGCCGTAAAAGCGATTGGTGTATCAGCACAATAGTCATCGGCCGTACAATTGTCCTCATCGCCCCATATATGCCTCAATCCAAAATAATGACCAATTTCATGACTTGCGGTACGACCTAAATTTCTGTTTTCGCTATAGGATCCTGCAGGGTAAATTTCTTCTGAACCAAAATATAAATATCCTATCGCTACACCATCTGTCGCTGCTGCGGTACCTGAACCTTGATCAAGGCCTTCAAGTCCGGAATCTGTTGGGAACTGTGCATACCCGGCGAGTTCATAAATGCCCGATACTGTTATCTGGTTAACAACCCATATGTTGAGATATTTCTCCGGATCCCATTGCGTTTGCGCCTTGATAAGCTCAAGTTCATCCATTTCCCATGGCTGATCTGACCCAAGGCTATAACGGACAATGCCATTAGAGGCTAACCCAAACGGATCCTGTTGCGCCATGCAAAAAGCAATTTCCATGCTTGCTCCTACAGGATTATCGTTATGGCCGTTTGTCCCTGATTCTCTGCTAAAATCTTGGTTTAAAACCGTTAACTGGGATAAAATCTGACCATCTGTGATGTTTTCATTGCTACCTATAGCATCCCCATTATGAATGACGTGTACTACTACGGGTATCGTCACTACTTCATTGGGACGCTGCGCAGAGCGCTGTGCTTTTTGAGCTTCAATTTTAGAAGCTATCCAGTTTTCAAACCTTTCTTTAGATGGCCTGTTGGCATTTCTTTTTTGTAAAAGATTCTCATACTCTACAGTTGCACATTTTACAACTTCATTTGATTTAAGCTTTTTTACTTTTGTTTTCTCCTGAGCGTTGACAGTAAACGTGAGTAGCCCTGCCGCTATTAGCGTAAAGGCCTTAATGGTAATTTTCTTCATTGAATTAGGTTTGTGGTTGAGACAAATATCACTAATTACTTGCTAATAAAGAAATTAATCACAACTAAATTGTTAAAAAAAGCCTTGAAGTTATTTCAGGGCTTTTATATCTTTTAAAGTATTCGTTATAATGAAGCAAAATCTTCATGAAGTATCTTTTCTTCTATCGCATCCCATAAGCCTATTCTTTTTTCGAGAGCTTTAAGCGATACATTTTCGACCTCTCTCCATTTCTGTTCATCACCGCCACATAGCTCTACGACCATTTGCAATGCCATGGGTCCGTGCTCATCTGCGTCGAGAGCAATATGCCTCTCGAAATAGTAAATAAGCTTGCTAAGGTCGGCCTCAGGGAAGTTAGCTTCGAAGTTGCGCAATATCTCGGTAAACATTCCGGGTATAAGATCTTCACGGCCAAAGGTGAATGCAGCTGCAATTTCGTGGGGCTTGCCTTCTTCTATGGTACGAAATGTAAAATCCAAAAAATCCTTAATCCCCAGGGGCAGCCTGCTCTTTCTTATAGACACCAATATGTTTTGGGTGATAACCACATCATCGATAAAATTTGTAATTTCAGTAGTATCGGCACCACAGGCCTTCATTGCATCAATGTACATTTCATAGTGGCTTTGCCTTTGGCCATCTATATTAATATCGGTCTCTTCGGCCAATACGATCTCATTTATAAGGTAGCGTATCTCCGGGTTGCCTACAGGTAGCCAGGGAACGTGAGTACATGTAAGTTTAGACTGCAGTGCTTTAAGTAAGGACATAAAATCCCAAACTGCATACACATGTCCCTCAAGAAAGTGCCTTAAATCTTCTATGGTTTTTACCTTTTCATATAAAGAATGTTGTAGTAATATATCCCTTTGTGGGCGTATTATATTATCTATAGTAGCTGTGTTCATAGCGTTCATTTTATAATTAACTGCATTGTTTAAAGTAATGCGGTAACATTGGTATAGCTTGTTGCAATAATAATGCCTTACTAAGGCTTATGTAATACTTTTAAAAAGTATTAACTTCGGCTGCCTTTGCTATATTTACTATAGTTACGAAGGTCCTGTAACATAGGATTTTAAAACTACGTTAAATGTTGCATGAGATGGGACATAAAAAAAGTGCCGAAACCGGCACTTTGTAATATTGTGGTGTTATAGTATCGACTATTTAAATGCAGGGAAACCTGTTACATCCATACCTGTTATAAGTAGGTGGATATCGTGTGTGCCTTCGTAAGTTACAACACTTTCAAGGTTCATCATGTGGCGCATAATTGAATATTCTCCGGTTATGCCCATTCCACCCAACATCTGACGGGCATCGCGGGAAATGGTTAAAGCCATATCTACATTATTACGCTTAGCCATAGATATTTGCGCTGTTGTAGCTTTGCCTTCGTTACGTAAAACACCCAGCCTCCATGTTAAAAGCTGCGCTTTAGTTATCTCAGTAATCATTTCAGCCAGTTTCTTTTGCTGAAGTTGAGTTGCGCCAATAGGTTTGTCAAATTGTATACGCTCTTTGCTGTAACGCAAAGCAGTATCGTAACAATCCATAGCAGCGCCTATTGCACCCCAGGCTATACCGTAGCGTGCCGAATCTAAACATCCAAGCGGGGCACCAAGTCCTGATTTGTTTGGCAGCAGATTTTCTTTAGGAACTTTCACATTGTCAAAAATTAGTTCGCCTGTAGACGATGCCCTAAGCGACCATTTATTATGAGTTTCAGGCGTGGTAAAACCTTCCATGCCACGCTCTACAATAAGCCCATGTATCCTTCCCGATTCATCTTTAGCCCATACCACAGCAATATCTGCAAATGGGGCGTTGCTTATCCACATTTTAGCACCGTTTAAAAGGTAGTGATCGCCTTTATCCTTAAAGTTAGTTACCATACCACCGGGGTTCGACCCGTGGTCCGGCTCTGTAAGGCCGAAGCAGCCCATAAACTCGCCCGATGCAAGTTTAGGAAGGTATTTTAAACGTTGTTCTTCGTTTCCGTATTTCCATATTGGGTACATAACCAACGATGATTGCACCGATGCTGTGCTTCTCACGCCACTATCACCACGTTCAATTTCCTGCATTATAAGTCCGTAAGAAATCTGGTCAAGTCCTGCACCGCCATATTCTTCGGGTATGTAAGGGCCAAAAGCACCAATATCAGCGAGACCTTTTATGATTTGTTTTGGGAACTCTGCCTTTTGTGCATAATCTTCTATAATTGGCGAAACTTCCCGCTTTACCCACTCACGGGCAGCGTCGCGCACCATTTTGTGCTCTTCGGTTAATAGTTCATCAAGGTTATAGTAATCAGGTGCCTGGAATAGATCGGGTCTCATTGTTTGTTGTTTTTGACTGAAACAAATGTAAACAGAATTCTAACAATTCAATAATTGTTTGTGGCATTTTTTAATAAAAATGGAATAATTAATAACTGTTTAGGTGTTAGCTAACTTTTTAATTAATATTGGTCGCAAATATACGTTTATGAAAACTATGTGTTTTCTTTTGCTTTTTATTATTGGCGTTAGCACTCATGCGGAAACATTTACTGTATTAGATTCAGCTACTAAACAACCTGTACCCTTTGCGACAGTGTTGCTAAAGTCAGATACTAATATTGTTTATGGTAACTATTGTGGGCGGGATGGTAAGATTGATATTGATTTTGAAAAATCTTTTGACAATGCCGAAATATCATGTGTTGGTTATCAAAATAGAATTATAGATAAGGCAAGTTTAACAAATACCATACTACTTAATAAAGATATTATTGATCTTGACGAAGTGGTAATTAATAAAACTATCCGGAATTTTAATTTGTGGGGATATACTAATTTCAAAATGGATTTTATAGTTGGGTTAGGTAAAGGAATGGAAGAAGTGGTTTTTATAGATAATGCCGCGAGAACTCCCTTACTTGTAAAATCATTCATGTTTAGAATAGAAAAGGCAAAGAGTAAAATTGCAGTACGTGTACACTTTTATAAAAAGATAGCGAATAAAATGGAGCCTGATGAAGAGATGCTTACCGAAGATCTCGTTACTTACATTGAGCCTAAAACAAAAGGGGCTGTAGAAGTTGATGTTTCCGGTTTTAATGTCTATCTGCCTGCTGAGGGTGCTTTTATAGGCATTGAAGCATTAGGCAAGGTTGATGATGCTACTGGAGATTTTGTAGACGATACACAGTATGGCGATGTTGGGCTTAGGCTTGAATACAATTATAGACAAGGGATACCCGCAACCTTTGTAAGAAACAGGTTTAGAATTAAAGCCTGGGATAATAATTTAGATAATCAATTAGGGCTTGATGATCCTGACAAACATCTTAATGCCTCTTTTGGGATAAAGACATTTAAAGAATAATTACATCTTTAAATAAAAATCTTTTGTAAGCTCAATATACTCGGGTGTGTATTCGTGGCGGGAGATTTCTATAACCAGTTCGTCAACGATGGGAGCAACCGTTTCTGTACAGCTAAATGCGATAAGGCTGCGCTTAATCTCGCTGGCGGGTGTCCCTTTTACGTGTGTAATTTTAAAAGGAAATAAGTTTTCGTCTTTCATAAGTTTTACGAAATGTTCTTCCTCTTTAAATGGCAGCACTACGCAAAATATTCCTTTTTCTGACAATAATAATCCGGCGGCTTCAGCAAGGTCTTCAAACGGCAACGATGAGTTAAACCGTGCAGTATCCCGCTGGTCGTCTCCGCTTGTATAATCTTCAGTATAAAAAGGAGGATTACTTATTATAAGGTCATATTCATCTTCGGGCTCATCCATAAATTCATCAAGACCGGCATGGTAGCAAAATAGACGGTCGGCCCATTGAGAATTTTCAAAATTATCTACTGCCTGTTCGTAAGCATCTTCATCTATTTCTAATGCGTCTATTTGCTCAGCATGGCTACGCTGGGCAAGCATTAAAGCAATCAGGCCTGTTCCTGTGCCAATATCAAGAATGGAGTAGGGGTTGTTATCCAGTGGTGCCCATGCGCCTAGCAATACACCATCAGTGCCCACTTTCATAGCAGCTTTATCGTGCTGTATATTAAATTGCTTGAAGTAGAACATTTAATTTAAGAATTTAGATTTAAGAATTCAGATTAAAAACTGAAATGACGAATAATTACCGTTCAAATTTCAGATTGAATCTAAATTTACGGCAGATAATAAAGTATTGTTATAAGTGAGCCAAAATCTAAACGAATATCTAAACTACGCGTTTAAATAAAGATCAATAAGACCATCGGGAGTATCCAGTATTATTTTTTTATTGTCGCGGTCTACCTTAACAATAAAATGGTCTATCATAGGGATAAGTATCTCGATGTCACCTTTTTTAATTTCAAAAAGAGGTTGAGATGAAGTGTCGTTTATATTTACAATAGTACCTATTTCGCCAAGTCGGATATCTTCGGCTATAAAGCCTACAACTTCATGAAAGTAAAACTTATCGCCTTCAAGTTTAGGTAATTGATCCAATGGCAGGTAAAGTTCGCAGCCCATAATGCCGTCAGCAGCGTCTTCATCTTCAATATCTTCAAAGCGCACTCTCAGGAATTCGTTCTTATGTAGCGAACTGCTTTGAATAAAAAATGGAACCAGGTGTTTGTGTATTTCAACAAACACCGATTCCAGGTTTTCATACAACTCGGGCTCATCAGTGTCCAACCAGGCCAGCACTTCTCCCTTGTAGCTAAATTTTTTGGCTATCTTACCTAAATAGAAACAATCTTCTTTACGCATGATGCCTTTTTAAATTAAGCCTGAGTTTCTTCTGTGTTTTCGTCAGCCGTTTCTTCTGTAGCTTCTTCAGCAGCAGGAGCGTTTGCAGCAATAAGGTCAGCCTCAGCTTGTTTTGCAGCAGCAATACGGTCGTCGTTTACTTTTTTCTCAGCTTCAAGAGCTTTAGCCCTTGCATCAGCTTTAGCGTCAGAAAGGTTGCCTTTCTTAGCGTCTACTTTGCCGGTTTTTTCTTCTAACCATGTAGTTAGTTTAGCGTCTGCCTGTTCTTGTGTAAGAGCACCTTTGCGAACACCGCCATCAAGGTGGTGTTTAAGTAAAGCACCTTTGTAAGAAAGGATAGCCCTTGCAGTATCTGTAGGTTGTGCACCATTGTGCAGCCATTGTACAGCACTGTCAACATCTAAATCAATTGTTGCAGGATTAGTGTTTGGGTTGTAAGTTCCTAACTTTGCAAGAAATTTACCATCCCTTTTAGAGCGTGAATCCGCTGCTACTACCCAGTAAAATGGTTTTCCTTTTTTACCGTGTCTTTGTAATCTGATTTTTACAGGCATCTTTTTAGATTATTGTGGGGTTCCCGACCCCTGATTATTTAAGCGTGCAAATATATAAAAGTTTATTGTACAAATATTGTAAATCGCTAAATTTATGATTTTTACTGAAGTGGTGGATTTAAATTTTTATTTTTCTTATGATTTATGTCTTTTTGATTAGGATATATTCCATAAAAAACTATTTTTGTCGTTGTAAAATTTGAGTTACCCCTTCTAACAATATAATAATGAAAAAAATTTTATCGCTTTTAGTGTTGATGGTTGCATTTACCTCGTGTGAAGAAGATATAAAATTTAATACCCCGGCTGTGCAGGGTTTTAAAGACAATACGTTATGGAGAGCTGACGCTTTTACAGCAACTATTGGGATAGACGGCTCGCTGGTGATAGCAGCAAACACAGGATTCGAATCAATTATACTTAAGGCTTCAGATTTTGCTCCGGGTACATACCCTTTCGGTATGAATGAAAGCGATGTGCTTTATCCAAGCCAGGCCAGTTATACAATAGCTGAAGAATCTGGTGTTGGTTCTACATACTCTACTACATTAGAAGGAGGCAGAGGGCAGATAGTTATAAGTAGTGATGCGAGAGAGACTAATCTTGCACAGGGTTATATATCAGGCAGTTTTAGATTTAATGCAGTAAACGATGAAGGTGTGATAGTATACTTTGCCGATGGCGTATTTTATAAAGTACCCCTCACCACTGCAGTACCACAATAACAATAGGCCCCAGACGATAGTTTGGGGCTTTTTATATCTATAACTCGCTAAGTATTAAAATTTTATTAAATAAAAATAAAATGGTGTTTTCTAACTAAATAAGATTACATTTGTGAGAGCACAAACACCTAGGAACAAATAATTAATTATTTTTTATGAATATTTTCGTTGGAAGCCTTCCGTTCTCTTTGAGCGAGGCAGATTTAAGAGAGTCTTTTGAGGCTTATGGACCGGTTGACTCTGTAAAGATTATTACAGATAAAATTACTGGTAGAAGTAAAGGTTTTGGTTTTGTTGAGATGCCAGACGAAGAAGAAGGCCAAAAAGCTATTGACGAGCTTAATGGAGCAACTGTACAAGGCAGAGCTATCGTAGTAAACAAATCTGAACCGCGTCCAGGTGGCGACAGGAAAAGTTTTGGTGGCGGTGGTAGTGGCAACAGCCGTCCAGGTGGCGGTGGTGGCTTTAACAGAGACAGCCGTCCAGGTGGTGGCGGTGGAAGTGATCGTGGTGGATACAATCGTGGCGGAAGCGGCGGCGGTGGAGACTATAACCGTGGCGGTCGTTACTAATAATATAGAACGCAAATTATTAAAACCATCCTTCGGGGTGGTTTTTTTGTTTTGAGTAATCTCAATTTTCTTATATCATTTATATTTTAAATCTATAATTCCCCTATAAGTTATTTCTTATATTCTAATTAGTGATTGCTTTAAATAGCTTAATATTTATTGGCACATAAGCTAAGTTTAGAAATTGATTTTGTATGTTTGGCTTGTATTGCTACCCGATATTCATCCACATAAATAAGTTAGTTTACTTTACTTTGTTTAAAATGGTGATATAGTGCATATAAATATCTCTAAATATAAATCGCATGAAAGTAATTCAGGCCTACAAAAACAAAGATCAGCATGATTGGAATTACTTAGCACGAAAAGTGGCTCTTGCCAATCCGCTCGTTTTAGTTTTTGCTAATCGCCTGTTACTGGAGGACAAAAATGTGCTTAGCGATATACGAAGTGAATTTCCTTATGAACATATTGTGTTCGCTTCCACTGCTGGCGAAATTTTCGATGTAGAGGTTTTGGATGATACTGTGACTATAATAGCAATCGAGTTTGAAAATAGCAGCTTTTTTATTAAGACTGACAATATTTTAAACCACAATAAGGACACAAAGCAGTTGGGTGCTGCATTGGCTCAAAATATGCCTGCTGAAGGATTAAAGCATTTGTTTGTCCTTTCAGAAGGGAGTTTTGTAAGTGGTACAGCATTGATAAGGGGTCTCGAAACCGACCTTCATAATGGTGTTGCTCTTACCGGTGGCTTATGTGGCGATGGTGTTCGTTATGAAAGAACTCTTGCTTCTTATAAAGAAGATCCTAAGGAGGGAGAAATTATATTAATAGGCTTCTATGGCGAATCGCTTGAAATTACTTTTGCAAGTTATGGCGGATGGCTAGCTTTTGGTCCCGAAAGAATTATTACCAGGTCTGAAGGAAGCACCATTTATGAACTGGACGGCCAGTCCTCTTTAGGGCTATATAAAAAGTACTTAGGAGATAAATCGGGTGAATTTGCAAAAAGTGCTTTGTTGTATCCGCTTAATGTAATCGCTCCCGGTAAGACCCATGCGGTTGTAAGGGCAGCGGTGGCAACAGACGAGGCTAACCAGGCAATGCTGTTTGCCGATGAAGTTCCTCAGGGCTCCCGTGCACAATTAATAATGGTGTCGCCGGATGGTATAGCACAAGGTGCGCATACGGCGTCTGTTTTGGCAATGCAAGGGCGTGTAACACCTCCGCAGCTTGCGCTGGTGGTTAGCTGTGTAGGCCGTAAAGTAGTAATGAACCAAAGGGTAGAAGAAGAGATAGAGCTGGTGCGCGAGGTTGTAGGTAATGATGCCGCTATTGGTGGTTTCTATTCATATGGGGAGATCGCTCCTTTTCATGATACCCACTCCAGTGAATTGCACAACCAGACCATTACTCTAACTTTAATAAGCGAATAATGAATTCGTTATTAAAAAGACAATTAAAAAAATATTTAACCGAAGAGCAGCTGCCTGCCCTCGAACCTTTACTTGCTGCCATAAATGAGTCCTATACTACTTATGAGGACCATATAGCAATGCTTCAGCGGGCTATTAAGCTAAGCTCAGACGAGTTGTATGAGGCTAACCAAAAGCTCAGGGATGAAGCGGCAAGCCTGAAAGAGATTAATAAAAACCTTGAGTTTATATTAAACTCTATGAATCTTTCTAACAATCCTGATGCTCCCAATCAATTTAATGCTATAGAGCACATACGGCAGCAGTCGGCAGAAATAATTAGAATAAATGCACAGCGTGAAGAACTGCTAAAAAGCCTCGAACTCCAAAACCAGTCACTTAATGAGTATGCCCATGTCGTGTCTCATGATCTTAAAGCACCGCTACGGAGCATTAATGCTTTAATCAACTGGGTTATTGAAGATAATAATGGCAAGTTAGACGAGGAAAGTGTAAGATCATTGAACCTAATTTTGTTTAATGTAGAGAAAATGGACCTGCTTATAAAAGGTATCCTGGATTACTCCTCTATAGATAAACTCGAATCTGAAAACAGGGTCGTAGATTTTAATGCAATGGTCGACGAAATTTCCCGGACCATTGTATTGCCACCTTCAATAGAGATTAGAGTAGACAGTCTATTGCCTAATATGTATGGAAACTTTTTCAGGTTCAGGCAGCTGTTCCAAAACCTTATTGAAAATTCAATAAAGTATAATGACAAAGAAAAAGGTATCATAGAAATAGGCTGTTCCATTAAAGATAACGCTCAAATATTTTTTGTTAAGGATAATGGTCGGGGCATACCTACGGCTTATTTTGATAAGATATTCAATGTTTTTACCAAGCTGGATAGCAAAGACCAGTCATCCGGTATAGGATTATCTATAGTTAAAAAGATAATCAACTTCTATGACGGTAAGATCTGGGTAGAAAGTGTGGAAGGTAGAGAAACAACTTTCTTTTTTACGCTGCCAAGTGCAGTATTGTCTTAAGTCACTGGTTATTGTATTGTTAATTTTATTTTGTCGCTACGGGAAATACAAACATTTCTTAACATATAGCACTGTTATGTTAAAGAGTATGTACGCATACAAAATAATAAATAACTTTCGACCATATTTATAAAGGTAGCCATGAACGATGATAATCTTAACAGCATGATGAGCCTTGATATTTACCTTTCATCGTTAAGCGATGAAGAATATGCTAAGATAGCAGATAGGTTAATATCAAGACCTGTTTTTCCAGTGATGAGTTGGGATATTGCGGGTAATTATCTACAAAATACCGATGCTTTGACTGTACAGGAAGATGATAGGTCATACCTGCGGAAACTAGCTAAGAAACACAAGTGGACACTAGATGTAGACACTATTATCCCAAACTATTATCAGGCTATAGTTGTAACTAATGCCAAACAGGAAATCAAATGGATAAGTGACGGTTTTACTGCAATGACCGGATATTCATCAGAATATGCATTAGGTAAAAAACCTAACTTTCTTCAGGGGAATAACACTTCGCCTGATGTACGTTGGGAGATTAAAGAATCTCTCCGTGCAAATAAAGTATACAATGGCAGAATAATAAACTACCGTAAGAATGAGGAGGAATATGTTTGTGAGGTTAAAATTATCCCTATTACAAATAATAAGGATAAAGTAACCCACTTCATCGCTTTCGAAAGGGAAGCTGTGTAACGCCTTGATAGTGTGGTTATTGTATAGATAAAAAGGCGGGTTGTATCTCTAAGATGACGACCCGCCTTCATAATATCCCAGCGAATCGTATTATATTATCCAGTATCTAATTGGTTGCCGGCTTTATATCCCGTGAATTTAGCAATCCTTCAGGTACCTGCAATTCTCCGGTAGACGGATGTATGATTCCGTTGCGCTCATCTTCTATATTCGTTGCCTGGGTATACACATCTCCGGCAATTTTATGCCTGCGCAGTTCCTGCTTAAAGAGCGTAATTTGCTTAGCCCTTTCCTCATCATCTTTAGGTCCGCCGTAGTCTGCAAAGCCAAAACCTCCCCACTCGCTAATAATGATGGGGATATGGTTCCTGAAAAAGAAAGGGTCACCCACCACTAAGGGGAATGCAGCTACGCCATCCATTTTTCCAACGGTTAGTTCTTCTAACAATTCTCTCCACCTGGTAATTTCGGGAGTATATAAGTGTGCTGTAAGTAGATCAGATTTTAACCTGCCCTCGTAAGATATGTGTTGCCAGCCGTCGTTATCTACTACTAGAAATTCAGGATAAGCTATGTGCATATAGTGATACATGTTCATTACATACTCACGTGTTTCAGGGTTAGTGGCAATATCCTGTACACCCCAGTCTTCGTTATATAGACTCCATATTACAACCGATGGATGCGTCCCTATTAGAGCGAGCATGCGCAATAATTCGGCTTGATGATTTTTACGGCTTTTCTCGTTAGAGCGGTGCGGACTTGGTACTTCTACCCAAAGCATTAGTCCCAGTTTATCGGCGAGGTTATAAATACGCGGATCTACGCCGGCTATGTGTATACGTACAAGATTACAGCCAAGTTTTTTCATGGCATACATGTGTCGCTTTATCTCTTCATAAGTTGCAGCGCCTGGTTGGTATAATATTCCATCAAGATAAACCGGTTTATGGTTAAGGTAAACACAGCATCCGCGCGCCTCTATTTTGCGTAGGCCAAAAATAGTCTCTATTTCTGCTACGTTGCCATTTCCGTCGATAAGCTGAGCGATGAGGCGATATAAATCGGGAGTTTCCGGAGACCACAATTGGGCATTGGGTATGGCAAGAACTACCCTTTGTTGCTTTTGTCCTTCATCAAGGCGTAAAGCAAAATCATCGGTAGCTATAGGTTCGTCATCATCCTGCCTGCGTTTAAAAACTTTTAAACGTATGGTATAATCTCCCGGATCATGAATACGCGTTGTTAGGTTAAAACGCACAAGGTTGTCTTCTACTATGCTTACAACACCTACACGCGATCTAAGGCGGTTGCGCTCCACAGTTTCGATCCAGACGCTTCTCACTGCGCCAGTATACGTCTGATACCAAATACCGCCTCTCTTGTATACGTAAGATTCTTGCTTGCCGCGAGGTGTATCGGCATCCATTGTATCCTCAATACGCACCGTTATGCGGTTAATTGATTGTAATATACTTTCTTCAAGCTCATATGAAAATGAAGTATATCCGCCTACATGCACTTCTTCTCCTTCTATCGTTTTAAGGGCTATACCATTTAACCAAACCGTTGTTTCGTAACCACAGGCACCAAAGGTAAGCTGTAGTAGATTTTTGTTGCCTAAGTCATCTGCCTGTTCCGGTAAATCGAAGTCCCTTTCATACCATACTACTACTTTATCCTGCCACGAAGCTCCTGAGAGCAGTCCTTTTGCTTTAGCGATATGTTGCTCAATGGTGCCGGGCCAGTTTGCAGTATTTTCATATTGATGTCCCAGGTGCCAGCCTTCCTGTTCTCCCTTATCTTCAGTATCTATGCTAAAGCGCCATTCGCCATCAAGTAACATAGACGAATTGGGTCGTATAACCGCCCGTGGCAGGGGATTAATGAAATTTTCATCGTAAAAATTTTCTTCTTTACCTTTATATAATCCGTAATTTGGATGGTTCTGTGAATTCATGTAGTGTATTTAAAGCGTAATGGCTGATTGCAATTTCTAAAGAAATCATGAGTATAACTATTAATTAATTCTTAAAAATACGTTTTCATACTAGTAGTATTGCATTCATTCTCAATCTTAATCGTTGCAATGTCTAAAAAAAGTATTTACTTAGCCGCCTGACAAACTTTTGCAGTGATTATGAAAAAACATTACTTTTTGTTGTTATTTGTCTTTTTTTGTACCCTAAATAAATTAAAGGCTCAGGTAACTTTATCGCATAACGTAGGTAATGAGCTTGTTCAAACACATATGTTCAGTTGTAGTTATGGGGGTACAGACTGGGCCCGAACATTTGTTCTGCAGGATTTTGGTGTAGATACATCTCAGGGATTTATAATAAACTCCGGTCAAACTGGTTTTGCTAATTATGTTGACTGGGGGAATTTAATTAAGTTTAATATTTATAGCATAGATAGCGGATTCCCGGGGACATTTTCTAATGCAGTTTTAATAGGGAGCAGTCAGGAACAGACAGTGCCAATGGCGGGTTATGGATTGCAGATGGTAAATGTAATTTTCGATACACCTGTGATAGTCCCACCGGGTGTTGAAATGATACTTGTAGAAGTTCAGCAAGTCCTTGCACCAGGTAATTGGGCACCTGCTCTTTTTATGTCGGGTACAGCTGAAGATAATGATATTTCGTATTTTAAGCCACACATGCCTGGTTGCGGACCGATGACGTATACTAATACTTTAAATATAAATGTATCAGACGCTAAATTATATATTGTAGTTAATGGTCAGTCTGCCGGTCCTTATAGTATGATGTTGAACAGCAACTGCGCAAGTACGGTTAGAAATTTTAGCCTTACAAACACAAATGCAATAGCATTAATACAATGGGATTTCGGTGATATTGCATCTGGTGCTAATAATATATCAACAGCAATAAACCCTTCTCATAATTTTTCTGCTCCAGGTACTTACAGTGTCATAGCTACTGTAACAAACAATCTTGGAGTTGTAGATCATGTTATGCGCCGAGTTCAGGTTATGGCTCCACCAGTTGCTAATGCTCTTCCGGATATTTTTGCCTGCGAAGATATTGCCGGTAGTGGCGTCGCTACAACCTTTAATACTTCTGCTGTAGAACAGTCGTTACTTGCAGGGCAAACTGGTAAAACAGTTTCTTATTATGATGAACGAGGTAATGCACTGCCCTCTCCGTTGCCCAACCCTATAATAAATACCACCCGCAATAGCCAGGCTATAACCGCAAGAGTTAGTAATGCAGCTGATGCAAGCTGCTATGATGAAACCACATTTAACTTAAGAGTTAACCCGTTGCCTGTGGCACATACCATTACCACACTCTATGAATGCGATGATAATAATGATGGGCTTGCAGCATTTAACCTTAGTGCTGTAGAGGCAACTCTCTTAGGAGGCCAGACAGGTATGGCAGTATCATATATTAGTGAAGGAAGGCTATTGCCTATGCCCTTGCCCACAGAGTTTAATACAAGTGTTGCGAACAGGCAAACAATAACCGCAATTGTAACTAATCCTGTAACGGGTTGTACAGCTGATACAGATTTTTTATTAGTTACACAGCCAAAACCATTTGCAAATGCCGTGCCTGATTTACTGGGATGTGATGACAATGGCGATGGCATATCGCAATATTTTGATACTTCAGGAATAGAAGATGCTATCATAGGCAACCAGGCAGGCGTAGCCTTAACCTTTAATGATGTTTATGGCAATAGTATAGCAGCACCGGCTAATCTTTATACTAATAGCGTGCCTCACCAAGAGGTTATAATTGCCAGGGTAACTAATATACAAACAGGTTGTTATGCCCAAACTCCGGTAACTTTTATAACTACTATTCAGCCCACCATTAATACACCAAGTGATATTTTCGCTTGTGATGAAGGTAATGGCTTTGCCCACTTTGATACTTCCCTTATAGAACAGCAACTTACCGGGGGCCAGCCCGGTTTAATACTTACCTATAGGGATGCCTCAGGCCATACGCTGCCATCGCCACTGCCTGCATTGTTTTTAAACACAGTTGCAAATCACCAGTCAATACACGTTAAGGCAGAACATATTTCGAGCACCTTGTGCTACTCTGAAACAGAATTTAATCTTATAGTAAATCCCCTGCCGCAAATAGATATTGAAAGTACCTATCATTTATGCGACCTGCTACCTTCACTTCGAATTACGGCTAACCCCGGATTTAATTCATGGGAGTGGAAATCACATGATGGTACAATAGTTTCCACAAATTATTACGCAGACGTATCAGTTGCAGGAAATTACACACTGACAGTGACTCAGCACCAAAATGGTATAAGTTGTACTGAAACTTTTTCTTTTAGCTTAGAAAGATCACAGGTTCCAGTTATTACTAATGTTATTTCACATGATTTATCTAACAATAATTCTTTAGAAATCATCGCCTCCGGAGATGGTAACCTCCAGTATTCTATTGATGGAGTTCATTACTACAACAATAACGTATTTTCCGGTCTTGATGGCGGTATCTACAAAGTTTATGTTAAAGACAGGGGAGGCTGTGGATGGGATTGGAAAGAAGTAGTACTGCTCAATTATCCCAAATTTTTTAGCCCTAACGGCGATGGTCAAAACGACTTATGGCAAGTGGTAGGAATGAAGAAATTTCCTGCTGCAAAGATCCTTATATTCGATCGTTTTGGACGGCTTTTATCACAAATTAAACCAGGTTCAACGGGGTGGAATGGTCAATCAGATGGTGCTGCATTGCCCTCGTCCGACTACTGGTTTACTGTTGATTTGGCGAATGGTAAGACTTTTAACGGTCATTTCAGTCTTATCCGTTAATTCGCTCTTACCTGAAAAAGTATGGCATCTGTAGAAAAAGTTAGACATTACCAGTAGTTCTTAAATAATGTCAAGCACTCTTTCAAGTGCCATTCCACGTGATCCTTTTATTAATAAAATGCCTTTTTTATCATTGCTGAATGAGGTATCAAACTTAAAATCATCAAAGGTTTCAAAAAAAACTAAATGGTTAGATTCAATTTTATTCGCGTAAAAGTCTTTACCTATAAAATATACTGATATGTTCTTCTGATCAGACAGAAAATCAACCATTTTTTTATGCTCTTCGATACTTTCGTGTCCTAACTCGAACATATCACCTAAAACTGCGACCTTGGGCTCCTCTTCCAGTTGAAGGAAATTAGTAAGAGCGGCGGCCATACTACTTGGGTTGGCATTGTAGGCGTCTAAAATAATTTTACGGCCATTCTTTTCTGTAAGCTGCGAACGGTTGTTAGACGGGACATAACCCTCTATGGCTTCTTTAATCAAATTGTCTTCTACGTTAAAGTAATTGCCTATACTTATCGCAGCACTTATATTTGAGGCATTATAAACCCCTAAAAGATTAGACTGTATACTTAGATTATTATAAATCACCCTTACTAAAGGGCCTGCTTCTATATTTTCAATACGTACATCTCCGTCGTAACTGTCGGTGGCAAAAGTAAATCGTGGCAGGCTTTCTGTTTTTTCTTGTTGTATTTTATCATCAAGGTTTACAAAGGCTGTCTTGGTGTGGCTGTTAAGATAGTCATACATCTCACTTTTGCCCTTTATTACACCTTCGTAACCACCAAAACCTTCAAGATGTGCCTTCCCAAAATTAGTTATGTAGCCAAAGTTGGGTTCGGCAAGATTACACAGCATGGCTATCTCACCCTGATGATTAGCACCCATTTCTACAATTCCTATCTCTGTATCTTTAGTAAACGAAAGTAGCGTTAAGGGTACGCCAATATGATTGTTTAGATTGCCTACGGTAGCTTTAGTATTGTATTTTTTGCTTAATACAGCATTTATAAGTTCTTTAGTTGTGGTCTTACCATTGCTGCCCGTGAGAGCAATTACCGGGAGGCCAAGTTCCCTGCGATGATATTGTGCTAACTGCTGTAAGGCACTAAGGCTGTCATCTACCAATAGCGTCCTTTCGTTTAATTTATATTCGGGATTGTCTATTACTACATACGTCGCTCCCCTGGTTAGCGCCTCTGCTGCAAAAGTATTAGCATCGAAATTATCGCCTTTAAAGGCGAAAAACATCGAGTTTGGTTTTATGCTTCTTGTGTCTGTAGAGAGGGCAGAACAGCCCGTAAAGTATTGGTATAGTTGAGATATTTCCATTAGTGTATATAACAAATAAAAGCCCTAAGATAGGGCTTTTATTTTAATTTATATTTTAGCAAAAACTAGTTTCTTGCTGTCTTTTTACTTGATTTAGGGCCAACTTTAGACATTGCACATCTAAAGCCAATATAATCTGTAGCCATATCCTGAGGGTAGTACCTTCTTTGTGCCGGGTCTAACCAGTAAGCTCTGTCTCTCCATGATCCACCTTTAAATACCCTTACGTTATCATTAATAAGTGTAGTTCTTTTGGTTTTATCTTCCTGGCCTATTAGTCTTCCTGATGCAGAATCTACAGCTACCTTGTTTCTTGGAGCGTTGTACATCTTAGATGTATTTTTTTCCTCATCCACATCCTCTTCAGATCCTACATCACCATACTTGCGTATAGACTGCTGGTCGCCATCTCTAAAGTTCCTGTTGTCGCCACGGGTATAGTTTTGTCTTAAGTAAGCATCCTCATCGGTAATTTTTACTCGTGCAATTTGGCCCGGAAGGCTTCTGTACTGAATCTTTTTGTTATCAAGAGTGTCATACTGTATAGTTTCGGCAGTAACAAGGGCAGCCCTTCCATCATCACCAATACTGTCTTTCATATAAACGTTACCCCTGTAGTAGTTAAAGTCATTTCCTTCATCATCAACTATAGGGCGGTAAACGTCAGCAACCCACTCTGCAACGTTACCAGACATATCATATAAACCAAAATCATTTGGCGGGTATGATTTAACTTTGTTGGTAATATCTGCATTATCATCACTCCATCCTGCAATTCCGCCGTAGTCACCTTTACCTTGTTTAAAGTTGGCAAGTTGGTCACCTTTAGTAGTCCTGTTGCCGTTACGTGTATACATACCTTTCCAAGGATACTTTTTATTACCTCTGTACAAGTTATACTCACGGTTACCCACAAGTGCAACAGCTGCATATTCCCATTCAGCTTCGGTAGGAAGCCTGTATTCCGGTAATATTAAACCAGATGTTCTTTGTGCATAAACATTTTTAGCATCTTCTTTACCGGCAAGTTTATTTCTTGCACCTTTGTAAACAATTTCTTCGTTACCACCGTAGCTTTTAGACGGGCTTTCAAGGTAAGCCTCTGTACTAAAAGTAGCCTGAGCATTGACATCAGTTAGCTTAGCATCTTTTTTAAGGTAACCTTCTTTTTCAAGAACACCTTCATTAACACGGTCAGTTCTCCATTTACTAAACTCAGTTGCCTGTATCCAGCTCACACCCACCACAGGATACTCAGCATAAGCCGGGTGCCTAAGGTAGTTATTAGTCATAGTTTCGTTGTAGCCTAATGCGCTTCTCCAAACCAATGTATCAGGCAAAGCGCCCACATAAATGTTTTTATAATTTTCCTCAGTAGGAGGGAAAACCCTTTTTAACCAGTCAAGATACTCAAGGTACATAACATTTGTAACCTCTGTCTCATCCATGTAGAAAGATTGAACGTGCTGCTGTGTTGGAGTATTATTCCAATCGTGCATTACATCATCCTGAACCCTACCCATAGTATATGTACCACCCTCTACTGCAACAAGTCCCGGAGCTGCATCCTGCTGCTTGTACTTGGAATTGTGCTGGAAACCACCTTTCTTGTCATTGATTTTCCATCCCGTAGCTGATGAGGTATTCCCTGAGCCGGAGCCTTTTTTGCTGCAGCCGGTAAAACCCACTGTTACCGCCAGTGCGAGCAACATCCTTAAAGCTGTGATTTTGTTAACTTTCATCTTTCTGTAGGTAAATAATTTTCGTGGCGCAATATAATAATTAACCATTAAACCGCAACACTAATTTAATATTTTTGTAAAATTTCCAAATTTATGTTAAATGTATCTTCAAATAACGCTGTTTTTAAAGTAATATTGCATGCGGTTTTATAATTTATTTTTTAACACAAGTAATATATTGCTGCTATTAGCGTTGTCTTATCAATGAAAAACAGGTTACTTTTATTTGTATTGCTTTTCTCGCTATTGTCTTACGGGCAGCAGGGTGGGCAGGTGGTATTAAACTGGGTAGATAACGTACCCTTATATATAGTAGATAAACCCATATCACTACCTCAATTCGATACTCAGTACATGAGTTTTGATGCTGGAGCAAAAAAGCTGTTGTTTAATTATAATTTCGAAACTTCATCAGCAATCGAATCTTCTTCAATTCAGGTCACAAATGTAGTTTATGAAGGGATTACACAGGCACAATTGGGTGGGCTTTCATTGTCAGCTATATCGGCCGCATTAGATGTTTCGTTAACAGCCGGTAAAGGCCGCAATCAATGGTATGCAGGGCTTCGGCTTAATCCTATTATAAAAGAAGGCTCCGGTTATAAGAGAGTAAAATCCTTTAATTATACGTATGCCTTTGGTGGCTCTGCGTTAAGGGAAGCGGCTGCAACGGCCGTTATAAGCAGTTCTGTATTAGCAAATGGAGAGTGGTCTCGATTTTATGTAGAAAAATCAGGGATATATAGGTTATCTAAAACCTTTTTGCAGCAATTAGGTGTTGATGTAAATGCCGATCCCAGAACTATAAAGATATATGGCAATGGTGGCCGCATGGCTCCTTTACTTAACAGTGAATACTATCCTGAAGACCTTGCTGAAAATGCGATCCGATTTGTTGGCGAAGCAGATGGCAGGTTTGACGGGGATGACTATATATTATTTTATGCTGAAGGTGTAGATAACTGGAATACAGACAGTGGAACACATACCAATCTTTTTGCTAACCGGTCTTATTATTATGTAACTTCTAAAGGGAGCACCGGTAAGAGGGTGCAGGAAATGACACAGCCTACAGGAGCAGTTACCACCCAAACATCTGTTTTTGATGAATACCAGTATCATGAGAAGGATCTGGTTAATATAGCAAGGTTAGGCCGTAAATGGCATGGCGAGGCATTCAACATAGATAGCGAGCAGGAATTTAAGTTCACGGTGCCTGATATTGCAAACGAGCCGGTTACTATTACTATTAGTGCTGCGGCAAGTTCTGTTTCAGCATCTTCAATGGTGGTCACTGCCAATGAAGCTCCCGTTAGTTCCCTAAGTTTTAGCGGATTGCCCGACTATGTGTCCGCTACAGAAGATCTTGAGTCGGGTACAATACTGGCTCCTGCAGACGGTAAGATCACAGTTAAACTCTCTTATAATAATGGTGGTGTTCCCGCAGCAAATGCATGGCTTGACTATATAATAGTAAGGGCGAAAAGAAATTTGGACGGAAGTGGTAGCCAGTTCAGGTTTCGTTATAACGCTGCAGCAACAAATATTGGAGTCATACAATATAACTTCACTAACGCCGGAGGGATAGAGCAGGTGTGGGATATTACCGACATCTATAATGCGTCAGGCGTAACAAATACTACGGGAGCGCAATTTTCTTTCAAGGCCTCTCAGGGTGAAGTAAGGCAGTATATTACTTTAGTAGGTTCAGATTATTACACGCCGCTTAAAGAGTCTAATACACGGGTGGCTAACCAAAATCTAAAGGGTACTATTTTTAGGAACGGTACAGGACAATTTCAGGATATAGATTATCTTATAATTACTCCGGCATTTCTTAATTCATCTGCAGAAACTTTAGCTAACCATCATAGAAATACTTCCGGATTAAATGTAAAAGTGGTAAATCTCGAAACCATTTATCAGGAATTTTCATCAGGTAAACAGGATATAGCGGGTATTAGAAACTTTATCAAATATGTGTATAACAATGCATCATCAAATGATAAAAGGGTAAAATACATCAACCTTTTTGGCGATGCCTCGTTTGATTATAAGGACCGCATACGCAATAACACTAACATAGTACCTACCTTTCATGGTTACGCGCCTGGCGCGAGTACAAGTAATTACAGTATAATATATACGTTCGTAACAGATGATTTTTTTGGACTTATGGATCCGGGTGAGGGAAGATTGTTATTATTTGGTGACGGAAATATCGTTGTTGCAGAAAAGCTGGATATAGCGGTAGGACGCATGCTTGTTAGTGACAGGGTGCAGGCAGACCAAATGGTAAATAAGGTGTTAGAGTACGAGAGTCCTGAGGCTTACGGCCGCTGGAGATGCGAGTATGTAGCAGTTACGGATGACCTTGATGGAGGGGGCTCTTCAACTTTTGTTCCGGAAATGGAGGGAGTTGTAAATACACTGCAATCTCGCAGAAGCTATGTCAATATAAGAAAAATTTATGCGGATGCTTATGTACAGCAGTCATCCGCCGGGGGGCAACGATACCCGGATGCAAAAGAGCAACTTATCCGGGCGATAAATTATGGTTCGCTTGTGGTAGCGTATCTTGGTCACGGGGGCGAGAACGGAATTGCAAGTGAGCGTCTTTTTGAAACAAGCGACGCACAAAACCTTACTAACAGGTATAAGTATCCACTTTTTATTACAGCAACTTGCGAACTTACAAAATTTGACAATCCATTTTTGCAAACTGCAGGCGAGAATATTTACTGGAATCCTACTGGTGGTGGCATAGCGATGATAACGACAACGAGGGCATTGTTTATTTCTTCTGCTTTTTCGTTTAATCCAAAAATTACTTCCCACTTATATGCATTTGGGCTTGATGAATATCCCACAATGGCAGAGGCCATGAGGCTTACAAAAAATGAAATGGGAGATACGAGTATTAGAATGATATGCTTCGTAGGAGACCCAGCTCTTAAAATGGCTATTCCTAAACCAGATATCAGGCTTACAACTATAAATGATGTTCCTGTTGCAACATCGACAGATGTTTTGCAGTCACTGGGACGGGTAAAGCTGGGTGGTAATGTTACCGATGGTAATGGTAATCTGCTTAGCAACTATACCGGTGAGCTTGAAGTAACCGTTTTTGATAAGCCGGTGGCCCGTGTTACATTGGCTAACGATGAACCTGCTAACGATTCACTAAAGTACCGATTTAATACCCTTGGAGAAACTATTTTTAGAGGAAATGCATCAGTAACGAATGGGAAGTTCGAATTTAGTTTTGTGGTGCCCCGCGACATAAGGATACCCGTTGCTGAAGGCCGCATAAGCTTCTATTCGAAAAAAAATAACGCGCTCGAAGACCACATAGGGTCTAATAACGTAATTAAAATAGGTGGGGTTAATACAAATGCCGCGGCCGATAATACGGCTCCTTCTGTAAAATTGTATATGAATACAGAAACGTTTATAAGCGGAGGTATAACAAACGCGAGCCCCATTTTGTTAGCTTACTTAGAAGATGCTAATGGGATTAATACGGCAAGCGGCATTGGCCACGATATTATAGGAATATTGGATGGTGATGATACCAATCAGTTTCTTATGAACGACTATTATGAAAGCGATGTTAATGATTATAGCCATGGTACTGTGCGCTTCCCTTTTGCAAACCTTTCTAAAGGCCTTCATACACTAACATTCCGGGCTTGGGATGTGTACAATAACCTCGTAACGGCAGAGATTCAGTTTGTCGTATCCGGCGATGATGAGCTAACGCTCGAAAAAGTACTTAATTACCCTAATCCATTTGTAAGCTATACCGAATTCTGGTTTAGCCACAACAGGCCATTTGAGCCACTTGATGTTCAGGTTCAGGTATTCACGGTTACAGGTAAAATAGTTAAGACTATAAATCAGACCGTTACTACAGATGGTTTCCTTAGCAGGGAATTAAAATGGGACGGCCGCGACGATTTTGGCGACAAGATAGGAAAAGGTGTTTATATCTATAAACTTACAGTGCGCTCCTCTACAACAAACAAAAAGGCAGAAAAATACGAAAAACTTGTTTTGCTATAAAAAATACTATATTTGTGTCCCTTTAAAATTACGATAGATAATGAAGAAAATACTTTTATTTGGCCTGTGTGTGTTAGGAATGCAGGCGGCAAAGGCCCAGAATACCAATCGTGTAATCACCACGGGCGTACCGTTTTTGCTTATAGCAGCCGATGCCAGAGCAGGGGGTTTGGGAGACCAGGGAGTTGCAACATCTTCGGATGTTTTTTCCCAGCAATGGAATCCCGCTAAATACGCGTTTTCGCTTCGCGGGCAAGGCGTTTCTGCAAGTTACACTCCATATTTGACCAGTATAGCGAATGATATTTCGTTGGGTCAGGTAACGTATTTTAATAAAATCAGTGACAGGAGTGCATTTGGTGGTAGCCTTCGTTACTTTAGTCTGGGCGATGTAGAGCTTAGGCAGACTGATAGTCCGGACGAGCAGGTAATTACCCGTTCGCCGAATGAACTTGCCGTAGATCTTTCGTATTCTCTAAAACTTGACGAGCGTTTCTCTATGGCTATTGCCGGGCGTTTTATAAGCTCTAATTTAAAAATAGCTGAGGCCGTTGCAGGCAGTAGTGCCGATGCTAATGCTGCCATATCGTATGCATTTGATATTGCAGGTTTCTATCAAAGTGAAGAAGTGGCTTATGATGATTTTGACGGTCGATGGAGGGCTGGTTTCAATTTCCAGAATCTTGGCCCGAAAATAAGCTATGATGATGACCCGAATTTAAGTTCTAATTTCCTTCCGGCTAATATGAGGCTTGGTGGTGGTTTCGATTTTATTTTTGACGAGTATAATACAATTAGTGTAAACGCTGAGGTGACTAAGCTTTTAGTGCCAACTCCATACAGCGTGGTAAGTTCGGTGGATTTAAACGATGATAACGTTTATGATCAACCCGGAGAAATTTCTCCAGACCAGGCTTCTGAACAGAACAGCGTAAACAGGCAAAAATATAATGACATCAACTGGGTGTCAGGTATCTTTAAATCTTTTGGTGATGCGCCAGACGGTCTAAAAGAAGAACTTAAAGAGGTTACGTATTCGCTTGGTGCAGAATATACTTATAATCAGGCATTCGCTTTCCGTTTAGGTTATTTTAATGAAAATCAATTAAAAGGGGCTCGTAAATTTTTCTCAATGGGTGCCGGGTTTAAATACTCTGCAGTTAATATAGATGTATCTTATCTGTTCTCTGCTTCTAAAGTGAGAAACCCATTAGAAAATACATTACGTTTCTCGCTTACCTTTAACTTCGGAGACGAGTACGACGAATATTAGTAGATGGAAAACATCACTATAACTTCTATATTTAGCGTATATCCTTCGATAGCTGATTTACCGGCCGCTGTCAGGTCCTTAATGGATCTAGCAATTTCTGCCCGTAAAAATGCATATGCTCCCTATTCTAACTTTCAGGTTGGTGCTGCCATACTGCTCGATAATGGTGAGGTTGTGCTGGGATCTAACCAGGAAAATGCAGCGTACCCATCGGGCCTTTGTGCCGAGAGGGTTGCTATTTTTCATGCCGGAGCAGTTTATCCTCATGCAAAGGTTGTAATGATGGCAATTACTGCCGCTTCCGCACAACGATTGGTGAGTGCCCCCATACCGCCGTGTGGCGCCTGCAGGCAATCAATAGCCGAGTATGAGCTAAGGCAGGATACCCCTATCGGCATCTGGTTTATGGGAGAGACGGGAGAGGTATATCATTCAGAATCCTTGAAAAATTTATTGCCAATGGTTTTTGGCGGCAAAGATTTATAATATACACAACAAAGAGGCTGGTAGGGCCTCTTTGTTATTTACAACCTTTTCGTAATTTAAAATATAAAAATACTTGCCCTAAATTTTTTAGTTATTAAAGGGAAGTAGTATTTTTGCCTTTCGCAAATTAGTGTGAGCAAACTTTTTGCGTATCTCTTTTATAATTTTAATTACCACGAGCAACATTATAGTAAGCAATGAAAGAAATAACAAAAGAAGTATACCTGAAGTGGTATGAAGACATGTCGTTTTGGAGAAAGTTTGAAGACAAACTGGCGGCTTTATACATTCAGCAAAAAGTTAGGGGTTTCCTACACTTATATAATGGTCAGGAGGCAGTACTTGCCGGAGCGTTACATGCTATGGACCTTTCTAAAGATAAAATGATAACGGCATACCGTAACCACCCGCAGCCAATTGGTATGGGTGTAGATCCGCGCCGTGTAATGGCAGAGCTTCTTGGTAAGGCTACCGGTACTTCTATGGGGCTTGGTGGCTCTATGCACATCTTTTCTAAAGAAAAAGGCTTTTATGGGGGGCACGGTATCGTAGGCGGACAAATTCCGCTTGGTGCCGGATTAGCCTTTGCCGATAAATATTTTGAAACAGGTGGTGTAACCCTAACCTACTTTGGTGACGGTGCTGCACGCCAGGGTTCACTTCACGAAGCGTTTAACATGGCTATGCTATGGAAGCTTCCTGTTGTTTTTATTGTAGAGAATAATGGTTATGCAATGGGTACATCTGTAGAGCGTACCGCTAACCACACCGATATATGGAAACTTGGACTTGGCTACGAAATGCCATGCGGACCTGTTGATGGTATGAACCCGGTTAAAGTTGCCGAGGCAATGAACGAGGCTATAGAAAGAGCAAGAAGAGGAGACGGACCAACATTCCTTGAAATGAAGACGTACCGCTACCGCGGCCACTCTATGAGTGATGCACAGCACTACCGTACTAAGGACGAGGTAGAAGAGTATCGTAAAATAGACCCTATTATTCAGGTGCTTGAAGTTATCAAGGAGAATAAATATGCTTCAGACGAGGAAATTGAAGCAATTGACGCGAGGGTAAAAGACCTTGTTGCCGAATGCGAGAAATTTGCTGAAGATAGCCCGTACCCGGATCTAAACGTTATGTATGACGTTGTTTACGATCAGGAAAATTATCCATTTTTACCACATAAATTATAATAAACACCATGGCAAAAATTATTACCATGCCGCGCCTTAGCGATACAATGACTGAGGGTACAGTGGCAACGTGGCTGAAAAAAGTGGGAGATACCATTAAAGAAGGAGATATCCTTGCTGAAATAGAAACAGATAAAGCAACTATGGAGTTTGAGGCATTTGATGCCGGTACTTTACTATATATAGGAATAAAAGAGGGCGATACCGCCCCTGTAGACTCAGTTCTTGCCGTAATTGGTAAAGAAGGAGAGGATTATAAAGCACTTTTAGATGGTGGCTCTGATGCTAAAGCGGAAGAAGCTCCCAAAGAGGAGGCAAAAGCTGAGCAGCCTAAAGCTGAAGAAGCTAAACCTGAAGCTAAGGAAGAAAAGCCTGAAGAAGATAAAAAAGCTGCATCATCTGCATTGCCGGAAGGTGTAGTTGTGGTTACTATGCCACGACTTAGCGACACCATGACTGATGGTACAGTGGCTACATGGCTTAAAAAAGTAGGCGATTCTATTAAAGAAGGTGATATTCTTGCGGAGATTGAAACAGACAAAGCTACAATGGAATTCGAATCATTTAATGCAGGTACGCTTTTAGCTATTGGTGTTAAAGAAGGCGATACAGCTCCTGTAGACAGCCTGCTTGCAATTATTGGCCCTGCCGGAACAGATGTATCCGGTATTAATGCAGATTCTGCAAAAGGTGCTGCTGCTCCTGCTGCTGAGGCTAAAGGAGAAGACAAGCCTGCTGCTGAAAAGCCTGCTGAAGATAAAAAAGAAGACGTTAAGGAAGAACCTAAAGAAGCTACAAAAGCGGAAGAGACTACTACCACTGCTGATGGAGGTAGGGTTTTTGTTTCTCCACTGGCCCGTAAAATTGCTCAGGATAAAGGTGTAAATCTTACCCAGGTGAAAGGTACCGGCGAGAACGGACGTATCGTTAAGAAAGATATCGAAGGCTTTACGCCTCCTGCCGCAGCTCCTGCGCAACAAGCTCCGGCGCCTGCCGCTGCTGCTCCCGCTAAAGAGGCTGCTGCTACAAAACCTGCATACGTACCATCTGGAGAGGTAGCTACAGAAGAGGTTAAGAATAACCAGATGCGTAAAGTCATTGCACGTCGTCTTGCTGAATCTAAATTTACTGCTCCTGAATATAGCCTTACTATAGAACTTGATATGGATAGTACCATCGCAAGCCGTAATGTTATAAATGCTGTGCCGGATACTAAAGTATCGTTTAACGATATGGTAGTAAAAGCATGTGCTATGGCGCTTCGTAAACATCCGCAGGTTAATACCCAGTGGAAAGATGACGTTACTGTATACAATAAACACATAAGTATAGGTGTTGCTGTAGCTGTAGAGGATGGACTTCTTGTTCCGGTACTTAAATTTACCGATAACATGAGTCTTACACAAATAGGTACATCAGTGCGTGACCTTGCTGGTAAAGCTAAAAACAAAAAACTATCTCCAGCCGAAATGGAAGGTAGCACCTTTACCGTGTCTAACCTTGGTATGTTTGGTATAAGCGAGTTCACGTCAATTATCAACCAGCCCAACTCTGCTATACTTTCGGTAGGAGCGATAGCCCAACAGCCGGTTGTTAAAAACGGACAAATAGTAGTAGGCAATGTTATGAAAGTAACGTTAACCTGCGATCACCGTACTGTAGATGGTGCAACGGGGGCTCAGTTCCTTCAGACACTTAAACAATACATAGAGAATCCTGTAACTATGCTTGCATAACATAAGGTTCTATTATAATCAAACCGCCCCGATTTGTCTCGGGGCGGTTTTTTGTTTTAATTACGATCATACTATTTTAATTTATCACCATTTAAAGTATCGACGTGATAAAATATTTGATAATATTGTCACCTGCAACTATGATGTGGTTGTCTTATATCAATGTTTATGATGGATCTATTTAGTAACGGTAATCCCGAAAATATCAATTTGCTGCCTGATGGCGGTACAGTTAACTATTATGGGCCTATAGTACCTACATCAGAGGCTAATCGCTATTTGGATACTTTACTTAACACGATTGAGTGGAAGAACGATGAGGCGGTAATTTTCGGTAAACGAATTATAACAAAACGTAAAGTTGCATGGTACGGTGATAAGCCTTTTCAGTATACATATAGTAAAACTACAAAAGAGGCCTTGCCGTGGACTGCCGAACTATTAGAATTAAAAGCACTCGTTGAGAAGAAATGCGGAGAAACCTTTAACTCCTGCCTGCTTAATTTATATCATGACGGCAACGAGGGTATGGCCTGGCATAGCGATGCAGAAAAGGATTTGAAAAAAGACGGTGCAATAGCATCTTTGAATTTTGGTGCTGAGCGGCGCTTCGCATTTAAAAATAAAGATACTAAACAAACAATTTCTTTGATGCTGCAGCATGGTAGTTTACTTATAATGAAAGACCGTACGCAAACCAATTGGCTGCATCGGCTTCCTCCGGTAAAGGGGGTTTTATACCCTCGTGTTAATTTAACTTTCAGGACTATAGTTGTTAAATAGGCTTATAGTATAAAGTTAAATTACTGCAAAGAAATTATTAATAATGTTGTGTGTTGTTTTTTTCTTATTTTAGCAAAGCAAAATGCTGCCATATGAAACAAATTTTTCTTTTATTGCTTTTAGCTGAGTGCTTTATTGCAAACGCTCAAAAGAAAGTTAATGCTACTACCTATAAGGTAGAGGAAAAGTCTGTATCTGCTACACTTAAATTTTTATCGTCTGATGCTTTGCAGGGTCGCCTTGCGGGTAGTAAGGGCTTAGAAACAGCGGCACAATACCTTGAAGATGTTTTCGTAAAAAATGGGGTTAAACCTTATTTTGCTTCTTATAAAGATACCCTTACCAATTTTGATAAGACCACATATAATGTTGTAGGCTACCTTGAGGGAACCGATCCAAAGCTTAAAGGTGAATTTGTGGTTTTTGGTGCACACTACGACCATATTGGCTTAGACAAAAATCATACTTCCACAGATAGTATATACAACGGCGCGAACGATGATGCATCGGGTGTAACTACCGTTGCCGAACTTGTAAACTATTTCGGCAGAACCAAAACCAACAAACGTAGTATACTATTTTGCTTTTTCTCGGCAGAGGAGTCAGGCCTTTTAGGATCGCAAAGCCTTGCTGCCAAACTTAAAAAGCAAGATTTTAATTTATATGCTATGCTAAACTTTGAAATGGTGGGCGTGGCAATGAAGAGAGATATACTTGCTTATTTAACAGGGTATGGCGCAAGTACTATGGGTGAAAAGATTAACGAATATGCAGGAAAAAAGTTAGTTGGTTATCTTGATGTAGAAATGAAATACCAATTGTTTCGCAGGTCTGATAATTTTTCGTTCTATAACGAATTTAATAAACCGTCACAAACCATTTGTACGTTTGACTTCGAAAACTTCGCCTACTACCATCATGTAGATGATGAATTTGAAGGAATGGATATTAAACACATGACGTCTTTTATACAGGCTATGATACCGGTAACCGATAAAATGGTTAACTCGAAGCCTGGCGATATTGTAATGAAAAAGTAATGAAGAACGTAATTATAACAGGCACAAGCAGGGGTATTGGGTATGAGCTTGCATTGTTGTTTGCAGATGCAGGCCATAGTGTATTAGCGGCCTCGCGAAATACACCTCAGGCTCTTGCTGATTTGCCAAATGTTAATTGCCTGTCGATCGACTTAACAGATAAAGATGCGGCGGACGAGATTCAGAATGTTATCAAGAGCACATGGCAACATGTTGATATTATAATTCATAATGCCGGAGCGCTTTTGCTTAAGCCTTTTGAAGATATTACATCAAGTGAGTTTGAATATATATATAAGGTTAATGTATTTGGAGTTGCAGCTCTCAACAGAGCAGTCCTCCCGTTTATGAATAAAGGCAGCCATGTAGTTACGATAAGCAGTATGGGCGGAGTGCAGGGCACTATGAAGTTTAGTGGTTTAGCGGCTTATAGTTCAAGCAAAGGTGCTGTTATAACGTTATCAGAACTTCTGGCCGAGGAATATAAAGAGAGAGGAATAGCATTTAATGTGCTTGCGCTGGGTGCAGTAAATACAGAGATGCTGCATGAGGCCTTTCCGGGATATGAGGCGCCACTATCGGCAAAGCAAATGGCGGACTATATTTATAATTTTGCCTTAACCGGTAATACATATTTTAACGGAAGGGTGATACAGGTATCGTCTACCACACCTTAAAGTTGTTGCAAAGTGAAAGATGTTTTAGCCCGTTACCTGCCGGAACATGCAGTAGATACATTATTTGAATTAGTGAAAATGTATGGAGTTCATCTTAAAATTGTGAACGAACGCGTTACAAGGCACGGAGATTATCATAGGGATGCAAGCGGTTACCACCGTATAACGGTAAACGCGAACCTCAATAAGTATCGGTTTCTTATAACCCTCGTGCACGAAATTGCGCACCTTGCAGCATTTGAAAAATATGGGAGAAATATTAAGCCGCATGGTGAAGAATGGAAAAGTACGTTCCAGAAGCTTATGCTCCCAATGATACGGCCGCAGGTGTTTCCTAACCAGTTGTTGCCTTTGCTTGCAAGGCACTTTAGGAACCCCAAAGCCAGCAGTGACACAGATGCGACATTATCGTTGGCTTTGAAAGAGTTTGATGAGAAGTCAGATAAAAATTATATATTCGAAGTTCCTTACGGCTCACGTTTCCGAATTTACAACGGGCGCGTTTTTGAAAAAGGGCCGCAACGCGTAAAACGTTTTGAATGCCGGGAACTAAGCAGTGGAAAAATTTATTTATTTAGCCCAAATGCAGAGGTAGAGTTGTTACCTTGACAATTTTAACTATATATTTGTAATAATCATTAAAAGAAATCGAAAATTTTAACTGATAAGCGGAACAGGTTTACATCCGCATGTTATGTTAAAATTAAGACAATTTAAACAACGTAAGTGTAAACCTATTATATTTATTGGAAATTAGCTATTATGAAACAAACTTTACAAACCAAATCTTTATTCACCGCCTTACTGCTTTTTGTGTTCTCGCTTGGTGCGACAGCGCAATTAGTTGTTACGGTCACTCCATTAGACGCCCTTTGTACGGGAACAGGAAGGCTTGCGTTAGGCGTAACAGGCAATGACCCTGCGGGCATAATTACATTTACCGTTTACGCTGGCCCTAATGCCAGCGGTTCTTTAGTAGGGGCTGTAACTACAACCGTTCCTTACACGCCACCTTATTATTTTAACAGGCTTAATGCCGGCACATATACTGTGGTGGCAACACAAGTGCTAAATGGTGTAACTACTACAAGTGATCCTATTACAAAAGTCATCGCGAATTCGTCTGAAGCTGCAACGTATAATACAACAATTCGCGGCACACGCTGTGGGCCGGATGGATCGGTTACTATTAATACCGAAAGGGGTGCGCCAATACGATACGAATTGTACGCAGGTTTCCCTATTCCTGCAGGGGCGACCCCAATTGCAACTTCTGTTACAAATAATTTTTCTGGATTAGCCACAGGTCTTTATGGAGTTAGGGTATATGATGCCTGTGACCAATTTGCCGATGTTACAGTTCGTATACAGCCGGAAACAACTAATGTTACAGTAAGCCAAGTACAATGGCCGGTAAATCATATTACTTTAACACTTTCTCCAGACTGGCACCTGGATGCCTGCGATCGTATCTCTCCGCAGCACAGGATTTTTACAAACCGTGTGCAGGAAATATTCTATCCTTTAACGATTACGTATACAATTACCGATCCTAATGGAAATGTGATGCCTGAGCGTTTTACCCAGGTTATTCCAAATGGAGATCCTTACGATCAATATTTTCGTGCCGGCCCTATACCATTCTTTGAATGTCAGGCATATTCTTATGATATGGAAGTTCGGGATGCCTGCAATAATCCTTTTAGTAGCTTAAATAATAGGTTAGAAGAATGTTATGATGTAGTAGGATCTGTAAGTTACGGGCATTGTGATGAGTCTATTACTTATTCGCCTATTAACTATGTGCTGCCATATACAACTGTTATTACATACGCACCGCCTGTTGTGCTTCCCGGCGATACGCCACCAAACCCGCCTTTGGCATTTAACCCTGAGGACCATAGCGACGAGTATCCAACTTTTACAGGTCCAGGAGCTACATTTAATAACCACGTGCCTAACGGTACGTACACTGCTATAGTTACAGATGCATGCGGAAATGCTGTGACGGTACCTAATACCATTGTAGATTTAAAACCTATAGATCTTATTTTGTCGGGAACTATTCCGTGTGGCGCTACAGAAGGTGTTATTACAGGTGCGTTTACTAATGCACCGACTAATTTTGTACACGTTAATATAGTCCCACCTTTTCCTCCGGGCTACACAGGACCAACAAACTTAGATTCAGGGATCAATCCATTAGATCCATCCGCGTTTGCTTTTGGCCCATTACCTGTTGGCGAATATCATATCGAAGCGCAGCATGAATGTGATCTAATACCGCTTGCCACAACAGTTAACTTTACACCAAGTACAGCTGCTAACCCTATTTTCGCTGAAGTAAGGCCAGGATGTGAAGTAGGTATGAGCTCTGTAAACATCTATTCAAATGAAAACCGAAGCGGTGTAATTACAGGTGTCGAAATACTTTCCGGCCCTGAAGAGTGGCGTATTAATAATCCGGGTACCGATCCCGTTGTTGTTTCTCAAAATTTATTTGAAGGCCAATTCTTTATGAATTCGTTTCCTGAGGGAGAATATGTGTTTAATATTATCGACGATTGTGGGGAAAGACAGTTTACCTATAATTTAGAAGGTTATCGTTTTACAGAAAGATCAGCTCAGATTTCTACTACTGATTGTGCTTCATTTGGTATTTCAATCGATGTGCAGGGTGCTAATAATGCAACTACTGCAACATACTGGCTACAAAAGAAGAACGCCCAGGGATTATGGTCCAGCCCAATAAACCCGGCAAATGTATATGTTGAGGGAGCAACACCTGTAGGAAACTATTTTGATGTGGCACCTGAGTTACAGCCTGCAAACGGAAACTCGTTAAGGCTTCGTGCTCCAGGTTTAGCGGGTGGAGTTTACACCCCTGGGTTTGGAACAGGATCTGGTGCAGGAGAATTTAGGGTGATAGAAGTATATTCTATATTTGGTAATGGTGTAGATTCCGGCGCCCGCTGTGTTACAGTTCTTGCTGCCGCTACATTGGGTCTGCCACCTGTAATAGATGGCGCGTTTTCTTTCCCATGTGCAAACACCGGCGGGGAGATTATTGTAAGTGCAAGTGTTAACGGTAGTGCTGATGGACTTATATACAGAGTTGATAATGGTCCGGAGCAAACATCGAACGTGTTTTCAGGCCTTGTAGAAGGGCAGTCGTATACATTTTATGTTACTGATGCTAACAGGTGTAATACTGTTAATATCGTAGCACAAATACAGCCTGCGCCTCAACTTGTTATTTCTCAAAACGGCGCTTGTGAAAATCAGTTGGTAACGCTTAGCCTGCCACAATTTAACTTCCTTAACTATGAATGGTTCAGGGCAAATGATCCTACAAATATATTAAGCACAAGTGGCACTTTATCATTCCCTTCGTTTACTTCTTCAGTTAACGCAGGTGAATACCAGGTTCGTATCACTAATCCTGATAATGCTGATTCATGTTTGAACCAAACGTTATCATATACCTTAGGCGCTAATGTACTTCCTAATGCAGGGGTAGATAGTTTAAACAATGCGCGTTGTACAGATGCTAACGCTCAGCCTATAGATCTTAACACGTTGCTCACCGCTCCTTTTGATCAGGGTGGTATATGGACAAACATTGCAACCGGTGCAGTAATTACCGGAGGTTCATTTAATATTGCTGCAGTAACTACAGACAGCATAATTAACTTTGCTTACACAATTACAGATTCTTGTGGTAATACAGATGTAGCTACTGTAAGGTTTACAATTAGTGAAACTCCTGTTGTACCGGTTATAACCGGACCTTCTTTAGTATGTGAGGGCGCAAGGGTGCAGCTTACAGCTGCAAGTACAACGCCTGGTGTGACATATGCATGGACGACTCCAAACGGGGCTGTGGTGGGAGATACAATAGATATTCCTGCAACACTTGCTGCTGCCGGTGTATATACAGTAACAGCTACCAGTGCAAGTGGATCATGTTTATCTACAGCTACGCAAACCGTAACCGTTACAGCATTAGTAACAGCCGGTGATGATGTTAACGTGCCAGCGACATGTAGTGATGCTACTGCTAACGTTTTAGATCTTAATCAGTTTATTACAGCCTCTGCTACAACAGGTGGTACATTTACAGTAGGCACTAATGCTGCTCCTGGTACTTCTTTCGATGGAGTTAGTAATTTTGATACCGCTAACTTAGTTGGAACGTTTGACTTTATTTATTCTGTTACTGCTTGTGGTATTACTGATACTGCGTTAATTACATTCACAATTAATCAAACGCCTGCTGCTCCGGTTGCAACTGTAGATGCTGCTGTAGTTTGTGAGAACGGTACAATACAGCTTAATACGCCCGCATATGCCGGTACAGGTACTGTTACCTATGTTTGGAGTGGTCCTAACGGCTTTACTTCAGCATTACAAAACCCTACGGTTCCCGCTACGCTTGCAGCTGCTGGTGACTATAGCCTGACTTTAATAGTTGATAACTGTACATCAGATCCTTCAGTTCCGGTAAATGTAGCAGTTACTCCGCTACCGCAGTTTAGCTTAACCGGTAACACAGTAATATGTCCTACGCAGTCTACGACGCTGTCGGTAGCTGGTTTAGATGGTGCTAATACTTACACGTATGAGTGGACTTTAAATGGTGGTGTTATATCTACTTCGGGCAGTGTTACAGTTGACCAATTAGGTGATTATGTTGTGACCGTTTCTAACGGAAGCTGTACATCTCCTGCACAAACGATTACAGTAACTGCAGATCCTGATCCGTTTACAGTTGTCTTAGAGAGTAATTGTATTAATGATCGCTTTATAGTTAGCATCTCTAATATAGAATCTATTGGTACTGTACAAAGCATTGTTTGGGACGGACCGGGCGTAACAGCATCTACATCTACTACTTTTCAGATAGATCTTACCGATTTTAAGGAAGATTCAACTTATGGTGTGACCGTTACAAATGCAGATGGTTGTTTTAAAACACAGACAATTGATGTAGAAAGGACAAAATGTTCTATACCTAAAGGTATATCTCCTAATGGTGACAACTTTAATAACGAGTTTGACCTGACAAATCTTAAAGTTCAGAACTTACAGATATTTAACCGCTACGGACTTCAGGTATATGAGAAAAACAATTATACTAAAGAGTGGTACGGACAATCTGATAAAGGTGACCTTCCAACAGGTACTTACTTCTACGTTGCTAAAATGGCAGACAGGCAAGTAACCGGATGGGTTTACATTCAGAGAGAACAATAATAATTTATAAATAAGAGCTTAGGGAAACCTAAGCTTTTATTTTTTAGATCGTAAATAAAGAAAGCCTAAGTAATACTTAGGCTTTCTTTATTTAATTCTTTATTGCAATGGGCGATTAGTATCAGGTGGTTGCAACCTTCTTGTGATAGGTTTTAATATCTGGGGAATATATCAGTATTTAAACAATCTTAAACAGGCATTTTAAGCGTATTTGAGCTGCTATTTACTAGACGTGCACTTGGATGGCGCTATTACTTTTATAATCGGTAAAATCCAAAAAAAAGCTTAGGGGATACCTAAGCTTTTTTGTTATTTATTATCGTTGTGATGTTCGTGTTCATCTGCCAAAAGGGTCTCCCGTACCTTTTTAAAGAGGTCTGACGAGTATACAAACTCTACTATAGATTTATTTCTCGTCTCCAGTATTTCTTCGTTATTGCCTTCCCATTCTTTAAGCCCGTTCTTCAGGAATACTATCTTCTCACCAATTTGTAGTACTGAGTTCATATCGTGGGTATTAATAACTGTGGTAATGTTGTACTCTTTTGTAATTTCCTGAACAAGCTCATCAATTACAATACTCGTTTCAGGATCAAGACCTGAGTTAGGCTCATCACAGAAAAGGTATTTAGGGTTATTTACAATGGCCCTTGCAATCGCTACCCTTTTCTGCATACCACCGGATATCTCGTTAGGGAACTTCCTATTGGCATCTTTAAGGTTAACCCTGTCCAGTGTTTCATTAACCCTGTCCATTACCTCCTTACTTTTCTTTGTAGTGAACATGCGTAGCGGAAAGGCAACGTTTTGTTCTACAGTCATAGAGTCGAACAATGCACTTCCCTGAAAAACCATACCTATTTCCGTTCTCAACGCACGTTTTTCATCGGGGTCCAGATCTGAATATACACGTCCGTCAAATGAAATAGTTCCCGCATCCGGAGTGTGAATGCCCAATAAAGTTTTAAGCATAACAGTTTTACCCGATCCGCTTCGGCCAATTATAAGGTTTGTTTTACCCGACTCGAAAGTTGTAGATATACCTTTAAGAACTTTAGATTCTCCAAATGATTTCTCTATGTCTTTAACTTCTATCATTAGCTTAAAAGTAATTGGGTTAATATATAATCTATTAAAATAATTACCACGCAGGTCCACACAAATGATGTGGTACTTGCCTTACCCACTTCGAGTGCGCCACCCTTCATGAAAAATCCATGAAATGAAGGTACTGTTGCAAGCACAAACCCAAATATAAACGTTTTTATAAAAGCGTAAGTAATGTGGAAGGGTTGGAAATCAGTCTGGATTCCTCGTATAAATTCGTCACTTCCTACAAAGCCTCCGTAAACGGCTGCCAGCCATCCACCTACAATACCTAAACATATAGATATAGCGATAACAAATGGGTAGAGGATAAGGGCTATTATTTTAGGAAATACAAGATAATTCAATGAGTTTACACCCATAACTTCGAGTGCATCTATTTGTTCTGTAACCCTCATTGTACCTATACTCGATGTAATATACGATCCCGCACGTCCCGCCATGATAATAGAAATAAAAGTAGGGGAGAACTCTAATATTACCGACTGCCTGGTTGCAAACGCAATAAGCGACTTAGGTATGAGCGGATTGGTTAAATTAAGCGCTGTTTGTATTGCCACAACACCCCCAATAAAGAAGGAAATAAAGGCAACAATAGCCATAGAGCCTATAATAAGGTCGTCTATCTCTTTAAAAATTAACGGCCTCATTACTACCCACTTTGTGGGTTTATTAAAAACCTCCTTAAGCATGAGGAAGTAGCGCCCTATCTGGTGTAGTATTTTGATCATTTATAAAAGAAAAATATTGGCTAATGTACCCATTTGTATTCGGTTATTAATGGTAGTTAATAGTTTTTTAATACTTATCGTACTAAAACAATTTCTCCTTCATTTTTTTCCAACGATAAGAACGAATAAATTTTGCCTGGTCGTTAGTAACTAATAATGGTCTGCCATTGTTTTTTGCCTGCAAAAATCCTTTTATGTAATCTATAAATAGTAGAGGTTTCTTTTTACGCATAGCAAGCTTAGCTCCTGCAATGGTGGTAATAAGTAGGCCATAACCCAAGGTATAAAATGCTTCACCCTGTTTGTAACGGGCAGCCTTATTGTAATTAGCACCTGTGGGTTTTAAGTGTTTTACTTTCAGACTCTCGATAGTTACTACCTTCCAGCCATAAAATTTACACAGTAGCTCATCTACGGTATCCCAACCCATTTGCGGACGTAACTTATCAATTTGTAAAAAGCAGGCTTTTCTATACGCTTTAAATGCCCCTCGAATGTGATCTTTATCGGTTAGGCTCTCTATAACCCATTTGCCATCCTTTTCAATATAAGCAAATCCGCCTGCCATTCCCACCTTTTCATCTGCCTTAAATGCATTGAGCACCGTTTCAAAATAGTCGGGGGGAAGTATAAGGTCGGCATCAAGCTTCACGATAATATCGTAATCCTCATCAATCGTGTCATAACCCGAGTTAAAAGCCTGTATCACTTTGCTGCCCGGCATATGTACTGCATCCGACTGTTTGTTGACAAGGCTTAGCCACGGGTATCGCTCCATATACTTCTGCACTATTGCTGCTGTACCGTCGGTACTATTATCGTTTACAACAACCGCTTTTGTAGGTAGTACAGTTTGTGCAGCCAGCGATTTCAATGTTATGCCCATAAAGGCTTCTTCGTTATGCGCGGGTATAATTGTGTAGTATTTCATTTTTTTGTGTAGAACTATGCAAATATCTTTATTTTTGCGCTAACCGAAAAGCGAAACCTTGGATAAGAAAATTTTTGTTGTGATAGTTACCTATAACGGTGCCCACTGGATAGACAAAAATATACCATCGCTTCTTAATTCTGCCTATCCCGTAAATATTATAGTAGTAGACAACAAAAGTACCGATAACACACTCAGACTTTTGGAAAAATATCCGGATGTAGACGTCGTAAAATCTGAAACTAATTTAGGTTTCGGCAAAGCTAATAATATTGGGATGCAGCGTGCTTTGAGCCTTGGGGCCGATTATCTCTTTTTACTGAATCAGGATGCCTGGATATTTAAAGATACAATTAGTGTCCTGGTAGCGAAGATGCAAAAATATCCCAAAATTGGCTTGCTGAGTCCGTTGCACTTCTCGGCAAATGCAATAGACCTCGACCGGAGTTTTGCAACTTATTATGGAAGGAAGACGGAGGAACTGGATAGCTCTACAGCGGTTGTGCCTTTTGTAAATGCTGCGGCCTGGATGCTAAGTAAAGAATGTGTAGAGAAAGTTGGGTTCTTCGAACCACTTTTTGGGCATTACGGAGAAGACAGGAATTACTGTGACCGGATAGCTTACCATAAATTTTTAATAGCAGTTGATGGCAATGCTCGTATTGTACATGATAGGGTTATCACACGAAATTTTAATAAAGATTTAATTCAGTCGAAGTTTAAAATATTAGCTACCCTATTAAACGTTAACTGCAGCATTGGTAAAAGTTATATGTTGGGATTAAAAGAAGCACTCGGCCTGCCTAAGTACTTTAGTAAGTTTTACGGCTGGGCGAAAGCTTGTGTATTGCTTTTTAAGCTTATTACTTACTACTTAATACAAGTTTTTAATTTAAGCCAGATAACTAAGGCCAGAAACAACGCTAAATAATGCAAAGGGAAAAAGTTGCGCCTATGAAGCAGGTCTTGCTGTATGCCATAATAAATTATGCAGGTACAGCATTAGGCATAATCTCTGTTTTGTTTATTTATCCTCTTAATCTTAAGTTTTTAGGCACGGTTCGCTATGTCGATAATATAGCGCAATTGCTATACCCAATAATGGTTTTAGGCGCATCGCAAGCATTAATAAAATTTTACCCGTCGTTGCAGGAGCAGGGTAAAAAGCAGCTTTTTAATTACAGCCTGATTTCTGTGATCGTATTAAGCGCTTTGATTTTTTTGGGTGTATTTATTTACAGTATTAACTTTAATGATCACAACAGCGACTTATTATATTTCGCATTTCCTATAGCAGTATCTATGGCATACATTGAGCTGTTTAAAAAACAGGCGCAGGATTTACAAAAAATAGCGGTGCCAACCCTGTATGAAAAAATATTTCCGAAGATAGCGCTGCCGGTAATTTTTCTATTGTTGCTTCGTAATGTATTTACAGAAGATAGTGCGTTATTAGGGTATGCTATTAGTTACGTAGTAATCTTTATTTTAACGGGTATTTATTTGTTCAGGTATTTTAATCCTGGATTTAATTACAGGTTTAAAACATTATTTGGTGAGATTTCCCGTAAAGATTATTTTAGGTACAGTCTTTATTCTTTTGCAGGCAGCCTTGGTTCGTTGCTTGCATTCAGGATAGATGGAATTGTTATTTATAATCTTATTTCCGAAGAAGCAAACGGAATATTTAGTACAGCTGTAACATTAGCTTCTACTCTGCAAATTCCGGCAATTGGTATGTTTGCCCTTTATGCACCCATTATATCGAATTATCTTAAAGTAGAAAATTTTAAAGATCTTGATATAAAGTACAAAGAAATTGCAAGGCTGCTGTTTTTTATAGGTGCACTATTATACAGTTGTATTTTTTTAGGAATTGAAGACCTGTTCCACTTACTACCGGCTTATGAGAAGTTAAAAAGCTCCATCCCTATTATTTTAGTGCTCGGGTTTAGCGTACTCATCAATATGGCAACGGGGTTTAACGGCGAGATAATTACGTATTCAAAATTCTATCGCTTTAATTTAGTAGCTATACTGGTACTGATAATTATAAACGTATCTCTTAACCTTTATTTTATTTACTATACTTCTTTTGGGATAATGGGTGTTGCTTATGCTTCGTTTATAGCAATGACTCTTTTTAACATTTCTAAACTTTTGTTTATATATAAAAAGTTTGGGCTGCTGCCCTTTGATAAAAGTTTTGCGAAGATGGCGCTGCTATTCCTTCTGTCAGGTATAGCGATCTTTTTTTTGCCAAATGTTCAGTCACACCTGGTTAATCTGGTTTATAAAACAGGCTTATCATTAACCATAAATTGTTTGGTAGTTTATAAACTACGATTGGTATACCAGGTTAGTGTTTGGGTAGATAAGGCTAAAGGATATCTATTTAGAGGTAAATAAAACTAAAAAGCTCCGTTGAATGTTCAACGGAGCTTTTTAGTTTGGCTTTCGCCGAAATTATATTTTATACACAATGGCATTGATATTCATACCGGCACCTACAGATGCAAACATTACAACATCACCTTTATTAAGTTCCTGATCGGGTAACTGGCCTTTTAGCATCAGGTCATACAGCGTAGGTATTGTAGCCACACTGCTGTTGCCTAATTTATGAATACTCATAGGCATAACACGTTCTGGCATTGCAAGGCCGTGTAGTTTATAGAAACGCTGCACAATAGCCTCGTCCATTTTTTCGTTAGCCTGATGAATTAGAATTTTTTTAAGGTCGCCTATAGCCACACCACTTTTTTCAAGGCATTCTTTCATAGCCTGCGGTACATGGTTAAGGGCAAATTCATATATTTTACGTCCGTACATTTTTATGTAACGAATATTCTGGTCAAGTTCCGTATTGTAAGAACCGCCAAAATATAGAAAGTTAGCTTCTTCAAAAGTATAAGAAGCGGTCACATGGGCAAGTACACCGCGGTCACCATCAGGAGTTCCTTCTATTACACTGGCGCCTGCACCATCGCTGTATATCATGCTGTCCCTGTCATGTATATCTACCACGCGCGATAATGTCTCAGCACCTATAACAAGGCACCGTTTTGCCATCCCCGATTTTATATAAGCCTGTGCCTGTATAACGCCTTCTACCCAGCCCGGGCAGCCAAATAAAATATCGTATGCCACGCACGACGGATTTTTTATCCTGAGGCTGTGCTTAACACGTGCGGCCAGGCTCGGAACCATATCTGCCTGAATAGCATCAGGTCTTACGTTACCAAAGTTATGAGCAAAAATAATATAGTCAAGAGTTTCTGCATCAATCCCGGCATCTTCTATGGCACGCTCTGCAGCAAAAAATGCAATATCAGATGTTAATAGGTCGTCCTCTACATAACGGCGTTCATCAATCCCCGTAATAAGCCTGAACTTATCGGCAATGACTTCGTTAGAGTAGGATAGTGGACTGCCCGTTTCATCAAGAAACTGGTGATTAGCAAAATCTTTGTTAGTAACTATACGATTTGGGATGTAACTACCCGAACCGGTTATCTTTATGTTCATTTTATAAACTGTTGATTTAACGGGCTAATTTACTTATTAAAACTGTTATAGCAAAGCAAATAGTAGTATGCTTGCATATAAATTATAGTTAAATAAGATTTGGCAAACTTATAGTAAAAATATCATATTTTACGTGCCATAAATCTTTATTTTCATCACCGTAATAATAGATTCTGCCCTCGTTTTTGCTTTTTCACAATTAGGGCCTTTGAACAATAAATCGGTAACAATAATAAAGTGGTTGAGCCAGGTTTCAAAATGTTTATCTGTTATTTTTTCCCTGCTGTTTAAGTCCATATGTATCTGCAGTACATTCTTACGATAACTCCCTGCGTAAAAAAGGCTCTGCTCCCAAAAATGAACAATATGGGGCAGGTGTTGTTCCAGATTTATTTCAGCCACATCTGTAAACATATAATTTATAGCTGGGTCTTGTAGCAGCCTGTTATAAAATTCTGCAAGTAGTATATTAAGGTCTTCGCGGGTTTCAATGTCTTTCATGTCAAATAAAATTGCTTATACTAAATTTGTGAAATCCATTGGCGCAGTTGCTAACTTATAAGCAAATGTACAAATAACCAGCCTGAAAATATTGTGGGTATGTAGCTTTTAGTATCTTAGCTTACAAACCACAATCATAATCATGAAAAGAAAGACTTATTTGGGCATTGGCCTTTTGGTTGCTTTATTAAGTGCCTGTACAACTAATGATGATAATAGCGAACCATCCTTACCTATTGCAGGGTACTATAAAGTAAGATTTATGACATCTGATGTTGCTGTAGATATTAATGATGACGGTCATGCTTCTAATAATATGATGGATGAGATGTCAGATTTTTTTGAACTCTCGTATAGGGGATCTTATGATTTAGAAATTAAGACGAATCAGCACGCCGAATCTTCAGCTAAGCTGATAGATTTCAGACTTCCCCATATGAATATGTATTTTGAATATCCTTCAGCACCTCAGGGCTTTAATACCTATACAAACAGTGGTCCTGTTTATTTATTTGAGTATGACTATAAAAATAGCGCCATACATCTTGAAGTTCCTGAATTAGGGAATCAGTCAGGCGAAGATTTTGGACGCGCAGAGCATGTTGATGTTGTTAATAACGACAATATTAATGCTACTGTAAAAAAGAAATATTACGATTTTCATACTGCTCGATGGGTAGAGCTTACGCTGAATATTAAGTATTATAAGGTAGATTGACCCCATAATGATGATTAGCAATCGGTATTTTATGTTGTTTTTACATAAAAAAAGCTGCCCTAAGGCAGCTTTTTTTTATGTTAAGGATTTAATTTTCCATGTAAGCCTCAATAGGCGCGCAGGAGCAAATCAGGTTTCTGTCGCCGTAAGCGTCGTCTACCCTGCGAACTCCAGGCCAGAATTTATTTTCGTGCAGGTAGTCCAGAGGGAATGCCGCTTTCTCCCTTGTGTAAGGTAACACCCAATTATCAGTAGTGATCATTGCAAGTGTATGCGGTGCATTCTTGAGTACATTGTTTTTATCATCTGCAGTTACTTCAGCTATCTCTTTACGAATGGCAATCATGGCATCGCAAAAACGGTCGAGCTCTTCAAGATTTTCACTCTCTGTAGGCTCTATCATCAATGTTCCTGCAACCGGGAAAGACACCGTAGGTGCGTGGAAACCATAATCCATTAAACGTTTGGCAATATCAGTAACTTCTACGCCATTTGCTTTAAACGGACGGCACTCTAAGATCATTTCGTGTGCTGCGCGGCCCATTTCGCCTGTATAAAGGGTGTCAAAGTGGCCTGCAAGCCTTTCTTTAATATAGTTAGCGTTAAGGATAGCATGTTCTGTAGAACTTTTTAATCCTTCTTCACCAAGCATTGTAATATAACCGTAAGAGATAAGGCATACAAGTGCCGATCCCCATGGAGCCGCAGAAATTGCTGTAATAGCGTGCTCGCCGCCTGTTGCAATTACCGGGTTTGTAGGAAGGAACGGTACAAGGTGTTTTGCCACACAAATAGGGCCTACGCCGGGACCACCACCACCGTGAGGTATTGCAAATGTTTTGTGCAGGTTAAGGTGACAAACGTCAGCGCCTATGGTGCCGGGGTTTGTTAAGCCTACCTGTGCATTCATATTAGCGCCATCCATGTAAACCTGTCCGCCATTTTCATGGATAATGTTTATAACTTCTATAATAGAAGCCTCATAAACACCGTGAGTGGAAGGGTAAGTTACCATAAGGCAGGCAAGGTTATCCTTGTGCAATATAGCTTTTGCTCTTAGGTCTTCTACATCTATATTTCCATTTTCAGAAGTTTTAGTAACTACAACCTCCATACCGGCCATGTGGGCAGTAGCAGGATTCGTTCCGTGGGCTGAAGCTGGGATAAGTGCTATATTTCTATGTTCCTGTCCAATAGATTTCTGGTAAGCACGAATAACCATAAGTCCTGCGTACTCCCCTTGTGCACCGGAGTTTGGCTGTAGCGTAGTACCTGCAAAACCGGTAATAACGTTAAGTTGCTCTTCCAGTTTTTTAAGCATGATCTGATAGCCTTCTGCCTGCTCAACAGGAGCAAACGGGTGAATGCTGTTCCAGTTAGGTAAGCTAAGCGGCAACATTTCAGATGCTGCGTTAAGTTTCATAGTACAAGATCCAAGAGATATCATACTGTGGTTTAGGGCAAGGTCTAAACGCTCCAGTTTTTTTATGTAGCGCATTAGTGCCGTTTCACTGTGGTATTTATTAAATACATCGTGCTTAAGGAAATCCGATGTTCTAACATTGTTACCTTCAAGAGCTACATTATCAGTTAGTCCTGTAATTGCTTCAGCAGTTTTTCCTGTAGCTTCTGCAAATACGGCAATAATATCGTTAATGTCTTTTATCGATGTGGTTTCATTAAAAGATATCGAGATGGTATCCGCATCAACATAATAGAAGTTAATCTCCTTAGCTTCGGCTGCAGCCTTAACTTTAGCAGCATCTGCCTTAACTAATATAGTGTCAAAAAACGCTGTATTGGTTTGATATACGCCAAGTTTGTTTAGAGCATCCGCAGTTGTAACGGCAGAGGCATGAACTTTATCGGCAATGTATTGCAGCCCCTTAGGACCATGATAAACTGCATACATACCCGCCATAACAGCAAGAAGTACTTGTGCAGTACAAATATTAGATGTTGCTTTCTCGCGTTTAATGTGCTGCTCACGGGTTTGTAACGCCATACGCAATGCACGGTTACCATTAACATCTATAGTTACACCAATGATCCTGCCCGGCATAGAACGCTTGTATTCTTCTTTAGTAGCAAAGAAAGCTGCGTGAGGTCCGCCGTAACCCATTGGGATACCAAAGCGTTGGGTAGTACCCACAACAACATCTGCACCAAGTTCGCCCGGAGGGGTTAATTTTACAAGGCTCAGTATATCGGCAGCAACAGCAATTTTTATATCTTTAGCTTTAGCTTTTTGTATAAATGAAGCGTAATCGTGTACCTGGCCAAATTTGCCCGGGTACTGAAGGATGGCTCCGTAAAAATCATCTGAAAAGTCAAACTCTTCGTGGTTGCCCACTACAAGCTGAACGCCTATAGGCTCAGAACGGGTTTGAAGTACAGATAAGGTTTGAGGTAATATCTCTTCGGAAACGAAGAATTTACATACGTTGTTTTTCTTTTGGTCGCGTGTGCGCACATCATACAAAAGTGCCATAGCCTCGGCGGCAGATGTAGCTTCATCTAATAAAGATGCGTTAGCGATCTCCATACCTGTAAGCTCTATTACGGTAGTCTGGTAGTTAAGCAATGCTTCAAGACGTCCTTGTGCTATTTCTGCCTGATAAGGCGTGTAAGCGGTGTACCATCCTGGGTTTTCGAAAATGTTGCGTTGTATAGGTGCAGGCACGATAGCAGGGTGGTAGCCCAACCCTATATATGACCTGAAAATTTTATTCTTGTTGCCTAACTGTGATATATGATTGAAATATTCATACTCAGTAAGGGCAGGCTCCAGTTGCAATGGGGCTTTAATGCGGATGTCATCGGGTAGTGTTTCGTAGACCAATTGTTCAATCGATTCTACGCCGATAGTTTTAAACATATGTTGAAGGTCATTCTCCCTTGGGCCAATGTGCCTTAAAGCGAAAGCATCTGTTCTCATGTGTGTTATGCTGTTGTTTTTTGAAGCACAAAATTAGTGATTTATATTCAAATTTAAATGCAACACGAAACCTGAATTTGTGAATATTTCATTTGAAAACCTGAACTGTTGTGATATTGATTATTTTTGTAGGATGAATGCTATTAAACAGCTATTTTATATATACATACATGGTAGTATACATGTAGCATTTGCAGTACTGGCATTAGTGCTCATGACCAATCATATGTTTCATAATCCGTTTAATGCTGCTATGGCGGGCTTTGCATTTTCCGGGACAATTTTTGGGTATAACTTCGTTAAATATGAATCTCTTTTCAGGAGTAGAAAGCATATTGGTACCCTTATTAAAATCATTGCTGCATTAAGTATAGGGGCTCTCATAGCATCCGGAGTTTGTTTTTTTCTGTTGGAAAGGATAACACAGTTAACGGCTATTGGTTTTTTTGGGTTAACCATATTGTATGCTGTCCCGTTTACAAAAAAAGGTAACCTTAGAAATCTAAGTGGGATTAAAATTTATATCGTTGCATTTTGCTGGGCGGGTATAACGTTGCTGCTTCCGCTTGTTGAAGCAGGGCTTCCGCTAATAACAGACGTGTTCCTGAAATTTGGACAGCGATTTTTACTGGTTATTATCCTGATCCTAATTTTCGAAATAATAGACTTAAAAAATGACGATCCGCATCTGCAAACAGTACCCCAAAAGATAGGTGTGAAAAATACCAAATTGCTCAATATTTTCTTACTTGTGCCATTTTATTTCTTGGAATTTTTTAAAAGTATGGTTGATAAAAATCAACTCCTTGTAAATCTTTTCCTGATACTTATAGTTGGAATTTTCACACTTGCTGCAAACCCTGAGCGCTCTAAATATTATACCCTATTCTGGGTAGAGAGTGTTCCTATATTCTGGTTAGGGTTGCTGCTGTTTTCCAGCCACTTTATATAAATACAAAAAGCCTTCGCAACTGCGAAGGCTTTAAATATATCCTGTAAATAATTTTTAGAAGTTGAAACGCATACTCACGTTGTATGTTCTTCCGTTCCCAAAGAATGCGTTGTTTCCGTCTGCAATACCTTTATACATCCTTCCTGATGCAAGATAGGTAGGAGGATTTGGGTTAGCTGTAGTAGGAGCGGTAACAGTAGCAGTTGGTTTTATTGCTGATGTCATTTCGCTTAAGTATACTTCGCTAAATACGTTATTTACGTTAACCCTGAACAGTAAAGAAGTTTCTGCAAAGTTTATCCTGTAGCTAACACCGGCATCTACAAGATCGTAAGATGGCAGCTCTATATTTTCTTTCTCTACCACAGTACTGTAGATGTTGCTGTAATATCTCCAGTCGGTGTCAAAGCTAAGGCCTTTAACAATTTTTACAACGGCGCCTAATCCAAATGATGTTTGTGCACCACCGCCTACTTTGCCACCTTTTACATCTTTAACAGTTTCAGTAATTATATTTCTGTTTTCATCGCGCACTACTGTATACACATTGTCGTCATATTTCCAGTCTCCAAGAGATGCGAAACCTTTAATATCGAGCATAGGTAATGGTCGTGCAACAATATCAAGTTCAAGGCCTTTGTGTAACTGATGCACACCATTGTTAGTGGTATATCTTAATTCCTGAGATTCAGTGTCTGTATTACTTGTTGTAGTTACCCTGTCTTTCCAACGCGTCATGTAAACATCTAAATTTACATCTACATAATCGCTTCTAAAGCGGTAACCTGCTTCAAGACCTGTGATTTTTTCATTTTTGGTAAGTGGATTAACATTATTACCAAAGTTTAGGTAAATGTTATCATGGTAAGGCTGTCTTGAGTAAAAGCCTGCATTTCCAAACACCGTGTGCTGGTCTGCAAATGTGTAGCTTGCCCCACCCTTAATGTTGTAACCAGTGTTATTTACTTTTTCTGATTCTTCATTTTCACGGGTATATTGCTGGCGGTCCCAACGTACGTGGCCCTGGTTAGAAACAGCACCTTGTACAAATGCAGAGAATTCATCTGTTTTATATTCTGCCTGGCCAAATACGCCAACATAACTTATACGCTCATCATAATCATAATCTATCTTTTGAGTATCATCCGGGTTGTTTGTAAACGCGCTCCACGGGTTTGCCGAGAATTGCTCTGTTACTACGTACCCATCCGGATGCTGCACGTTCCAGTCTAATGATGCGTTTGCAGGATCAGACGGATTATATACCGGTACCTGATATCCTTTAAGACCTAAAAAATTAGATACTTCCCTGTAGTGTGTGCCCTTGTAAGTACGAAGGTCTACACCGGCATTATAGCTGAAGTTTTCTGAAATTTCATGATTGAAATTAGAAACCACTCCATACCATGCATGGTTGTTAACTGAATTACGTATTAGATACGAATTGCTTAGCTTTCCAATACCATTTTCTATAGCACGATTGTTATTGCGTATTGCGTTAAAATCAATCTGTCCATTTTCCGCAGAAGTTATTTTATTCCTCGAAGCACCGTAGTTACCGGTACCACCACCACGGCCCCATGAAGCGTAAGCAACGGTACTTAAATTCATTTTATCATTTATGGTAAAATCCCAGTTAAAGTTAGCTACCGGTTTGTGGTAATAATTTGTCCTTTCGCTTAGGTAATCGCCATCAAGAAAACCGTAGTTGTTATTGTATTTACGGCCGTACTGTAAATATCTTGCAATTGGTTTCGTAAAGTTTTGATCATGTTGTTGGGGAGCACCAAATACCAAAAAGTTAAACATGTGTTTCTCGTTAGCTTTATAACCAAAAGAAAGGAAGTAGTTGTAACCTTCTCCATAAGTACCTCGGTTGTAACCGTCGCCTTCCCATTTTGAAACCATGGCACTCATACCAAATCCATTTTCCATCAAGCCGGTGTTATAGCCGGCAGTGTTTTTTTGGTATCCGTCGTTACCAAACATTGATTGAGCGAAGCCGCCTTTTCTTAAATCTGTAGCCTTAGTTACAATGTTAACAGTACCACCCACAGATGATATGGCAAGTTTAGAGGAGCCAAGACCACGTTGAATTTGTACCTGGTTCGCCACATCGGTCATGCCGCTCCAGTTACTCCAGTACATGTTACCATCTTCCATACCATTAATGGGCTGGCCATTAAGCATGAATGCTGTATTTGTCTGGTCGAAACCACGCGTGTACATTTTAGAGTCACCGTAACCTCCCGCCTGGCTTGCAACATAAACACCGGGAGTATTTTTCATTATTTCCGGAAATTCCTGATTACCCGATTTTTCCTGAATTTCCCTGCGGCTAATGTTACTTACTGCTACAGGTGTGCGCCTGTCCTGCGCAAGGTCGATTACACCTTTACCGATAATAACCACGTTTTCCAGTTCTTCACTGTCCTCAGTAAGTATCACCGATTCGAGTGCCAGAGGGGTCCCCGGAGTAATGGTAAAAGGAACAGTCCTTGCTGTTGTGCCTAAAAAACTTATTACCACACTGCCGGAAGTTGTAGCGGTAGTAAGCGTGAATGTACCATCTGTACCTGTGGTTGTTGCATCCTGTGTACCTTTTACCTTTACAGTAGCGCCGGGCAGCGGCATGTTTTGGCTATCTGTAACTGTACCGGTAATGGTTTCCTGCGCCATTAAAGCCATCGAAAACAGCATTAAAACTGCTGTAAAAAAAGACCTGAAAAAGTTTTTCATCCTACGTGTGTTTAATTAGTAGCGCAAAAGTTGCATCTTAGTAGTAATTACAAGTTAAGACACGGTTAATATCACTTTTTACCGCTAAAAATAACGCTGGATAAACCTTGAGGTAATAAATATGTTAAAGTAGATGGAGTCCTTAATATCAATTTTACGCTATAATAATTGTTTGTAAATGTTATATTATCGTGTTTATTGCTGCATATTTGTTATCGATTAAACAACTAAGGGTTAACAAGATCATGCATAGCTGCCGGTAGTTCGCCATATTCGAATGTGAAACCGGCATCAATTAATCTTGCAGGGATTACGTTTCGGCTTTTAAGTATTAGCTCGGTTTCAGTGCCAATAATAGTTGCGCCTATTTTTAAAAGTGTTTTAGGTAGAGGGATGCCAAAGGGAGCCTTAGTATATTGGCGTAATGTTTTCATAAATTGTACATTGCGAATTGGCTCAGGTGAGACTACGTTAACTGCACCTTCCATTTTAGCATCGATAATAAATGCTACCGCACGGGCAAAATCTTTTTCGTGTATCCAGCTTACAAACTGGTTACCGCTGCCTTGCCTGCCACCAAAACCCATTTGTGCCAATCTTTTAAGCGGAATGAAAGCACCACCATTTTTGCCTAATACAATCGAGGTACGTAATGCCGTTTTTATTGTTTGCGGGGTGTTAGCGTCAAAGAAAACGCGTTCCCACATCTTCGCAACATTCATAGAGAAATCGTGTCCTATTTCTCCCGTCGCTTCGCTCATTTGCTTATCTTCAGAATGTCGGTAAATAGTAGCGGTACTCGAATTAAGCCAATGTGCAGGAGGTTGATTACACTGCTGTATGGCCTTGCCTATTATTGCGGTACTGTCTACGCGGCTCGCCATAATCTCATTTTTATTAGTTTCGGTGTACCTGCAATCAACCGATTTCCCTGCAAGGTTTATAAGCGCATCTGCACCCTCCAGTTCCGTTTCCCAGCCAGTCATGGTCTTTGCATCCCAGTTTACATAACGTACTCCGCCTTTTACTATAGCAAGCCCACGGGTGAGCACTACAATTTCTGAAACATTATCTCTAAAATGATTTATAAGGACGTTGCCTAAAAAACCTGTACCGGCGGCAATTATTAATTTTTTCATGATTGGCTGTATTATTTTCATAAGGTAAAAAGTAACCCAATGTTGTTAGGTGTGGTAATGCTGGCAAGCTCGTTATAGCTATTTGTTATTTTGTACAACTTATAATGTAATACCCGAAGTTATTCATTTGTACACCAGATAATAACGCAAATAAAGACCCTTTTAAATTTTGGAAACTATGAGGTTTCAAACTCTCACCTTTAAATAATTTCTTCATTATAAAACCTGTTATGGCAACGGGTACATGCAGTACAGATGGCGCTACCCTGAAAGATACATCTTCGATATTAATATTTTTAAAACCAATGTTTGTCAGCATTTTTTTGACTGCGTATATGTTGCCCAGTTTCTCAAGACTCCAGCCATCACACAAACCTTTATAACAGTAGCTGCCGCCAATGCACAGTTCGCTAAAATCTTTTTTTAGGAAAGCATCGGCAACTACAAGTTTAGCGCCCGGTTTCAATATACGATAAGCTTCTTTAAAAGATGCTGTGCTGTGACCGCTATGGCAAAAACTTTCTATGGCAAGTACACCGTCAAAACTATCGTTTGCAAATCCTGTATTATTATAATCGCCAATGTTGATTTGGCCATTGTAACCTTTCAGCAATTTGTTGCCTTCGGTTGCCTGAAAATTAGATAAAGTTATCCCGGTAATCTTTAGTTTGTTGTTGTTTCGCAGTCCATATCGCATAGTACCACCCATTCCACAGCCTAGGTCGCAAAGGGTTTTTGCGTTGCCCAAGCGGGTAAATATCTGTCGGTTCATTTCATTAAGCATGCTATCACGCCTAAATGGGTTGGTGTGAAACGGACTGTAGTAGCCAAAGTGCATATTAAAATCGGGACTCCAGAATTCGTAATCTTCAGTAGCTTCATTATAGAAATTAGTTGTTTCTATAGTATTCTCTTCGTGAAATAACTGGTCTTGGTTAAGGCTGGTGGTTGTCATGATAGTGTGTTTACAGGTTAAAATATCCGATTACATTATGAATAACTAATAGTGTGTATAGTACTGCGAACATTACAAATAAGGCATTCATGCCATAACCGCCAAATTTAAAGAGCTTGTTCTTAGGGATATCATACATAGGGTAGTAAGCAATTTGGGTAGCAACTTTTCCTACCCAGTATGCAGCAATAAGTCCGGTAATAGCAATGGCAAGAGTTGTTTGGTTTTTAAGGTCATCTGTCAGTATCAGCGCAATCAAACCAAAGCTAAAATTTAGGCCTTGTATATACCTGCCATACGTCTTGGCAATTTCCTGATTTAAGGGTTTTAGCTGTTTAACATCATTGTACCAATCGAACACACTATGGCGAATATAGGGGTAAATAAGCGCTGTAAAGATTTGGCCTATACCGCCCAGTAGTATAAGCCAGTTAGGGATGGTGAAGTTCATGTTTTTGTTTTTCGAATTAGATGCGTTATATAGGTAAAGTAACAAGCTATAAGCATTGGTATGCTAATCAGTATAAAATACTCCTCAATTAAATCATTTAATGATAAATCAATTATAAACCATATTATAACAGCAAGCCAATAGTAAAATATTTTGTCGGTTTTATATTTAGGAAATCTTTTGAACTGTAAAGTGATGATAATTGCTATAAGTATCTGATAGCATCCTAAAAAGAATTGAGCGGTTAGTTCTTTCTGTCCGTATACTGTGTAAAGTAGGATTGTAGATATGACCGCGATACAATTTATATAGTGTATAATTTTCATGATAATAAGTTTTGATATTAAACTTTCAGAAAAATTTGAAACATTTAGACATGGCTTTACCAAATATTTTAATTCAGTATTAGATTGTAGAAGTTACGTCCTCCTTATTCTTTTCGACGTGAATAATGTATGTAAGAAAAATAGCTAATAGTGGTGGGATAGCAATAAGCCAGGACTCTTCCCCTATAAAATACCACGTGATAAAAAACAATGCAGTAATTGCTAAGTAGGTAGTTAACAATATGCTCCTGTAATTAATAAGCATGCTAAGGGCTAATAAAACCTGGATAGCACCTGTACCTGCCGTAGAAAATAGCGCATAAATATAGTAATCTTCATTAGATGTCAGTAAGCCAAAAAGAGCAATTACAAAAGGTATTGCCAGTGCGAGGTAGTTTATAACGCTAATTACTTTCATTGTTTTTTATTTAGGTAATTATTTCATGATCTTTAATACAAGCCTTCCTAACCAGTTATCTTTATACTCGATAGATTTTTCGAGCATATTATCTGCTTTAAGTACAAAATCATAGAGCTTAGTGGTCTGGTCGGTAAAATGTTTGGCTTCTTTAGATGCGTCATTTTTTACAGACGACGACACTTCCTTAAGCACTTTTAAAGCAGGTTTTATTTCTCTCTTGCTGCGTTCCTGTGCGATTTTAACAGCCAGTTCGTCAAGGTCTTTTTCAGATGTAAAAAACTCACGGCGTTCACCGGCCTTATATTCCTTGTAAATAATTCCCCAGTCCATAAGCGCGCGAAGGTTCATGCTTGCATTACCACGCGATATTTGCAATTCCTCCATTATATCTTCCATAGAAAGAGGTTCCGGAGATACCATAAGCAACGCGTGTATTTGCGCCATAGTTTTGTTAATACCCCATTGCGAGCCTAATGCTCCCCATGTTTGTACAAACTTATTTTTTGCTTCTTTGAATTCCATACATCAAATGTATAATTTATTATTGAAGTTTCAAAAATAAATGAAAGATATTTTAAATTAATTTGATTTGTGAATGCGAGTTTAAATGAAGAACCCCCAAAGTTCTCACTCCGGGGGTCTCTTACAACTATAAATTTGATGATCTAACAATCTAAAAAGGTTATCCTCCGTTTCGCAACCTGTCTAATAGCATTTGCAGGTTTACCGTAGCAAAGCCAGAGCTATGGTCTGACAATCCGTAAGGTAGTATCAATTCGTTGTTATGGATAATAGATCCACAGGAGTACACCACATTTGGCACATAACCCTCACGCTCGTCCGGATTGGGCATAATAAGCGGGTCTTTAAGCCTGCCTATTTCTATTGAGGGGTCATTAATGTCTAATAATGATGCGCCAATACTGTACTTACGCATAGATCCTACTGAGTGTGTTATAACCAGCCACCCGTGTTCTGTTTCAAGTGGAGAGCCACAGTTACCTATTTGTACAAATTCCCACGGGTAAAGGGGTTCCTGTATTTTAATAGGGTCATCCCACTCGTTAATGTTATCACTGTACATAAGGTAGTTATTCCACCCATCAATACGGGACAGCATAGCATACTTACCATTTATTTTACGAGGAAAAAGTGCAAGGTTTTTATTCTTAGCTCCCGACCCGTTTAAAGGACTGGTTTTAAAATCGTAAAAATCGGTTGTTTTAAGTAGTTTTGGCATAATGTGTACACCATCATAAGCGGTGTACGTCGCATAGTATACTTTTTTACCTGTTTCATCTGTAAACTGCACAAACCGTGCATCCTCAATACCTTTACTTTCAAAGTCAGAAAGGGGGAAAATCACCCTGTCACTAATGTCGGTATCTTTGCTAAAACTTATGCGCCTGTAACTGTCAGACAGCGCAAGGATGAGGTTATACTGTCTTAAAAGCACCTCATCAGTAGTCTGATTACGGGCTTCAATAACAATGGCTTTTAGCTGCTCATAATTAAACCTGTCGTCCAGCTCAGTTATAAGCTTGTTTATAAAATCACTGTCAATATCTGCTTCCTGTGCTTTTTTAGTAAACAGCCTTTTTTGGTATACCACGTTATGAACTTTTTCAGCCTCATCGATATAGTTACCGGCAGGTATTACGGTTATGTTGTTGTTTTTATCAATCATGGCACGGCGAAATACAACCGATGAGACATGTCCTTCACCTACAGCCCTGAAACTTATAATTACACGCAGCTGACCATCTTCAAGATTTGTCTGGTCAGGGTCAGGTATTATCGACGGGTTAAAAAAGGCCGCCGACTCAATTGAATATTCATGGGTAAAGTAAGAGCCGATGAGGAGTTTACAATATTCATCAAGTTTATCAAATTCATAGCCGGCTATGTCTACGTAACGCCTTACGCGTTCGGCATTACGAAGCAATTTGCGGGTTATGTTACGGTGCCTTTTAGAGAAATCCTGCAACAGCGGAGATATCAGGCCAAAAACCTCTTCTTTATCCAGTACAAGTATTTTTTTTAGAAGCTCTACTGCACGTTCCTCGCCATTAAAAAAATAACGTGCTATAACACGTTTTGTATCCGGCAGGACTTTTACAGGCTTTCTTTCAACAGATAATCTCATTAACTTTTTTCGTTTAGTTTATAGGTAATATAGGGAGGTCTAAAATACAAATATAAATTCACAACAATCGGGCTCGTTAATGCTAAAATTATGCAAAAAACAATACAAATCATATAACTGTAAAGAATATTAGGTAATTGTGTAATTAAGGTGCAATGAGTATCTTTGACGGTATAAACAACACTGCTGTAATGAACTATTTTTCTTCTGATTTTAAGTTGGGGATATTAGGCGGAGGCCAGTTAGGCAAGATGCTCCTTACCGAGACCCGCAAATTTGATATACAAACATATGTGCTCGATCCCAGCGATGATGCTCCTTGTAAAATAGGCAGCAATAAATTCTTCCTTGGCGATCTAAATGATTTTAATACCGTTTATGAGTTTGGAAAACAAGTAGATGTGCTTACCTTTGAGATAGAACATGTGAATGTTGAAGCTTTAGAAAAACTGGAAGCAGAGGGCGTTAAAGTATATCCATCTCCTAAAACATTAAAGCAAATTCAGAATAAGGGTATACAGAAAGATTTCTATACGGATAAAGATATTCCTACTGCGCCCTACAAGCGTTTTGAGACTTTAACCGATCTTAAACTGGCTGTAGAGACAGAAGACGTTACTATGCCATTTGTATGGAAAAGTACTCAGTTTGGGTACGATGGTAATGGCGTAAAAGTTATTCGCAATGCAGAAAGCTTTAACGGCCTGCCGGATGTGCAGTGCATTGCAGAACTTATGGTGCCTTTTAAAAATGAACTTGCCGTTATAGTAGCGCGTAATCCGTCGGGAGAAATTGTAACATATCCTGTGGTGGAAATGGAATTTCATCCGGAAGCAAACCAGGTAGAGTATGTAATTTGCCCGGCCCGTATAGATGATGTTGTGGCTGAAAAAGCGCGTGCTATAGCACTACGTGTGTCAGAACATTTTAATCATGTAGGCTTGCTTGCGGTAGAGATGTTCCAGACGGAAGATGACGAAATATTAGTAAACGAAGTAGCCCCAAGGCCACATAACAGCGGGCACTACTCTATAGAGGCAAGTTATACATCGCAATTTGAGCAGCATTTGCGTGCCATTTTAGATTTGCCCCTTGGCAATACCGATAGTAAAGTAGCGGGCATAATGGTAAACCTTGTAGGAGCAGAGGGCTATAGCGGCAATGTTGTATACGAAAATATAGCAGAGATATTAGGCAGGGATGGCGTAACGCCACACATATATGGGAAAAAGCAAACCAGGCCTTTCCGAAAGATGGGACATGTCACCATTGTTAATGAGGACATAAACGAAGCTCGCAGAATTGCTGAAGAAGTTAAAAATAGTATAAGAGTGATCAGTGTTCAGTAAATAGTATTCAGTCGCGGTCGCAGCTCTTAGAGTTTAGTCATTGCGATTAAAGAGTAATCTCATGGCTGTATAGATTATTATTGCTTAGTCTTACAGTGCTTCATGAAACAAATGGCAGGAGGGATTTCCCAACGACCATTAACCAACAACCAACAACTAAAATAATGAAAGTAGCAGTTATAATGGGCAGCATAAGCGATATGCCGGTAATGCAGGATGCCATAGATATATTAAAAGAATTCGGAATAGAAATTGAGGTAGATATAGTATCTGCACACCGCACACCGGAAAAACTTTTTGAGTTTAGCACCAGTGCCCATACAAGGGGAATAAGTGTTATTATAGCAGGAGCAGGCGGGGCGGCTCATTTACCGGGTATGGTAGCCAGCATGAGTCCGCTTCCGGTTATTGGAGTACCGGTTAAATCGAGCAACTCTATAGATGGATGGGATAGCGTATTATCTATACTGCAAATGCCCGGCGGTGTTCCTGTAGCAACTGTAGCCCTTAACGGGTCTAAAAACGCCGGCATCCTTGCCGCGCAGATACTGGGAAGCCATGATAAGCTTATCCAGGCAAGAATAATAGCGTATAAACAGGGCCTTAAAGATGCGGTTAACAAAGCCAGTGCGGGTTTAAAAGATAAACAATAATTTAATTTACACTTTATGAAAACAGCTCTAATATGTATTGTATTTGCAATGGCCATAACAGGCTGTGATAGTTCTAAAAAGGTTGTAGCAGACAGGCAGGCTGCCGAAAGTAAATTTAACGATGTGCCTTTAACGGGTATTAGCCTGGACGCTATGGAACCATCATCGTCAAGAGCTTATCTTACAAGCTCTGATAGTAAGTTTAGTTTTAACACTTCTGATAATGCAGATAAGGAAAATTCGTTTTATCGTGGAATAAATCTTACACGCGACACCATTGTGTTTCCGGCAACAGATACCTTAAAGAAATTTGAGAATTAAGATATCTTAAAATAAGATGGAATTATTAAAAAAATTATTTGGATCTAAGAATTTGAAATCTGATACGCCTGATAACACTAAGCTTTATAAACTGTTAGACGCTTACCAAAAGGCCAACAATGAAAGTAAGTATAAAAGCGTTTTATTCGAATTGATGAACGGAAATTCTTTCCTGCTTCTTCCATCAGAACATGACAATCAATATTCAGGAGGCTGGGAAACAACAGATAAAGATACTACTCTGAAGTTGAAATGTATATTTGTGGTAGACGGCTTAAGAGTGTTAGGAGCCTTTACCGATGAAGATTCTTTGCTCGCTTGGAGTAAAGAAAAAACACAATATACTGTGCTTCAGTCAAAAGATATAATTAAACTTTGCGAAAGAGAGCAGATAGATCGCATAGTAATAAATAGCGGCCTGCCAACCATGTTTGTTTTAGAACGGAGTCGTGAAAATGTTACTTCAATAAAAATAAAAGAGGAAACTACAGTAAAAGTAGGAACCCCTAACAGGTCATTAGATTCAAAAATTATTAGTAAACTGATCGAACAATTTAAACGCATTGAAACAATAGAGGAGGCATATCAATATGGTCAGGTTAACAATGGTGAATTTAGTATTGTTTTAGGCTTCAAGCTTTCTAATAATTCCGAAAACTCTAAGACAGCAACAATTAATGCTGTGCAAAATGTATTAGAAAAAGAAGAAATTGACCAATTACTTGATATATTTTTTATTGAAGATGCTGGATGGTATGCAACGATAAGTAATATCGAAGGTTCATGTATCTATGAAAATAATTGAAAAGCTGCATTCTGGCAGCTTTTTTTATGCTCTGTTGCAAACTGCCAACTTAAGTAAATTGTAATTTTGGTACAATACTTGACTTTCTTTAATACTAAGCATCATAAAAATTTGAATACATAATGAACCCACTTACTCAAAAATTTACTACAAAGCACGATACTGCTCCTTTTAGCGCTATAAAAACAGAAGATTTTTTACCTGCACTAATAGACGGAATAGAAATAGCCCGCCAGGAAATAGACGCAATTGTAAATAATCCCGAAGAGCCTACATTTAAAAATACTATCGAAGCTATGTCTTATAGTGGAGATGTTTTAGAGAGGGCATCGAGTATTTTCTTCAACCTGCATTCGGCCGAAACCAATGATGAAATACAAAAAATAGCCGTTGAGGTATCGCCTTTATTATCAGAATTTGGTAACGATATTCGCCTTAATGCTGCATTGTTCGCAAGGGTAAAAGCTATCTACGACCAAAAAGCCAGTCTTGATCTTACGCCGGAACAAACGACCCTGATAGATAAAAAATATAAAAGTTTTTCCCGCAACGGCGCTAACCTGCCCGAAGATAAAAAAACAAGGCTTCGCGAAATTGATAAAGAACTGTCTAAACTAAGCCTCGAATTTGGTGAGAATGTATTGGCAGAGACAAACGCTTACCAGTTGCATATTACTAACGAAGCAGATTTATTGGGGCTGCCTGAAGGCACAATAGAAGCTGCACGGGAAATTGCAAAAGGATTAGACAAAGAAGGCTGGATATTTACTTTAGATCATCCCAGCTACATCCCATTTGTAACTTATGCTGATAATCGAGAACTGCGCAAAGAAATGGCCATTGCTTTTGGTGCGCGTGCATATCAGGGTAATGAACATGATAACCGGGAAGTAGTATTGCAGATTGTTAAGTTGCGTCATGAACGGGCTAACCTTTTGGGCTACTCCTCTCATGCCGATTTTGTACTGGAGGAACGCATGGCCGAAAGCCCGAAAAAAGTAAAGACGTTTCTTAACGATCTTTTAGCAAAAGCTAAGCCTGCCGCCGAAAGGGAATTTGCCGAATTGACTGCTTTTGCGAAAGAACTTGATGGTATTGAGCAATTGGAAAAATGGGATGGGGCGTACTATTCTGAAAAATTAAAGCAAAACTTGTTCAATCTTGACGACGAAAAATTAAAGCCGTATTTTAAGCTCGAAAATGTTCTAAATGGTGCTTTTGTTATAGCAGGTAAGTTATACAGGCTAACCTTTAAGGAAGTTCAGGATATTGATAAATATCATAAAGATGTTACCACCTATGAGGTAATAGGAGAATCAGGTGACCTTGTTGCAATATTTTATGCTGATTTCTTTCCGCGTAAAGGCAAACGCAACGGTGCCTGGATGACATCTTATAAATCACAATACGTAAAAGACGGAAAAAATGAAAGGCCTCATGTTTCGATAGTATGTAACTTTACAAAACCTACAGAAACAAAGCCGTCATTACTTACTTTCAATGAGGTAACAACCTTATTTCATGAATTTGGCCACGCACTTCACGGCATGCTTGCAGATACAACGTATCCAAGCCTGAGCGGTACCAGTGTATACTGGGACTTTGTAGAGCTGCCAAGCCAGGTTATGGAAAACTGGTGCTATGAGCCCGAGGCCCTTGCCTTGTTTGCTCACCACTATCAAACCGGGGAGGTTATTCCTATAGAATACATCAATAAAATAAAAGAAAGCGCAAGTTTTCAGGAAGGTATTGCCACCATGCGCCAACTTAGTTTTGGTCTGCTCGATATGGGTTGGCACAGTGAAGACCCGAGCGCTATTACCGACTTAAAAGCTTTTGAAACGGCGCAATTTGCAGCAACGCAGTTATATCCGGATGTTCCTGCTAACGCTATGAGTACTGCTTTCTCTCATATCTTTCAGGGCGGGTATGCCTCAGGATACTACAGCTACAAATGGGCTGAAGTGCTGGATGCGGATGCTTTCGAATACTTTAAGGAGCAAGGGATATTCGACAGGGATACAGCTACTAAATTTAAAGAAAATGTGCTGTCTAAAGGCGGTACAGAACATCCAATGATACTTTATAAGCGTTTCCGCGGTCAGGAACCAAAACCCGAAGCTTTACTTAAAAGAGCAGGACTGCTTTAAAAAAGAAAACCCCAAAGCCACTAACTTTGGGGTTTTTCATATAAAAAAAGTAATAGGGGGGTGAATTTCTTATTTGTATTGGCGGTGCAACGTTTTGCTTGTTCCTTTACTCTACTGCTTTACCACTCTGCAAAGATGTGTTATTTGACCTGCCAAAAAAATACCCATTAATAGGTATTTTTATCTTTTTAACGTGCCCAGGATACATTTCTTACAGATGAATTTAAGCTTAGTTCTTCTACTAGCTGCATAAGTTGCTGGCTTGCCGGGCTATCAAGTTTAAGCTCAATAATAGTTTCCTTACCGGTACGGTTTATAGTGAAGTTATAATATACAGCATTTTTATTTTCGGTAAGCGTATTTATTATTGTAGACGGGTTAGCATCAGCATCAATAGCTACGGTTAAATACCGCTGCTGGTATTTACGTGACACCCTTTTTTGCAACGGGTGCAGCGCCCACAGTATAATTATAGCAAAAACTGTCGCGATGCTTGCAGCGTAATACATACCACCACCTGTTGCGAGGCCTATACCCGCCACAGTCCAGAGTCCGGAAGCAGTTGTAAGACCTAAAACCGTTGATGGCCTTAAAAACATAATGGTACCTGCGCCAAGAAAACCTATCCCGCTTACTACTTGGGCTGCAACACGCGATGGGTCTAAAGAAACATGAGGATGGTCTATAATATCTGAAAACCCGAAAGATGATACAAGCATAATAAGCGACGATCCCATACAAACCATCATATGAGTGCGCAAACCGGCTGCCCAGTCCTTACGTTCACGTTCCAGACCTATAGCCGCCCCAAAAATTGCAGCAAGTGCAAGACGTATGGAAATCTCTGTAATACTCAACATCGAAATCTGTTTAAGAGGTGTTATGTGCAGACCTTATTTTTAATCTGCAACTTCTTCAGAGGCTTTATAAGCAGCCAATGCGAAAGATGAAAAAATAAGGTGTGCTATAAACAATTGCCTGTAATAGCCAGACCTGTTATTATCCGGAGGGTTGGCATTTGTGGCAAACATGGTTTTCCAGGCACCAATAGCTAAAATACCGCTCATTGTGCCAACGGTAATTGTCCTTACCGGCCCCGGTGAATGTAATGCCTTGCGCCATAACGCATAATAGGTTAGTACGAACAATAGTCCCACTGCGTAATGGCTCGCCCAGCCTGCAGGGTGGTTATCGCTAACCTTTACAGGTAATAGTTCACTACGGTTTATAAGCTTATTTAAAAGCACGGGCTCACGATACTGCTGGTTTTCCTTATTAGACCTGTAATAACTATACATTGTCATGAAGGTGGTGCCGGCTATAGAAGCTGCAATTATTTTATATATTGGTTTCATAATTAAGCTTCGTTGTTTTGATGCACTTCAAGATTTTCGACAAGGTCGCACAACAATTCTCCGGTGCGTTGAATTGATTTTCCTATTATTTCTTTTGGGCCACCCGTAAAAACTTCGCGGTGTGAAAAATATTTACCTCCGGGCAGTACAATATGGATAAACATGGTCCCAACTGGTTTTTCTGGTGTTTCGCTGCCTCCGGGAGCGGTAAGACCTGTTACAGCTACCGCAATATCACACTTAAAAAACTTGCCAAGCTTTTCGGCCAGCAATCGTGTTACTTCAGCCGACTCGGGAGTGTATTTATCAATAATATCTTTTGAGATGTCAAAGAGTTCCTGCTTGATAGTAGCGTCATAACATACTATGCCTCCTAAAAGCACCTTACCGGAATATGGGGTAAGCGAAAATTCTGAGGCCATCCATCCAGCTGATGCACTTTCGGCAAAAGCAATTTTTAAGTTTTTATCTGCAATGTATTTACTGCATTTTACAATTTCCTCAACAGGCATGATCCTCTACATTTAGGTTAGTTTATGGTAAATCATTAGTCGGTAGCAAATTCTTCGGGGTCATAATTGTCTGCCTCACCCGGACTAAACTTGTCCCTTTTTTTATCTTCGGAAGGGACCTCTTCTTCGGGCCTTAATGCCTTTTCTTCAGATGTTGTATTGGTAGGCTGGTTATCCTGATTACGTTGGCTTTTATGAGTACCTTCTTCTCCATACTCCTGGCCACCACGGTTGCCTTGTCCCGGGTTGTCGTTTAATAGTGCCATAATAATTTGGTTTTTTGGGTTAGCTATTGTTGTTTATCAGATGCCGTTCCGGATGAGCTGTTGGTCCCTTCGGTACTGCCGGAATTTTGGTTGTCTCCAGTAGATTCTGTACCTCTGGTATCGCCATTTGTAGAATTCCCTGTCTCTGTACCTTCAGAGTTTGTTCCGCTGCTTCGGCTGCAACTATCACAAGATGATACTACGTTTACGCTTGCCATTAAAAGTGACGCTATAATAAAAGATCGAAATACGTTTTTTAAATTTTTCATGCTATTTTGTGTTTGGTTACCAAATATCGCTATCAGAACATAATTTGTGTTATAATATTCGCCCTAAAAATTGTACAATCCGGTCTACATCTACTATTTTACCTTCTCCTTGTAATCATCTTTCACGTTACGGCTTATATAGGTACTCAAACCGCGACCATCTTCAGCAAGGGTCTTCATCATCTTAATTGCCTCCCTGCCGGCACTCTCGTAAGTATATAAGTATACAGCATCATGATTGAATTCGACCAATATACCTGCAGGGTCAATTTCATAGCCGGTTACACCGCTATGGCCTTCTTTATTTAAATACTTCTTCATTGTCAAATCATTTCATATATAAAGTTAAGTACCTACAAAATAAAGCAGTTGCAAATTAACGCTTGATTAACTCGCGGTTAACAGGCCTGCCTGTTTTTACTTGTTAACTTACGCTTATAAAACAAACAAGAAAAAGAATTATGAGCGACTCAAAAAAATTTGCGCTGGTTACAGGAGCAACAAGTGGTATAGGTTATGAACTAGCAAAACTTTTTGCTAAAGATGGTATTAACCTGGTGCTGGTAGCACGTAACGAAAACAATCTTAACCAGACAGCCGAAGAGCTTAGGCAGGTTAATAATATTCAGGTACATACTATTCCTGTAGATCTTTTTGAGGCAAACGCTGCTAAAACTGTGTACGACAGGGTAAAAGAGGCAGGGGTAGAAGTAGATTACCTTGTTAACAATGCCGGCCAGGGCGAATGGGGCAGGTTTTTTAGGACAGAACTGGAAAGAGATGTTGATATTGTGCAATTGAACATTGTAGCGCTTATAAGCCTTACAAAGTATTTTTTAAAAGATATGGTATCGCGCAACAGCGGCAGGATACTACAGGTGGCATCGTCTTTTGCTAAGACGCCGGCTCCATATGCAGCAGTATATGCAGCGAGTAAAGCCTTCGTGCTTTCATTTTCTGAAGCACTTGTTAACGAACTTGAAGAAACAGATATCACTGTTACAGCACTATTGCCTAATGCGACCGATACCGATTGGTTCCATAAAGCCAAAGCCGAAAACACAGTAACTTATAAAGAAGTAGACTTATATGATCCTGCAGACGTGGCAGAATCCGGATACAAGGCACTGATGAGTGGTGAGGCTAAAGTTGAACCGGGCTTTTTGAACAAGTTACAAAATGCAATGGGTACCTTAATGCCGGATAGCACAACAGCAGGTATGGCAGAAAAGCAAATGCAGTCGAGCATGAAAGAAGATGGCAGGACAGCTACATCTCACGCAGCATCTGCCCGTGAGCGTGAAACCATAGGGAGTATTAACGGGGACAGCAAGACTTATAGTGTAACTATATAATTAATAATTATGAAAAAGATATTTTTAACATTAGGGGCCGTATTAGTGTTTGGCATGGCACAGGCACAAACCCAGCCCACATCTGCTCCTAAAAAGGAGCCGGTTACCACACAGGTGAAAGAAAAGACAATGAAGGATGCCGAGGGTGTACAGCCGGCAACTCAGGTTAATACTACCGAGCCGTTAGCTAAAGATGCTGTCACTCCTAAGGAAGACGTTACAGCAGACCATGTTAAAACTACTTCATCGGCTAAAACCGTTAAAGATAGTACTGCATCTAAAAAGGTGAGGAAGACTAAAAGAAATTAAACCTTTGCTGTTATTTCTTACAATATAATAGAAAAATTCGTTCTAAAAAGCCGGTGCTTTGTACACCGGCTTTTTGTATTATATATATTTATTTAGCGATTATAATGCGTATTTTTCTTTATAGATACATTGTAATTTAGTAAATTCGCTTGAATAATATTTTTCAAACTAAAAAAGTTATACAACATCATGTCAAATAATGCAATATTAGAAATTGATGGCAAAAAATATGAGTTCCCAATATTTGTGGGTACCGAAAATGAAGTAGCTATTGATATTGATAAATTACGCAGCGAAACCGGCGCTGTTACTTTAGATCCCGGCTTTAAAAATTCCGGTGCCTGTAAGAGCGAAATCACATTTCTTGATGGCGAGGAAGGCATACTGCGTTACAGAGGATATTCGATAGAGCAGCTTGCTGAAAAATCTAATTTCCTTGAGGTATCATACCTGCTTATCTTTGGGGAATTACCAACGATAGAACAAATTACAAAGTTTGAGACTGATATAAGAAAATATACCCTCGTTAACGAGGAGATGAAAAATATTATTGACGGTTTCCCTAAAAATGCCCACCCAATGGGTATTCTTGCGTCGTTAACAAGTGCGCTTACTGCATTTAATCCGCAACCCGTAAATGTTGCTGCAGAGCAGGATCTTTATGATGCTGTTTGTAAAACAATGGGTAAATTCCTTGTTATTGCTACGTGGACTTTCAGGAAGAACATGGGTTATCCACTTAACTATTATGACAATACTAAAGGCTACGTAGAGAACTTTATGAGGCTTATGTTCGAGCTTCCTACAGGTCCTTACGAGCGTAATGATACGATTATAAATGCCCTTGACAAACTATTTATCCTGCACGCAGATCATGAGCAAAACTGCTCTACATCAACTGTAAGAATAGTAGGTTCATCTCACGCAGGCCTTTTTGCTTCTATATCTGCCGGTGTATCGGCACTTTGGGGTCCGCTTCACGGTGGGGCTAATCAGGCAGTACTTGAAATGCTTGAAGAGATACAAAACAATGGTGGTGATGCCGATAAATATCTTGCCAAAGCAAAAGATAAGAACGATCCGTTCCGTCTTATGGGCTTTGGGCACAGGGTTTACAAAAACTTCGACCCACGTGCTAAAATCATAAAAAAAGCAGCCGATGATGTGCTTGAGGCATTAGGTGTTAACGACCCTATCCTTCTTATTGCTAAGAAGCTTGAGGAAGCAGCGCTTGAAGATGAATACTTTAAATCGCGTAATCTTTACCCTAACGTAGACTTTTATTCGGGTATTATTTACAGGGCACTTGGTATCCCTACAGAAATGTTTACTGTGTTGTTTGCTATAGGCCGTCTTCCGGGCTGGATTGCACAATGGAAAGAAATGCGTGTAAATAAAGAACCAATAGGCCGTCCGCGCCAAATTTATACAGGGCACCCATTAAGGGATTTTGTTGCTCAGGACGCAAGGTAATTAGTTTATTATAATAAACTTATATATTCAAGGCTCTGCACTATGCAGGGCCTTTTTTTATAAAGGAGATCCTCTTTGTAATTATAGTGATTAAATATTATTCAAAACACTGTGGTAAAACCGGACAAATAGTCCATAATAGCATCAAAAATTAAAGAAAAGCATGTTATTGGCGTCCTTTTTTTATATTTGTGCAAAATATAAGTCATGTTGCCATTAAATGTACATAATGAAACGTCCCGTTTACGATCGGTTATATTAGGCACTGCCGAAAGTAACGGGCCTACGCCTGCTATACATGAAGCTTACGACCCTAAATCGCTGGAACATATTGTGGCGGGCACCTATCCGTCGGAAGAAGATATGGTTCACGAGATCGAAGCGCTAAAAAAAGTATTCGAAAAACATGGTGTTACCGTATACCGGCCACAGCTTATAGAAAATTATAATCAGATTTTTACACGCGATATAGGTTTTGTAATAGGGGATACCTTTATTAAAGCGAATATATTACCGGACCGCGAGCGCGAGCAGGAAGCGATACAGTATATTACTGATCAAATAGGTGCGGAAAAAGTCATAACCCCACCTACAGAAGTTCATATAGAGGGTGGCGATGTTATATTGTGGGACAGCCATATCTTTATTGGTACTTACAAAGGCAGCGATTACAAGGATTTTATAACTGCCCGTACAAATATGCATGGCGTAGCATTTATTAAGAACTTATTTCCTGACAAGATTGTAAAAGAATTCGACCTTGTAAAATCCCGTATAGAGGCACGCGATAATGCCTTACATCTGGATTGCTGTTTTCAGCCCGTGGGTAAAGACAAAGGTGTTATTTACAAAAGTGGGTTTAGGGAAGAGGCAGACTATATGTATCTGGTAGACCTTTTTGGGATGGAGAACCTTTTCCATATAGACAGGGAAGAAATGTACCACATGACATCAAACTTTTTCTCTATAGATATAAATGTAGTGGTTATAGAAAAAGGCTTTGTGCGACTAAAGAACTGGCTCCTTGAAAATGGTTTTACGGTGGAGGAAGTTCCGTATGCCGAAATTTCTAAACAGGAAGGTTTACTAAGATGTTCTACCTTACCTTTGCAACGTGATTAATTTATTTTGAAAATGACACAGATTACAGATACTATATTAATGATTCGTCCGGTCGCGTTTCGTATGAACGAGCAGACCGCTGTAAATAACTATTACCAAAAGGTATTAGACAACCTGTTACCCGCAACAGTTAACGCAAAAGCACAAGCTGAATTTGACGCATTTGTAGATAAACTTCGTGCTGTAGGTGTAAAAGTTATTGTTGCAGATGATACCCTTAGCCCTGATACTCCCGATTCTGTTTTTCCAAATAACTGGATATCATTTCATGAAAATGGCGATGTAGTTCTGTACCCTATGTTTGCAGAAAACCGCCGTAATGAACGTCGCGAAGAACTTATAGATGTTGTAGAAGATGCAGGTTTTGATATAAACGAAATCATGGATTACACATCTGCCGAAGAAGATGGCATTTTTCTGGAAGGTACCGGCAGCCTTGTTTTAGACAGGGTAAATCATAAAGCCTACTGTGCATTGTCACCACGCGCCGATGAGGAGCTGATGATAGAATTTTGCGAGGATTTTGAATATAATCCTGTAATATTTGAGGCTTTTCATACAGTGAACGGAGAGCGTAAACAGATTTACCATACTAACGTTATGATGTCTGTAGGAACTACTTTTGCGGTTATTTGCGCAGACTGTATCGACGATAAAAAGGAACGCAAAATGGTGCTTGAAAATCTGAGAAAAGATGGCAAGGAAATTGTTCTGCTTACAGAGGAACAGCTTAATCATTTTGCCGGTAATATGCTTCAGGTACAGGGAACTGACAAAAGTTATCTTGTGATGAGTAACGCCGCCCGCACAGTGCTAACAGCTGACCAGGTAGCTAAAATTGAAAAACATGCCGAGATATTGACGGCAAACCTTGATATTATTGAGGCCTGCGGTGGCGGAAGCGCACGCTGCATGATGGCCGAAATATTTTCACCAAAAAAATAATATGCTCTCTAAAAAAACGAAGTACGGACTTAAAGCACTCATCTATATTGCCCGCCAGGACCCTGCGGTGCCGGTGCTTATATCTGATATTTCGGAGAAAGAGCAAATTCCTAAAAAATTCCTGGAGGCGATTTTGCTCGACCTTAAAAAGTTTGGTATACTTGGTTCGAAGAAAGGTAAGGGCGGAGGCTACTACCTGCTGAAAGATCCTAAAACGGTAACCGCAGCTACGCTTATTCGCGTACTCGACGGGCCGATAGCTATGCTTCCCTGCGCGAGCCATAACTTCTATGAAAAATGCGACGACTGTCCGCATGAAGAAGCTTGTTCGTTGAACCATTTTCTTATAACAGTGCGCGATAATACACTTAATTTGCTTCAGCAAAAAACGCTATATGATTTGACGGTTGGGTAATATTTACCTCAGCATTGTAATCTTATGATTGGTAATTACGGGTTGCGGAGGAATTGCACGTAATCAGTTAAATCCCTAGACAAGGTGTTTACCATAATTAGAATAAAAAAAAATAATATGAAGAAATCGTTAATTATCATACTATTTTTTATTTCGTTTTTAATGGGCTGTAGCAATAAAAACTATCGATGTATAGAAAACATTAAAGGGGATTATAATATTAAAAACGGAAACAATGGTATCCTTATAGCTCACAAAAATTTAAATCCTTCTAAAAAAATCTTCCAAAAATTAGGTAATGATATAAGTGATGATTTTATATTTATTTATTCTTGGGTTAACCATTTACCATCAGCATCAAATCATTTTAGGTGTCTAATTTATGATAGAAAATCAAAAAGAAAATTTTATATTTCCAATACGGAAGAAAGACCTGATTCGTTTAATATTCATAGCGCTACAACAGAATTTAGGGAAGAGATGTTAATTTTATCTTACTATATGGAAAGTAAAATAATTACTTTAACGTCGTTACCTAAGGCATTTTCTTCTTCAGAAATTGGATCTGAGTATTATTTATTCGATTCGGCATCAAAGGAAGCTTACGTCACTGAGAATTTAGTTTTAGAGGGCGAATCGATTTTCCGTTAGTTGACAGTATTTTATAAAAAAGATATCAGAACCCTACAGCTTCTATAGACTAATAGTTATATTTGCAAATTAATATAGTTTAGGACTTGAGAAGATAATGAAGGAGAAATTAAAATATCTTAATGACGAAGTAAAAGGAATGCCTTTAGAAGATGCTATTCCGTTTATTCTTAGAAATTTTGAAGGCAAGAAAGTGTTTTCGACATCGTTTGGGATAGAAGATCAGGTGCTTACCCATTTTATTGCTCCCTTTGCCGAATTCGTATCTGCTTTTACACTCGATACCGGTCGACAGTTTACAGAGACGTATGAAGTTTTTCAGCGGACTCAAAGTAAATACCCTGAACTTACCATTGAAACATACTTTCCGGAACCGGACGATATAAATACCTACGTTAAAAGTGATGGCGTTAACGGCTTTTACAACTCGGTAGAAAGTCGCAAAGAGTGCTGCCGCATACGTAAAGTGATCCCGCTACAAAAAGCTATTAAGGGCGCATCGCTATGGATAACCGGCCTTAGGGCTGAGCAGTCTGATAACCGAGAGAGCCTCGAATTTTTAGAGTGGGACGAGGCAAACCAATTGGTTAAATTTAATCCGTTACTGCATTACACCCTTAAAGAAGTTGAACAGATAATAGATACCTACAATATTCCACTTAACAGTCTTTATAAAAAGGGATACTTAAGCATAGGTTGCGCGCCTTGTACACGTGCCCTGCTTGAAGGAGAACCCTTTAGGGCAGGCCGCTGGTGGTGGGAAGATGGAAAAAAAGAATGTGGCCTGCACATTCACACAGATAAAAATTATTAATATGGCACAACATATACATGTACCATCGCATCTGCAAACCTTAGAAGATGAGAGCATTTACATTATTCGTGAGGTAGTAGCGCAGTTTCAAAAGCCGGTGTTGCTGTTCTCGGGAGGTAAAGACTCGATCACTATGGCGCGATTAGCACAAAAGGCATTCTATCCGGCAAAAATACCGTTCCCATTCCTACATATAGATACCGGGCATAATTTTCCTGAAACCATAGCGTTTCGCGACCAGCTGGTGGCGGAGCTTGGGGTGGAGCTCATTGTACGCTACGTACAGGACAGTATTGACCAGAATAAAGTTCAGGAAGAAACTGGAAAACATGCGAGCCGCAATGCCTTGCAAACGGTAACGTTGCTGGATGCTATAGAAGAATTTGGCTTTGATGCCTGCATGGGCGGTGCGCGTCGCGACGAAGAAAAATCACGTGCCAAAGAGCGTATATTTTCTGTCCGAGATGATTTTGGGCAATGGGATGCGAAGAAACAAAGGCCTGAACTGTTCAATATTTTTAATGGAAAAATCCATTTTGGAGAGAATGTCAGGGCATTTCCTATAAGTAATTGGACCGAGGAAGACGTCTGGACGTATATCGATCAGGAGGGTATTGGCCTGCCAACCATTTATTTTGCTCATAAGCGAAAACTTGTAAAACGGGATGGGGCATTTTTAGCATGGTCAGAACATCTGAACTTAGTGGAAACCGATGAAATTGTAGAAACTGTTGTGCGTTTTCGTACTGTAGGAGATATGACCTGTACGGCTGCATTTGTATCGGAGGCATCGGCTATTGAAGATATTATGTACGAAAATAAGTCGTCTAAGTCATCTGAAAGAGGTGCTCGTATTGATGATAAACGGTCTGAGGCAGCATTAGAGCAACGTAAAAAGGGAGGGTACTTTTAAATTATGGATTTACTACGAATAAATACTGCAGGTAGTGTAGATGATGGCAAAAGTACGCTTATAGGCCGTTTTTTAAACGACAGCCATGCCCTTACCATAGAGCAGGAAGAACTTATAGCACGTAAAACTAAAGAGAAGGGTCTCGCAGACTTAGATTTTTCGGTTATTACGGATGGGCTTATTGCCGAAAGAGAGCAGGGGATAACGATTGATGTAGCCCACATTTACTTTTCTACAGCAGACAGGAAATTTATTATTGCCGATAGTCCCGGCCATGTGGAGTATACTCGCAACATGGTAACCGGCGCTTCCAATAGCGAAGTGTCTATAATACTTATAGACTCCCGTAAAGGGTTGCTTGAGCAAACGCACAGGCATTATTTTATAAGCAGCCTACTCAGGTTGAATACAGTAGTGTTTTGCATTAACAAAATGGATCTTGTAGATTACAGCGAAGATGTGTTTTTAAGTATAGCATCTGATATTAATAAAATGACGGCGCAGTTTACGCACAAGCCGGATATTTATGTGTTGCCAATAAGTTCTCTTAAAGGTGATAATGTAGTTGCACGATCTGACAACATGCCGTGGTATACCGGCGATACACTATCAGGAATATCACACAGCATTAAGCCTCACGTTGCCGACACGGATGATTTTAGGTTTGATGTACAACAGGTGCTGCATGTACAAAATAAGGAATTTATAGATTACCGTGCTTATGCCGGCCGTATTATAAGCGGTGAAGTTATGGTAGGTGATATTATTACGGTGCTTCCGTCTGGGCTAAGCAGCGAGGTTGTCGAGATACGCAAATTTACAAATACTCTCGCATCTGCACAGGCAGGAGAATCTATACAAATCCGCCTGAAAAACGATATTGATATCAGTCGTGGTATGATGTTGATTAAACACAATAATGACGCGCTTTTATCTAAAGATATTAAGGCTACAATTGTGTGGATGGATGAGAAGCAGGCGGCACCATCGGGTAAATATTTATTACAGGCAGGCACACGTACCGCCGTCTGCAAGCTACAATCTATAGATGCCGTTATTCCACCCGAAAGTCCGGAAGCTACGCATGAGGCGTCGGCACTCAAACTCAATGATATTGCAAGGGTTCAGCTCAAAACGGCTGCGCCGTTATTTCTAGATGCCTTTAGTGACAACCGCCTTAACGGTTCGTTTATATTAATCGACACGCAAACTAATAATACTGTTGCAGTGGGGTTTGTCGAGTAGGTGTCGGTTTAGTTATTGATATAAAAGAACGATCTCCCCAAACGGGGAGATCGTTCTTTTATATAGTGCCCTTTAAATCTTTATAACCTGGCACTTAGCGTAAAATATATGAATAACACCTTACCGAATTTAAATAGTCTCCTTACAGTGACTAATCAGTTATTCAAATATATTGGTAGAAGATTTAGCAAATTTATATTTAAAGAAAAACTGAATTTTAGAATTACTATTTGGTCTCTCTTTGAAATCAAAAGCAGCATACCAATCAGAATTTGTTTTAATGAAGTATCCCCAGCCTTTAATATGCCTCAATTCTTCATGAGATTCAATGTTTGAAAGCTCCATATTGACACTTAAACCCTCTATCTTAAACTTAGTATCATTAGTTGATACATATTTAATCTCATTGTTCGATGTAAGGCCTAAGGTGTATTTAATATCGTTTTCAATAATATCAGCTGTATTTATAAGTGCTCCAGATGGGATTAATATTCGCCTTTCGTCTACTACCTTATTTCCATTATAGTTTTCTATAATACTTGATGTTGAGCATGACAGTATTAACACTGAAATGCTGAAAAATAATATTTTTGATTTCATTATCATTTTTCTATAAATCTTGAGTTTACTTTTTTAATTTTATCATCTGTTGCAACGCTATCAGGGGTTTCCTTTCGTAAAATGGATGTACCTGCAGCTTACGGCCATGCTTCATTTGTTTTGTCGGTATAGGGGTTAAACTTCCTACTTGTTTCCGCCAGCGGTTCAATATTCATCCACCTGCCCAGCGTGGAGTCGTTGTTACGTGCACCGTAATCTTACATGTTAAAGCCAAGGTCGTCTTGCAGCTTCCTACCGTTATACTTATAAGATTAATTTTCCTGCAATGACACTTACTTAGTAAAATCAATAGCCTCAACAATATTTACAACAGAGCTTATGATGTATTGTACACCAATAGCAATAACAATAAAACCAATTATGCGGGATATGGCCACGATGCCCGATGCTCCTAATATACGGGCAAGGTAAGGAGCACTACGCAGCATTAAAAATATTACTAACGATACTGCGCCCATAGCAAGGCAGGCACTAACCTTTTGTTCTATTAGCGGGTAATCCTGATGCATGGCTATGAGAAGCGATATAGATCCGGGCCCGGCAAGCATGGGTATAGCAAGCGGAGTAAGCGCTATGTCGTTACGTTTTTGGGCATCATTTTCTACGTCCTTCCGTACGCCACGACCTTTTGTGAATTTGCGGTTGAGAAGCGAAAATCCTGAGTTTACAATGATAAAGCCACCGGCTATACGCAGGGCATCTATGCTTATGCCAAAGAACGTTAGTACGTATTGGCCTACAAAAAAGGATATCAACAGTATTAAAAATACATTTATAGCCGTCCAAAAAGATATGCGTTGCCGTTCGTTATTAGAATCATCCTGGGTTAGGCCTACAAAAATAGGGACCGCTCCAAGTGGATTGATAACAGAGAATAATGCGCCAAAAATAAGTAAGAATAGTTCCATTTGCGGTTAGGTTGTATAACAAATATAACTTTTTCAACGAAATTCCGTATTGTAAAAAGTCATGAATATTCGGCAAAGAAACGGGTGTTGAGTCTATGATTTTGTACTGGTACCTATAAAAAAGGGAAAAGAGGGACACCACTCCCTCTTTTCAAATATACAAATAACCAACAATAACATATTACGTCCTCTTTACAGCAATCTAACAAAGTGTAAAGATTAGCGATTATGCCTTAGCAAATATAATACTTCATACTGAAGCAAATGTCACATTTAAGGTAAATAACATCTTGCTGTCGACGAATGGTAATTTTTTCAGGTTTAATACTGTCTTTTACACGTTTATAATCTGTTTTTTTGAGAATGCTGTTTTCTTCAAAGCCGTATCTTTACGAAAATTTATACAATGAGGATTTTATTGTTTTTGGTCGCCGTTTTCAGTTTCCATCTCGTTTCCGCCCAAGCAATATCGGGGTATGTATATGACGAAGATGAAAATAAGCCATTAGAGGGCGCATTTGTGTATCTGGATGGTACAACATTATCTGTAAGCACAGATGAGCAGGGATTCTTTAAAATAGTCACTCCTCAAAAATATAATGCCGCATTGGTTATTAGCTATATAGGTTTTGAGAGTATCCGTTTAGATGACCCTTATAAATACGATAAGCCCTTTAAAGTGATGCTGCGCACCGATGCTATTGCACTGCAGGAAGTGGTAATTACCAAGGGCGGACCTTTTACCCGTAAGCAAATGATGAGGGCTTTTAAGGCTCAGTTTTTAGGTAAATCTAAGGCCGGGTCATCATGTAAATTAGAAAATGAAAATGATGTTATCTTAGATTATGACGAGGCGACGAACACTCTTAACGCCCGCGCCTATAAAACACTTAAAATTACTAATCCGCGTTTAAAGTACGTCCTTAACTTCGATCTCTCAGGCTTTTCAGTCAGCTATAACAGCACAAGCCTGGAAGACTACAACATAAGGCGCAGCTATTTTGAAGGCACTACATTCTTTACTGATATTTCTAAAAAAGGTGAGGCCGATAAAAAGAGGAAAGAAGCATACCTTGGCTCTGCCACACATTTTATGAAGACGATGGCTGCTAACGACTGGCAGGAACAAAAGTTTCAGCTTTATGCAGATGGCTGGGCGGATAATCCCGACAAATATTTTGAAATTACGGACAGCCTGAACTACAAAAAAGTTTCGCTTATTGACATACCGCCTGGCTTAAAGAAGGTAAGGGCAGAGTTGGCAGCAGGTAAACTTAATGTACTTAAGAAGAAGGGAGAGCAAACTGCGGGGAAAAACAGCGATGTACGTTTTGCAATTTTGTATGACAAAAAGCTGCAATCAGGCATTACTATGAATAATGGCTACTTTTATATTGATCCTAATGGCCTTTTCTTTCCTATTGGAGAAATTATGTTTGCAGGCTATTTAGGAGAATTAAAAGCTGGTGATATGCTTCCTGCCGACTACAAATATGTGCCATAGAATGTTATAGTTAGCCTAAATTGATGGTTTAAAGAGGTGTTGTTTATTATATTTACTGTAAACAATTACACCATGGAAACAAAAAAAACACTGGTTATGGGTGCTTCTACAGAGCCCGGCCGATATTCTTATAAAGCGGTAAAAATGTTGCAGCGATTTGGCCACCCTGTTGTTGCTCTTGGAAAAAAAGAAGATAACCTTGACGGGGTTAAAATTGAAAAGGGACAAGTGCCGTTTGACGATGTGGACACTGTTACATTATATTTAAACCCAATGAATCAGAGGCAGTATTATGATTATATAGTGGGACTTAAGCCTGAACGCGTAATATTTAATCCCGGTACAGAAAATCCTGAGCTTTATAAACTGTTGAAGGATAATAATATTGATATTGAAGTGGGTTGTACATTGGTCATGCTCTCAATAAATCAGTATTAATTACCTGCTTTTTATTAACGCTCAATAACAGGATAAATGTAATTAGTCCGTTTACTATTATAAGTTCGTTATCAAATACGTAGCCTCCCAGCCATTCTTTAGAATACGTAGCTATAAAATAGGTTAGCGCTGGGGCTATTACGCATACAAAAGGAACAAGCTTGTCTTTTACGGCAAGCTTTTTCATGAATAGACCAAAAGAGTACAAACCTAATAAAGGTCCGTACGTGTAAGACGCTATCCTGAAAATCATACTTACTACAGATTTGTCGTTGAGCGAATTAAATATAATAATCACCACAAACATAAGGAGCGAGAAGGTAACATGCACCAGGTGCCTGTTCTTAACGTTGTTCTGATTGGCCAGATTCTCTTCTTTGTCCATACCTAAAAAGTCAACACAAAAAGATGTGGTGAGCGCGGTTAGTGCCGAATCTGTAGTGGCAAAAGTTGCAGCGGTTAACCCTAACAGGAAAATTACTGCTGGAACAATGGTAAGATAGTTAAAGGCAATTTCAGGGAATAGTAGGTCAGTACGGGGTTTGCCCATTTCGGTAGGTACGGCTATTCCGTTTTTACTGGCATAAATGTAAAGCAGCGCACCAACTCCTAAAAAGAATAGATTAATGACTACAAATATTCCTGTAAACGTAAACATGTTTTTTTGGGCTTCGCCAATATTTTTGCAGCTCAGGTTTTTTTGCATTAGGTCCTGATCCAGTCCCACCATAGCAATAGTAACAAACATACCGCCCAGCAGTTGCTTCATGAAATGAAACTTACTGGATATAAAATCTTCAAAAAAGAATATTTTAGAATAGTTGCTGTTTTTTACTGTTTCAAAAGCTTCCGGAAGGTTTAAATTGAGACTGTCACAAATAAAGTAAATGGTAAAAAAGACAGAAGATACAAGAAATACAGTTTGGAGGGTATCGGTTATTATAATGGTTTTGAGTCCCCCTTTATAGGTATATGCGAATATCAGCAAAAGGGAAATTAATACCGTTGCCCAAAATGGCACTCCAAAATCATCGAATACATACCGCTGCAATACAATTACCACAAGGTACAACCTAAATGCTGAGCCAATGGTGCGGCTTATTAAAAATATCCCTGCTGATGTTTTGTAGCTATAATAACCTAACCGGCCTTCAATGTATCCGTAAATTGATGTAAGGTTAAGCCGGTAGTAGAGTGGGAGTAGCACTTTAGCGATAATAATAAATCCGAGGGCGTTGCCCAGTATAAACTGAAAGTACTTAAATTGTTCACCACTTGGGGCACCTACTTCGCCGGGAACAGATATAAAGGTTACTCCGGAAAGCGCTGTGCCAATCATACCAAAGGCCACAAGATACCATTTCGAGTTTTTATTGGCTTTAAAAAAAGTATCATTGCTGCTGTCTTTTTTACTTACAACGCGCGATATTATTATAAGAATGCCAAAGTAAATTATTATTATAGCAAGTATGGTGGTAGAAGTCATTATAAATGTTTGTAGTACAAAAAAAGTAAATTAATTGCATATTAGTACAAGTTTTATTTTATTCTATATTTGATTTAAACATTATCATCATGAAAAAAGTTTTACTTTTTGTTTTAACGCTTATTTCTATTGTTGTACAGGCTCAGGAAGTCAAAGCGCCAGCTGTGAAAATTAATATAACTGTTGACAGGAAACTCTACACCGAAAAAGAGGCAAATGGCGACTATATGGCGTCCAGCCAGGAAGCATTTATAAATGCAGTCTATGTGGCTACCCCTTTTGATGCCACTAAATTGTTATTAGTATCTATGGGAAACCAAATGGGGTTGCAGGATATAAAAACTTTCGAGATTTTAGAGAACAAAAAGTCGGTGTTTGGTATCAGGGGTACTATGCCCGTCCCTGAAAAAATGGTCATGGAAATTTATATTACCAGAATATATACTGAGGCCGATGATGAGGGTACTGCACTTATAACATCTGCTTACTCAGAAGCAAAGAAAATGATTTATGAAGCAGAAGGTAAAAAGGCAGCTTTAAGCGCTGTTGTTGTTGAGAAGTAAGGCAAAACATATAAGGCACAACAATCACTTTTTCGTACCTTTGTATACTATGGAAATGTCTTCTAAATTACTTGAAAAAGCAGTAGCCGAAATATCTCAGCTGCCAGGAATAGGCAAGCGGACGGCACTGCGGCTAGCACTGCATTTACTAAAACAACCCGAAGAACACACCCGCTTATTAACCGACTCATTGCAAAAAATGCGTGAGGATATTCGTTTTTGCAATAGCTGTCATAATATAAGCGATACCGATGTCTGCCGCATTTGTGCCAATAGCAGCCGCGATGTATCTATAATTTGCGTTGTAGAAGATATAAGGGATGTAATGGCGATAGAAAACACCAGTCTTTTTAAAGGAATATACCATGTACTTGGCGGTAAGATATCCCCAATAGATGGTGTTGGCCCCAGCCAGCTAAATATAAATACACTTATAAATAAGGTAAAGGCAGGCGGGGTAAAAGAACTTATTTTTGCTCTTAGCTCTACCATGGAGGGTGATACTACCAATTTTTATATTTACCGGCAAATAAAAGACTTCAACATCATTACATCGGCTATAGCACGTGGTATCGCCGTGGGCGACGAACTCGAATTTGCCGATGAGGTAACCCTCGGGCGAAGCATAATTCACAGGGTGCCCTTTGAGAACTCTATAAAGAGTCTATAGTATTCAGGAATTAGAGATAATATAACATATTGGTAAAATAGTACTTTGTTAAATTGTAACTATATTTGCCCGCAGTTTAGCATAACAGCGCTATACATTAAAACAAACTTAATGCAGGATAATTCTTCTATTAAAATTCTAATAACGGGTGGCGCAGGATTTATTGGCTCTGCTCTTTGCGACAATTTTATTAATAAAGGATATCGTGTTGTTTGTTTGGATAACCTTGCTACCGGACATAAAAAAAACATAGCGCATCATTTACAAAATCCGCTTTTTACTTTTATAGAAGGCGATATAAGGAATATTGAAGATTGTCGCAAAGCAGTCGATGGGGTACAGTATGTGTTGCATGAAGCAGCATTAGGATCTGTACCGCGCTCGCTATTAGATCCTATTACCACAAATGATGTTAATGTAAGCGGTTTTTTAAACATGCTCACGGCAGCGCGCGATGCAAAAGTAAAACGATTTGTGTATGCTGCAAGTTCGTCTACGTATGGAGATAGCGAAGCACTTCCAAAAGTAGAAGAAAATATAGGGAAACCCCTTTCGCCATATGCAATAACAAAGTATGTTAACGAATTATATGCTGAAATTTTCAGCAAAACCTATGGTATGGAAACTATAGGGCTACGATACTTTAATGTTTTTGGGCGCAGACAGGACCCTAACGGAGCTTATGCCGCTGTAATCCCAAAGTTTGTATTGCAATTAATTAATCATGAAAGCCCGCTTGTAAATGGCGACGGTAATTATTCCCGTGATTTTACATATATAGACAATGTAGTTCAAATGAATGAGCTTGCATTATTTACAACTAATCCTGAAGCTGTTAATACAGTTTACAATACCGCTTACGGCGAGCGTACCACGCTTAACGACCTTCTAAGATATCTTAAAAAATTCTTGTCAGAATATGATCCGGCTATTGGTGAAGTATCTATTATTCATGGTGCTAACCGTGCGGGAGATATACCGCACTCCCTGGCCAGTATAGATAAGGCAAAACATCTATTAGGATATGCACCTGATTTTTCTATGGAGCAGGGTCTGAAAGAAGCTACAGGTTGGTATTGGGATAATTTAAGAACTACAGCCACTCCACAGTAATAATGAAGATAGCAATAATAGGTTTAGGTTACGTAGGGCTGCCATTGGCAGTTTTAATGTCTAAAAAATATCCGACAGTAGGTTTTGATATTAAAGCAGACCGTATTGCCGAATTGAATCGTGGTGAGGATGTTACCCGCGAAATCGAAGCCGATGATTTAAACCGGGTACTATCTGATTATAAAAAAGGAGATAATGGCCTGCTGTGTACTGATGATCAGTCAGAACTCGCTGACTGTACCTACTATATAATCACAGTGCCTACTCCAGTAGATAAAAATAACAGGCCTAATCTTAACGCTTTATACAAAGCAAGCGAGGTTGTAGGTAAAGTGCTGAAAAGAGGCGACATAGTAATATATGAGTCTACTGTTTATCCAGGCGTTACAGAAGAGGAGTGTGTTCCGGTACTTGAGCGCATAAGCGGATTAACATTTAACGTTGATTTCTTTGCAGGATATTCTCCTGAGAGGATAAACCCCGGAGATAGAGAACATACAGTAGACAAAATAGTAAAAGTAACCTCGGGCTCTACACCCGAAGCCGCCACACTTGTCGATGATCTTTATAAATCTGTAATAACTGCAGGAACTCATAAGGCGCCATCTATCAAAGTTGCAGAGGCGGCAAAAGTAATAGAGAACTCTCAGCGTGACATTAATATTGCTTTTGTAAATGAACTTTCTAAAATTTTCAATCTTTTAAATATAGATACACAGGCAGTACTACAGGCAGCCGCTACAAAGTGGAATTTTCTTCCCTTTAAGCCGGGACTTGTAGGAGGCCATTGCATAGGGGTAGACCCCTATTATCTTGCACAAAAGGCTCAGGAGGCAGGTTATCATCCGGAAATTATTCTGGCGGGAAGAAGGCTGAATGATAGTATGGGCGAGTATGTTGCTTCTCAGGTAGTAAAGCTTATGATAAGGAAAGGGGTAATTGTAAACAGTGCCCGCCTTCTTATGCTTGGCATCACATTTAAAGAGAACTGTACAGATGTTCGTAATACAAAGATCGTAGATGTTATAAGTGCTCTTACCGCCTATGGCATTAGTGTAACTGTTTACGACCCATGGGCAAATCCGGCCGAGGTGAAGCATGAGTATGGTTTAGATACCCTCAACTCGCTGCCTAATGATGTGTTTGATGCAATTGTGCTTGGTGTGGCCCATTCTGCCTTTTTAGATATGGATATGTCTGTCCTGCAAAAAGCAGCGAGTGTTATCTACGATGTTAAAGGAGTTTTAGGAAATACGGCTGACGCACAATTGTAAGAAAACGTTTTTGTTAGAATATATCGTTAAAAACGTGGAAATTATTCTGTAAGACAGTACGGTAATTAATTATTTTTTCAAAAAAAAATGTATTTTTGCGCATCATAATAGTATTAATTTTTTAGACCAACCTATATTAACATGGGAAATAAGATTACAAATATCTGCTGTATCGGAGCAGGATACGTGGGAGGCCCTACAATGGCGGTTATTGCTGCAAAGTGTCCTCACATAAAAGTAACTATTGTTGATTTAAATGTTGCACGTATAGCGGCATGGAACGATGAAAACTTAGATAACCTTCCGGTATATGAACCAGGACTTGCAGAGATAGTATCGCAGGCAAGAGGGCGTAACCTTTTCTTTAGTACAGAAGTAGAAAAAGCTATAGATGAGGCTCAGATGATATTTATATCTGTTAATACTCCAACAAAAACATACGGTTTAGGTAAAGGTAAAGCAGCCGATCTTAAATATATAGAGCTTTGTGCAAGACAAATTGCCGCAGTATCTAAAAACGATAAAATAGTTGTAGAAAAATCTACGCTTCCTGTGCGTACCGCAGAGGCAGTTAGAAGCATACTTGACAATACCGGTAACGGTGTTAAATTTCAAATATTATCAAATCCTGAGTTTCTTGCAGAAGGTACCGCTGTAGAAGATTTGCTTAGCCCTGACAGGGTGCTTATAGGTGGTGATACAGATGAGGAAGGACAGGCTGCGATAAACGCTCTTGCAGATGTATATGCTGAGTGGATACCAAGAGAGCGTATACTTACTACAAATGTTTGGTCTTCTGAGCTATCTAAGCTTACCGCTAATGCATTCCTTGCTCAAAGGGTATCGTCTATCAACGCAATGTCTGAGCTTTGTGAGAAAACGGGAGCTGATGTTAATGAGGTAGCGCGTGCAATTGGTATGGATAGCCGTATAGGACCAAAATTCCTTAAAGCATCGGTAGGTTTTGGAGGTTCATGTTTCCAAAAAGATATTCTTAATCTTGTCTACATCGCTAAATCGTATGGACTAAACGAGGTTGCAGATTACTGGGAACAGGTAGTTATCATGAATGATCACCAAAAAGTTCGTTTTGCAGCAAATATTGTTAAAACGCTTTACAATACAGTGTCGGGTAAAAAGATCGCTTTCCTTGGTTGGGCATTTAAAAAGGATACAAACGATACAAGAGAATCTGCCGCAATTCAGGTAGCAGATGAGCTACTATACGAACAGGCCAATATAGCAGTATTTGACCCTAAAGTGGAAGAAGAAAAAATACAGGCCGACCTTAACTATTTGGCTACAAGGTCTAAAGAAGATAACGAAAAATTAGTTTCGACATTCCAGGATCCTTATGAAGCATGTAAAGATGCGCATGCCATTGCTGTTTTAACAGAGTGGGATGAGTTTAAAGAATATGACTGGCAGCGTATCTACGATAATATGAAAAAGCCAGCATTTGTATTTGATGGTAGAGCAGTTTTGGACGGTAAAAAGCTTACCGATATAGGGTTTGTTTTCCAGGTTATTGGGAAGTAAACAATGCAAAGTATGTGTGATCGGTAATTTATTAAGATGAAAAAAATACTTATTACCGGCGGTGCCGGGTTTATTGGTTCTCATGTTGTGAGGCGGTTTGTAACCCGGTACCCAGATTATAAAATTTATAATCTGGATGCTTTAACGTATGCAGGTAATCTTGAAAATATCAAGGATATAGAGCACGAGCCAAATTATACTTTTTTAAAAGGAGATATTACTGACAGGGAATTTATCGACAATCTCTTTTCAGAACATTTATTTGATAGCGTAATTCACCTTGCTGCAGAGTCGCATGTGGATCGTTCTATTACGAATCCAATGGCATTTGTAAATACAAATGTTGTAGGCACTATGAACCTGCTTAATGCTTTTAAAGGCTTATGGGCAGGTAATTGGGAAGGTAAAAGGTTTTATCACATAAGTACAGATGAGGTTTATGGAACATTAGGATCTGAAGGTTTGTTTACCGAAACAACGCCCTATGCCCCTAATTCGCCATACTCTGCTTCAAAAGCGTCTTCAGATCACTTTGTTCGGGCTTATGGAGAAACCTATGGTTTACCATTTGTTATTACTAACTGTTCTAACAATTATGGCCCCAACCATTTTCCTGAAAAGCTTATTCCTTTGTTCATAAATAATATTTTGGAGAATAAGCCATTACCGGTGTATGGTAATGGTAAATATACACGGGACTGGCTGTTTGTAAAAGACCATGCGGTAGCTATAGATACTGCATTTCATGATGGTGCGAATTTTGAAACCTATAACATTGGTGGATTTAATGAGTGGCAAAACATCGACCTTGTTAAGCTATTGTGTAGTATAATGGACAGAAAACTTGGCAGGGAAGCAGGTAGCAGTGAGAAATTAATTACATATGTTACCGATAGGCCGGGGCATGATTTACGTTACGCGATCGATGCCTCTAAGATACAAAGAGAATTAGGTTGGGAGCCATCTGTAACTTTTGAGCAGGGATTAGATATAACGGTAGACTGGTTTTTAGAGAATAGCGAATGGTTACAAAATGTGACATCGGGTAACTACCAAAAATATTACGCTGAACAATATTCTCAGGGATATTAATAATTAAGGGTTTATGAAAGGAATAATATTAGCCGGCGGATCTGGTACAAGGTTACATCCGCTTACCTTATCGGTAAGCAAGCAGTTAATGCCTATCTATGATAAGCCAATGATATACTATCCTCTATCTACCTTAATGATGGCGGGTATACAAGAAATATTAATTATATCTACACCAAAAGACCTTCCACTTTTTAAGGGCTTATTGGGTGATGGCACAAAATATGGCTGCCGGTTTGAATATGCTGTACAGGAACACCCCAACGGTCTTGCCGAAGCTTTTATAATAGGAGCTCAGTTTATAGGGAATGACAAAGTAGCCTTGATTTTAGGAGATAACATTTTTTACGGTAGCGGGCTTTCAAAATTATTGCAAAGTAATAGTGAGCCGGACGGGGGAATAATTTATGCTTATCATGTGCATGATCCAGAACGTTATGGTGTTGTTGAATTTGATAAAGACGGAAAAGCTGTTTCTATAGAAGAAAAACCTGAAAAGCCAAAGTCAAGTTACGCTGTTCCCGGTATTTACTTTTATGACAATGACGTTGTAAGTATTGCCAAAAATATAAAACCAAGCCACAGGGGCGAACTTGAAATAACAGATATTAATAAGACCTATCTTGAACAAAGCAGGTTAAAAGTTAGTATCCTGGATCGTGGCACTGCCTGGCTGGATACCGGCACTTTTCAGTCGCTCATGCAGGCCGCACAATTTGTCGAGGTAATAGAAGAGCGACAGGGGCTAAAGATTGGCGCCATAGAAGGCGTGGCATTCGAGATGGGCTTTATAGACGAGAGTCAGTTTAGAGATCTTTGCCAGCCATTGCTAAAAAGCGGTTATGGTGCCAAGCTGCTGTCTCTTATTGAGACAAAGTAGCATAAACTTATTTATAAGACATTAAATAATATACTAATTAGTAGAACAACTTATTAAACTGATAAGAATGAGTAAAATTTCACATGTTATCCTTACCGGTGGTGTAGGAAGCCGCCTTTGGCCACTTTCAAGAAAAAGCCAGCCGAAACAATATCTTCCACTTTTTGAAGGTAAGTCACTCTTCGAAATGACTGCTGAACGTAATAGTGCTGTGGCGGAAAAACTTATTGTAGTGGGTAGCAAAGACAATTGCCATCTAAGCAGAGCTATACTCGAAAAATCAGGAGTGCAATATCTGGATATTGTTGAGGCAGTGCCAAGAAACACTGCTGCTGCTATTGCATTTGCGGCTCTTGCATCTGATTCGGAAGACATTCTTATTATTACTCCTTCAGACCACGTTATTGATGGAGAAAGTACATATAGTCAGGCTATAAGCGATGCTGTGGCAAAAGCAAAGCAAGGCTTTATAGTAACATTTGGTGTGCATCCTACCAAGCCGGAGACCGGTTACGGATACATAGAACACAAAGGTGATGAGGTAGTATCATTTCGTGAAAAGCCTAATTTGGTTACCGCGCAGGATTTTATAGACAGAGGTAACTTTTTATGGAATAGTGGTATGTTTTGTTTTAAGGCAAGTGTATTACTTGACGAATTGAAAGCGTATCAGCCGGAAGTATATGAGAAATCACTTATTGCATGGAATGCCGCGCAGGATGGCCGTCTGGATGAAGCATTGTCTATGGATATACCATCTATAAGTATCGACTATGCTGTAATGGAGCGTAGCAAAAAGATAAAAGTTGTTCCTGCTATTTTCAGTTGGTCAGACCTTGGATCTTTTGATTCGGTCTACGATTACCTAAAGTTGAAAGGGCACCATGTAGACGAACATGGCAACATGGTTATAGGCAACGATAATTATACAGCATTCCTAGGGTTAGAAAATACTATTTTTGTTTATACAGATACCGCTAATCTTATACTCCATAAGGAGCATTCTCAGGAAGTTAAAAATGTTTATAATCACCTGGAAAAGGCGAAGCCGCATTTGCTATAGGTCTTTAAATATATGCATTACCAAATGCTACAAATATCGGCTCGATAAATACATATTGGGTTAGCCTTTAAGAGGCTAACCCAAATTCATACCATAACAAGTTGCTTAAACTTAAATAGGTTGGGTTATATAAAGTCCGTCACCTGGGGTGGATATTCTATAGGTATAAGCTTTTTGAGGCAAATATTGCTTGTGCCGGCGTTTGTACTAACTGTTGGTAAAGAAAGTTATGCCTTTTGGCTACTGCTTTCTTCTATTGTATTTATGATTAGAGCGCTCAGTCTGGGGCAGCTTCATTTTTCATCAAATGTTATTAATCTAAACTATCATGTTAACAAAGGTAACGATGAGTTAAAAGTAGCACAGGGAGCAAATACAATCTATATGATTTTACAGGCCGCCTTGGGTCTGATTATTGCTTTCCCTTCCTGCCTTGCAGCGTTGTCTAGTCATTCGGAAGCATTTATTTATAATAGCAATGCGCAATTTAGTTTTATACTTTTATTGCTTTCTAAAATTATAATGCAGTATTCTTCTTTATTTTTGTTACGGCTTTTTGAACCCGTTGGGAAAATAAATATCACTATCAAATACCAGACACTTGGAGAATTGATGGAGTTTATAGTAACCGTAGCGGTAATATTTGTCACAAAAAGCATTTTTTACACTACGCTGTCCCTTTTTATATGCAGTATTATTTTCTCAATGCAAATGTTTTTTTTTGTAAGGAGAAATATTACATATGCCCTGCCCAAGCTATTTGATATAGATTATACAAAGTCGTTTACTCTTATTAGGCAGTCTTTTTTATTAACCATAAGTTTTATGGTGGAAAAAGTTTATGAGACAGGCTTAAATTTAATTATCGTGAGAGCTTACACAGCTTCTATTCTTCCGCTTTTTACTACAAGCAGAATATTATCGAGTTCGTTTTACAGAGTCTCGAACACAGCGGTTTTGCCTTTGATTCCTCATATGCAAAAAAACTTTTCTTTAAGGAATGAACAGGATATCATCCATCAAATGGCTATGTTTTGGAAGATATCCACACTTTCCTTAATAGTATGCATTACGGTAGCCATGCCCTTTATAAGTGCCTTTTATACAGGGTGGACTGTTAACGAAATCGCGTTTAACAGCACGCTGGTATGTCTCCTTTTCATGGCAATAACATTTCAAAACTTTGGGGTAATACTTAATGAGTTTTTAAAGAAAACAAATTTTTCGAAGCAAATACTGCTTTATAACTGTATTAAATCAGGGCTTACAGTAGCATGTATATTTGCATTTGGTTATGTAAATAATATAAGCGGAATGGGGATTTCGTTACTAGCGGGAGAAATATGTGGCTTACTGTATATGCTGTTTGTAATGATATCTTATTTACAAAGCACCGCTAAATTCGAAATCCTTTACCATATAATGCCCGTATTGCTGTTTGCCGGCTCCCTGCTAACTTTTATATTCAGCAGTAACTATCTGTTATTTGTAATTCTTAATTCAATTATCGTACTGCTATATGCCTTTTCTTTAAAAGTATTTAAAAGGTCAAATTAGCATGGGGTATAAAATGTCTATTTTTACAACCAAAAGTGACAATCATGGTATTACTCTGCTTTATATGGTTTTCTGCATTATATTTTGGTACTTATAAATTAGCGTCATATCAAGACTTTTTTGCCCCTTTAAAATTTTTATCCGTAAAATATGCTGTTACCAGCCTACCGTTTATCTTTTATATTTATTTATTTCCAGAAAATTTTTTTAGAAGTATTTTACGGGTTTGTAATACTACATTAGACGACGCTTTTTTACAGTACACTTATGTGCAAACCGCCGCTTTTTTATGTTTAATACTGGGCGTGGTAGTTGTTAATTTACGTAAAAAAAGAGATGCGCTACTGCTATTGCCTGTTTATAATTATAAGAATATAAAAGTGTTAGCATTTTGTCTGTTTTGTGCCGGTATTATCGTCTATACGGTATACCTGTCCAGGATAGGGGGTATTGTAAACTTGCTTTCTAATTTAGACAAAAGAATAGAACTTCAAAGTGGACAATATATTCTCAAGTTATTGCCGATCCTCTATTTTCCTGCGCTGCTGCTATTAATATGTATAAAGCTTAGGAACAAAACAGCAGATAAAATTGCATTCGTTTTTTATTCCATTACAGCTATATTAATATTTTCAAGTTTTGGTGCGAGAAAGAATGCGTTAATCTTTATAATTACAATTATAGTAGCATATCACTATATTGTAAACAAAATTAAATTTAATAGAACAACATTTTTAGCTTTCGCTTCCTTATCGCTATTTGTTGCTTTATATATACTAATAATACCTGTTCTTCGAACAGGCAATAGTGAGTTTGACAATGGTCATAAAAGCAAACTCAGAGTAAAAAATTTAATGTATGATACATCTTACACTTTCATAGATATTTTTGCCGCTAACTATTACAATTCCCAAAATGCCTGGCACCTTAAAGGATTTTTTGATCCTGTAACTGTTGCATTAAGTAAAGGTGATAAAGCAATGTTGCCCCCCGTTGACCAGGGTGCATATTTCTCGTCGATTGTAAAATTCAAAAAACATTTCGAGCCATCCGTACCCAGGTCACAATTGTCAGGTTCATGGCCTATTGAAAATTTTGGCTTTGCTTTTGCAAATTTTCAATGGTTAGGCATAGTAGTCTTCTTTTTTTTGCAGGGAGCAATTTTCTCACTATCTTATAACCATCTTTCAAAACAACCGGGCAATCCATTTTTAATAGCATTTTACGTGTTTATGATCTTTAATTTTAATTTCAGCAATCTTAGACTCATTCAGTTTATCAGCACCACTCCATTAATGTACCTGGGATCAATCTTGTATAACAAGTTTTGCAGGAAATAACCGGATGTAGGATTCATGCGACGGTTTTTTGGTTATTTAATAATAACTGAATTTTAAATCGGCGTAGGGTCAAGATCGGATTTTGCTAAATACTCTCATAAATCTTGCTATAAATTAACTGGAAAATAGGGTATTCGCATTTTTATCTGTCTGCCACAAAGGATTGTGAAATGACAAAAAGCCGATTTGTGTCATTGCTATTTTTCAAAAAAAGACTACATTTGCGGTGAAACTTTTTTAACAGTTATTCTAAAAAATCAATAGTATGCATATAAATTCGAAAATTTACATAGCCGGGCATAATGGTATGGTTGGTAGTGCGATATGGAGAATTTTAACTGCTAAGGGTTACACAAATCTTATAGGCAAATCGAGTAAAGAACTGGATTTAAAAGAGCAACAGGCCGTTCGCGATTTTATAGAAAAGGAGAAGCCAGACGTTATTATTGATGCAGCAGCCCGAGTGGGTGGCATTTTAGCTAATAATGATTATCCTTATCAATTTTTAAGTGAGAATATCCAAATACAGAGCAACCTTATAGATGCGGCATTAAAAAATAATGTTGAGAAGTTTATATTTTTAGGGAGTTCATGTATTTATCCTAAACTCGCTCCGCAGCCGTTAAAAGAAGAATATTTACTTACTGATACCCTTGAGCCTACTAATGAATGGTATGCCATTGCAAAAATTACAGGTGTTAAGGCATGTCAGGCGATAAGGAAACAATTTGGTAAAGATTATGTAAGCCTTATGCCTACTAATCTTTATGGTAGTTATGATAACTTTGATCTTAATACGTCTCACGTTCTTCCTGCTATGATTCGCAAGTTTCACGAAGCTAAGATAAATGGTCATTCACCGGTTACCCTTTGGGGTAGTGGTACGCCTATGCGGGAGTTCCTTTTTGTAGATGATATGGCCAAAGCTGTGGTTTTTGCATTAGAAAATAAACTACCTGATTATCTATATAACGTAGGGACAGGAGAAGATCTTACCATTAAAGAACTGGCAGAGACTATTCAGAAAATCACAGGGCATAATGGTGAAATAATATGGGATAGTTCTAAGCCCGACGGGACGCCAAGAAAGTTAATGGATATAACAAAAATGCATGAACTGGGGTGGAAGCATGAACTGAACCTTGAGGAAGGTGTAAGGAAGACCTATGAATGGTTTTTAGAGAATATAGAAAATGTAAAGAAAGTAACGATATAACGCCAATAATAGAATATTTGTATATGAAAACAGCTTTAATAACGGGTGTAACGGGACAAGATGGGTCTTATCTGGCTGAGTTGCTATTAGAAAAAGGATACACTGTACACGGTATTAAAAGAAGATCATCTTCCTTTAATACGCAGCGTATAGACCATTTATATATTGATCAGCATGAGCGCCATGTAAATTTTAAATTACATTATGGCGACTTAACAGATTCTACAAATCTTATACGAATTATTCAGGAAGTCCAGCCTGATGAGATTTACAACCTGGGAGCTATGTCTCATGTTAAAGTATCATTTGATTCACCGGAGTATGTTGCTAATGTTGATGGCATAGGAACATTGAGAATATTGGAAGCAGTAAGGATTTTGGGTCTTGAAAAGAAAACCAGAATTTACCAGGCGTCCACATCTGAACTTTATGGCGGATTAGAAGAGAATAAGAATGAAAAGGGTTTCTATGATGAGAATTCGCCCTTCTACCCTCGTTCTCCATATGGTGTTGCTAAAATATACGGTTTCTGGATTACAAAAAATTATCGTGAAGCATACAATATGTACGCATGTAACGGCATATTGTTCAATCACGAATCTCCAAGGAGAGGCGAAACATTTGTTACCCGGAAAATTACTATGGCTACTGCAGCAATTGCGCTTGGTAAACAGGATTGTCTTTACCTGGGTAATCTGGATTCTCAACGTGACTGGGGCCATGCAAAAGATTACGTGGAGGCAATGTGGAGAATCTTGCAGCAGGATGTTGCAGAGGATTATGTTATTGCCACAGGAGTGACAACATATATTCGTGACTTTGTAAGGATGTCGTTTGCAGAAGTAGGTATAACATTAAACTTTGAAGGTAGTGCTGAAGATGAGACTGGCACCATAGCATCTATCGACGCAAGTGTCTTTACTGCTGCTACTGGTCAATCGATGCCTGATCGCCTGATTGGTAAGACTGTTGTGAAAGTAGACCCTGCATATTATCGCCCTACAGAGGTTGACCTTTTAATAGGTGATCCTACAAAATCTAAAACACAACTGGGCTGGGAGCCTAAATATGACCTTGCCGGCCTTTGTAAAGAAATGGTGGCAAGCGACGTAGCAATTTTTAAAAGAGCGTCGTTGTAATAGTATAGTGACTCTCATAATCGCTTTATATATATGTTGTAGATAAAATAATTTAATACATAATCGTGAAGGATTCTCTAAAGAATTTTATAAAAAAATACTTCTCTAGCTTTAGTTATTTCTATCAAAGGCTGCGTTACAGGATATTTGTTAGAATGGTCATGAGCATTGGTGTTGGTGTGCTGGATGGTTTTGGCCTTGCCATGTTCTTGCCATTATTGCAATTGACCGATGAGTCTTCCAAGGCTACATCTAAAGGATTAGGTAACCTAAGTTTTTTGGTTGATGGATTTAAAGCTGTCGGGTTGGAGCTAAACCTAGTGTCTATTTTATTAATCATGTCGCTTTTTTTTATATTAAAGGGTGGTGCGCAATATATAAATAGTTTATACGGGGTTACACTTAGGCAGTTTTTTATCAGGACGGTTAGGGTAAGATTGTCTACTTCACTGACTCAGATGTCTTACAAAGCCTTTGTAACGTCTGATGCTGGGCGCATTCAAAATACAGTTTCGGGGGAAGTAGGTAGAATATCACAGGCTTATGAAAGTTATTTTATGACTTTCCAGCAGGTGGTTATGGTTGTTGTCTACATGTTATTTGCCTTTTTTGTAGATGCACAATTTGCTGTTTTAATTTGTATAGGAGGTGGGCTTACAAATCTTGTTTTTAGAAGTATCTATAAAGCTACAAAAGCTGCATCTAAGAGAGTTACTACAGGTGCTAATTCATATCAGAATCTTATTCTTCAGTTTGTTTCTAATTTTAAGTATTTAAAAGCAACAGGTTTTATAAAAGACTATAATAAAAAACTCGTAGAAAATATTATTGATATTGAGGAGAGCACTCGAAAAGTTGGGGTATTAGGCGCCATTGTGGGAGCTGTTCGCGAGCCGGTCTTAATTATTGTGGTGAGTGCTGTTATCTTTATACAAGTAAAGTTGCTTAATGGATCGATTGGTACAATAATGGTTAGTTTACTTTTTTTTTATCGCGCGTTATCAGCCCTATTGCAAATGCAAACGGCCTATAATAACTTTCTTGGAGTTTCTGGTTCAATGGAAAACATGACAGAGTTTGAAAAAGAGCTTAATGCAGCTAAAGAAAAACAGGGTACTGTAACCATTGATGCTTTTACCAAGGAAATAGAATTAAAGAATGCAGTATTTAGATATGCCGAAAAAAGTGCTAACATTTTAGATGACATCAATTTAAAAATAATTAAAAATCAGACTATTGCTTTTGTGGGAGAAAGCGGCAGTGGCAAAACAACCCTGGTAAACATAATTGCAGGCTTGATGCCTGTAACAAGTGGTCAAATGACTGTTGATGGTGTTAACGCAGCTGTTTTAAATACAGATTCTTTTCAACGCAGGATAGGGTACATAACACAGGAACCTGTGGTTTTTAATGATACTATTTTTAATAACATAACTCTTTGGGGAGATCCTACGCCCAATAACAAAAAACGTTTCGAGTATGCTTTAGAGCAGGCTTCTGTAATTAGCTTTATAGATAACTTACCTGCAAGGGAGGAGACGATGTTAGGAAATAGCGGTATCAATTTGAGTGGTGGTCAAAAACAACGGATATCTATAGCACGCGAAATTTATAAAAGTGCGGATATATTAATACTGGACGAGGCCACATCTGCCCTTGATTCCGAAACAGAAAAGGCAATACAAAAAGGATTAGAAGGCCTTCACGGCAATTATACAATATTAATTGTTGCCCATAGACTTTCCACTGTAAAAAATGCTGATTGGATAGTTGTAATGGAAAAAGGAAAAATCATTGCCGAGGGCTCATTTAACGAGTTAATAATCACGTCTCCTAGATTTAAAAAAATGGTAGAATTACAGGAAGTGTAATTCAATATAACTATTAGTTTTATAAATCTATACAAAGCTGTATCTATATATGAAAGTATTGCAATTTTGCCGTCAGTTTTCACCTGTTTCACAAACTTTTATATATGATGTTGTATTACAACTTGATGAAATAAAGGTTAATAACGTTATTGTCACTAATGTAGTCGTCAATGAAAAGGAAAGGCCTTACAGCAAGGACAAGATTTTGGTTCTGCCCAAAATTAAGCAGAATCCCTTAAAAAAGATACTCTTGCAGTCTCTATCAAAGATTAGGTTATATGATTACGACTGGTATGATGAAAATATTACTATTAAAACCGAACACTTAGTAAAGATTATAAAAAAAGAGCAGCCTCTTGTAATCCATGCTCACTTTAGTAATACAGGGTATGAAATACTTTCGGCAGCTCAGCGCTGCAAGGTCCCTTTAGTAGTTTCTTTTCATGGCTTTGATGCTTTTCAGCTAAGTAGAGATGAGCTGTGGATGAACAGGTTGAGTAAAGTTTTTTCCGGTGCTTCCGCCATAACAGTTGTATCTCAATTAATGAAAGACTTTTTGATTAATTTGGGGTGTGAGGAGTCAAAACTCAAAATTATACACGTAGGAAAAAAAATTGAGCATTACGAGTTTCAAAAAAGGGAGCATAGTAAGATAAATAATTTTATTTCAATTGGAAGGCTGACAGAAAAGAAAGGACACGAAGACTGCATTACTGCTTTTAGTAAAGCAGTAAAAAAGCATCCTAACCTAACACTTACAATTATTGGTGACGGGGAGCTTAAGGGGGTGTTATTGAAGCAGGTTAAAGATTTGCGACTTGAAAATAATGTAAAGCTTGTAGGGGAAGTTACGCATGATATTACAAAGAAATATTTGTCTGATGCTGATGCATTTATCTTGTGCAGTAAAGTAGCAAAAAATGGAGATCAGGAAGGGATACCTACTGTATTAATGGAAGCTCAGGCACTAGGCTTGCCTTGTATAACTACCTTTCATTCAGGAATACCTGAAGTTATACCTGTAGATAACCACTGGATGATGGCAAAAGAAGGTGACGCGGATGAAATTGCCTTGAGGATAGAAGCATTAATTAATAGCGATAGTCATACGATTAGAAATGCTGTCTTGTTAGGAAGGAACAAAGTTATATCGGATTTTAATCTTGAGACGGAAGTGGAGAAGTTGCGAAAGCTGTATATTTCTTTGTCATAGCATACCTCTACTTGGTACTTTGTAGGCACCAGACTTAACGATAACAGCTTTTAAACTATTACTATTAAGATTTACAATCAATTTAGATTGACCGTTATGAATAATACATTTGTGTCTATTATAATCCCCACTTACAATGACTGGCGCAGGTTGACATTATGTCTTGATGCTCTCTTGCTGCAGAGCTATCCGCAGGATCTTTTTGAAGTGATTGTTGTTAATAATAATCCGTCCGATAAAATGCCTGTTGAATTTTCAATTCCAAGTAATTGTATAATTATTGATGAAATCAAAGCCGGTTCTTATGCAGCGCGAAATGCAGCATTAAAGTTAGCCACCGGAGAGATTATAGGATTTACAGACTCTGATTGTATTCCGGATAAATTTTGGATAGAAAACGCCGTCAATGAGTTCCGGACCAACCCAGATGTTAAAAGAATAGGGGGGGCAATAAAAATATTTTCAGAACACGAAAAGCCTAGCTTAGTTGAGTTGCATGATATGGTTTTTGCGTTTAAACAAGAAAGCATAGTCAAATCTGGCTTTGCGGTGACGGGAAATATGTTTACTTATAAGTATATATTCGATAATGTAGGTTATTTTGACGATACGTTAAAATCCGGCGGTGACTCTCAGTGGGGCTTAAAAGCGCATAAAGCAGGTTATCCTATTATTTACGGCAGACAGGTTATAGTTAACCACCCCGCTCGCGATAGCATTAGAGAATTAATCGTTAAAGCTAAACGTGTAGGCAAAGGTATAGCGGGCTTTAAGTCGAGCCAGAATATGTCTTTTACGTTACGATTAAAAATATTGTATTTCGCGATAAAACCTAAAGCATCTATCTATAGAGAAATCAAGGAAGTTTTACCTCATTTGAGTGTTATTAAGGCATTTCAATTAACTTTAATAAGGCATTATATTGTATTCGTACAAAACATAACGATGTTAATAAATGTTGTAAAGAATAGGGTATAACATGCAAAAAAGATTACGCAGTCCTTCAGTATAAATTAAGTTTAAGTATTATGAAAATTGGATTATTCTCACCTGGAGCTGTGTCGTTAAAATTAGGAGCTGTAAAAAACAGGATTGAACTTGCCGAATCCTTAACAAAACTTGGGTGGGAGGCTACGGTACTGGCTAATTTAGAAATAGGTTTAACCAGTACAAAGGTAGACAGGGATGTATATCGCAATGCTTTAAAAGAGTATCTTATTAAAAATGCACACCTTTATGATGTGGTCCTTCTTGAATATGACACATTGCCTTTTGACCGAACCTTATTTTCGAAAAGTACACTATTTGTGGGGCGCCCAGCCTTGTTGTCATTTCACTTCGACACAATTAAAATTCCCTTTAAGCTGAAAACAAAGATTAGCAATTTTATAAGGGGAATAGACAAAAAGCGCAAGGCAAATTATCACAATATTAACAAATCGCTAAATTTATTTGACCTTATCCAAGTGCAAAATAAGATGGATAAGGCATGTTTAATTAGCAGAGGTTACAGCGAAGATAAGATAGTAATTATTCCTAACGGCATATCAGAAAACAGATTTGAACTATTTAAGACAGCAGAGCAAAACTCTGCGGTTAAAAATGGTATTGCTTTTGTAGGAACCTTTGATTTCAGGAAAGGTGCAATGGATTTTCCTTATATCGTTAACCAAATAGTAAAGAGTAATCCCGAAGCTGAATTTAAGTTTTTAGGCACAAAAGGAATGTTTGCAACTAAGGACGAAGTTTTGGCATTTTTTCCTGAAAAACATCATAAATACATTAAAATTTTTCCCACCTTCGAACCTTTAGAATTGCCAAATTTGCTTGGTGATTGTAAAGTAGGTATGTTCCCTTCTTATATTGAGAGCTTTGGATTTGGCGCGCTCGAAATGATGGCTGCCGGCCTGCCAGTGGTTGGGTATAACTCTCCTGGACCTTGTGATTTTTTATTAGAAGATCTAAAAATGCCCATTGGTGACAAAGCTTCGATAGCTCATAAAATAATTAAACTTTTAAACGACAAAAATTATTACAGTGTCATTAAAGGCCAGGTTTCGGAAAAAGTGAAAGGCTATCGTTGGGATCTTATTGCAAAGGAAGCCTCCAATAATTATGTTCAACACAAGGAAAAATTAAACTAATAACTCATACCCGGATAATATAAGACAGTCCTTGTTTAAAACATCACTATGGAAGCAGCATATAATAACAATACCGTATCTATAATTATTCCAGTATATAATTCTGCTAACTACATTAAGGATACTATATTATCGTGTATAGAGCAGACCTATAAAAATATTGAAATTATAGTTGTTAATGATGGCAGCACTGATGATAGTGAGGATATCATTCTAAGCCTCGCGGACGATAGAATTAAATATTTTAATATTCTTAATGGTGGAGCCTGCAGAGCACGTAATTTTGGTATAAGTAAAGCTGTTGGCAATTTGTTTCAGTTTTTAGATGCAGATGATATTTTAGATAAAAATAAAATAGCTGAACAGATTGAGTCATATAATAACTATGGTGATGATTTTATATACAGCGGGGTCATGGGCACTGTTAATAATACAACCTTTACCTTAGATGAAGGATATGATCTATACATGCGTGATTTTACTGTTGAACAATATTTTGAAACACTGCTCAACCAGTTTGGTAAATATTTGACGACAGGAATATGGTTAATTCCCTCTAAGATCGTCAGGTCTATGGGCGATTGGGATGAAAGAATAAAGCTTAATCAGGATGGGGAATATATTATGAGGGCGGTGCTTAGATCTGGCGGGATTAAATTTTGTAAAAAATCTTATTTTTATTATCGAAGGGATGTAATAAACAGTATTAGCAAAAAAAGGGACAACAGGGCAATTTTTGAAAGCTGGTTGTATTCTTACGAGTCGTATGTAGCTAATTTTGCCAAGTATCTTGATAAGCGTATTGCAAATGAACTTGGGTGGAAAGCTTTAAGTGTATACTATTGTAGTGCGTATCCAAATTACCCCGATTTATTAAATAGGAGTTTAGACGGTATGAAAACTTTAGGATATAATAAACCTAATGCCCATGGAAGTAATACATTAAAAAAAATAGCAGGCATTATAGGTACGCAACAAGCACTAAAATTATTGCATCTTAAAAATAAGCTGAAATAAGAGATTCTAATTATAACTCATGATGGCCGAAATATTTCAGAAATTTTTTTTCCCGTTCAGAACGAAATCTTTTAAAGTAGGTGCTTTGTTCACCAATTTTTACTGGCGTATGCAAGGTATGAAGATAGGCAAAAAAACTTTTTTACCCAAGGTATATGTAACTTGGCCTAATCAGGTAAGTATCGGCGATAAGTGCAGTATAAAGCATGCAGTGTATTTCCTCTACGATGGAAAGTGGAAAAAAGATCCCTCAATAATTATAGGTAACAACAATTTTATTGGTTCTTCTTGCGAATTTAATATTACTAAGAAAATTACTATTGGTAATGATTGCCTTATTGCTTCAGGTTCAAGATTCATAGATCATAATCATGGTGTGTCCCTTAACGCCTTAATGCGTGTGCAGGATTGTCCTAATGATGTTATTACGATTGGTAATGATGTATGGATAGGGGTAAATGCTGTTGTTCTTAAAGGCGTGACCATTGGCAATGGAGCAATTATTGCAGCTGGTGCTGTGTTGAATAAATCGGTTGGCCCAAATGAAATTTGGGGTGGCGTGCCGGCCAGAAAAATTGGCGATAGAAAATAATTATGAATATAGCATTTATTTGTGGCTCTTTAGAACCGGGCAAGGATGGAGTAGGCGACTATACCAGGCGTTTAGCGAGTGCATTAATAGAGCGTGGAAATGCTATTACTATTATAGCATTTAACGACAGGTACGTTTCTGAAACAGTTACCGGACAGCAGGAGTCTGATGGCATCAAGATTGATATAGTTCGGCTATCTGCCGGCGATGCTATTAAGATGAGATTGAATGTTGCCGATAAAGTTATTAAAGAATTTAGACCAGACTGGATAAGTTTGCAATACGTGCCCTTCTCATATCAAAAAAAGGGTTTGCCATGGCAGCTGGGTAACCAACTAAAAAGTATTAGCAAAGGGATATCCTGGCACATTATGTTTCATGAGTTATGGTGTGGAATGAACCCTACTGCACCGGTAAAAGAGAAGATACTGGGTTACGGTCAAAAAAATGTGCTCAAAAAATTGGTCACGTCCCTTAAACCTGCTCAAATTTTTACAAGTATCATTTCATATAGTAACAGGCTTATTAACTATGGCATTAACCCAATAAAGGTATTGCCTATATTCGGAAATATTCCATTAGGTCATTTAACTCCGGATGCTGTATGGGAAAGTTTTATTGCCGATAACAACATAAAAGCACTTGCCGATGCTGAAAATAACGTACTTTTGGTTGGGTTTTTTGGAGCGGTATATCCATGTGAGGGACTTGATGAATTAATGGTAAATATACAATCTGCAGCTAATAACCTAAAGAAGCGTCTGGTGATTCTTTTTATAGGTCATGGCAATCGTGAGCAGGTGATAAATCATTTTGGGGATATAATAACATCAGAAATAAAAAATCTTGGCGCACTGGATTTTCCTTTGTTGAACAAAGTCTTTAGCCTTATAGATATATCTGTTGTTACTACACCTTCAGACGGTATGAACAAAAGCGGATCTGCCATTGCTTGGATAGAGCGTGGCGTGCCGGTATTGATATCTGCTAAGGACAAAAGTTATAATTCTGCGGAACTTGAAAAGGACAAAGTTTATCAGGTATTTAACGCTGGTGATGTTGAAAAAGCTATTAAATCTGGTAAAAGTGGTTCTCATAAAAGTAGGCTGGATATGGTTGCCGACTTTTATTTTGAAAATTTAAAATAATATGGACAGGAAGATAAAATTATTAATTGTAGGATCGTCACAAGGCGTATACGGAGGTATAGAAGCCTTTATGATGGCAATAGCCGAAGCGGCAATGTCATGGCAGGAGTTTGAGGTTAAGCTATGTTATAAACTTGTAAAAGGATATGATGCAAACGATAATTTAATATCAATGGCTAAAAAGGCATGTCCATCATTATCAATTGTTTCGCGCGGATCTAAGGAACTGATAAATTTAATTTCGTGGGCTGATGTTGTTCACGCACAAAATACACCCGTAGACATTGTTTTTCCCGCTTATTTAATGCGCAAAAAGCTTTTTCTAACGGTTCATAACAGAAAAATTCCTGAATCTGGAGGTTTCAAGAATGGTATATGGGCTTTTACGATGAAGTTAGCCCACAAGCGTTGGTTCAATTCTAACTTTGTGTGGAATACCTGGGAGCCCAAAAAAAAATTAACTAATAGCAGCTGTATACCTACCGTATGTAAATTGCCATCTCAGGAATTTGCACCCGAATCAAGAACGGGCTTTTTATTTATGGGCAGATGGATAAAAAACAAGGGCATAGAGGAGATACTGTATGCCTATGCCAAGTCTGATTTCAATAAAGAGAAATGGCCGTTAACTATATTAGGCAGTGGCCCTATTAAAGAAAAAATTATGGCTTTGGTTGTCAATCTTAATCTGGATTCTGTTATTTTTCCGGGTTTTGTAGACGATCATGAAAAAGAAAAGCTAATAGGAACCGCAAAATGGTTATTGGCACCGGCTAATACGCAGGAAGATTTAGGGCTTACACCTATAGAAGCACGAAGTGTAGGCGTCCCGTCTATTGTAACGAGAGATGGTGGCCTTCCGGAATCTGCCGGGCCGTCTGCATTACTGTGTAACCCAGGCGATATAGATGATTTGGCATTAAGAATGTTACAAGCGGTTACAATGAGTGAAAAAGAGTATGCACAACGTAGTATTGAAGGAAAGGCAGCTTTAACAGAATTTTTAAAACCTATACAGTTTTATCGTGAGCAGTTTGCTGCTAATTAAAGTTTAAACTTATACAATGAAAAATATAGCTGATAATAGACATCTAATTATAATATCTCCCGAGACGCCCCCGCAGGTCTGCGGGGTAGGTGACTATTCCTATCAGTTAGCACAACAGTTGTTATCTTCTGATTACTATAAGAGCTTAGAGATCGCGGTAGAAAAGAATCAGGATAAGACGATACAAAAACAAATACCGGTAAAACATTGGAGAAAAGCCTTAAGCAATGTACAGTCTAATGCGCAATATGATTTGCTTATAAATTTTACACCTCTTGGTTTTTCTAAGATAGCCTATCCGATAGCATTTATAAGTGCTCTGAAAAGCTTTAAAGAGAAGAATTCTGGAAACAGGGTGTTTGTTTTGTTTCATGAAGTTTGGAACGGTAACCCTAAATTACGTATACATCACAAGATTCGTGATTACTTTTCTAAAAAAACATGTGTAGCGATTGGAAAAATAGCATCGGGTATATCTGTAGTAACCTACCATCAAAAAGAGAAATTAGAAAAAGAATTGCCAGAAAAGACGATATTGCTTCAGCCGGTGGGTGCTAACATCTATCCCCCTGGCAATATTTCTCCTCTATTAGTCGAAAGAAGTAGAGGTATCTGGGTTATATTTGGCCTTTCGCATACCCGACTTTGGACCTTAAAGGCTAATATTGGTATAATAAAAAAATTGCTGGCAGATGGCGGGCTGACAGAAATTATGTCTATTGGGCCGTATGCTGATTCATACGGTGCCGAAGAAGCCGCGTTCGCTATAGAACATCTGGGGGTAAATGTCTTAAAACAGCTTGGTAAGTTGCCTGCAGAGTTGATTTCACGGGAACTATTAAATGCGTCCGGTGCTTTCGTTGGCCAAACTGCTGACAGCCTGGTTAAGTCGGGAACTTTTTTATCCATGGCAGCACATGCTGTCCCAGTAGTTTGCAATGTTCCCGAAATAATTTCTAATCCGCCCGGTGAAGCCCTTTTTCAGCCTGATGAACTTGTTGCTAATCCAAACATAATATTTGAAGAAGCCAAAAAACGTACAGAGATTATGTTAGACTGGTACAAACAAACTAGAAGCTGGGAGGCTATAGCCCATAGCGTTGTTAAATGGATGCAAGGCCCACAGGGTTAATAACGAATACACAGTATGATTAATAAAAATAAAATTTTAGTATCTCACCCAACCGGAAATGCAAACGTGCGGGCAATAATAGACACTTTTAATACAAGTGGGGTACTACAGCATTTTTATACCTCTATAGCTACATATCCTAATAACGTCTGGTATAAGCTTAGTCGCATAAAACCGTTTTATAGCTTTAGCAGGCGTACATTTAGTCCTCAATTAGAGGGTTATACACGTACTCACCCGTGGAAGGAATTAGGTAGATTATTAGCTCTTAAAACAGGCCTTAAGTCTTTAACAAAACATGAAACCGGAATTTTTTGTGTAGATAATATTTACAAATCTTTGGATATGCATGTGGCATCTAAACTTGACGATGAAATAAAAAAAGGAGCGACTGCGGTATATGCTTATGAAGATTGTGCACTCGAAACTTTTACAAAGGCGAAACAACTAGGTTTAAAATGCATTTATGACCTGCCAATAGCCTACTGGGAAACAGGCAGAAAACTTATGCAAACCGAGGCTGAAAGAATGCCTAAATGGGCTGCAACATTAGGTGGAGGTATCAAGGATAGTAAAGAGAAACTCCTAAGAAAACAAAAGGAATTAGAACTTGCAGATGTTGTTGTGGGTCCCGGACTTTTCGTGTTAGATTCGCTGCCAGAATGGGCAAAAAGTAAAAAACGTATCATGTCTCCATTTGGTTCGCCCCAAAGTAAAAACTTTATTCCTAAAACGGACGTTGACAGCAGTAAACCGTTAAGGGTTCTATTTGTCGGGTCGATGGGACAGCGTAAAGGTTTGGGCGATTTATTTGCTGCTATGAATATATTAAAGGAGAAGAACGCTAATATTGAATTAGTGGTTTTAGGGTCTATCTTGGCGCCTATGGATTTTTATAAAAGTGAATACCCGGATTTTATATATGAATCGAGCCGTCCGCATGATGAGGTATTGAAGTTAATGCGCAGTTGCGATGTTTTCTGCCTTCCGTCAATAGTAGAAGGCCGCGCTTTAGTAATGCAGGAAGCAATGAGCCAGGGCTTACCTTTAATCATTACTCCTAATACGGGTGGTGAAGATTTAATTATTGAGGGCGAAACTGGATTTTTGGTACCTATTGCATCGGCTGATAGTATCGCGCAGAAACTGGAATGGTTTTTAAGTAATAGGCATTTAATACCTCAAATGGGGATTAATGCCTACCATCTGTCTCAAAAATATACGTGGGCCGGTTACGGCAATACTGTAGTAGATGAGTTAAGGTTATATCTGAATAATAGTATAAATTAGCTGAAATATTTAATGCAAAGTATACCTGTGGTAGTGGAAACAATTTATAGAAAAACTAACGTATCTCATTTAAAAAAAGGGATATGGTTGTATTTTTATTTGTTGATTTTTGAAGGTGCATTAAGAAAATGGGTGCTGCCCGGTTTGGCACAGCCCCTTCTTATTGTTCGTGACCCTGTTGCGGCATGGCTAATTTTTGTAGCATTGCGGGATGGGGTGTGGAAGCCAAATAGAAAGGTTGCCCTAATGTGGGGAGTAACCATCTTAGCATTTATAACAGCTCTACTCGTTGGCCATGGTAATATTATGGTTGCGCTGTATGGCATGCGTATTACTCTCTTACATTTTCCTATTATATTTATTATAGGGACTGTATTTGATAAAGAGGATGTATTGCGAATAGGAAAGATGATGTTATGGGTAAATATTGCTATGACAATTTTAGTAGCGGCACAGTTTTATAGTCCGCAGGGAGCATGGGTAAATCGCGGTATTGGTGGTGATGCTGAAGGATCTGGTTTTACCGGAGCCGCTGGATTTTTCCGCGTACCAGGTACTTTTTCTTTCAGCAACGGGCTTTCGCTGTTTTATGGGTTTAGCGCGGCCTATATTTTTTATTTCTGGTTAACCAGGAAAGAATCTATAATTCATATCCCGAGAAATTTATTATTAGGTTCTACAATCGCCCTGCTTGCGGCTATTCCGTTAAGTATTAGTAGAACTGTGCTCTTTGAAGTGGTTGCCTCTTTATTATTTATGCTCTTTATTTCTGGGAAAAATCCTAAAGTTATTAAGCAAATTGCTGGAGGTGCAATAGGGGGGATCTTCATTTTGACTATTTTAAATTTTTTCACTTTTTTCCAGACCGCTACATTGGCATTTACTACTCGCTTTACTAATGCTGATACGTCTGAAGGAGGTGCAAGTGGTACGTTTGGAAGATTTTTAAAAGGTGTTTTTGGAGCATTCTACGATGGTAATGCTACATACTTAGGCTACGGATTAGGGATGGGCACAAATGCAGGATCTCAATTAATGACTGGCAAAGTAAGTTTCCTTATATCTGAAGGCGAATGGGGTAGGCTTATAGGTGAAATGGGTTTCACATTAGGTCTTATAATGATTTTAATAAGGGTAGGCTTTATATTTGGCGTAACAATAAATGCATGGAGATCTATAAGTTTGGGAAACATGTTGCCCTGGATGTTAATAAGTTTCGGTTTTTTAAACGTTATGCAGGGTCAATGGGCACAGCCTACCGCATTAGGGTTTTCTGTAATTGTTGGAGGATTAATAGTGGCTGCGTTCAAAACTAATAGAAAAAACTAATATTCTATTAAATTTTAATAAAATGAATATTGTATTTTTTACTCATCCAGAATTTTTGGGTTCTCAAAGTATGCCACGTTATGCTAACTGGCTGGCTAAAGGTATGGAAAATCGCGGGCACAACGTGCAAGTATGGGCACCCAAGCCAAAATTTTTTAATATCGCATTCATAAAGGGTCTAAAGAAATGGCACGGGTACATAGATCAATACATTGTCTTTCCCAACTGGGTAGAAAAGCAATTGAAGATGGCAGAAACTGATACGTTATATGTCTTCTCAGATCATGCATTGGGACCTTGGGTGCCACTTGTTAAAGATAGAAGACATGTTATTCATTGTCATGATTTTTTGGCTCAGCGTTCGGCATTGGGTGAGGTCCCCCAGAATATGACTGGTAAAACAGGCAGAGTATATCAATCTTTTATTCGACGTGGGTATAAATTAGGTAAAAACTTTATATCTATATCTAACAAGACTGCACTGGAACTTCATAGATTTCTGGGATATGTCCCAAAAGTTTCGGAGGTTGTATATAACGGGCTTCTACATGATTATTCGCCGTCAACCGATGTTAAAGCTACCAGAAAAGAGTTATATGATGAGACGGGTATTAATTTGACTAATGGTTACCTACTGCACGTAGGAGGGAACCAATGGTACAAGAACCGTGTAGGTGTTATTAAAATATATGACGCATGGCGCAAGAAATCGGTTGAAAAGTTTCCTTTATTGATGGTAGGAGCAGTTCCTTCAGTAGCGTTAAAGGCTGCATATGATGAGTCAGAATATTCTGAAGACATATATTTTTTAACAGGTAAGGACGATAGTTTTGTTTATAAAGCCTATACTGGAGCATCAGTATTTTTATTTCCTTCTTTAGCAGAAGGATTTGGGTGGCCTATTGCTGAGGCAATGGCTTCCGGAATACCGGTAATTACAACAGGAGAAGCCCCAATGAATGAAGTTGGAGGGTCCGTTGCTTATTATATACGTGTAATGCCGCAGGATAACGAAGGAATTAAAGAGTGGGCTAATGAATCTGCAGATGTGATTAAGACAGTATTCTCAACAGATGAAGTACAGGCACAGCAGATTATTGCTGCAGGGCTTGCGTATACCCGCAATTTTGACTCGGATGCGGCATTAGATAAGATAGAAACCATTTATAAGAGATTATTACAATGAAAGTTTTGCGAGTTATATCATCTATGGACCCTAAAAATGGAGGGCCTTGCCAGGGGATTCGTAATTCTATACCAGAAATGCAAAGGGTTGGTGTTGATAATGAAGTTGTCAGTCTTGATAGTCCCGATGCTGCATTTTTAGGAAAAGATCCTTTTAAAATTCATGCGATTGGAGCCGGAAGCGGACCTTGGTTTTATAATGAGGCACTACTACCATGGCTTTTAGATAATTTATCTTCATACAGTGCCGTTATCATTCATGGATTATGGCAGTATCACGGTTATGCTACACGTAAAGCTATCAAACAGTTAAAAGAAAGAGGGGTTGCAGTTCCTAAAGTGTATGTGATGCCTCATGGAATGTTAGATCCATATTTTCAAAGGGCTGCCGGAAGAAAGCTTAAGGCGATACGTAATGTTTTGTATTGGAAACTTTTGGAAAGCCATACTATAAATAAGTCTGATGGTGTATTATTTACATGCCAGGAAGAATTACTTCTGGCGAAGACAACTTTTTCTCCTTACCATCCTAAAGAAGAACTTAATGTAGGGTATGGGATACAAACACCACCGGGCTATGTAAAAGAAATGTCGGATAGCTTTAAGGCATTGTGTCCTGAGCTATCTGGTCCATATGTATTGTTTTTGAGCCGTATTCATGAAAAAAAAGGGGTTGACTTACTTATAAACTCCTATGTAAAGCTGAAAGCAACTAATCCCCGTATACCTTCCTTAGTTATTGCCGGCCCTGGTATGGATAGTGAATATGGTAAAAATTTGGCCCAAAGTGCTAAAGGTACTACTGGTATTTACTTTCCGGGTATGCTAAGTGGCAATAGTAAATGGGGCGCATTCTACGGATGCCAGGCTTTTATTTTGCCAAGCCATCAGGAAAATTTTGGTATCGCATTGGTTGAGGCCATGGCTTGCGGGGCGCCGGTTATGATTACAGACAAAGTAAATATATGGCGTGAGGTGATGAATAATAATGCAGGCTTAGTTGGGCCGGATACCGAGGAAGGGATCTATAATCTTCTTGATACATGGTTTGCAAAAACAAATGACGAAATTTTGAATTACGGGGAGGCAGGGAAAACCGTATTTAATAAATATTACGAAATTTCTAAAGCTACCGCTAATCTTTTAAGTGTTTTAACTAATGCATAACGCATATCATAATAATGGAAGTAAAGTTCTTTTAAAGGACTTTAATTCGTCTATAGGTTTAAACCGGGGTGCAGGAAAGCTTAAGGAAATAACGTGGTATCTGGTTAAAGTTATCTTTTTTCTTTCGGCACTTCCATATCCAAATAGTTTAAAAAAAATGTTGCTAAAGCTATTTGGGGCCACCGTGGGCCAGGGTGTTGTTATAAAGCCACGTGTAAATATACATATGCCCTGGAAATTAATTATTGGCAACTATGTATGGATTGGGGAAGAGGCTTTTATACTTAATTTTGAAGAAATAACCATAGGCAATAACGTCTGTGTTAGCCAAAGGGCATTTTTATGTGGTGGCAATCATGATTTTGCTATACCTTCTATGCCCTACAGGAATGGTCCTATAACTTTACTGGATGGATGCTGGGTAGGTGCCGGTTGCTTCGTTGGCCCCGGTGTTACGGTAGGTATTGATAGTGTAGTTACAGCGGGTTCTGTGCTGACAACTTCTGTAGACGGCAATGGCATATATCGTGGCAATCCTGCAGCTCTTGTTAAACCCCGTTGGAAATAAACGACTAAGATTTATTTCATTGAAAAGGTTCTTATATTATTTTCTTCGCTGCTTTGCTGTTGCATACTATATATTAATGATATATATCCTTTTCTTTTCAAAAAGAAGGCAGCGGAATTTTAATTACAGAAGTGTAGCAAATTTCGAATTAATTTATCACAAATATGTCATTTACAACAGTGATAGATTATTAGCTAATGCAGGTCCGGCTCATTTTTTTATTAATCTATTGGGCAATGTTTTTATCTTTATCCCTTTTGTTGCTACCATAGAGATATTAAGTTCAAAAAAAGTAACAGATTTGAGTAAGATATTAATAATTTTATCGGCATCAATTTGTATTGAGAGTATGCAGTATATTTTCAATATCGGAGTGTTTGATGTAGACGACATTCTGCTAAATCTGATAGGTGGCCTAATTGGCCTATATCTCTCTAAATTAATTAAGAACAAATATTAAGCTTAGCACTGGCTATCAATTAATAAAATATTCAGCCTTGCTGGAATTGTACATATGAAAAAGAGGATATTAATTACAGGCGGTGCGGGTTTTATAGGTTCGCATTTGTGTACAAGATTGTTAGACGAAGGTAATGAGGTGGTTTGCCTTGATAATTACTTTACAGGGTCTAAGGATAACATAATACATTTATTAAATAATCCTTATTTCGAGCTTGTTCGGCATGAAGTTACCGAACCCTACTTTATAGAAGTGGACGAAATCTATAACTTAGCGTGTCCCGCAAGCCCCGTTCATTACCAATACAATCCCATTAAAACGATTAAAACATCGGTTATGGGGGCTATAAATATGCTTGGACTCGCAAAGAGGATAAATGCAAGGGTGTTGCAGGCAAGTACCAGCGAAGTCTATGGCGACCCGGAACAGCATCCTCAAAAGGAAACTTATTGGGGAAATGTAAACCCAATAGGATTGCGTTCCTGCTATGATGAGGGTAAACGATGTGCTGAAACTTTATTTATGGATTACCATAAGCAAAATGGGGTAGACATAAAGATTATACGAATATTTAATACATATGGCCCAAACATGAATCCATATGATGGAAGGGTTGTTTCTAATTTTATAGTTCAGGCATTAAAAGGGGAACCTATCACGATATTTGGCGACGGACAACAAACCCGCTCTTTTCAATATGTTGATGACCTTGTAGAGGGTATGATAAGAATGATGGGGTCGGAAAAAGGATTTTTAGGCCCTGTTAACATCGGTAACCCTAATGAATTTACAATGTTGGAATTGGCTGAGAGTGTAATTGCACTTACAGGATCATCTTCCAAACTAAGTTTTATGCCACTGCCTCAGGATGATCCTAAACAACGACAACCGGATATTTCATTAGCACAGGAAAAGCTTAATAACTGGTCGCCTAAAGTACAGTTAAACGAAGGTTTAATAAAAACGATAGCTTATTTTGATAAGGTACTCACCAATAAATAATACAGTACAAACCAAAAGTATATAACTACAGCTTTCTAAGAAACTCTTTATAATGAGAATATTAATTTTTGGAATAAATTACAGCCCTGAGCTAACGGGTATTGGCAAATATACGGGTGAAATGGGCAGTTGGCTCGCCATGAACGGTCATGATGTTCATGTGGTTACGGCTGTGCCATACTACCCAGAATGGGAGGTGCATGAAGAATATAAAGGTAAGTATTGGATTAAAGAAAATATAGATGGCGCAACTGTTCACAGAATACCATTGTATGTACCTAAAGATGTCACATCTCTTAAAAGAATAATTCATGAATTTTCGTTCGTATTAGGGATTATACCTGTATGGTTTAAATTTTTATTTAAAAGGAAGTTTGATGTAGTATTTTGTGCCGCCCCTCCGTTCCATTTGGGTATACTGCCTCTCCTTTATTCTAAAATTAAAGGTGTGCCCATGATAACTCATATTCAGGATCTGCAGGTTGATGCGGCGAAAGAGTTAGGTATGATAAAAAACAAAGCGTTTTTAAACCTGATGTTTTCTATTGAACGGTTTATACTTAAAAAGAGTAAAAAAGTTTCTACTATAAGTTTGGGTATGCAACTTAAGATACATGCAAAGGGTATCTCTTCAGAAAAACAATTGCTGTTTCCTAACTGGGTAGATGAAAATAACATAATGCCATTGCCTAAAGAACAGTCTCTTCGCGGCGAATTTGGGTTGAAAGATAGTGACAAGGTTATTTTATACTCGGGTAATTTGGGGGAGAAACAAGGCCTAGAGGTTATAATAGATGTCGCAGAAAAATACAGGAGTCGCAAAGATGTTTACTTTATAATAGTGGGGTCTGGAGGCGGAAAAGAAAAGTTAGAACAATCTGCTAAAGATGCAGGCCTCAATCAGGTGTTATTTTTTCCGCTGCAGCCTTATAACAAATTATCCGCGTTGCTGGCAACTGCAGATGTACATTTAGTATTACAAAAGAAATCAGCAGCAGATTTGGTAATGCCCAGCAAACTTACCGGTATTTTAGCCGCAGGTGGCTGCGCCATTGTAACGGCTGAGCCTGGTACATCTCTACATGTTATAATCAGTCAGTATAATATGGGTTTGCTCATAGAGCCGGAGTCTGTACAATCATTGCGTGATGGTATTGAGTTCGCGATTGATAACGACCTTGATGTTTACAAGATAAATGCCAGGAAATATGCGGAAGCCTATTTGAGTAAGGAAAATATATTGCGCGACTTTGAACAGCAACTCCTTAAAATTGGTGCCGATAGGAATTTATAATGTTTCTAAATGTTAAAAAATAAACTAAAATTTTGGTTAATATAGTTTTAATTGATGACCTTTGCTGCTTAATTTAATTTGTTTTATGTTGTTAATAAATTAGAAGTTACGATCAATTCGTCGGGCGTTTCCTTACAAAATATATTAGGAATACATTTTTCACTCTTTCCAGTTAGTATTTTAAATGCAGCAATATCTAAACAAAATTTCCTTAGTACGACTAATAGCCGACTTATCTGTAGTGGCGTTAACCTTTATTGTATGTGTTTACTGTGTACAGCCCGATACTTTTGCAGATCACTTTAAATCAAAGTTTTTCTTACTTATTATATTATTACTGGTATGGTTTTTTAGCGGAACGTCTAACAAGCTTTATAATGAACATCGCATAAGGCCTGGGTTTTCGTTAGAGATTTATAAGACGATAAAGAGCATCGTTATCCTGGCACTTGCAATTGTAGTATTTTCCTTTTTTTCTCTTCATTTTCTGCCAACTAACTTTGTATTTATCTATACGGGCGCACTTATCATTTGCTTTGGTACAGAAAAATATATAATTCATAGACTGGTACTTTTTTTAAGAAAACAAGGATACAACCTTAGGCATGTAATAATTTTAGGTCACGGCAATACAGCTATGCAGTTTTATGAACTTATAACTCATAATCCGCATCTAGGATATGACGTTATTGGGTACTTTGACGACGAAGAAAAAGATGCTATTATTGGTCCCTATCTTGGAAAAATAGATGGCTTGGGCTCATTTTTAAAAACAAGACCTATAAACGAAGTTATAGTTGCCACTCCGGGTATAACCATTGGAGAGATTGAAGAAATAACCTATGTTGTCGATAAAGCGGGAGTAAGAGTAAGGATAATTCCTGATTTTCACTTTCAGTTTTATAATCGATACGAATTTAAACAATTTGGCAATATTCCTACAGTTTCATTAAGAAAGGAACCGCTGGAAGAAACACATAACAAGTTTACTAAAAGAACATTTGATATTGTATTTAGTGCGTTTGTACTATTGTTTATATGTTCATGGCTATATCCTGTCATAGCGCTGCTGATAAAGATAAATTCTAAGGGCCCGGTATTATTCAGGCAAAAAAGGCTTGGACGTGACCGACGGGAGTTCTGGTGTTACAAATTTAGAAGCATGTATGTTAATGAGGTTTCTGATAGACAAATGGCATCAAAAGGTGATTCGCGAATTACACCAATAGGACGAATATTGAGAAAAACCAGCCTTGATGAATTTCCGCAATTCTGGAACGTTTTAAAAGGAGATATGTCTATAGTGGGTCCAAGGCCGCATATGAGCATACAAAATGAACAATACCAAGAGATTATAAACAATTATCTGGTCAGGCAGCTTATTAAGCCCGGTATAACGGGATGGGCACAAGTTAATGGTTACAGGGGCGAAATAGAAAATGAGTTTGATATAAAAAACCGGGTAACTTATGATATTTGGTATCTTGAAAACTGGAGTTTCTTTCTGGATATTAAAATTGTATACTTAACAGTGTGGAATATTTTTAAAGGTGAAGATAAGGCGTACTAATTAAATTCTGTTACGACTTTACCCTTCTACAGCCGTTAATGCACATACTATATGGCAAAAAAAATATTTGATACTTCTTTTGCATTAATAGGCATCTTACTGTTAGGTTGCTTTATTTTTATATTTTTCCTTTTAATTTGCGTAACAACCGGTAAGAATGGTATATTTCGTCAAACAAGAATCGGCCAGCATGGGCGAAAATTTACAATCTTTAAACTGCGTACCATGGACACTGTAGAGGGAAAACTGCAGGTAACCAAACTTGGCAGAATATTAAGGAAATATAAAATAGATGAACTGCCTCAATTGTACAATGTGCTTATCGGCGATATGAGTTTTGTAGGCCCTCGCCCTGATTTGCCCGGGTATTATGACTTGTTACAGGGCGCAGACAGAGAGATACTAAAGCTCAAGCCGGGTTTGACAGGTCCCGCAAGTTTAAAATATTCGCAGGAAGATGAATTATTGGCCAGTATAGATGATCCGGTTTATTACAACAATACTATACTGTTTCCGGATAAAGTGAGGATAAATCTTAATTATCAAAAACACCGAACATTTTGGTTGGATATTAAGCTTATTTGGTATACGATTCTGGGTAAACAGCCCGCACAGGAATATCTACGATAATCTGCTAAAATTTCATTAAAACTACATGGAAAAAATTTGGCTGTCATCTCCTCATATGGGCGGTACCGAACAGGACTACATCAAGGAAGCGTTTAATGGCAATTGGATTGCTCCTTTAGGACCTAATGTATCAGGCTTTGAGGCAGATATCGAGATATACTTAGGCAATAATACTTACGTTGCAGCGCTATCGTCTGGCACGGCAGCTATACATTTAGGGCTTATTTTGCTCGGGGTAAAAAGAGATGACGAGGTATTATGTCAGTCTTTTACATTTTCGGCTTCTGCTAATCCAATTGTATACCTTGGGGCAATTCCTGTATTTGTAGATAGTGAGCCTGATAGTTGGAATTTATGCCCTAACGCGTTAGAACATGCTATCAAATCGCGAATTGCGGCGGGAAAAAAGCCGAAGGCAATTATTGCAGTGCATTTGTATGGGATGCCTTACAAAGTAAGAGAAATAACACAGCTCTCTATTAAATATAATATCCCGGTTTTAGAAGATAGTGCCGAAGCATTGGGAAGCAGCTATAATGGCAGGCCATGCGGAACATTTGGGGATATTGGGGTGTTGTCTTTTAACGGCAATAAAATAATAACTACATCGGCAGGTGGAGCACTAATTGCCAATAGTAAGTCATTACGAGACAAAGCGGTTTATTTGTCTACACAGGCGCGGGACGATGCTCCACATTATCAGCATAGCGAGATAGGGTATAACTATCGTATGAGCAATATTTGTGCAGGTATAGGCCGAGGACAAATGATTGTACTTGAAAAGCATGTTGCTTTACGGAGAGCAGTAAATACTTTCTATAAGGATATATTTAGAAATGTAAATGGCGTATCTGTTTCGGCGGAGTTTGACAGCACATGTCATTCTAATTTCTGGTTAACTACAATTATAATAGAAGGAAATAATGGTGGAGGGAAAGACGCAGAGGGACTGAGAGTCGCATTATTGAATGATAATATTGAATCACGCCCGCTCTGGAAACCTATGCATTTACAGCCTGCATTTAAAGATTGTCTCTATTATGGAGGAAGTGTATCAGAAGACTTATTTAAGAGAGGGTTATGTCTGCCATCTGGTTCTAACCTTACAGATGACGATAAAAAAAGGATTTATGCCGCGATATCTACATATTTTAATTAGTTTCTGTAGTTTTGCATCGATTAAACAACTCATTTTAAATTGGACAAAAAGATCACTATTGCAATAGACGGATTTTCCTCCACAGGTAAGAGTACATTGGCTAAACAACTGGCCAGGGCGCTTAATTATATCTATGTTGATTCTGGCGCTATGTACCGTGCCGTTACTTTGTATGCATTACAAAACGGATATATAACTAAAGATCATTTTGATGAAAATGCGCTTATTGAGAAATTGCCTGACGTTACATTGAAGTTTTTTTTTAACACAAGTCTTGCTCATAGTGAGGTTTACTTAAATGGGGTTAACGTTGAAAATCAAATTCGCACCATGGAAATATCTAACCTTGTAAGCAAAATTGCTACTGTTCACAATGTGAGATTAAAGCTTGTAGAGCAACAGCGCTTTATGGGAAGGGATAAAGGCGTTGTTATGGATGGCAGGGACATAGGTACAGTAGTTTTTCAGGACGCGGAGATTAAGTTGTTCATGACATCAGGATCTGATGTAAGGGCACAGAGGCGGTATGATGAACTACTTGCTCAAGGACAAATTGTGACTTATAATGAAGTCCTTAAAAACATTCAGGAGCGGGATTATATTGACACTAATAGAGCGGACTCTCCCCTTAAAAAAGCTGATGATGCAATAGAATTTGATAATTCTTACTTAACAAAAGAAGAGCAATTCGAAAGAATTTTGCAAATGGTAAACAACGTGCTTTAAATTATAGTAATGTATATTTATAATAGATGGAGCAGCTTAATTACCAGCTAGAGGAGTTATTAGACAGAAAACCAATAATGCTGGATAACCAGTTGATATCTGACCAGTTAAATAATAAGATTATACTTATAACCGGCGCCGCCGGATCAATTGGTAGCGAATTAGTCAGGCAGGTAATTAAATTTAAGCCTAAGTGTTTAATTATGCTCGATCAGGCTGAAACGCCACTTTATCTTTTGGGACTGGAAATAGATGCATCGTCTTCATCTTTGCAGGTTTATTTAGAGATTGCAGATGTTAGTAATGAGGTGGCTATGCATGAGGTCTTTATAAAATATCGCCCAGACGTTGTTTATCATGCTGCAGCGTACAAACACGTACAAATGATGGAGAGAAGCCCTTCACAGGCAGTAATTGCAAATGTGCTCGGGACAAAAATCGTAGCGGACCTTGCTTTTAAATTCGGAGTGAGCACGTTTGTCTTTATTTCTACAGATAAGGCTGTAAATCCAGTAAGTATTATGGGGGTTAGTAAACGTATTGCAGAGAAATATGTGCAGGCACTACATGATAAAAGGTCTATATCAAATAGTAAATCTACTAAGTTCATCATAACAAGGTTTGGGAACGTGTTAGGTTCTAACGGATCTGTAGTTCCCGTATTTGCAAAGCAAATATCTGATGGGGGGCCTGTAACAATTACTCATCCTGATATCACACGATACTTTATGACTATTAAAGAGGCTTGCCAGCTGGTTCTCGAAGCAGGTGCCATTGGTAGGGGGGGAGAGACATATATCTTCGATATGGGCAAGCAAATAAAAATTGTAGACTTAGCATTTAAAATGATACGTCTAAATAATTTTGAACCGGGTAAAGAAATAGAGATCAGGTATATAGGTCTGCGTCCCGGGGAAAAGCTGCATGAAGAATTACTTACAAATGCGTCTCGGGTTATGCCTACTCATAATAGTAATATAATGATTAGCCGTGAAGAACAGGAAGATTATAACGATGTTAGGTTAAAAACAAATAGGCTGATTCAATTGGCCTTACAATACAAGAATTTGGACCTAATTACTGAAATAAAGAGAATGATCCCCGAATTTGTAAGTGCTAACCCCGCCTTTATCGATTTCGAATAAGTAACGGCATGTTATTATTGTTGCCGATATAATGTTTATTAAATTAAAAAATTATCTTTGCGTTGGTTTGCAGAATGTTTTAATAATTAGGTTAATTAACAGATGACTAAATTTATAATGATTAGAAAAATTACTTTATTGTTTATTATTGCCATCGTATTTGGTTCTTGTAAAGTAAGAGAGAAAAATGTTTATTTTCAAAACATTGGAGATGTAAATTTAGCAACATCTGGCACCTATGAACCTGTAATAAAACCCGATGATTTATTGGTTATTATGGTTAGCGCGGCAACCCCCGAAGCAGCAGCCCCATTTAATTTAACATCGTCTCAACTATCCAGTAGTGAAACCGTAGACACTGGGACAGTTTTAAGGCAGGAAGCTTATACTACATATCTTGTTGACTACAATGGCGAAGTGCAATTACCAGTATTAGGCAAGGTAAAGGTTGGCGGTTTAAAGAAAAGCGAAGCTATAGTGAGGATCAATACGGAGCTCTCTAAATACATAGTTAATCCTGAGACTAAAATAAGAATCGTTAACTTTAAAGTTTCCGTATCTGGTGAAGTTAATGCCCCTGGTCCTGTCCAACTCAGATCAGAAAGGTTAACATTGCCTGAGGCTTTGAGCGCAGCCGGTGATTTAACGATTAACGGCAGACGTCAAAATATATTAATCATCCGGGATAATGGTGCGCAAAAAACGTATAATTATGTCGATATTACGAAAGCTGACTTTATAAATTCTGATTTTTATTATTTATCTCAAAATGACCAGATTTATGTAGAGCCAAATAGCGCAAGACTAAAAAACTCTACGTTGGTAGGTGCAAATATTGGTATACTTTTTTCGACAATATCATTGGTTATAACACTTATAACTTTAGCAACACGTTAACAGCATGCAGGATAAAAATATTACCAACAGTCTTAATACCGTTGAAGATACAAGTTCTCAGGTGAATTTTAAGGAGATTTTATTTAATTATCTAACCTATTGGAAATGGATTGTAGCGAGTGTGATCGTATGCGTTTCCTTAGCGTTTGTTTATCTCAGATATGCTGTGCCCCAATATAGCATAAATACCACGTTATTATTGAAGGACGATAAGAAAGGTGGCATGCAGTCTGAGTTAAATGCGTTTGCAGATCTTGGGCTTGCACAAGTAAAAAGTAATGTTGATAATGAAATCGAAATATTGCACACGCGAACCCTTATCAGGAATACTGTTAAGGAACTTGGATTAAACATTACATATCATTTGCCAGGAACAATACAGAGTATTGAGGCATATAAAACATCGCCCTTAAAAGTGACATTTTTAAATACTGATGAAAAGTTTTATGAAAAATCATTTTCATTTGTTGTAAAAACCACATCAGCAACCCAATATGATATTTTTGATAACAAAGAGAACAAAATTGGTAGTTATAAATTAGGCGATCCTGTTAAAAATAAATACGGAAACTTTGTTATAACAACTAATTCTGTAAAAGGAAGTAATTATAAGGAAGTTAAAGCTGGGACAGAAGTTCAAATACGCGTTAAGTCGCTAATAGGGGTTACAAATGGCTACCGCGGTAAGTTAAAAGTTTCTCCCATTAATGTTAAGACAAATATTCTAACACTTTCAATAACTGATAATATTGGTAAACGTGGTATTGACTTTCTAAATACATTAATTGAAAATTATAATGAAGAATCGAAAGATGATAAAAATTTAGTTTCAAAAAATACGCAGGCGTTTATAAATGAAAGGATTGATTCAATTGCAAGGGAATTAAATATTGTGGAATCCGGTGTTGAGTCATTTAAGTCGAGTAATAGTATAACCGATATAGCGAGCGATGCACAACTTGTTGTTAGCTCTGCCAGTACTTATGAGACCGAGGCAATTCAAAACGCCACTCAGATAAGAATTGTAGATGCAATGCTAAATTTTATAAACAAATCATCCGATACCGATGTCATACCGACTAATTTGATACCTACCGGAGATGCTGGTACATTGATTATCGAATATAATAACTTGGTTTTAGAAAAAAAAAGATTTAGCATTGGTATGAGCCCCGAAAATCCTGGAATAATTAGGCTTAATGCTCAATTAGCAGGTTTGCGCGCGGGTATAATAGAGAACCTACGTAATTTAAGATACTCTTTAACTATAAAACAGCAGGATCTTGAGAGGCAGGCAGCTATATTGGGTGGTAAGATTAAAAAAGTTCCCGGACAAGATCGTCAGTTTAGAGACTTAAGCCGGCAACAAAATATAAAGGAAGCACTATATTTATATTTATTACAAAAGAGAGAAGAAAATGCTATTACACTTGCCGTAACTGCGCCTAATTCTAAAATTATAGATGAGCCCTATGCAAATCCGGGACCAATCTCTCCAAATACAAACGTAATCTATTTTGGGTCTTTGCTGTTGGGCATGTTTATTCCCATCTCGATTATCTATCTTTTACAAGTATTAGATTCTAAAATACACACTTATCATGACCTTAAGAATTTGGCAGTTCCATTTTTAGGCGATGTTCCAAAATCTGAGACAAATAAGGAGCTTGTTAATCAGCATAGTAGATCCAGTACCGCCGAATCCTTACGTATCGTTCGTACTAACCTTGAATTTATGCTTAGTGGAACAAATGGCGATAGGGCGAAGGCAATTTTTGTAACATCTACTATTCCAAAAGAGGGTAAAACATTTATATCTGTTAATCTTGCTGCTACAATTGCTTTGTCAGGCAAGAAGATCTTATTAGTTGCTATGGATATCAGGAATCCGAAACTGGACGAGTATATAAATGTCCCTTCTAAAGGTTTGACTAATTTCTTATCAGCGAAAGATGATAACATCAATAACTATATTATCAAGCAGGAAGGATTTGAAAATTTCTACGTACTGCCTCCGGGTATCATACCGCCTAACCCTGCCGAGTTGCTTATGAGTAAAAAAGTAGAAGCTCTTTTTACACAATTGAAGTCGGAATATGATTATCTTATTGTAGATACCGCCCCGGTTAGTCTCGTTACTGATACAATGATCATAGCCCATTTTGCTGACGCTTTTGTATATGTTGCAAGAGCAAACCATTTAGATAAGCGTATGCTTTCGATACCTGGCTCTTTATACAAAGAGAATAAATTGCCAAATATGGCCATACTTTTAAATGACACTAGTGCTAAAACAGGATATGGCTATGGGTACGGTTATGGCTATGGTTATGGCCCGGAAATTAGAAAGCCTAAAACGTGGAAGGAAAAGATCTTTAATAAAAAATAACGATATACTTTAATTATTATACCCTCTTTAAATGCCAAAGAGGGTATTGTTTTTTAAAGCCTTTTCGAGAGTTTCTGTTTTTTTAAGTAAAACAGGATTTTTATACGCTGCGGTATGTCTTTCATGATGCGTATCAGAGCCAGTAAAATCGACCATATTATCTTCAAGAAGTTTTCTGCATATTTCTAAAACAGGTTTACCATAATAACCCGTTGTAGATAATAAGTTTATTTGAAAAAGACAGCCTACTTTCTTTAATTTTTTATATTCTTCATATTTAAAATGAAAAAAAAGATACCTTTCGGGATGGGCGAGTATGGGTTTATATCCTTGCAGCTGAAGCTCATATAAAATATCGTAAAGCTGAATTGGAGCATTAAGGTAGGACATCTCTATTAATACATAATTATCTTTAATAGTAAGCAGGGGTTCTGTTTTAAGCGACTTTAAAAAAATTTCATCCATCAAATATTCCGCAGCTGCCGTAAACGGATTGTCAATGCCTTCGTCAGTCAACATGGCTTTGGTAATACTTAGATTTTTAATAATATCGTTACTCGTATTATTCCAAACACCCGGAAGCACGTGCGGAGTGGTAACAAATTGCGAGAATCCGTACCCTTTTAGATTATTTATAAGTGTAACAGTGTTTTTATTGTCTTTGGAGCCATCGTCTATTCCGGGAAGTAAATGCGAATGTATATCCACATAACCATCTGGTATAAGATCGGCTAGACGTTTTTTAGGCTTACTGAAAATAAACAATTTTGTAGAATTAAATTTATTATGTAAAATTAGTTCTTTTTTACAAAGTTGATATCACTGCCTTGCAGAAATGCCAGACCTGTTGTTGTAATTCTAAGCAATAATACCGTTATTAAAGCCAGCAGTGGTAATATTATTATTAAATGTGGTTTTGTAACCATATATAAAAGATAGCATAAAATACACGCCAGGCAGATGTATGATGCATACTTTGTGCCTTTATCATTACCTGAAAATATAAAATACAGCACTACTAAGAACAATGGGTTGATAAGTAAGGCATTGTAATTCTGGGCTATCTCTGCATGATACGAATAAAACCCAACGAAGCTAAAAAATATCCCCAATAGCCCGAAAATAGCGAGCAATGACCGGTTTACTATCTTATTTTTTGATGAAACTATTAGAAGTAAACATGCGACAGCATAAGTATAATAGTTATTCCAAAGAGATGTATGCTTTACAGCATTACTTTTAAATACTGTTACAGGAGGTTGGCTTAGTGGGCCCGAAGAAGTTAGCGTGTTACTTACACCTTCCAGTAATTGCTGTGGAAGGAAAAGGCGCTCCATTTTTCTATCAGTTTTATGCCCAAATATCAAACTAATTCCCAGGTTTTCATAAAAGCTGTTGTCAAGGTATTCAATTACTATTTTTCGATATGATTTACCTTCATCCTTATTTTTCATCGAAATTTTTTGCTCCAGATGTGCATCAATCACATCAGCGACCATCGTAGTACAGTTTCGGTCAAAATACTTATAAGTATAAAATCGTTTATCAGATATAAGCGTTGTGCTCAAGTCGGTTGCAATCGATTGCTTTTGATCTGGTGACAAATTAAGTTGCTGCTCATACACATCGCGATTATAATATTGATAAGTATACACAAAATCCTCATAAGAACTGGTAGATACAAAATACTGAAGATCTCCTTTTACAAATTTTAGGTAAAAATTTGGTGTGTCAAAATCGAAAGTTCCGTAATTGTATACAACATCCATTCCATGCAGCGGATCATTTATCCTAATAGCAGTATGCCCAAAAACAGAGTAAAGCTCATTGCCAGGCCCGCATGTTAATAGGCTTACTGTAGCCTGGTCTGATAACGGCAGTTGGGCAAAGGATTTATGAAATGAAAAAAGAAGTATAAAAAGTGAAGCCAATAAAACAGTTGTCCTGTGCATTGTGTATACATTATTATCTGCTAAAGATACTTAAATCTACTTTAAGAGAAAATATATTAGAATACAACGCTACACTTTGATTGCCTATATCCGTAAGCGCATAATCTACCTGTATACCGCGGTAACTAAAGCCTAAACCTATATTAGGCTGAAAGGTTAAGTTTTTTGTGTTGTCAAGCTGTTGCTCGTTCTGAAAGTTGCCTACGCCTGCCCTTAAAAAAACAATGTCAAGGTACCCAGCTTCAAATCCTACAGCGGGATCTATACTCACAAAATCAAGATTTACTATATCATTAGTTTTTGCAAATTGCATATTTAAATTAGCTGCCGCTTTCAAGCTCATTTCATTGTGAAAAACAAATTTCTTTGAGACTCCCAATTGAGCTTTAGGTAATGTTATCTCTGTGGTCTCGGGCAGCTCCTGATTTTGACCGGCTACTGCGCCGCTCACAGTAGCAAACTCTTCTTCATCTATGTTCCATACGTTATATGTCGTAGTAATGTCACGAAGCATTAAACCCCATTTCCATTCACTTTGCGTTTGGTACTGAAATCCTACATCAAATCCGAATCCATATGAATTGGCAAACTTACCTATTATCCTTCTTATTACTTTCGCATTAATGCCATAACTAAAACCATCTAACGGGAGACTACGGGCGTATGATAAAGTGACGCCATAATCAGCTGCAGAAAAGAGGCTAATACGATTATAATCAATATTACCCTGTTCATCTATCAACTGTGTTGTGTTAAGAATGTCATCTACCCCAAACCTGATTACAGATACTCCCAGGGCGCTTCGTTCATCTATCGGCATAGCGAACGCAGCGTAATCATATTGTGCTATGTTTGCAAAATAGCTGGCATGCATTAAAGCTATTTGTTTTGTCTTAACGTGCATTAAGCCTGCGGGGTTCCAGTAACCACTATTTACGTCATTCGTGCCTGCGGTAACCGCATTGCCCATACCTAATGCAGCAGCATCTACACCAATGCTCATAAACTCGTTAGAATATTTTCTAACGGCCTGACTGTAGCCAATTATAGGTGTTGTGAGTAAAAGGGCAATAAGTAACTTTTTCAATGCTGCTATTTTGTACAAATATGATATAAAAATCTCAATTACTAAACTCCAAATCTATTAACTTATTGTATTAACTTTGTAGTATAAAAAAAGCTGCTATGTCCTTTAAGAAACATGTACCTAACATTATAACCCTGCTTAACCTTACCTGCGGTCTGGTTGCCCTTGTGTACGCCTTTAATACCTATTGGCCTATGGCTTTTTTATGGGTTAGCCTTGGTATATTTTTCGATTTTTGGGACGGTTTCTTTGCGCGTATACTTAAAGTGCCAAGCGCCATAGGATTACAATTAGACTCGCTTGCAGATATGGTAACCAGTGGTGTAGTGCCTGGTATGGTAATGTTTCAAATGCTCGTTGGCATTGCGGATAATCAGGAAGAGGCTAATCTATCGGCAGATAATTTCTATTTGGGAATCCTGCCATATGCCGGCTTTATCATCACACTCGCTTCCTGTTACAGGCTTGCTAAATTTAATGTAGACACACGTCAAACGGAATCTTTTATCGGGTTGCCAACTCCGGCTAATGCCTTGTTTATTATGAGCCTTCCTGTAATATTAGCGCACAGCGATGGTGATAGCTTTATTTTCAGTTTTTTAAGTAATCCTTATGTTCTTATTGGTATTAGCATACTAAGTGCTTTTATGCTAAACGCAGAGATACCCTTATTTTCCCTTAAAATCAAATACTTTAATTGGGAGACTAATAAACTTCAATTTATATTTTTAATAGTTTCTATACTTATTTTATTTGTACTTCAATATCTTGCAGTGCCTGTAATAATATTATTTTATGTTGCTCTTTCTGCAATAAATAATAAATTCTGGGCTAAGGCATAGTTTATGAAACGTACGCCGCCACGAAAGAAGCCTTCTCCCATAATGGCTGCAGCAACTGTCCATAAAAAAGGTGTACGGAAAAATGCCAGGAAGAAAAAGTCATCAAAAGTTACTCCTGTTGCAATACTTAAGTATTCGTTTTTGATTTTACTTACTGCATTTATAGCTGCAGCAGGGTATCAGTATCGGCACGGATTTTTATACTACCTGGGTTTTAAAACAAATAAAAGTATTGAAAGCCTGAGTAATGACGAGCGTACTTTTGCGAATGTGCGCAATTATGAAATAATCAGCCGCAATAAGGATAAAATTTTTGGCCTTGATGTTTCTCATTATCAGGGAGACATTAAATGGGACAGTATTGAGCGTATTAAAGGTGAATTTACATTAGATTTTGTTTTTTTAAGATCGACAGTAGGTGTAGACTCGGATAAGAAGTTTAAATCAAATTGGCATCATGCAAAGAACCTTGGTTTTATTAGAGGAGCTTACCATTATTACCGCCCCGATGAAAATTCTTTAAAGCAGGCAAACAACTTTATAAAGACGGTAAGTCTGGGTAGCGGTGATCTCCCTCCGGTCCTCGATATAGAACGCATATCTGATAAACAATCTTTAGACAGCCTGAAAAGCGGTGTAAAGCGTTGGCTAACTGCTGTTGAATTACACTATGGGGTTAAACCAATACTATATAGCGGCGAAAGTTTCTATACAGACTATTTAAAGAAAGAGTTTAAAGGATATTATTTGTGGATTGCAAATTATAGCTTTTTTGAAGATAAAATACGCGACGAGTGGATGTTTTGGCAGTTTACAGATAAAGGGTCTGTTAAGGGCGTTGAGGGGAACGTAGACATAAATATCTACAATGGTACTTTGCCTCAACTCAAAGAAATTTTAATAAAATAGCAAAATTTATTCGAAAATCCAGGTTCCCCATCGTGCAGGAGTTAATTCTGCTTCAGAAGGCACATCAGATACTATTCCTGCATTTTTATTACTCCAATATGCTCTGGATATCGTTTCCTGACCGTCACCGCGCAAAATGCCGATGTCTCCACTTATAGTCGTTCCTTTTTTGGGATTTAAATTTAAAATTGATAAGGGAATTGATATTTCGTAATCTCCGTTTCCAGAAGCTGCAAATTCAATTTTCGAACTGATATTTTCGACTTTATCAAAAGTTATTGTACGCTGAGGAGATGAAAACGGAACTTTGTCTGCCTGCTTAGTCCCTTTTACCACTGCTCTGTAGAGCCATGCCTGTGGTTTCTTATCTACAAGTGTTATTAATATACGTAAGTCGCCTTCTTCGGCATCGTTTCTGTTATTTTTTAAATTCGGATTAGTCCCCATCATTATATCGAGAGCGCCTCCAGTTGTGAATAAGGCATTCTCTATCTCGCCAGAATTCTTTAGAATGTTGCGATCGCCGGTTCGAAATGCAAAGTAAATTTTCCCGGAACTAACAGCAGTAGACGCCGTTATGTTATAGGGTTTAGAATGAGAATTGAAATATGCTTTAACTCCTCTTTTATCTATATCTGCCCACTCATTTTTAACCCATTCCTCAATTTTACCATCAACTTTAATTGGTGTCGTGTTTGTGATAACCTTAAGTATTTTTGGAGTTGAGTTCTTCAAGGATAAAATAGCAGCATCATTTAAAGACTCACTAACCTTAGCAAGATCGGTAGCTGTTACATTAATACTTATCTCAGGTAGCCTCCGGATAGTCTGCAAGCCATCAACATTGATTATACTACTGTTGCTTCCATCAATAAGATACACTTTTCCATCCTCGGTTTGAGTTATTCCCGGCCAGAAATTTTCTTCTCCAAGACTAAGATGGTCAACAGACATTCCTCTATTAGCAACAGGTATATTCCACCTATCACCGCCACGCATTGGCTTAAATAGTGTAGTTACAAATAAGCCGTCTGCAGTAAAGATATATGCCATACCATGATTACTATTCACAGCCCATAACGCGTCGCTGCCGACTTTTTGCCCAGTATTAAACAGACCACCAAGTAAACGGGTTGTGCCTATAAGTTCACCGGAAAATTCGGGTACCGGAGCGTTATGCGAGGCATGGAGACCAGGCCACATATTAGGGTAACTCCATAATGGCTTGCCGTTCCTGGCTCCGGATACACTATGTTTATTAAAAGGAGCTATACCCTGTGTGGTTACAACAGAGCCGCTATTTGTTACGAGTGTCTGATTGCCGCCTGATGATGCACGTCCTGACAGCCCTTTAACCAAGACAAAGGGCTCATTTTTATAAATAGGGATGCCACCATTTGTGAAGCTGGTCGGCTTAAACTGCACAGCGTTTAAGTTAAGTGATAAACAAAAAGATAGATCATCCATAACTGTCACTCCTGTAGCCCTGTCCGCAGTTATAGTTATTTCATCAGGCTGTACCTGTACATCGCCGTTTAAATCTGACCAGATGAAAAAAGATGAAGTTTTCTTTTTCTTTTTATCTTGCGGGGGCAAAAGATTTTTAAACAGATCCTGCTCAAACAGAGCCCACTCAGTGGCGTTGCCCATAGCGGCACATGGATAAGCCTGACCATTTTTCTCTCTAAAAACAAAGGCTATATTTGTTCCATTTGTAGGATTGGTATTGTAACAATTAGTAAAAAAGCGTTTGCCATTATGATGCAGTGGGCTTTCCGGGGCGGCTGAGCTTAAAGGCAAATCACCACTTGTTTGTCTATACAAAACATTAGTTAGTATACATTCGCCGGTTTTCCAATCCAGCTTAAATTCCATCGAGCCCCGCCCTTTTTCAGCATAGTAGAACTTTGTCTTATCGGTAGGATCTAACATTCCTCCTCCTCCATATTTCGCAGGCCCATAGAAGGCTTTTATAAACGAACCATCTAATGACCAAACACTAACCCGTTTAGGTAGAAAATCATTTTCTGTAACCCAAAGATGGTCGTTAGAATCTATAGTTATGCCGGTTGGATTATTCATGTGCAATGGGTCATATGGGCCTGCTTTCGGCCTGCCACTTTTACCTATAATCCTTATAAATTTTCCGGCCGCAGTAAATACTTTTACCTGATGGCTGTTACCACCATCACTAATGTAAATGTCGCCGTCACTAGCTAATGTAATTCCTACTGGAGCCTCCAGACCTTCATTAATAATAGTTTTAGGGGCGTTTACAACCTTCCCATTAGTAATTTTATATTGTACTAACTTATTATCTGTTATAGTGAGTAAGTTGCCAGTATTATCAAAAAACAGGCCTTGCGGGGCTTTGATGTTTATAGTTGAAATAACTTTACCCAGATTAAGATCTACTACAATAAGCTTTTTCCGCATTGGTAAACTCACAACGCATATATTGTTATGAACAGCTAGACCGCTTATTTCACGATTGCTATCTATTTTAGGAATAGTTGGCCCTATTGCATATTTTAGCATTGATTTATCTCCCCCTGCGGTTAGTCCCGTTATACGCAGTTGTATAGAGTCTTTCTTCTTACCCTGGCTCCAGGTTGATGCGGTATAAGCAAGAACTTTTTTGTTACCCTTTTCACCCTTATCTCTTGCCAGGTAAGGGGCTCCTGTCCAGTTACCGCCAATCCATTTTTTGCCTCCTACTTTTTTTCCTTCTAGATCTACCCATGCTAAACCATCCGTCCCTTCCGTAGTGTAAGCACCAAGATAGACTGCTGGCTGGTTTGTAGGGGACTGGCCGGCGGGTACAAATAATGCAGCCTGCGGTGCACTGTGGTTAGCCAGCCATCCGCCGGTATGATCATCAGTGCTCCATGGGGGAGTACCGGTAGCGTATACCGAAAATTCGTAAGTAGTATTAATTTTAGAATGAACAATACCACGTACAATATATTTGCCAGGGGAAACAAATTTTGCGGGTATATTATAAATACCATGTTCCGCAGCATTTACATCGCGACCGGTATCATCCCTCCCATCCCACCAGGCAGTATTTTTACCTGCATCACACCATGTGTCAGCAATAAGGTTTCGAACTCTTACACCATCCTCGTTTTCTATGACTAAGGTGACGTAGCCACTCTCTTTTAAAGAAAAAGGTATAGCAAATTGAGATTCTTGTATTTTTTTTGTTTGTGCATAACTTACAGTAGTCATAAAATATGTAAAAATCACAAAAAGAGCAATACGATATATATTAAAGGATTTTAGATGGAGCATGATATATTTTTAAGCGGTGAGGCTCTAAGATAAACTTATAAAAACCCGATTATAGTATGCAGTCCGTGATAAATATTGCGGTTTCATAAATAGTCTATACATGTATTGTCAGTTATACCAAGATTTATTTGGCGATCATGGATACGCGAACTGGATAGGCTTTGCTAATCTTTGCCTTTAACTTATTTATCCAAGAAGCGTTTTCAATATACTTAAATGATAGAGCCGATATAAAGTACACAATACAACATATCATTGATAAAATTAAGACTTCCATAGCAATAGAATTATCATTTCCAAATATATGGTATAGCCATCCAATGATAATAATGTGAACTAAGTATGTAGAATATGATATGTCGCCCAAATGACTTAGTACTGCTGTTACCTTTCCGTATTTTGTGAATAAAGATTCCTGAATGATAAAAGTAAATAATATAAGTCCTGCTATGTACATGTTTAATTTAAAAAAATAAAATATGCCAACGATCATAGCAATACAAATAAAAGTTAACATTGATTTGTATTTTTCTATATAATTATTGTATTCCCGAACAATATGCCCAATAATTATACCTAACATAAACTCTAAAAACAGGTAATTTGGTTTACCAAGAAATCGATATCTTCCTAATATAGCTCCTAATAAAAATAGTACAACACAACAGGTAAGTAGCGGATACTTTTTATTAATACCTATGCAAAATGATAAAATTGTGTAAAAACATAGTTCGTAAGCTAATGTCCAACCTACGTAAAGTACCGGATAATAGCCATGACCGGGATTTTTAGACGGAATGAACACCAAGGACTTGATTACAGTTATACTATTAAAGCTGGTAATGAAAGACTCAGGAATTAGTATGAGACTAATAATCATAAAAATTGTAAAAAACCAATATGCAGGTACTATTCTTAATAACCGGTTTTGAAAAAAAGCTATGCTATTTATTTGCCTGTCTTTTACGGACATGAACATAATAAATCCACTCAGTACAAAAAAAATGTCAACGCCAAATTTCCCATATATATAAAGAAGCTCACCTAACTTAGATGGCGTCTTCTCTACCGCTACATAAAAGCTTTGAACATAATGATGAAATACGACTACCCAAGCTGCCAAACCCCTTAACACCTGTAAGGATATATATTTTTTCATAAAGAATTATACTGACGTTATGTATTTAATGTTGTTAAGCCAGATATCACTAGTTTAAACAGTAATTTGTGGATTATGTGAAATCGCTGCAAGGTAAGAAAATTCGGCGACTATGTGCATTTGTGTAGATAAACTAACAAATTGTTAATGAGCAAAAGAGAGTTCGGGCGAACAATATTACATCTATTAAAGATAATTTAAAATACAACCATCTTTTGTGAACCCAAATAATATCAGATAATCCTATACTTCAGTATGATTTAAAGAAACATTGTCGAATAGCAGAGCGCAGTCATCGCCCAGGCATATTTATTCTTGATTGGCATACTTATTTTTTTATTCGATTAAAATATCTTTTCACATTTATTACATAATTAACAATATCTATTCTTACGATTATAAAGGTAGGCAGGGAAGAAATAATTTACAACGCGTTAAGAATATCTTACTTCAATTGAGCAAATTTTATAAAGTAAGGGTTTTTTAGAATCTCTTTACAGCACAGTCTCCACTATATTTTGTATATGATTCAATCTTACATATACGGTTGAAAAAGAGTGAATTTGGGGCAGAAATTTAAACTAAAATATTTACCCGCGAAATCCACCCTTAAAATAAGGGACATAATAGTGAAGTAGCATGTCGTCCATGACTGCAATTGAACGTAGGGAGTAGTGTTAAATATAAATAAACGTCTCGATTTTCTACAACTATGAGTTGTTGTAAAATTTATTTTTTTTGTAAGACGAAGCTACAAGTATCAACAATTTAATCCGAATTTATTTATAGTGCCTTTAACATAAATCATTCTGCTTTTGTATCTTCGCACCAATAATGCGAACAAATCGTTTTGTGAATATTGTAATAAAAATATGCTTTTTAACTCTCTCAACTTTGCTATTTTCCTGCCTATTGTTTTTACATTATATTGGTTAGTCAACAAAAACTTCCGGCTGCAAAATTTTATAATGATAGTTGCAAGCTATTATTTCTATGCCTGTTGGGATTACAGGTTTTTGTTCCTGCTTATGTTTTCTACAGCGCTCGATTATTTTTCGGGAATTATGATGGAAAATGCTACCAGTACGCATATTAAAAAAATTTGGTTTTGGCTCAGTATTATTATTAATCTTGGCTTTCTAGGAGTATTTAAGTACTATAATTTTTTTATGGATTCGTTTGCTGACGGCTTGTCGCTGCTAGGAATACATTCAGATTTTGCAGTACTCTCAGTAATTTTGCCTGTAGGGATATCTTTTTATACATTTCACGGCCTTTCCTATGTTATTGATATCTATTACGAAAGAATTACAGCCGAAAGGAATTTCATTGATTACGCAGTATTTGTTAGCTTCTTTCCTCTGTTAGTGGCAGGGCCCATTGAAAGGGCAACACATTTATTGCCGCAGATACAAAGAGTAAGACATTTTAATTATATAACTGCTATAGACGGGTTGAGGCAAATACTTTGGGGTTTGTTCAAAAAAATAGTTATTGCCGATAATTGTGCCAAATATGCCAACCTTATCTTTGGTAATTCAGAAGAATATTCCGGCAGTACACTGGTTTTAGGTGCGTTATTCTTTACATTCCAAATTTATTGTGATTTTTCAGGCTACTCAGATATTGCGCTGGGCGTAGCACGCCTATTTGGGATAGAGTTACTAAGAAATTTTGCTTTTCCTTATTTTTCAAGGGATATTGCAGAATTCTGGAGAAGATGGCATATATCTTTAACAACATGGTTTAGGGATTACCTTTACATCCCCTTAGGCGGTAGCCGCGGCGGTACCTGGATGAAGGTGCGAAATACATTTATAATTTTTATAGTAAGCGGATTTTGGCATGGTGCAAACTGGACCTTTATAATATGGGGCTTTTTGAATGCCGTGTATTTTCTGCCTTTGCTACTTACAAATAATAATCGTAAAAACATTGAGACCGTAGCGAAAGGCCGTTTTCTGCCATCGATAGATGAGTTTTTAAGGATCATACTTACATTTGGCATGACAGTTATTGCGTGGATTTTCTTTAGGGCAGAAAATGTAGGTCATGCATTTCAATATTTAGGCGGAATATTTTCAGGATCATTATTGCAGGTTCCAGCCTATGAAGGCTTAAGAAATTCTGTGGCAATAATGCTGCTTGTAGCCGGATTCATGATTGTAGAATGGATTGGCAGGGATGATCAGTATGCGTTGGCAACAATTGGCTTAAAATGGAAAAGACCGGTTCGATGGGCTATGTACTCTATAATTATATTTCTTATAGGCATGTTTATGCAGACTGAAGAAACGCCGTTTATCTATTTTCAATTTTAAAGATTATAATATGAGTACAAACATCAAAAGATTTATTTTAAAGCTAATTGCATTTATACCATTTGCGTTTATAATCTACGTAGCTCTGGTGTGTGTTTGGGGAGATTTCGCTCCTGGTTTTGCCATGAAAAATCTGTCATACAGGCTAGGGGGCTTTGGGCATTTGCACAGCAGGCTTTCAGAAGTTAAAAAAGTAAAAGATGTAGATATTCTTGTGTTAGGTTCATCTCATGCTTACAGAGAGATCGATCCGCGTATTTTTAAAAAAGCCGGATACACAATGTTTAATTTAGGATCTAGCGCACAAACACCTATACAGACCAAGGTTTTGTTAAATCGATATTTAGATCAGTTAAACCCTAAAATTGTTATATACGAGGTTTTCCCAAAAACGTTTTCTATTGATGGGGTGGAGTCTGCATTAGACGTTATATCAAATGATGTCAACGATATTCACTCTTTAAGTATGTGCGCAAAGACGATGCATATAAAAGTGTTTAATACATTGCTTTATGGATTTTACAGAGATTTTACCGGGAGAAATAAATCGTTTGTAGAAAAAAAGCGCGTCGGACGGGATACTTACATTTCCGGGGGCTATCTGGAAAAAGATGTTCAGACTTTTAAACATAAACATTATGATAAGAAGGCGTGGGATTTTCAGGAAAAACAATTTGATGATTTTCGCGAAAATATAAATCTGCTAAAGAGTAAGGAAGTAAAGCTATATCTTGTAAATTCTCCAATAGCTCCCGCGTATTACCGATCATATACAAACAACCATTTATTTGACAAACGAATGAAACAAGTTGGTGAGTATTATGACTTTAATAAAATATTAAAACTGGACGACTCATTATATTTTTATGATGCTGATCATTTAAATCAAAACGGTGTAGATATTTTCGACGAGAAATTATTGTCTATAATGCGAAAATAAGATTACATACTAAGAAAGCTCAATTTTGAGACATTTTGATAGGTTAAATCCAGATATAGTATTCTATAAAGTTTATTCCCAACATTTTCCATTGGCGGTATTGAGTTGGCACTAAATGACATTACAGACAATAAGAATAATATAATAACCTATGAAATGTATTCAAAATAAGCATGTTTTGCCAACAATACATTTTTATACGCTTGTTATACGAATTGTTTGGTAAACATGAAATGTAAAAGGACGCCTAACGGAGGGAAGTAGAGATAACGCAAGTAAAATACTATACTGCTTAGCAAGATAAATCGAAGTTGAAACTTGGACACAGTCTAAAAATTTTAGAAATGTATTAGTCAAGTTTAAAAATAAAGGGGGTAATAGTTATTTATTTAAGGCTTCTATACCACAATATTATAATTCGGTAAATAACGCGGAGTTTTATCAAGCTTACGCAGCCGCATAAAACCTACTTTAGCTTTAATGAAAAAGTTTATCTTAACGACTCGATAGACTTCTACTATTCAAGCCATCCTAATCAAACAGGAGTAGTAAAGTTTAATAAAAAATTATCTGCTACAATTTTAAAATAAAAGATAAAAAAATACTCCTTTGGCTGTTTTTTTATATGATATATATCTACAGCTCCTCCTGATCAGGTACTTCTGGCGAAGACCCTTTAGGTAAATGGAAATCGATTTTCTTTTTGCGAAGCTCAAAGTTTTGCCCAAGGTATACCTTACGCACCATTTCGTCCTGAACCAGTTCTTCCGGCACACCGGCTTTTAATATTCCGCCCTCAAACATCAAGTAAGTCTTATCTGTTATGGCAAGCGTTTCCTGCACGTTGTGGTCGGTTATCAGGATACCTATATTTTTGTCTTTAAGCTGCGCTACAATACGCTGTATATCCTCGACGGCAACAGGGTCTACACCTGCAAAAGGCTCATCCAATAAAATAAATTTAGGGTCGGTGGCCAGTGCACGGGCAATCTCTGTACGGCGACGCTCACCTCCGGATAATAGGTCGCCCCGGTTAGTGCGTATATGCTGTAACGAGAACTCGTCTATAAGCGCCTCCATTTTTGCTTCCTGCTCTTTTTTAGTTAGAGTAGTTAGCTGAAGTACACTGAGTATGTTATCTTCAATACTTAACTTTCTAAAAACAGAGGCTTCCTGAGCGAGATAGCCTATCCCGTTTTGAGCCCGCTTGTACATAGGGAAATCTGTAATTTCCATATTGTCAAGATATATCTTACCGCTATTAGGCTTAACAAGCCCTACTATCATATAGAAAGAAGTTGTTTTTCCGGCACCATTAGGACCCAACAGCCCTACAATTTCGCCTTGGTTCACCTCGACTGATATGCCTTTTACAACACTTCGTCCTTTGTAGGTCTTAATTAAGTTGTCTGCCCTTAACTTCATGTTACTTATTGTATGGTTGTTTCTCCTGCCTGTTCCTCAAGTGCTTCCCAAAATTCGTATGCACGGCGCAGGTGTGGTATTACTATAGTACCACCTACAAGAGTAGCTATACCTAAAGCTTCCATTACTTCAGCTTTAGTTAAACCTTCTTTATGGCTTGTTTCAAGATGGTATTTCACACAATCATCACAACGCAATACCGCCGATGCTACAAGTCCAAGCAGCTCTTTTGTTTTAACATCAAGAGTGCCCTCCATATAGGCGTTAGTATCAAGATTAAATATGCGTTTGATAATTCTGTTATTATCGGCCAGTAGCTTATCGTTCATTTTTTCACGATAGTCATTAAATTCCTGTACTATATTATCAGCCATTGGTGTTTTCTAATTTAGGTGTTTTATTCATTCGTGCAGCAATAAGTATGCTGGCTTCGAATAATATAATAAGCGGTATGGTAACTGTCATTTGGCTCACAACATCAGGCGGAGTTACAACGGCAGCTACAATTAATATTATAACGTACGCATAGCGCCTGTATGTTCTTAAAAACGATGCGGTTACTATGCCAAGTTTAGCTAGGAAAAATATAATTATAGGCATCTCAAATACGAGTCCGCACGATATTACCGTCGTTTTAACGAGACTAAGATAAGAATCAAGGTCTATGTTGTTTTCTACCACCTCACTAATTTGATAATTGGCTAAAAAATTAATTGACAATGGCATGATCAGATAATATCCGAAGAGAACTCCTAGGAAAAAAAGCAGAGAGGTGGAAAATATAAAGGCAACAGCATTTTTCTTCTCGCTATCATACAACGCCGGCCGGATAAATTTCCAAAACTCCCACAAAATGAATGGGAACGCAAGGATAAGGCCTGCAGTTATAGATGTCCATATATCTGTAGAGAGCTGCCCGTCCATTGTACGGGATTGAATCTTGAAAGGTATTTCTGTAACGCAGAAACTTTTGTCCAGGTCATACTTATTTGCGAGTTCACAAAAAATACGATAGGTAAGAAAGCTCGACTTTTGTGGTGCGAATATTATATTCTCGAAAATAAAGCTACTGAAGGTAAATGCTACACATCCGCATATTAATATGGCTATAGTGCTTCTTACCAGCAGCCACCGCAGTTCTTCAAGATGATCCATGAACGACATTTCGCTGCCGTCCTTTTTATTTTTTGCCATGTTATAATATCCCTTCTTTTAGTATATCGTGCAGGTGAAGTACGCCTTTATATTCACCCTCATCTACCACTACAAGTTGTGTAATGGCATAATTTTCCATGGTATTAAAAGCATGGGTAACCATATCTTTGCTTGATATGGTTTTGGGGTTCCTGGTCATTACATCGGCCGCCATAACTCCCGCAATATTATCCCGGTCGTTTAGCATCCGCCTAATGTCTCCATCTGTTATAATTCCAATTACCCTATTGTTTTCTACTACAGCAGTAACACCAAGCCTCTTTTCAGATATTTCCATGATTGCCTGCTTAACGCTGCTGTCTGGTCCTACAACCGGTTTATGCGTGCCATCGAGCATATCACCCACGCGTAAAAGTAATCTTTTTCCTAATGCGCCACCGGGATGAAATTTCGCGAAATCGGCACTGGTAAATCCCCGTAGTTCAATTAGGCAAACAGCGAGTGCATCGCCTAATACTAACTGTGCAGTAGTACTGTTAGTAGGGGCGAGGTTCTCCGGGTCGGCTTCCCTGTCTACATACGCATTAAGAACATAGTTAGATTGCTTGCCTAAAAAAGAATTCTTATTTGCCGTGATGCCAATAAGCACGTTATTATCGCGTTTTAATAAAGGCGCAAGCACTTTAATCTCCGGACTGTTACCGCTCTTAGAGATGCATATAACAACATCGCCCGGCTGAACCATGCCCAGGTCGCCATGAATAGCTTCGGCAGCGTGTAAAAACAGGGCGGGGGTTCCGGTAGAATTTAAAGTAGCTACAATCTTTGCAGCGATAAGAGCACTCTTACCTATGCCTGTAACTACAAGGCGGCCCTTGCTTTCGTATATAATTTGGGTAGCTTTAGCAAAATCGTCGTCAAGATACTGTACGAGAGCAGCAATGCTCTCACTTTCAGAAAGGATGGTTTTTTTGGCAGATGCCAGTATTGCGTCGTTGTTGATCAAGCTTACGAAATGTTTAAAAAGTTGCGGATGTAAAAGATTTTTGTATCTTTATATTCTGCAAATTTATGTAAATTACTATAAAGATATAATGAAATCGACCGAAATTGACTTACATAAAGAGTTAAAAAAATATTTTGGTTTTAACAAATTCAAGGGCCTTCAGGAAGGTGTGGTACAAAGCATCATCTCGGGCAATAACACATTTGTAATAATGCCTACGGGCGGTGGCAAGTCTCTTTGTTACCAGCTGCCCGCCTTAGTGCTGGAAGGGACTGCCATTGTGGTGTCTCCGCTAATCGCGCTCATGAAAAACCAGGTAGATGCTATACGCAGCCTGTCATCTGAAGCTGGAATAGCCCACGTACTAAATTCTTCACTTACCAAGACTGAAATTAACCAGGTTAAAAAGGATATTACCTCCGGACTTACCAAATTACTATATGTTGCTCCTGAATCGCTTACTAAAGAAGAATACACCGCGTTCTTAAAAAACGTGCCTATATCTTTTGTAGCTATAGATGAGGCGCACTGTATATCAGAGTGGGGACACGATTTCCGACCTGAATACCGTAATCTCCGCACTATAATTCGCAATCTGGGCGATGTGCCTATCATAGGGCTGACCGCTACTGCGACGCCTAAAGTGCAGGAGGACATACTTAAGAACCTCGACATGACCGATGCTAATACCTTTAAGGCATCATTTAACAGGCCCAACCTGTTTTACGAGATACGACCAAAGACAAAGTCGGTAGAGTCTGATATTATACGTTTTATACGCCAGTACAAAGGCAAATCAGGTGTTATATATTGCCTGAGCCGAAAAAAAGTTGAGGAGATTGCTCAGGTACTTCAGGTAAACGGCATTAGTGCCGTTCCTTACCATGCCGGCCTTGATGCTAAAACCCGGGCCCGCCACCAGGATATGTTCCTTATGGAAGATGTAGATGTGGTAGTGGCTACTATAGCCTTTGGTATGGGAATAGACAAGCCCGATGTACGCTTTGTAATTCATCATGATATTCCTAAGTCGCTTGAGAGCTATTACCAGGAAACCGGACGAGCCGGGCGTGATGGCGGCGAAGGCCACTGCCTTGCGTACTATGCCTATAAAGACATAGAAAAACTTGAAAAGTTTATGAGTGGCAAACCCGTAGCAGAACAGGAGATAGGTTTTGCATTGCTTCAGGAAGTTGTGGCATACGCCGAAACGTCTATGAGCCGTCGTAAATTTTTATTGCACTATTTTGGTGAGGAGTTTGATGAGGAGAATGGAGAAGGCCATGAGATGGACGATAATACCCGCAATCCTAAAAAGAAGAAAGAAGCAAAAGATGAAGTTGTTACACTTTTAAAAGTGGTAAGGGATACTAAGATGCTTTATAAAAGTAAAGAGATTATCTTTACGTTGACCGGTAAGGTTAATGCTGTTATAAAAGCGCACCGTACTGACGCCCAGACCTTTTTTGGGATAGGTAGCGAATTTGAAGAAAAACACTGGATGGCTCTTTTACGCCAGGTGCTTGTTGCAGGATACCTTTCTAAAGATATTGAGACGTACGGTGTGATAAAGCTAACTCCCGAAGGTGAGGCCTTTATTGCCAACCCTAAGTCTTTTATGATGACAGAGGATCATGATTTTAACGAGACGGATGAAGAAGCAACCATAACTGCATCTAAATCTACTGGTGTTGCAGATGAAGTGCTGAACGCCATGCTTAAGGATCTTCGTAAAAAGGTTGCCAAGAAACTTGGTGTACCGCCATTTGTTGTGTTCCAGGATCCTTCGCTTGATGATATGGCTCTTAAATATCCTGTAACGATAGAGGAATTGAGTGGCGTTCACGGAGTGGGTGAGGGCAAGGCAAAAAAATATGGTAAAGAGTTCGTAGAGCTTATAGCCCGTTATGTACAGGATAACGACATCATGCGCCCCGATGATCTTGTAGTTAAAACTACTGGAGCAAATTCGGCTTTAAAATTATACATCATCCAGAATATAGACAGGAAGCTTTCACTTAACGATATTGCTAAGGCCAAAGGTCTAGACATGGATGCGCTAATGAAAGAGATGGAGCAGATTGTATACTCCGGAACCAAGCTTAATATTAAGTATTGGATAGACGACATACTCGATGAAGACCAACAGGAAGAGATACATGATTTCTACATGGGATCTGAATCGGACAGTATTAAAGATGCCCTTAAAGAATTTGATGGTGACTACGATACCGAAGAGCTCAGGCTTATGCGAATTAAATTTATAAGCGAAGTGGCTAATTAGTTAACGGTCGCAGTCACAGTTTAAGTAAAAAAAGGAACCACAGTAGACAGTATTAAACTGCAAACTGTGGTTTTTTATTAGTTTAAGCGCCAAAGTGCTACTAAGATTTCCATCATTACCTACTGAAACTGAGACTGAAACTGAAAACTACTCATAAAGTTCCCCTCTGTGCGGTTTTAAAGCATCCCTTACTATTATCATGTTATCATCGGTTACTACCATAAAGGCAATGGCATGCATATCATTTAGGATGGTAAAGCCCGTTATATTAAGCGGTACATTTTCTATCGCTATAAATTCCTTTAAGTGAATTTCATGGTGTTCAGCGGTTTTAGCGGATGCCGGTCCGCGAAAATCCCAAATAAGTTTTATTTTTCTTGACATAGTATTTAAGTTGCGAGTGTAAAGGTACAAGAAGAGGTGCTAAGTCGCATAGTTGCTAAGTTGCTAAGTTTTGATGAGTTTCCTGCAAGGTTTTTTAACCTTGTAGGTTTATTGTATAATTGCATAAGAATACCTTATTTTCAAAACACAATCGTCGATGAAAAATCTAATTGCAATTTTACTCCTTACTTCCTCAATATCTTTTGCTCAGCAACTTACTTTAGACCGGGCAAATGGGCTGGCGAAGCTACCACTTAAGTGCCTCCAGCAGGAATACCCTAATAAGTTAGGGCAGATGCTTATCGACTCTGCAGAAATTGCTGCACCAAAAGTATTACATCCTGCATTCTATGGCTGTTTCGACTGGCATTCATCGGTTCATGGCCATTGGAGCCTGGTATACCTCTTAAATCATTTTCCGGGTTTGGGAAACAGAAAGGAAATAATAAATAAACTTAGGATAAACCTTTCAAAAGAAAATGTACTTCAGGAAGTAGCTTATATGAACAAAGTTCATGAAAAGTCTTTTGAGCGTACTTATGGCTGGGCCTGGGTTTTGAAACTACAATTAGAACTTGAAGCCGGTAAAGAACCATTTGCAAAAGAGCTTGCTGATAATTTAAAGCCACTTACAGCCTTAGTCATTCAGCGCTATATCGAGTTTCTGCCAAAGCTAAATTATCCTTTAAGGGTAGGGACGCACCCTAATACAGCGTTTGGAATGGTTCTGGCGTGGGATTACGCCCTGAATGCAAAAAATGTTCCCCTACAAAATAGCCTCCGTGTGAACGCGTTGCGACTTTTTAAAAACGATGCCGACTGCCCCTTCACCTGGGAGCCAAGCGGTACGGATTTCCTGTCGCCGTGCATGGAAGAAATTGCGATTATGCAGCGAATTATGCCCGAAGAGGATTTTTTGAAATGGCTTAAAGATTTTGCACCCGCACTGTTTAATAAAAATTTTAAATGGGAGCCCGGTAAAGTATCCGACCGTAGTGATGGCCACCTTGTACACCTAGATGGCCTTAACTTTAGCCGAGCCTGGAACCTATACCATCTCGTTTCGCAATACCCTAAACAGCTGGGTCACCTTAAAGCTATCGCTACAGCCCACCTCAACTTTTCGCTGCCTGCTATTGTAGATGGCAACTATGAAGGTGAGCACTGGCTGGCATTCTTTGCACTGCACGCCTTCGAAGAAAAGGGATAATAGTTTTCAGTCCCAGTTCCGGTTTTCAGTCGCGCTATTAAAAGGATGTAGTAAAGTTTGAAAACTTCAACTAACTGCTTTGCTTCTTCTATGAAGTAGGTTATGGTAAGGATTGAATCCATCAAAAAATTACTATTTTTGCACCATGCCAAGAGAACTTCAGATACAGGTAGCACCGGAGGTAGCCGCACAACAGGGGTTGCTGACAGCTCATGTTGCCCAGCTTATGCAGGTTGAGCCAGCGGATATAAACCATATTACCATTATAAAACGCTCTATAGATGCCCGCCAAAAATCGGTTAAGGTAAACCTGAAACTTGGGGTGTATTGTAAGGAGGAATATTTAGAAAAGTCGACCCCACTCCCTGATTACAAAGATGTATCAAATGCGCCTGAAGTAATTATTATAGGCGCCGGGCCTGCGGGTTTATTCGCCGCATTACAGCTTATAGAGCTTGGATTAAAACCTGTTGTTTTAGAACGTGGCAAGGACGTGCAGGAACGCCGTCGCGACCTTAAGGCTATTAACCGCGACCATATTGTAGATGAAGATTCTAACTACTGCTATGGCGAAGGCGGTGCAGGCACGTACAGCGATGGCAAACTTTATACACGGTCTAAAAAGCGGGGCGATGTAGACCGTATACTGCAGTTATTTGTAGCATTTGGAGCTGCCGATGATATTCTTGTAGAAGCTCACCCGCATATAGGGACTAACAAGCTTCCAAAGATCATTGCAACCATGCGTGAAAAGATCATTGAGTTTGGCGGGCAGGTACTGTTCAATACTCGTGTAACAGATATTTTAGTAAAAAACAGTGAAGTGCAGGGCGTCGTAACACAAAAGGGTGACACAATTACTGCTAAAAAGGTCATCCTCGCAACAGGGCATTCCGCACGGGATATGTTTGAACTCCTTGACCGAAAGAAAATATATATAGAGGCAAAGCCGTTTGCATTAGGTGTTAGGGCAGAGCATCCGCAAAGTTTGATAGACAGCATACAGTACAGCTGCGACTTTAACAGCGGCCGCGGCGAATTTTTACCACCGGCTCCCTATGCGATTGTAAAACAGGTGGGCGGCCGTGGTATGTACTCGTTTTGTATGTGTCCGGGAGGGGTAATAGCTCCCTGTGCTACCAGCCCCGGCGAGGTGGTTACTAACGGTTGGAGTCCATCTAAGCGCGACCAGGAAACGGCCAATTCCGGTATTGTGGTAGAGCTGAAACTTGAAGATTTTAAACCTTTTGCCAAATTTGGGGCACTTGCGGGTATGGAGTTTCAGAAAAGCATAGAACAACAGGCATGGCACGTGGGGGGAGAAACTCAGCGTGTGCCGGCACAGCGAATGGTTGATTTTACCCAGAATAAAGTTTCTGCAGATATTCCAAAAACATCGTATGTTCCGGGTACTACGCCGGCCGAATTGGGCAGGGTTTTCCCGGGATTTCTCACACAAATATTACGTGAAGGATTTACCGACTTTGGTAAATCGATGCGTGGATATCTTACTAACGAAGCTATTTTGCACGCACCCGAATCGCGCACCTCATCGCCGGTGCGTATTCCCCGCGACCCCGAAACTTTAGAGCATGTACAAATAAAAGGACTTTACCCGTGTGGCGAAGGTGCCGGTTATGCTGGCGGAATTATATCGGCTGCGATCGATGGCGAGAAGTGTGCACTGAAGTGTCTAGATTTAGTTAATTGAACCTTGTAATGGCGGCTTCCCTCGCTGGAATATAAACTTAGTATTTTAATTTCGAAAATTACTGCAACCCCTTCTTATCAGGATGCCAAAAAGGTTTTGTTTTTATTTGTTTAGGCTGCCATCCCTGCACCTTTCGGAAGTAATCATTTAACGCTATGCAAAAACCAGTTTCGCCGGCAATATAAACTATGGTGTTTTCTTTAGAGATGTTGTTCCATGCTATTTCTGCAATTATAGATTCTAATAGGTTGGCGTCGTTTTTAAGGTATCCAAAAGGAGTAGTCCTGCATAGGCTTATATCAGGAAAAATGTATTCCGGACTGTCAGCATAAACAATTCCTGTTATATTCTTATAAATGCCTGCCTTTCTGCGAAGTTCGTACAAATGCGATAATGCTGAAACATCACCTAAGAATAAATAATTTTGTACGGATGTATCTATGGTAAATTTACCTTTTGGTCCCCCATACAATACCGTATCTCCCACATTTGCTTTGCTTGCCCATCTCGCTCCGGACCCTCCGGAAAATGTACATACAGCCAGGTCGACAGTTTGCTGTAGTTCATCGTAATTCCACACAGAGTATGTTCGTACCATATCACCAATCGGTGAATTGTTTTGTCTTCCAACTAATATACGCATATGCTCTCCGGGCACGTAATTTTTGAAATCGGTATTATTTACCTTTAGCCGTATGTGCCAGGTCTTTGAAGTGATTTGCTGTTTGAATATTATAGTTGCTCTTTTTGATAATAAATCGATAATAGAATTTAAAATTCCCATTGTACTTACCTTTAATTGTGAGGCAAAGTAACTAACGGGCGTCGGATTATAAGTGGCAGGATAAAAGGTAATGATTGTACTATTCGCGGAACTTCTTACGGAAAGCCAGTGGAGTTAGGCCGGAGATTTTTTTAAACAGGCGCGCAAAATAAGCGTGGTCATCGTAACCCAGCATGAATGCTATTTGCTTGCTGTCGTTATCTGTATAATACAATTGTTTTTTAGCTTCGGTAATCATTGCGTCCTGTAGCCAGTGCGTAATTGTAAACCCTGTAGCAGATTTGAGGCAATGGTTAAGGTGTGCAGTAGTAATATTGAGCTCCTGTGCAAAAAACGACGGTAAATTTACAAAGGAGTGTTGGGCTAATAGCACGTTAAATTGTGCCGATATAATGGCAGCCTGATTAGTTAATTGTAAATTTTTATTTAGATGTGACTGCTCATAAATTGCGGCTACATGATTAACATATGCAGTAAAATAGCCATTGAGTATATGGTGTCTATAACTGTTTTGCTCATGCTGAGCATGGTATAATAACTCTATGGTTTGCAGCAAAGGTTGTTGTAATGAGACAGGTATCTGTAAAAATTGCTGTTCAGGGGCGAGCCTTCCAAATAATATACCGCACTCATGCGGCATTAAAAAAGATTCTATGCCCACAAAGTACCCTCCTGCATCTTTACTTACATGACTAACGGCATGCACCTGAAAAGGTTTTAATAGGAATAGACTATTTGCGCCAATGGTAACTTCCTGCATATCGCAGTGCACAGTTACGTTGCCTTTTGTAACCAGGCCTATGCTGTAATGATCATCCATGTGTTTGTTAAAAACATCATGATGTATATTGTCCGGCAACGGTGACACTTTAGCTTTTATTTCTAAGTGCTTTACATTAATTCCGCCCGTGGGATAAGCGTCTTGTCTATGCAGCGGTATTTGTTGTAGTGCAGTCAAATTAAGGAGCCTTTATGGTTGCTAAAGTATATAAAAATCCCCTTTAGGAGTATAAAGGGGATTTGAAAATTATATTGATTGTCTGATAAATCTTTTAGTCCGTTGATGCCTATTCTAATGCAACGCCATTAATTGTTAATCCGGAACAATTGATCATAACAGATGCTGCTGAATAGCCATCATCATAATAAGCAGATGAATACTGGTCTTGATAGCTCTCTAAAGCACCTTTGGTAAATTTTATTTCACGCGGCGGGTTTTTCCCGTACGTATCGGTAATTACTATAGTCCCATTAAAACGGGTTTCTTTTTTAGCAAAGAGTTTCAGCATCTCGGTATCAACTTTTTTAACTATTAAAGATAGCGAGTAGGCTCCGCGCTCTGCTACCGGTTTAGCAGCAGCGGCACTTTTATCATCTGCGGGTACAGGCGGTGGTGGTGGGGTAAGGTAATCGGCATAGCGGCTAACGCCAAAGCCAACGTTTGTTAGCTCTGCAGTAATGTTTTTACCGTTAAAGTTAACAGTCAATACAATCTTGTTGCGCTCTTCTGATTGCGCCTTTAGCGATGTGGAAAAACAAAGTAGAAAAATTAAAATGGAAGATGTCAGAAACTTTTTCATGGTTGATTTATTTGGATGATTTATTTTTTACTAGTGTGTATGCCTTTGCCCCAATGCTGTAATTATACTCTACATACTTTTCTACTTCTTCTTCATTTACGGTATACAGCGTAATAGTGTCGCCCGATATTTTAAAATGAAATGGCGTACCGGCCTCATCGTCTTGCTTCGTAAATAAAAATACGGCATCAAATGGCGTTGCATACTCACCCTCTGTGTCATATTGTACCTGGTACATAATTCTACCATTTAGCCCGGTTATTTTTCCATCACGGGTAAATGTTACAGTTTTATTCATCGCTTGGTCGGTATAACTGCCTTCAAACAATATCCTGTTTAGCTCCTGTTCCAGGTCGGCCTTTCTGTACAATTCTTTTTTAGCAGGTTTATCAAAAACAAGCTCGAGTGTGGTAGATGTTAATGGATTGATGTAAAATGCAGATGGAGGTTTAATCTCGTCGCCTGCTGTAGCATCATATTCTATTCGCTGTTTCAACTTGTTATAAGAGATTGGCCAGGTATAGCCTGCATCGTGAGTGCTAAATCCATAGAGATAATCAGAACCGTCAATGAGGCTATCCTTTAAAATAGAGAACCCAAAAACACTTGTTGTATAAGCAGGGTTGCCGTGAACTGTTTTTCTTTTTTCTATCGCGGCCAAATAGCCGTCAGATAACCAGGTCCCGTCAAGTTGGTTAACTATTTTATTTATACTTTTAGCTTTGGAAGTAGAAGATTCGGCAGTTTCACCTTTTTTTAAGGAATCGATCTTCTCACTCTTTGTAGTGCAACCAATAGACAATGCAGTAAGAATGATTAAAATCAGATATCTTTTCATGGTGAATGGAGCGGTTATATAGTGTCTTAAAATTCTGTATAATTATTTATACGGCAATAGTATTTGTGAATTTATTAGTATTCGCCATTCTTACAAAATTTTTGATGCTTTCATTTTTTTTGAACGATTATTAACATGATAGCAAGGATGTTGTGTTTAATTAGGTATTAAATTTGTATATACTTATCGTCTTGGGCTACATACAATCTTACGTCTGAGATTAACATTTAAAACCCACATTATGGATACAAATAGATTAGTTACTACAGAACCCATGCAGTTTACAAAGGCTGACATTATAGATAAATATACCAACTACTGCCTTATGCACAGCCACAGGCCTGCCACGGTGTATAAGTTTGCAAAAGAGAATGGATTTGAAGAAGCTGATTTTTATAAATATTTTGCTTCTTTCGAAACACTTGAGCGCGCCTTTTTTGTAGAGATGTTTAACCATGCACTCGAAACATTGGAGCCGTCGCCCACTTACAATGAATTTACAGGAGTAGATAAACTTTCGGCATTTTACTTTACTTTCTTCGAGATTGCTACGGCAAACAGGAGCTATGTATTGTACAGTCTTAAAGAAGGCGGATCGGACATGAAAAACAGGCTTAAGCTAAAAGATTTACGCAGGGAGTTTACAGTATATGCGCAGGCTATTTTAGACAAGCCTTTTGATATACCCAACCAAAGGGCAGATAAATTTCAGAGTGATGCATTACGTGAAGCTGCCTGGCTACAGTTTTTATCCATATTTAAGTTTTGGATGAACGACACTTCGCCTGGTTTTGAAAAGACTGATATTTTTATCGAGAAATCGGTTAAGGCATCATCAGACCTTGTGTACAACACGCCTTTAAAAAGCCTTTTCGACCTTGGAAAATTTATTTATAAAGAAAAATTTACGGCATAACCTTATATGAAAAGATTAGATTCTATCCCCACAAATAAGATTGACAGGGTGGCCAAACTGGTTACCACAGGTGTGAAGGTAGGGGGGAATTACCTTAAATATTATGGGAACAAAATGGTTAACCCGTATTTAACCAAAGACACCCTGCACCAAAATAATGCAGCCGATATATATGACGGATTAAAAGAACTTAAAGGCAGCGCTCTAAAAGTAGCCCAGATGCTTAGCATGGAAAAAAACCTGCTGCCGCAAAGCTATGTAGAGAAGTTTTCGTTAAGCCAGTTCTCTGTACCACCACTTTCGGCGCCACTGGTTATAAAAACATTCAGGAAGTATTTTGGGGTTGACCCCTATGTAATGTTTGACGAGTTTAGTGCTGACTCAATAAATGCTGCCAGTATAGGGCAGGTGCATAAGGCCAAAAAAGATGGTAAAGAACTTGCGGTTAAAATCCAGTATCCGGGTGTGCGTGATAGTATTAGTACAGATATTGCCATTGTGAAGCCGATTGCGATAAGGATGTTTAACCTTCAGGGAACATCTGATGAGTATTTTCAGGAAATCGAAGATAAGCTTACCGAAGAAACAGACTATACGCTGGAGTTGCAACAAAGCGAATTTGTGCGTAAAGCTTGCGAGGGAATTGATAATTTAAGGTTTCCACACTATTACCCCGAATTATCGTGCGAGAAAATCATCACAATGGATTGGATGGAAGGTGTTCACCTGTCTGAATACTGTAAGGAGCCGCACAGTCAGGAAGAACGCGACACGATAGGTCAGGCACTTTTTAATTTTTATATGTTCCAGATACATACGCTGAAATATTTTCATGCAGATCCGCATCCCGGGAACTTTCTTGTAGATAAAGAAGGGACATTGATCGCTATAGATTTTGGCTGTATGAAGAAAATTCCTGATTCTTTCTATATTCCTTATTTTGAGATGATAGAAAAAGGAACTTTGGATGATGAGGTATTGTTCAGGCAAAAGCTGACCGAACTTGAGGTTCTTAAGATAAACGATTCTCCCGCTGATGCCGACTTCTTTTCTGCGTTGTTTAAAGATCTTCTTACGGTTTTTACCAAGCCCTATCAAAGTGATACATTCGATTTCTCTGACAAGAGCTTTACCGATGCTATTGCAGCATTAAGTGAAAAATTTGCCAATGATAAAACCTTGCGCAAAATGAACGGCAATCGGGGATCTAAACATTTTATATATGTTAACCGCATGTTTTTTGGGCTTTACAGCCTGTTGGCCGACCTGGGATCTGTCATAAAAATAAACGATTATGAAAAGTACCATTTACAGGGGCAACAAGAGCTATCTGCCGTCTAAGTCATGTGCAACATGCGGCAGGGAATTTACCTGGCGCAAAAAGTGGGAAAAAAACTGGGATGAAGTAAAGTACTGTAGTGACACGTGCAGAAAAAACAAATAGGGGAGCAATTTGCTCCCCTATTTGTTTTAAAATTTGTTGCTATTTCTTTTTAAAATAGTCGAACGTACTAATGTATTTTTCCAGTTCTGCTTTCTGGGCGTCATCTCCGTATGAATAAATAAGGCCGATAGCAAAACCGTCTTTCACAGTAGCGAGGTACGTTTGTTTTACTGGAACTCCGTTATAATTTATAGCAACGTTCATTGTATAAAACTCCCAGCCATTAATCATTCTCTTTTCGAATGTCTCGTCTATAGAATCATATTTCATGCTTCCTGATGTAAGAACTTTTCTGCTCTGTGTTAAGTAAGCATCACCAGAGCGTACTCCCGGTGCATTTTTTAGATTCTCTGCCATAAGCATTATACTTGGGTTAAACTCTGTGGTATTCGAGCCTGGCTTTTGCTTAAATATGGTAAAGAGGTTTGCAGTATTAATCTCGGCGGCTTTTATTGCTGCTTTCATTTTCACATTGTCGCCCGCAACCATTTCTTTGCCTTCATCCATCAAGGCATCGTTTTCTTTTTGGCTCTGTACATCCCATCCTTGCGGAACTTTCATCTGGATATCAAAATACTTATTAGTGTAACGGCCATCTTTAACAGATCCGTATTCAAATCCCTGCTCCTCTGCTATAGGAGTGTTCTTACATGCTGCGAAAGTCACCACAGTAAGTAAAACAAAAAGCTTAATGTAATTTTTCATAATTATGTTGGTTTTTGTAAATGTATTTATTTTTTTAATTCTGTAAGATAAATTTATATTAACATAATATCCGTAAAGCAGCTAACTGTTTAATTAGTGCGCATATTGTATGCAATCAAAAAGTTAAACCACTATAAATGCACAAAGTTTTTCTTATTTTTGAAAGCTATTTGCAACTATGGAAGAAGAACAAGTAATACTGGTTAACGAGCAGGATGAGGCTATTGGGCTGATGCCAAAGATGGAAGCGCATGAAAAGGCAGTGCTGCACAGGGCATTTTCTGTTTTTGTACTAAACAAAAATAATGAGATCATGCTGCAACAGAGGGCAGCTGAAAAGTACCATTCGCCTTTGCTATGGACCAACACTACCTGTAGCCATCAGCGCAGTGGTGAGAGTAATATTGAAGCCGGAACCAGAAGGCTACAGGAAGAGATGGGCTTTACTACAGAGCTTAAAGAGCTATTCTCTTTTATATACAAGGCACCATTTGACAATGGCCTTACCGAACACGAACTCGACCATGTAATGATAGGGTATTATGATGGTGCGCCACTTATAAATACCGATGAAGCTGAAAGCTGGAAATGGATGGCTATTGAGGATGTTAAGAACGATATGCAGGCTAATGTAGGTGATTATACCGTGTGGTTCAGGATTATATTCGATGAATTTTACCATTTTTTAGAAGAGCATAAAATTTAGATATTGATTGTTGGATGCCGGTTATTTAGTTTTACTGTCCAACAACAAACCAAATAAACAAACAATGATATGAAAGTAACCGTAAGCAGAAGCGCACATTTTAACGCGGCTCACCGCCTGTACCGAAAGGATTGGACGGAGGAGCAAAACAATGCTGTTTTCGGTAAATGCAATAACCCCAATTTTCATGGTCATAATTACGAGCTGATCGTGGGAGTAACGGGTGAAATAGACCCTGAGACGGGCTATGTTATCGACCTCAAGATATTAAAAGATATTATTGAAGATGAGGTAGAGACACCTTTCGATCATAAAAACCTTAACCTTGATGTGCCGGAATTTGAAAGCCTGAACCCAACTGCAGAGAATATTGCAGTAGTAATATGGAACAGGATACGAACCCGTATAGATGCAGCACACAACATACAGGTGACACTTTACGAAACACCAAGAAATTTTGTAACCTATAAAGGAAACTAAACATTATATTATGAGCATTAAATTATACCCGCTGGTATTCGAACCCATATTGCAAGACAGGATTTGGGGAGGAACTAAACTTAAAACCGACTTAGGAAAAAATATCCCTACCCAAACTACCGGCGAGAGCTGGGAACTTTCTACCGTGCAGGACAATGTAAGTGTTGTAAAGCAGGGAGAATATGCAGGTAAACCCTTAACCGATCTTTTAGAGCAGTTTCCTAACGAGGTGCTGGGTACTAAAGTGCATGAGCAATTTGGTACACAATTCCCGTTGCTATTTAAATTTTTAGATGCTAAGGAAGACCTCTCTATACAGGTCCACCCTAATGATGAGCTGGCTAAGAAACGACACAATTCTTTTGGAAAAACAGAAATGTGGTACGTAATGCAGGCCGATGAAGGCTCAAGAATTATTGTTGGTTTTAAAGAAAAATCAAGCCCAGACGAATATCTGAATAAGCTTGAGAATAAAAACCTTATTGATATACTTAATGAACAGCCTGTGCAAAAAGGGGATGTATACTTTTTAGAAACGGGTACAATTCATGCTATTGGCGCGGGGATAGTAATTGCAGAAATACAGCAGACAAGCGATATTACTTACCGTATTTATGACTGGGATAGGGTAGATGCCAATGGTAAAGGCCGTCAGCTGCATGTGGAAGAGGCGCTTGATGCGATGAACTATAACCCAACAGATACCAAAAAAGAATACAGCAAAGAGCTTAACAAGAGCAATGTAACGGTAGACTGTCCTTACTTTACAACGAACTATCTTCCGTTAGATGGCACTGCGAGTATTAGCAAAGACGGCAATAGTTTTACTGTTTATATTTGTACAGAAGGAGAGTATAGTATAAAAGCGGAAGGTGAAACCTATAGTTTTAAAAAGGGAGATACGGTACTTATTCCTGCGGCTTTAAAGGCTTTCGAGCTTAATGGTACAGCAACTTTGTTAGAAATATACATTTCTTAACGAATTTGTGGGGGATAAATTGTAGTTTTGCGGCTGAAATTAAAATCATTAAGAAATGGCAAGTGTTAAAAATTTAAAGAAAGATATCAATTTTGTATTAGGCGATATCATCGAAGCAGTATATATTAATGAGCTAACTGCTGGCGGTCATCCATCTGAAAAATCAGAGGCACTTATAGATGAGGCTATTACAACTTTCGACAGCCTTATCAAAGAGGTTAACGCTAAAAAAGTTGAAAATAAAAAAGCACACTTTAAGCAAATAAGCAAAAAGCTGGAAGAATCTGCTAACCAACTTATTGGAAAGTTACAGACACTTTAAGCGAAAAATATCAATAAAAAGTGCAAATATCATTTTGGATATTTAAAATCTACTATTATATTTGCACCCGTATTGAGAACGCCGGTGTAGCTCAGTTGGCTAGAGCAGCTGATTTGTAATCAGCAGGTCGTGGGTTCGAGTCCCTCTATCGGCTCAATAGAAAACCGCTTCAGGAACCTGAAGCGGTTTTGTCATTTTAGGCGTTACGTATATACGTTGATGTGCTATTATTTTACAGCTTGTACTTATATTTCTAATTCTGTAAACACACACCGCTCCTGCTGGAGCTTTCCATCTTACTAAGAATCAGATTGGTTAAGCAAGCTTTGCTTAAAGGGAAATATCATCCATGAAAAAATAGCACTGCTGCACATAATAATGCTTTGATTATTAAAAAACCTTGTTATATTTGCACCCGTATTGAGAGGCCGGTGTAGCTCAGTTGGCTAGAGCAGCTGATTTGTAATCAGCAGGTCGTGGGTTCGAGTCCCTCTATCGGCTCAATAAAAAACCGCTTCAGGAAACTGAAGCGGTTTTGTCGTTTTATGGTTTTTATTGATTATTTTTCCCTTACAGTAAATAATCTCCGGGTAACTGTATTCTGAGTTAAGACGTCAATTACATATGCAATTCAATAACAATGTTGAGCAAATAATAACACGTAGTAGGGAAATAGCTATAGGCTTAGGCGACAACTATATTTCTTCACATCATTTTTTATTATCGGTAATTGGGTCTGAGAATCCGCTACGAAATATTTTTTCAGACAAAAAATCAGAATTCGAAAGTCTGAAGGGAAGTCTTCAAAAAGGAAAATTAAATGAAGTAAATTCTAAATTTTATTTAGCCAAAGAATTTGAACGGTCACTTAAAATTTCGGGATATTATTCTAATGTGTATTATGAAAACGAAATAAAAATGGAGCATATTATTTTATCTATGTTAGCTGATAAACGATGTTTCGCCGGAAGCTACTTGAATTCTCTCGGCCTTACCTATTCGGTTTTCGAGTCAAGCTTATTTCTCAGTAAAAAAAAGAAATTATTAAGGATTATTGGGAAGAATAATATGATGGTAAAATCAGGGTTTGTAAATTTTCTACTTTCCGTTGTGTAAACCTCCTAGTATCCTCTTTATTGATAAAAGTACCAAACTTTAATCAAATTCATTTTAACTTTATTTAGCTGAATTTAAATTTTATTTATATTTACAGTAATAAAATATTATAGTTGTGCAATTAAATAAGCTTCCTGTTGCATGTCCCAGTTGTAGTAGTGCATTATATGTGTCGCAACTAACCTGTCCGTCCTGTACTACCCAGATTTCAGGGTTATTTTCATTACCCGCCTTAGTGCGCCTCCCGGAAGATGACCAGAACTTTATACTTCAATTTTTTTTAACAAGCGGTAGTCTCAAAGAAATGGCGTCACAGCTTGGTATTAGCTATCCTACGGTACGCAACCGTCTTGACGATCTTATTGCCAAACTTAAAATTAATACTCAACCAGAATAAAACCACCTTACATGATCAAAATTATTATCAACCCTTTTGAGAAATTATCCGAAGTACAACTTCTTATTTTAGGTATCCTGCTCACAATTGGCGGTAGCCTTCTGGGTTATCTTTTTAGATCCCGCTTTGATGGCGTGCTGGATATGCATATTAGCCCTACAATTACCTTAGCCCAACCTTTTATAGATAATGCTATTAATACAGCTTCACTGTTTATCCTGCTTTACATCCTTGGGCTTATAGTCAATAAAAAAACAAGGCTGATAGATGTGCTTAATACTGCACTGATAGCCCGCAGCCCGTTTTATTTACTTACTCTTGGTAGCATAGGCGGCCTAATGGATGGCATTGAAAGTAAAATTGATACGGAGCACCCTTTAAACGTACAATTTAGCGTCGAAGATTATATTATACTGGGTATTTTTAGCATGTTTGCAGTGGCATTTTTAGTTTGGTTTGTAGCCCTTCTGTATAATGGTTTTAAAACCGCTACTAACGTAAAGTCAACGCCACACATTATCGCTTTTGCTTTTTCAATTATAGTTGCAGAGATTCTTTCTAAAATACTAATAGGTTTATTTAACTACTAATATAACACCATGAAAAAATTATTATTCTTGCTTGTACTATTATTCAGCACTACGCTGTCTGCTCAGGATATTACCGGTGCATGGCATGGCCTGCTTACTTTTCCCGGCGGCAAATTACGGGTTACTATCAATATCGCGAAAGCGGGTACAGGCTACACCGCAACTATGGACAGCCCTGATCAGAATGCAAAGGATATACCCGTTACCACTATTAGTTTTGAAAGTAATACGCTCTTGTTTGCCATACCCGCAGGTCAGTTTAATTATAAAGGAGAACTTTTAAACGGCAAGTTTGTTGGCACCTTTACACAAAAAGGATTTGCCATGCCACTTACATTGGGTCGCGATGAGATTAAGGAAACGGTTGCAAACCGCCCCCAAAATCCTGTAAAGCCTTACCCGTACTATGAAGAAAATGTAACTTTCAAAAATGAGAAAGCAGGCATTGAACTCGCCGGAACGCTAACATTGCCAAAGCAAACGGGTACAAATTATCCTGCAGTACTATTGATATCGGGCAGCGGCGCTCAAAACCGGGATGAAGAACTGTTAGGGCACAAGCCATTTCTGGTACTTTCAGATTATCTTACCCGCAATGGTATTGCTGTGCTAAGATATGACGACAGGGGTACTGCCGCATCCGGTGGCGACTTCGAAACCGGTACAACGCAGGACTTTGCTACCGATGTCGAAGCGGCTTTTAAATACCTTCTTACCCGTAAGGAGATAAATAAAAATAAGATTGGCCTTGCCGGCCACAGCGAGGGTGGTATTATTGCTCCTATTGTGGCGGCAAATAATTCAAACGTTGCGTTTATAATATTGATGGCGGGTACCGGTATACCGGGCGACGAACTTATGCTGCTGCAAAATTATCTCGTAAATAAGGCAAGCGGAATGCCGGAAGAAGAACTTAACAAAATGGCAATTATACTTAAAAATGGGTATGCTGTTATGAAACAGGAAAATGATCCTGCCCGCATGAAAGTTAAGTTAGCGGCGGTTTTTAATGAACAGATGAGGCCATTGTTTGTTTCTAAGGGTATTCCGGCAGACCGGGTTAATCAGCTTATTACAGCTCAGGTGGAGGGATTGACGTCGCCTTGGTTTACGCAGTTTATCCGATACAACCCTGCTCCGGTTTTAGAGAAAGTGAAATGCCCAATATTAGCAATAAACGGATCTAACGACCTTCAGGTTCCTGCAAAAGCTAACCTTGATGCTATAAAGCGCGCGACTGATAAGGGCGGCAACAGGAAAGTAACAATTAAAGAATTTCCGGGGCTAAATCACCTGTTCCAGACGAGCACAACAGGTTCTCCATCAGATTATGGTGATATTGAAGAAACATTCTCTCCAACAGTACTTACAGAGATATCAGGCTGGATACTTAAGCAGGCTAAATAAAGCATGCTATACAAGTCTAAAATAGGAAAGGGTATGGTGAGTATACTAATTGCTATTTATACAGCATGCTCGTTGATAATGTTGTTTGATAATTCCTGGCCGGGCATACTTGTCATTACACCTGCTTTTGCTTTGGTAGGCTATACATTGGCGACCACGTATTATGTCATAGAAGAAAACGTCTTGAGGGCAAGATCGGGATTATTTTATAATAAGACTTTTGATATAAAAATATTTCGCAAGGTCATAAAAACCAATAATGCCATAACTGCGCCGGCTGCATCTTCAGACAGAATAGAAATATTTTTTAATGGCTATGATAGCGTAATGATATCTCCAAAAGACAAAGATGCTTTTATAGCGCATTTACTAAGTATAAATCCGGATATAACATATGAAGGATAATTTTTGCGATGGCGCTGTATATAAATTTTTCTACCTTTAACGTTGTAACAAAAACACAGCAATACCTACTTATACTTAATAAGAAATATTTTATGAAAAGAATGATCTGTACGCTGGCTTTGGCGTTAACCATGAGCGCTATTGCCCATGCCCAAAAAAGCAATAATGTTAAGGTAAGTATAGACCTTAAGGATGTTAAAGATGATAAGGTGATGGTAACGGTTATACCGCAACCGTTTACTACAGATGCTACCACATACTACATCCCTAAAACAGTACCGGGAACGTACAGCGTAGATAACTATGGCACTTTTATAGAAGGTTTTAAAGCTTTTGACAAAAATGGCAAAGAACTTACTGTTACTAAAGGCGATGACAATTCCTGGAACATAGCCGGTGCAAAAAAACTGGCTAAAGTTACCTACTTGGTTAACGACAGTTACGATAACGAATCGGAGAAGGAAGACCCAATTTTTTCGCCATCGGGAACTAACATATTGGCAAACGAAAATTTTGTATTGAACACACACGGCTTTATTGGCTACTTTAAAGATAAAACCGAAGTTCCTTATGAGGTTACAATTACACACCCATCTACTTTATGGGGTGCTACCAGCATGGTAGATACTAATGCCGCACAAGATGTAGATGTATTTACAGAGCCGCGTTATGCAACGCTTGTAGAGCACCCAATTATGTACTCGAAACCCGATTACACTACCTTTACTGTAGATGGCATGGAGATCCTTATAAGCGTTTATTCGCCTACAGGCAAAGTAACTGCTAAGGAGATTACTCCTGCTATGGAGAAGATGATGAGGGCACAGAAAAAGTTTCTTGGACCCATAAACAGCACTAAAAAATATGCCGTTCAAATTTACCTTGCTACGGGTGGTAAAGATGACGCTCAGGGTTTTGGGGCGTTAGAACATCCTACATCTACCACGGTAGTGTTACCGGAGCAAATGCCGTTAGAGCAACTTGAAGAAACACTTAAAGATGTAGTTTCTCATGAATTCTTTCATATAGTTACACCGTTAAGCATCCACTCTAAAGAAATACAGTACTTTGATTACAATGCTCCAAAAATGAGCGAACACCTGTGGATGTATGAGGGCGTTACAGAGTATTTTGCCAACCTTTTTCAGGTTAATCAGGGTCTGATAGACGAAGATGCATTTTTAATACGTATTGCAGACAAAATAGCCGGTGCTAAAAAGTTTGATGATACGATGCCGTTTACTAAAATGAGCAAAAATGTACTTGAAGAACCTTATAAAGCAGCGTACGTAAACGTGTACCAGAAAGGGGCCCTTATAGCAATGTGTATTGATATACAAATGCGTGAGAGCAGCAATGGGCAAAGGGGAATCCAAAGCCTTATGCAGGCATTAAGTAAAGAATATGGTAATAATAAACCATTTAACGATGAGGAGTTATTTGCTAAAATAACATCGCTTACTTATCCTGCTGTAGGAGAGTTTTTAAAAACATATGTATCCGGACCTACACCAATACCTTACGATACGTATTTTGCAAAAGTTGGCGTTACAAAAGCAATGGTTAAAAAACCGGGCAATCCGTTTATAAAAGGAGAGACTGAGCCATATATAAGCGTTAACCAGGGCAAAGAAATATTTTTAAGGCCGGACCTTGAGCCTAACGAATTTTTTACAACGCTTGGAATAGCAAAAGGAGACGTTATTGTGTCTATTAATGATACGTCTTATAACCTTGATAATATTTATGATATGATAACTGCAAGCACGGGCTGGAAAGATGGTGAGGCTATTACAGTAAAAATTAAGCATGAAGGTAAAGAAAAGGTAGTTAAAGGCAAAATTAAAATGCCGGTAGAAGAGATAGAGGGCTATCATGCTACCGATGCCTCTAAAGTTAAACTGAGAGAAGCGTGGCTTAAAGGCTAATTATTGTTGGTATAATCAGAATAAACTTATTAATAATCTCCGGCAGATGTATTTTACCGGAGATTTTTTGCGTTTTAAATAAATGTTAAAATATTTAAATAGCTGCAGGGTGACATGTTAATTTTTTTTGTAAATTGGTACAAACCAATCTATTACTATGAAAAAAATATTACTCTTAGCTTTGTTTGCCGCGGGCGGAAGCCTCTTTGCGCAAAATACAGCAGCTCTTTGTGAAAATGCCTATTCGTTATGCGGAGCACTGGGCGAACCTTTTGCAAATACAACAGATGCCTCCAGTGCGAGCGCAGAATCTGCTGAGAACTACGGCTGCCTTAATACTTATCCTAATCCTGCATGGTTTTACTTACCCATTAGCCAGGCCGGAGATCTGACCTTTACCATGACTCAGACCAGTACTGAAGGTGTAGGTATAGATGTTGATTATATATGCTGGGGACCCTTCAACACTATGGATGGTGTATGCGGTCCTGAAAATTTGAATCCTACTACCCAGGTAGGTTGCAGCTATTCTACCGCGAGTGTCGAACAGTTTACCTTACAAAATGCAACTGTAGGGTCCTATTATGTTATCCTTATAACTAACTTTAGCAACCAGCCCGGTACTATAAAAGTAGAAAATACCGGTGGCGGCGGTGCTAACCCTGAAGGTGCGCTTAATTGCTCAGGTATTAACCTAAACGCCTTTTTAGACGCTAACGCTAATGGCACTCAGGATGCGGGCGAGATGGGTTTTCCTTATGGGAATTTTATTTATAATATTAACCCGGATGGTAATGTACATAACGTAACTTCCTTCAACGGAGATTATACAATATATGATGAAAATTTAGCAAACACTTATAATGTTAGTTACGTATTGCCAGCGCAGTATAGTGGCTATTATAGTGTTACGACGTCATCTTATAATAATGTTGCGGTTGAATCGGCTAACAATGTAGTAACTTATAATTTTCCGGTGGTACAAACCAATACTTATCAGGATTTAAGTGTAAATGTGATTTCAGGACAGCCAGTACCGGGATTTACCTATGTATATTATATAACTTATACTAATGCAGGACCTCAGGCAATCCCATCAGGCACAGTAGTTTTTGATATTACTCCGGGTTACAGTATTTCAACGGTTACTCAGGCAGGAACACCAGTTGTAGTAAATGCTACTGCAACGGGTTTTGACTATACCTTTGCTAACTTAGCGCCATTCGAAACCGTGACGTTAGCTGTAACAGTACAGGTTCCTGTAATACCTGATGTAGCATTGGGCGACGAAGTTACAGCTGTGGTTGCAATAACTCCGTTAGATGGTGATGCTATGCCAGATGATAACACATCTACAAATGTACAGGTAGTTGTAGGTTCTTATGACCCTAATGATATAATGGAATCAAGAGGCAGAGAGATTGAAATAAATACCTTTGATGACGCCGATTACTTATACTACACCATCCGTTTCCAGAATACTGGCACCTACGAGGCACGTAATGCGAAGATAGAAGATCTCCTGGGTACGCAGTTTGACTATAGTACAGTCCAGGTACTCCGTTCAAGCCATAATTTTACTATGGACAGGCAAAATAATCATTTAAGCTGGACATTTAATAATATCCATTTACCGGCTGCGCAGGATAACGAAGAAGGAAGTCATGGCTACGTTTATTTTAAAGTTAAGCCACTGCCGGGTTATGAAGTGGGCGATATTATCCCTAATTCTGCCGATATCTATTTTGATTTTAACCCCGCTATTGTGACAAACACCTTTGAAAGCGAATTTGTAGATGCGGCAATGGGAACTAAAAATATCAACATTAACGGATTTACAATGTATCCCAATCCTGCTAAAGGGCTGGTAAATATTATGGCTGCAGGCAATGACACAATTGCAGCAATAAAAATATATGATGTTACGGGCAAAACTATATATACCAATAAATTAAATGGTGTTAGTGCTGTTGTAAATAGCTCTGCTTTTGCATCAGGAACATATTTTGTAGAGGTGCTATCCGGCAATAACGCTAAGATCGTAAAGAAACTTTTGATCGAGTAGTTCTAATTTAGTTTTTAGTAAAAAGGGTGAGCTTTATAGCTCACCCTTTTGTATTATAATAGAATTCTGTATTGCTTAATCAAACGGATTTAGTTTATCAATAGTTTCCTGCTTTACTCTTCGCCTGTCTAACTCAATTGCAATTTCGGTGTTGATTTTGTTCGTAAGTGTAGACTTAAAACTTTCAACCTCCACATTTACCTGCTGTACATACTGCTCGATAAAAGCAACATCTTTAAGCATAGCTTCCTTTACAGCCTGTATTGCAACCTCATTATCTTCGATTTTTTCAAAGTAATATTCTTCTATAAATAAGAAGCCCTTTACAATGGCAAACTTATTACTAACTTTTAGCAGGTCCTCAAGTTTATGCTTAAGCAGGTTATCATCACCTTTTATTGGTATACCGTAGTAAGCGTAATTTACAACATCACCTTTTGTATAATCAAATCCTTCCGGAGCGTTGTTATCGGTAAGTGTTTTAGATTTTATTTCTACAGAGAGTAGGTCTTTTTGAAGGTAAGGTGGCTCTATAGTATACTCACTCTGAAGCTCTTCTTTATAGAGGTCGGACATCAGTTGCTCGTCTGATGCTTCTGCAATCTCTTTCCTTACATTATCAAAAATTTTAGAGTAAATTGTTTCCATGGTAATAGTTTTAACCAAAGTTACAAACCTGAAAGGTTAACTTTCCAAATAATATATTAAAGCTTTCTTATAATAACCGTAAAACAAATATCCTGAATATGCTGTTATAAGGGACAGGAGCCAACATTTATGCTTCGATATCTTGGTTTATGGTTTAATTATTCGCCGGCTAAGACGATTGATAAGATATAAATTTTGTTTCTTTGCGAAGATTTTAACGCTTAAACATTCATGAAAAATACATTTTTTGTCCTTGTTGTTTTATTACTTCTTGCTGCATGTAAAAAAGAAGAGCATGGCGATGCTAATGTGCATATTACCGGAAACGTAAAAGGTTTTAAAAAGGGGCAGCTTTTTATAAAAAGATTTAATGATAGCGCATTCGTTAATATCGATACCATTATTATAGACGGAAATTCTCAATTTGAAAGCCATTTAAAATTAGATTCTCCCGAAATGCTTTATTTGGTAATAGACAGGGTAAAGACTACATCGGTAGATGATGAGTTGCCGTTTTTTGCAGAGCCCGGAAATATCAGGATAGAGACCACAAAGGATGAATTTTTTGGCAAGGCGAAAATTACAGGGTCTGAAAACCAAAAACTATATGAAGAGTATAAGGTAGTTAAAAATAAGTTTGTAAACGAAAATCTCGATCTTACAAAACTTAGTTATGAGGCCGGTAACAATGTTGCGAGGCAGGATAGTATTGCACAAAAATCTGATGACTTAAAAAGACGGCGCTATTTACACACTGCAAATTTTGCACTAAACCATGCTAACCATGAAGTGGGGCCGTATATCGCAATATCTGAAATTGCTCAGGACATAAATCTAAAATATCTTGATACCATCAATAAAAGTATGACGCCTAAAGTGGCTAAATCACGTTATGGAAAGATACTTACAGAGGTAATAGCAAAGCGTAAAAAACTTGAGGCTGAGCCGGCCCAGTAAATAGCTGGTTATATGAAGCACAAAGCCCACATGTATTTTTGGATAACCACGATCCTGATAGTTTTAGCAGGTGGGGTTGAGCATCTGTTATTTGGTGATACTACTCTTGATTTGAATGTACATGATACTTATTACGTAATAGACCATTTGTATGTGGTAATATTATCAACGCTTGTGTATTTTACACTGGGTTTAGGATACTATGTGCTTTATAAAATCGGGATTTCATTAAACAAGAAACTCACAAAAGTACATACTGTAGTTACTGTTTTGGCGGTACTTGCATATTATAGCCTGTATGCTTATTATGCTATTATTGATGCGGCAGACCCCATGACAATTAGTAATTACGGGGCACTAAATACAGAGCTGGTAATTATTTTTTTTGCAGTGTTATTAATACAGCCCTTATACTTTATAAACATAATTGTAAGCCTTATTAATCGAAAAAAAGCATAACCCCCTGGGTCATGCTTTTTTTGATATGTGTTATCTTATAGTTTTAAAACTTGTTTCTAATGTAATACTTAGAATCCAGCCCGTCATCTTCAAAACTATTAAGGGGTTTTGGTTTTGGTTTTTTGGCTGCCGTCTTTTTTTTCCAAAGCTCAAAATTATCATGCGATAACTTTTTCTTCATTATCTCTGTCACTTCCTTTTCAGATAAACCATATTGTGTTTTGATCTCTTCGAAAGGTTTTTTTTCTTCCTGGGCCAGCGTTACAATTCTGTCTAACGCTTCCCTGTCCAGTTCGGCACGGCTACTCCTTTTCATCACATGAAAAATTAAATCAGGTAAATAGTTTTAAGTTTAAAATTGTCTTTATCAATATTACTAAAAATTCTGATAGATTTTGAGTAGGTATTGTTTTTTCACAATTTAATAAAGAGAGCCTGATAATTAGTGACCTAATGCATGTACTATGCTGAAATATTTATGATTATTTAATGAAATATAATATTTACCTGAAATTCTTTGAGGCTCTGTATGCAGAATTTTAGTTTTTGAGCGCTAAAATAACATTAGGTATATAGATAAGCCCACGCGATAAGCGCTATTTGGAGCGGCAGACGCAACAATAGCAGCCACTTAGATATGCCTGGTGCAATCTTCTTATTAGTATACATGTATACATTTGCCGGAAATATCGCGAGCAGTAAGACTATAATTCCCCACGCTGCCCACTGGGAGGTTAGAGTAAAGCAGAGAGCAATACCTAAAGCAACCTCGGCAACTCCACTCACCATATTTAATATTTTTGGCGATGGGAGGGCAGGGGGTATCATCCGTTGATATATCTTCGGGACCCTGAAGTGGTTCAGCCCTGCTGCAATATAAATTGCAGCCATTACATATAAGTGCCACGGAAATGTCATTTACTTTCGAAGTTTATAATTAGTAGTCATCTAAGATACTATTATAGCAAAAACAAAGGCTGCCAATTGGCAGCCTTATTAGCATAATTTAGTAAGATGCAACATTATTATTGTTTTGCCTCTTTTTGGGCATCCTGAACCATTTTTTCATTCGCTGTAATAGCAAACTCTACACGTCTGTTTTTTGCCATACCGTCTTTCGTAGTGTTATCAGCAATAGGATCGGCTTCGCCTAAACCTTTAGCATCAACCCTTGACGATGATATACCTTTACCACCCAAGTATGATTTTACTGCTGCAGCTCTTTGGTTAGAAAGATTTAAGTTGTAGTCGTCGCTTCCGCTGCTGTCAGTATAACCAAATATCTGAATGTTTGTATCCGGGTACTCATTAAATACCGGAATCAGTTTGTCAAGATTAGCTTTAGCTGTAGAAGTAAGTGTAGCTTTATTAAGGTCGAAATTCACAGAGTTCTCACCAAGAGTAATTTTTATACCTTCGCCAACCCTTTCAACTTCAGCACCAGGAAGAGCTTCGTCAATTTTCTGAGCTTGCTTGTCCATTCGGTTACCAATTACACCACCTGCAGCACCACCTACAACACCACCAATAATAGCGCCAAGAGCCGTGTTGCCGCCTTTGCCTATATTATTGCCTAAAATACCACCTATTACTGCTCCACTTGCAGCGCCTATACCAACACCTCTTTGTGTATTATTAGTGTTCTTAGCAGCCTCACAAGAGGCAAGTCCTATACTCGCAATAAAGGCAAGCGCCAGGATATAAATTTTTGTTGTTTTCATACTATTATAATTGTCTGTTTTATTAAATTACATTTTTGAGAAGCTGTATACTACCTCTACAGTTTTACCACCCACGGTTACATTATCTACAAGTTCAAAGGCGCTTTCAGTCTGGTTACGTATAGCAAGCGTATAACCTTGAGTTACCCTTTTTGCTTTTTCTCCTTCGGTTATTTTAAAGTTGAAAGTTCCAGCTTTAGTTATAGTCCATACTATTGGGCTGCTAAATGATGGGCAACCTTCGCCTGTAGCAGCAAGGTTCATAGTCCCTTTATTATTGTTAGAGATAAAATTCCATGAACTGCCTACAAGGCATTTAGAGTCGGCAATATCAAACGATGTTACTTTAATATAATCAGATCCCGGATAGGATACGTTAGATATTGTCCAGTTGCCTTTTAATCCCACCTGCGATTTCTGATCTAATGAGCCACATGAGGCAAACAGGGCCACCATCATGCATAGTGCTAAAAACTTTTTCATAATTTGTAATACGTTTAGGTTATCTTACATTGTTTATTGGTATAAAGTTACAGGTATTACTATCTACTATACAAGCTGCGAGCATTTTTTTTAACAGGAAATAGTTTAATAAAAGCCCATGGAGAATGTGACATTCGTAGCATGGTAATTGATTTTAAAGCAAAAAGACTCATTAGGCAATGGCAAAAATCTGTCAATTAATTTTTTCTTAAAATTGGTTTCCTTTAACACTTAAATACGACAGATAGTGCCCCTGACGCAAAAATGCCAATTTGTCACCAATGTAATTTTGGTACTTAATTTGACTGATAGTTACAAACGAATTAAAACCTTATACTATGGCAACAGGAAAAATTAATGTTTCGGTAGAAAACATCTTTCCCTTAATCAAGAAATTTTTATATAGCGACCACGAGATCTTTTTACGCGAACTTGTGAGTAACGCCACCGATGCCACCCTTAAGCTTAAACACCTTACAAGCATAGGCGAAACAGGCGTAGAATATGGCGACCCAATTATTGAGGTTAAAGTAGATAAAGAAGCTAAGAAAATTTATATTACAGACCAGGGTCTTGGTATGACCGGCGAAGAGGTAGAGAAATACATTAACCAGGTAGCATTCTCCGGTGCTGAAGAATTCCTCGAAAAATATAAAGAGTCTGCTAAAGATTCGGGTATTATTGGCCATTTCGGACTTGGATTTTATTCCGCCTTTATGGTGGCAGAAAAAGTTGAGATCATTACAAAATCATATAAGGATGAGCCTGCTGTACACTGGATATGCGACGGTAGCCCTGAATTTACACTGGAGCCAAGCGGCAAAACAACACGCGGTACTGAAATCGTGCTTCACATTGCTGAAGATTCTCTTGACTTTTTAGAGGACTCTAAAATTCGTGAGCTTCTTAAAAAATACAACAAGTTTATGCCGGTGCCAATTAAATTTGGTACTCACAAAGAAAATCTGCCTATTCCTGAAGATGCTCCGGCAGACTACAAACCGGAAGAGGTAGAGGTTGATACGTTTATTAATAATCCTACCCCGGCATGGACAAAACAACCGGCTGACCTGACTGATGAAGATTACAAATCGTTTTACCATGAGTTGTACCCTACACAGTTTGAAGACCCGTTATTTAACATTCACCTTAATGTAGATTATCCGTTTAACTTAACCGGTATATTATATTTCCCTAAGCTTTCTGCCGACCTTCAGGTTCAGAAAGATAAAATACAACTATACCAAAACCAAGTATTTGTTACCGATAATGTAGAAGGCATTGTCCCGGAATTTCTAACGATGCTTCGTGGTGTTATAGACAGCCCCGACATTCCGCTTAACGTATCGCGTTCGTACCTTCAGGCAGATGGCGCCGTTAAAAAGATATCGAACTACATTACCCGTAAAGTAGCCGATAAGCTTAAATCGCTATTTAACGAGAACCGTGAAGATTTTGAACAAAAATGGAACGATATTAAAATCGTTTTAGAGTATGGTATGCTTAGCGAGCCTAAGTTCTACGAAAAAGCAGGCAGCTTTGTATTGTACCCTACAATAGATGGTAAATTCTACACGCTCGATGAGCTTAAGGAAAACCTTAAAGATACTCAGACTGATAAAGACGGTAAACTTGTAGTACTGTATGCGTCTAATAAAGATGCGCAGCATAGTTATATTGTTGCAGCTCAGGATAAAGGTTACCAGGTATTATTGTTAGATTCGCCTATTGTGTCGCACCTAATACAAAAGCTTGAGGCAGATAATGAGAATGTTACTTTTGCACGTGTAGATGGCGATCATATAGATAAACTTATTAATAAAGATGAGGTGCAGATATCTAAGCTTAGCGATGACGAAAAGGATAAACTAAAAACTACCCTTGAAGAAATTGTACCTAAGCAAAACTATAGTGTTCAGCTTGAGGCCATGGATAGTAACGCTGCACCGTTTATTATTACACAGCCTGAGTTTATGCGCCGTATGAAAGAAATGAGCGCCAGCGGTGGCGGAGGTATGTTTGGTATGGGCAATTTCCCTGATATGTATAACCTTGTGGTAAATACTAACAGCGAGCTTGCAACAAACATATTGAACACCGAAGATAAAACGCACCAGGAAGCTTTAGTTAAACAAGCGTTAGACCTTGCCAAACTAAGCCAGAACCTTCTTAAGGGTGAAGAGCTTACTGCCTTTGTAAAAAGAAGTTTTGAGCTGATAAAATAGGCATCAGATAATAGATGTCAGATAGAAAACCTGTAGTGAAAGCTGCAGGTTTTTTTTTATATTTGATGATATATAACTTTTAAAGCATGTTTAATATATTTAAGAAGAAACAGGAACCGGTTGCAAAACTTTCAAGAAAGGAGCAATCTGAGCAAGTACTGAAAGCGCATAACATCAAGATTAATTACAATCTTCCTCATATAGAAGCTGATGAGGAGGTGAGTATAAGAGATGGAGCCGAGATAGCCCAACGACTGGTATTACTATGCGTAACAAACCTTGTCGCCTTCGATAATATAACAGGTGATAAAGCTTTGGAATTTCTGAAGGAGAACAATATCTTACAGTATATCACGCCTGATGAGAAAACTTTTTTAGAAAACCCAACGCCCGAAAAGAGAAGCCAGGAGAGTTGGAAATGCGAGTGCATTTGGGTTTTGGCATGGGCGCTTAACTTAGTTGATGATCTTGAATTTCCGGATCATCTTTGCGATTTGAATAAAATCGCTGAAGAAGACTATCCTGTAAGCAATAGCAACGATCCCACTAACTATATAAACCGAAACTTTACTATACGTTCTAAAAGCGAAATCTTAGATGTGGCCGACTTATACTACAGGATGGATTGGGCGGTGGTAGATGCACGACTTAACGGTTTGCCTATAGAGCCATTAAATCCTGGGGTAGTGTATGAGAGACACTATGCACTAAACTGGCTTATAAATTATATGGAACAGGAATGGGATGAAGTTTCTTGTGATACATAGTGATGATCTTTCTAATTTCACGGCCAAAGGTGGCTAAGTTTCCTAATAAAAAAAAGCCTGCTTTTCAGCAGGCTTCTCCATGTTCGAAGGGTGTAAAATATCGTTATGGAATAATATTTCCTTCTATAGAGTCATCATAAGTTTCGCCTACAATAGCGCCGTAAGTCCTTTTTGCAAAGGCTACTGCCATATTGTGTTTGGTATCCCAGTAGTAACCTTCTTTAGGCGTAAATTTAATCACGGTAATCCTTGGGTCATCTTTACCTTCTGTAAACCAAACTTTCATCATCGGGTCCCACAGTTCTTCTATTTTATCTTTATCGGTGCTAATGGTAGCGTAACCGTAAAGGCTTAAGAAATCGCTGTAAGCAGATCCCTGGAACAATAACTGTACCGATGGATCTTCGCTAAGCTCCTGGTTTTTATGTGAGTCATTAGAGCTAAGGAACCAAAAGTTACCATTATCATCTACTTTCTCTGCCGACATAGGGCGGGTATCAAATGCTTTACCACTTACTATTTTTGTACAGAAAAAACATGACTTGGCAGATTTTGCAAGTTCCTGTATTTTATCAATGCCTTCCTGGCCTACTAAGTCTTTAAAATTTTCTTCGGGTTGCTGTTGGTTTATTGAATCCATGATAGTATTGTTTTATTGTTTTTAATAAAAGTAGAACAAACAACCTTCAACAGTTGTTAGTAAAATGCTAAATAACAAAACAATAGGTTTTAAATTGCTATCAGTGCATATGTGGAAGCAAGCCAATTGAAAGTTTATGTATCTTGCCATCGTTTAAAATACTCACCTATACAACTTCACAGCCAAGCCGTAATATGACCCTAACTATAGAAACACCTGCACTTTTATTTTCGGCTACATCACTTATATTACTGGCTTATACCAATCGCTTCTTAACCATTGCGGGTATAGTGCGAGGCCTGAAGGTAAGCTATGAACAACACCAAACTAAGAGTATACTGGGTGAGATAAAAAACCTCAACCTTCGGCTCACTCTCATAAGGCACATGCAAATGTATGGGGTACTAAGCCTGTTTTTTTCTGTATTTGCAATGGCGTTGTTATTTACCGGACAGCAAACATGGGGTGCCTATGTATTCGGGCTTAGCCTCCTTTTGTTATTGGCCTCACTGGCCATTTCGTTTTGGGAAATAAGCATTTCGGTAAAAGCATTACGCATTCACCTTAGCGATCTAATAGATGAAGCAAAGGAGCATAAGGTTTAATCATCATAGAATTGCCAATCATAGCCACTGTTATAATTGTAAAAATGCATAGCCGATGCCGGTGACCCTGTATGATAGCGAAGCTGATACGTGCTTTCACCATCAGAATCTAAAATGATGTAATTTTTATTGGATGCTAATGCAAAGGTGTAGTCGCTGAGGTTACGTGGAAAAACGCCACGTAGTTTCTTTTGTGAATCCAAAAACGATATTATATTATTGCACTCCTGCTTAATCTGAAAGTGCCTGACCTCCAAGAACAGCTCTTTAGGTACAATTACTAAAAAGAGTGTGAGCGATGCAATACATGCTGTTTTTCTTGTATTAAAAACATATAGTAAAGCAATCATCAAATTTACAACTGATACTATTAATGCCATAAAAGCACAGTTCAAGGCACCTCCATGCTCATAAGATAAATACACTGCTAAAACTTCAAGAATTAAACAGATTGCTAAAACAACAATAGCAGTAATAGTTGGTTTAGAAAGATTGAACGACATGTGCTGAAACTTTATGGTTTATAATTTAATCAATAATCCACAGCAGCACCGGTTTCCTGGTCTCCTGTAGCTTAGTATCCAGCATTTGCATAAAATTGTCTGAGACAGCAGGGCATCCCCAGCTAAGAGGGCTGTATCTTGGGAAAATTTCTTCATCGGCTACGGCATTCCATGAGTGCAGCACTACCACACGGTTTTGGGCGTTGCTGTTGGTTTCATTAAGGCCCTCAAGCCAGTATTTTACCTTGATGCCCCATGAGCTGTAATCCCGTTTTCCCACCTTATATTTCCCCAACGAAGAGCAATGGCTCTTATCAAGATTGCTAAATTGAGCTTTATTATATTTTGAATCATTATCCTTAAAAATATCGCAGCTGCCATGCGTAACCAGGTTCTGATCTGTGATTTTTTGTCTTTTAAAATCATAAACATAAAACCTGTTCTTACCGGAATGTACACTCAGGTCTACAAGAAAATAATAATCTTCGCAAAACTTTTTCTGTTTGCAAAATGACAGTGCTTCAATATGATGGTTAGAGTAATCTTTTGTTGTATTGGTACTCCCAGCATCACTGCAGCTGCAGCATATAAAGTGGACAAAAACTAAGAGCAGGATGCGGGTCATATAGTCAGAAGGCAAGGTATTACCTAATAACTATATAACGGGTAATTTAGTATTAAAGACCTATATAGATTTTGAAGGTATTTTCTCGGTTTTAATAAGTTTGCTGCTAAAGCTTTCCTCGTTAATAAAACCGGTGCAAAATACTGCATTTCCATCTACGTTATCTATTTCTACCCTCATTACTGTACCTTTTTTATACGGAAATCCGGGTAGTGTCGCCTTAACGATTTTAGCGGTATATTGGCAATCATTATCCCAATGCAGTTCTGATTTAATGTAGTACTTACCGCCTTTATGGTACTCGGTATGCCTTTTTCCGGTTATAACTACTTTAACGGCATCGCCCTGCTCATCGGCATAAATAAAGGTCCCGTTATGTAATATGTTGCAGTTTAGGTCGGGGTCATTGGCGCGATGCAATGACATGGTAGTTAATGCAAAGGCTATAATAAGTATAAGATAAATTACTTTCTTCATAATGATTTTAAAGGCGCAAAATTAAGCAATGCCGTTATTGTTTCATTAAATAACAATCATAAACATTTTATAATAAAATCTAAGTGGTACCTTTGCCGGCTTTTTAAAATGCACGATATGGAAAAAAACGATATACTAAGAGGGGTTTTATATGTAGGCTGCGGAGCTGCAAGTTACGGTATGCTGGCTACGTTTGTAAGGCTCGCTTATAATCAGGGGTATACTACGGCAGAGGTAACCTCTTCCCAAATATTACTGGGGTTATTGGGTATGTTCTTAATTTACAATTTCCAAAAAAGATCTTCTACGTTACTTTTATTAAAAGCATCGGGTAAGGATAAAAGACAGCTCATACTGGCAGGGACTTCTATGGGGTTTACCAGTGTGTTTTATTACATCGCCGTTCGCTATATCCCCGTGTCTATAGCCATTGTATTGCTTATGCAAACCGTTTGGATGGGCGTATTATTAGAGTGGCTTTTAAGTAAAGTTTTACCATCAGGCAAAAAAATTATCGCTGTCCTCATTGTTATTGCAGGCACAGTGTTAGCTACAAACCTTGTTCAAAGTGATGTCTCTCCTGATTGGCGCGGACTTGCATGGGGCCTTGCCGCAGCGGCATCCTTTACTACAACTATGTTTGCAGGAAATAGCATAGCCACATACCTTTCGGCACCACAGCGTAGTCTCTTTATGCTTACCGGCGGAACAATAATTGTACTCTGCTTTACAGCATTTACATGGCCGGGGTCATACAACTTTAGTATTTATGCTTCATGGGGAGTGCCGTTGGCCCTGTTTGGTACTATTTTGCCGCCGCTGTTGCTTAATGCAGGTTTTCCTAAAACAGGTTTAGGTTTGGGTAGTATAGTATCTTCTATAGAATTGCCGGTTTCAGTAACTATGGCTTATTTTATATTAAACGAGACAGTGAATATTTGGCAATGGCTGGGAATTGTTTTTATACTTGGCGCAGTGGTGTTACTTAATGTAGGTAATGCAAAAGAGGTATAATTCATTTATTATATACAAAAGCCGGCTAAATGCCGGCTTTTGTATAAATGTGAGCGTTGTTATCTCCAGTCGTAATCAGAGTGTCTTTTACCCAAATAATATATAATACCTATAGATGCATTAAACTGGCTACCCACAAACGATTTCTGGTCACTGAGATGGCGATAAGAACCATCATAGTCAAAATGCTGCATAACGTTTGTAACATATGAAAAGTCCAGCTGAACTGACATGTTTTCAAATATATAGACCTGCGGGGTGATGCCTATAATAAGGTTACCCATATTATCTTTGTTAGGGGTTTGGGTAGAGGTAAATTGTGATAAACCAAAACCAGCATGCGCCAAAGCGTTAATGTACCCGCCAGTAACCCTCGGTAAGTCTAAACTCCTGCCAAGGTTATATACCGCCTGGGCAGAAACGCGTGTATAGTTTACGCCGTTCTCAGGAGTAGTATCAGTCCTGAATTTGTCATGACCAAAATCTACTTTCACACCCCAGTTTGGCTCAAACATATAGCGTATGCCAAAGTTGTAATGTCCGGTATCCGTTAGTGCTGGCTTACCCGAAAAACCTAATCCATAGGCTGCCTCAAGAGAATATTGTCCTTCCTGTTTTTGGGCAAAAGAAGATATTGACATGAACATCAATGCGATACCTAAAATTAATTTATTTTTCATCTTTCGTTTTTATAGCCGTCAAAAGTAACCGTAATTTAACTTATATACAATTTTATAGCTTTATTTTGGGATTTGCATAGCTGTACCATGTAAGATGTTAAATAAATAGAAAAATAAAACCAATCCTTTGATTTGTTCGTAAATAGTTTAGGATCAATTGCTATGATCTGGAAATTCTTATTATTGGTTGTTGTTATTTAATGGTTAGGTTGGTAAGGGTGCTGCAGCAATGCAGCACCCTTATTTATTTTACGAATGTTTGTTTTTAAATGAATATTTTTGCAATCTGAAATTTGATAAAAGATGCTGTCAGTAAAAAACATATCGTTCGGCTATACCGAAAAAACCATATTGCACCAAATAAGCTTTAATGTAAAAACGGGGCAAAATGTGGCTGTGATAGGCGAGAGCGGCTGTGGCAAAAGCACGTTGCTTAAAGTTTTGTACGGTATGTATGACCTGGATGAAGGCGAGATAAGCTATAAAGGTAAAGCCGTTACAGGGCCTAAATATAATTTGGTGCCGGGAATGCCATTTATGAAATACCTTGCGCAGGATTTTGATCTTATGCTCTATACCACTGCAGCCGAAAATGTGGGGAGTTTTTTATCTAATTTTTACCCTGAAGAGAAAAAGCGACGTATAGCAGAGTTATTGCAAATTGTTGAGATGGAAGAATTTGCCGATGTAAAGGTGAAATTTCTGAGTGGAGGGCAGCAGCAGCGTATTGCGCTTGCTAAGGTATTAGCGTTAGAACCCGAAGTCTTACTACTCGACGAGCCCTTTGGCCATATAGACAACTTTAGGAAAAATGCGCTAAGGCGTAACCTTTTCGCTTACTTAAAGCAAAAAGGTGTAAGCTGCATTATTGCCACGCATGACAGTACCGATGCATTGTCTTTTGCCGATGAAACAATAGTGATTAAAAAAGGGGCGCTGGTAGATAAGGGGCCATCTAAAGAAATTTATTATAAAGCAAAAGATAAGTACACCGCGTCTCTATTTGGCGAAGTCAACGAAATCAAACTCGAGCTGCTTACGCTTACCCAAAATAAAGACGAAACTATATTATTATACCCACACCAGTTAAAAATGTCTGAGGGAGGCCCGCTTAGGGTAATTGTAAAACAATGTTACTTTAAAGGCAGCCGTTACTTAATTAAGGCAGCACTTGGCAGGCAGGCTGTTTTTTTTGAGCATTACAAGGAGTTAACTATAGATAGCGAGGTGAACCTTACTGTAGACCGGAATGCTTTCGGGTAATTAAAAACGTATGGGGAGACTAAGTTGCAGTCTTTGTATTCTTCCATCTTTGACCCCCGGGGTCCACTTTTTACAGTGTTTTATGAGGTCGGTGACTTTGTCATCAACAGTATCGTTTAGGCCTTTAAGTATTTTTACGTTTGCAGTATTACCATCTGTCTCTACGGTGAAACTAACCATCATCATCTTTCCTTTATACTCTTCGGAATCCTTTACGTTTATTCTTATATAATCGTAAAAGGCCGTTAGACCCCCGTCATATTCAGGAAAGACTTCGGCTCCAGCAGTATTTAATGGGGTAATTATATGTGTTCCATCCTGTGCAAGTATGTAATTGCTAAATAATAACGTCGTTAAAGCGAAAAAAAATAATCTTTTCATGTTGTAGTATTTATGAAGCTAATATAGTAAAAACAGTTTGGAACGATTTTCGCTCAGCTAATAATTCAAAAAATTAGTATATTTACTTTCACAATTTGCGGAATACTTAATTTCGCAGACAATTTCCATTAAAATTGAAGTATATATGTATCATTCAAAGATATCAGGACTTGGCTATTATGTTCCGGAAAATGTGGTTACCAACAATGACCTTTCCAATATTATGGAAACCAATGATGAGTGGATCCAGGAACGTACCGGTATCCAGGAACGCAGGCACGTTGTAAAAGGCGATGGCAATACTACGACTACCATGGGGGTAAAGGCTGCTAAAATTGCTATTGGGCGTGCCGGTATAGACAAAGAAGATATAGATTTTATAGTTTTTGCAACTCTAAGCCCGGATTATTACTTTCCCGGGCCGGGTGTATTAGTACAACGCGACCTTGGTATGAAGCGTACCGTAGGAGCGATTGATATACGTAACCAATGCTCAGGATTTATTTATGCCCTATCTGTTGCAGACCAGTTCATAAAGACCGGTATGTATAAAAATATACTTATAATAGGTAGCGAACTGCACTCTACCGGACTTGATATGACTACGAGGGGCAGGGCAGTATCGGTTATTTTTGGCGATGGGGCAGGGGCAGCCGTGCTTACCCGCGAACAAGATGCTACAAAAGGTATACTCTCTACACACCTGCATAGTGAAGGACAGCATGCAGAAGAGCTTTCGCTTATCGCTCCCGGTATGGGCAAACGTTGGGTAACCGACATTATAGCCGATGCTAACCCTGAAGACGAGAGTTATTACCCACATATGAATGGCCAGTTTGTTTTTAAGAATGCGGTGGTTCGTTTTAGCGAAGTAATCATGGAAGGTTTAAAGGCAAACAACCTTGAGGTTTCTGATATTGATATGCTTATACCGCATCAGGCAAACCTGAGGATATCGCAGTTTATACAGCAGAAATTCGGCTTGAGCGATGACCAGGTGTATAACAATATTATGCGGTATGGTAATACTACAGCCGCATCTATCCCAATAGCGTTAACCGAAGCGTGGGAGCAGGGTAAAATTAAAACAGGCTATACGGTTGTACTTGCTGCTTTTGGCAGTGGCTTTACATGGGGCAGTGCGATCATTAAATGGTAAGGTGCCAAGTAAACCCTAATAATCCGGACGCAACGCCTTCGGAAATTGTTTAAGAGGATTTTCTAACGGTTTGACTAATATTATGATATTTCAGTCAACACCTGAAACTGTTTCCATATGAGGTTTATCCACTCATTAAGAGTGCCTCACACATACCATAAATTTGAATCGAAATATAGTTTAGAGCTATAGAGACAGATAATATTATGGACTATTCACATAACATAACTCCACTAATGCCACGGATTAAAACGTTTCGTAAGCAATAGCTGATAGATAGAGAGAATGCAACTAAAAGGTGATTTTTAAGTTTAGGTTAATTATGAGATTTTTATATATTTTAACTTTAATTGTTATTTTTTGGGGATGTAGTTCTAATAAACTTCCCCTCAAAAATCTCCAAAATATCGAGGATAATTTTGAAGTAGTTGACGGTATTGCAATTCCATTTCTTTCGGCTGATAAAAAAGAATTTAAAAACTATAAAAGATTTGAGACAAAAAAAAATCATGGAAATTCATATATAAACATTGATTCGGTATACCATGATCAAAATAAAAATATAGTGTCGAATGAATTTGATTTTAAAAGTGGGACAATTTCAACCATAAAAGAGATTTACGTAATCGAATCGTCAATTACTAACAATTATTTTGGACCAACAAAGTTCACTTATGAAGTATATTTAAGTTACCATCTGAATGGAAAAATTAAGTCATATAGAGTTTTCTTGAATTACGCTGGCATAAAAGATTTAAAAGTCGGTACATGGTATAACTTTGATCAAAATGGTTATATACTGAAGCAGTACGAACATGAGAAACAATATCAAACAAGTTTAGCAGATGTAATAAAAATAAGAGACAATTTCCTAAGAGAAAAAGTACTTATTGAGCATCAAATTTATTCTTTTGAAAATATTATAAGATTTACTGATTTAGTCGGTAAAAGGTGGTGGCTTATATTTTATTATGATTCCATAACTCACGAAAAAATGACGATTACAATAGAAGATGATTTAAAAAAGATTACAATCAATAAAGAGCTTTATAGTGATGCAAAATTTATTAATGAGCAAACAGAAAAACTTTACAAAGATTTTTCAGCAAATTAAATTCATAGGTTTGGTTTGTCTATTACCATTATGCATAATAAGTTGTATACCGAAGGATAAATATTTTAAAGATAAACGCCAAATTAAAGATAGCTTTGAGGAAATGGGAGGTCTTATTGTTCCTGTACTTAGTTCAGACAAAATGAACACAAAAAGTTTTACACTTCCAAGCCTCTCAAAAGGAAAGCCAAATGAAATATGGGATTTTAAATTTCCAAATAAATATATTAAATATTGTTTTAAAGATGATCTTTTATATGAAATAAATGAGTACTTTATAATAAATTCAAAGATTAAATTTGAAGAAACGTATGTGTATAATCTCTACTACCATACGGTGTTAAGATACTATCCCAATGGGCAATTAAGCTTTTACAAAGTCCTGATGAATACGGGATTTCATTTTACTAAGCTTAAACTTGGAACGTGGTATCAATTTGACGAGCAAGGACGGGAGTTAAAAAAAGTAGAACATGAGCAAATTTATTCTACTCCAATATACAAATTGCTAACTGGGGGAGTATTTACTATCTACCATCGAGTATATAATAATATATATAGATTTCAAGATAAAGGCAAAAAATATTGGCTTCTAAATTTCATTGATACTGAAAGCAATAAATCAATAATTCAAATTGTAGACGATAAAAGCGGATCATTGCTTGAAAATGATATAACTAATGAAAATCTTCAATTAAAGTACCCTGGCTCAAAAATGTCTGATAGTCTTTATGAAGAATATTTTGACTTTCCAAATGAACAATAACATTTTAGATTCATATTTCGGAATTAATTCACTCGAAACTTAAAATATACTGCTGTCCGCACCCTGAAAGGGTCGAATATAATAGCGTAGGGCATCGCCTCGCGTAAGCAGAGTAACTAAAATTAGACCCTTATAATTCATCATGATTTATAAGGGTTTTGTTTTTAAATTCGTGGTAATATTCCGGAATTATTAGCAATTTCCCCCTCGGGGGGTTAGGGGGCTAAAAAGAAAACCCCAAAGCTTTCGCCCCGGGGTCTTAACTAACCTAAATATCTGAAGTGCACTATCAATGCCAGTTATGAACGGGGAGTGCATTATTAGAACATTCCGCCGCCGTCTTGTTTTGTATTGTCGTCACGCTGTTTACGTGCCAATGCCCTGTTTTTTCCGCCCCCGAACATGTAGTTCAGGCCAAAGTACACTGTTCGGCTTTCCCACCTGAATTCACCCGTTTGCGGATATGGATTAAGCGATTCAAATCCGTAACGCATAGTTTTAAACATATCATTAAAACGAATACTTAGACTCATTTTATTATCCAGCAGGCTGTAACGTGCACCACTGTCTATTTTATACATGTCTTTACTATTGTTCTGTATTCCGTTTACCGGGCCTCTGTAAAATCCAAACAGCAGAAAGCTAAGTCTCGGGTTCACCCTGAAGTTACTGTTTAGCCTCGCGTTAAAAGCCGATGCATTTATTTGTTTTAGTGTAGGTTCATAGTCTTCTTCGGTGCCATCCTGCAGTATGGATACTATACCTTTTTGCGAGATGCGCGAGAAGTCTACAGCAGGTTGGATATCCCACCATTTCGTAATTTTATAGTTGGCCGAAACCTCAAACCCAAATGCGTTGTTATGGCTAAAGTTGGCAAAGCTCATTATCTGGTCCTGTGTGTTTGCAGTAGTTTCATCCGGGTATAATACACGATTTATCTCGTGGTCTATAAGCCTATAGAATACGCCTCCCGTTATAGATGATCCTTTTCCAAACATCTTAGTATAATTAACCTCTACCGAGTTTGTGAATTGTGGCTCTAAATACTGGTTACCTAAAGAAGTTAAGAGAGGGGTAGAGAATTCCCTTACCGGCTTGGTTTGTTCAAGGCTTGGCCTGTCAACACGACGGCTATAGCTAAACTGGAATGTGTTTTTGTCATTAGGGCTGTAGGTAAAGTACGCAGACGGGTATAATGTGAAATACTTGTTTTGGAACGTGGTTGTGCCACGATTAAAATTTGCATCCGACTTGTAGTGCTCAAAACGCGCTCCTACCTGATAGCTGAATTTCTCAAACTTTTGCCCAAATGTTCCGTAAGCCGTGTAGATATCCACGTCGTAACTGTATACCGAATTTTGAAGCTGCGGAATTGTTATGGCAGGATTAGTAGTGCCGTAGGTATTATCACTTCTTATTAGCCTCGCCTCTGCACCCAGTTCTAATGTGCTTTTGTCATTCAGGGGGTTAACATAGTCAAGGTTAAGCGTAGTATTCTTAATTTTATCAATTACATTGTCGTTGTATTGTATGTCAGACGAGTCTGCAACGCGTGTAAAGTAATCACCATATTGGTTTTCCCTTGTTGTGTTATAATTCCCCTCGAAGTCTAAAGTATGTCCTTCTTTTTCAAACTTATGTTTGAAAGCAAGGTTGTAAGTGTTATTATGATTATCTGTATCATAGCCCGAATTTTGGCGAATGTCAGCATTATCGCTATCCTCACCATATAAGATATTGGTGTTTACAATGCCATTACCTGTAAAGTAATTCTGGTTTGTATATGCCGAGATTGTGTTATGATCGTTAATGTAATAATCCATCCCTATTTTTCCAAGATACGATTCATTATCATTCACAATGTCAAGCGCCTGGTGGGAGATAATATCCTGACGGTCTACCTCCCCACTATTAAAGCTTTTGCCAAAGTTAGTGCCGCCGTTACCAAAAAAATTGACCTTCCCGGTACGGTAGTTCATATCAATCGAGTTGTTGAATTTTGGCGTAATTCCAAAATTAATTCCAGAATTAAAACTACCGTTAAAGCCATCGTTCGCATTTTTATTAAGGATAATATTAATAATGCCGCTCATACCCTCAGGGTTGTACTTGGCACTTGGGTTGGTAATAAGTTCAATTTTTTTAATTGATGAACTTGGTATTTGCTTTAGAAGTTGCGCCGGGTCTATATTCGTAGGCCTGCCGTCTACAAGCACCCTTACGTTCTGGTTGCCACGCAGGGAAATTTTGCCATCCTGGTCTACGTTGACTGACGGTATATTGTTCATGATCTCGGCGGCGGTGCCCCCGGCAGTGGTAAGGTCCCGGCCAAGTATTATAACCTTACGGTCAATTTTTTGCTCTATTGTAGATGTTTCTTTTACAATATTTACCTCATCCAGCGTAGTAGCTTCTTCGGTAATAGCAAGGGTGCCAAGGTTAAAGTCTTTATTTGCCTCGGTTAAGTTTGCAGCGGCTGTTAGCGTTTTATAACCCATAAACTGTATCTCAACGGTGTAGGCCTTAAGCGGTAGCTTTTTTATAGAGAATGCACCATTATCATCTGTTATGCCGCCATTTATTACGGCTCCGTTTTCTTTCACCACTATGTTTACATAAGGTAAAGCCTGTTTGGTAGTTTTGTCAGTAATCTTTCCTGTAATACTACCTGTAGATTGTGCGGAAAGAGATGTGATGCCTGCAAGGAACATCATAAAAAGAAATTTCAGTTTCATAGTCTTAAATTATGGCTCTTGTCGTCAGTGATTAATCCTGCTACAGCGGCCGTATGAATATTGATTGATGTGCTCATAAGACTAAGACGCTCCTCCTTTGTTACAACTTTTCACCAAAATATTTATTTTATTTTTATTATAAAGGTTAGTCTGCTGTCTGTCAGATTTAAATCCAATTAAATAAACAGCTTCACTATGGGCATAAAAAAAACCACCCGGGAGGTGGTTTTTGTATTTAAGTACTATTGTAGTTTATGGAAGTATAGCATCGAGGATGCCAGGATATAATACGGCTCCTGTATTTCTGTTAAAGATCGAGAAGGAGTGGTTGCCATTAGCACCATTATCCCAATACACAGGAACAAGTCCATGCGCACGTGCAGAGGTGCTTATGTAATTTACATAGTATTCTCTAAAGGTTTCATGGCCTGCAACATCTGTACGGGATATTGCTCCAAACTCGCCAAGAATAACACCTACACCATTATCAACGAAGTTCGTCTTCATTTTCTGGAATTGTGCATCTACAAAAGATTCATTTGCCCATGTTTCGGTAAGTGCCGGGTTTGTGGCTATAGAACCCCATTGACTAATAGTTGACTCTTCGTTAAGCGCAAAATTGTAAGGGTCATAGTAATGAACCTCCATAAGTAGGCGGTTAGCAATAACATCTTCCGGTATTTCTGCAAAATTCACTGTGTGGTCGATATTGGTATTAAAACCCTGAACGGTTAAAAAGCGATGAGCATTGCGGCCGCCGGTACTACGTACAGCATTTACAAAAGTTTGGTTAAATCCATTCTGCACAGTATAATATTCAGATGTTGGTGTTCCGTAATTATTTTCTACCATAACTTCATTTGTACCTGCAAATATTAAGTGATAATCATAATCACGAAAATGCGTTGCTATCTGTGTCCACATTATGCCTAAGCGATTGTTAACGTAAGCCTGTTTATCATTTGTTGGCTGCATCCAGCCGCCATCCCAATGCTCGTTCATAATAACGTACATATTGTTTGCAAGTGCGTAGTCTACCACTTCTTGCACACGGCTCATCCATGTGGCACTAATAGTAAAATCTGCTTCGTTGCTAAACTGGCTCCATGATACCGGGATACGTATAGTAGTAAATCCTGCAGCTTTAACCGCATCAATAAACGCTCTCGTAACTATCGGGTTGCCCCAAGCAGTTTCACCACCTACGGCTTCCAGGCTATTGCCAAGGTTCCAGCCTGTTCCCATTTCGGCAGTAAGCTGAACGCTTGTCAGGGAACCCATGTTGCTCGAATCGGGTGGTATAGCATAAACAATTCCTGTTTGTGCCATTCCTGCCTGTTCGATTGTGAAAGTTTTGGTTTCAGTATTAGAGGTCACTGTAATAGTGGCCGTTCTAGCTTCTTCAACTTCGTTAGCTTCAACCATAAGCCCTACCTGCCCGTTACCGGTTCCCGACATTGCCGATGCAGTAACCCAGGAGGGTACGCCACTAACAGTCCAGGTACGATCACCGTTAAGGTGAACGTTCATAATTGTGTTGCCACCCGCTCCGGTAAATTGCATCATTTCGGGTGTCAGGCCAAAAGCAATTGGACCGCGCGTGGTAGTGTTTGTGTCATCATCGGCGCATCCCAGCGCGATAACAAAAGCAAACAGTAATAAAAATGCTTTCAAGTAATTTAATTTCATAATAAAAGTTTTTGATTCAGTTTATGTGGCAGCTTAACTATAACGTTTTATATAATGGTTAAACTGACTACAAGTATAAGGTGATATTTTTGAATTTCAACGTGTTTTTGCAAATTATTTTGTATATCAATAATCTAATGCGTTAAAGGATATAAATACTTTAAAAAATATAAGAAAAGTAGTATACATTCATATTCAGGCTTGTTTGATGGTAGTTAAACGACAAGATAAAAAAGTCAAAGATCACTTCACCGGCTTCAACACTATGCGTTTTAACAAATTATTTGAACTTAACGCTTTCAGCATCTTGCTAAAATATCGCTATCTTTGCACGCTTTAAAAAATATACGTAAAATGGCACTATCACAAATACTTACTTCCCACATACAAAATGCGGCTACGGCACTGTTTGGCATATCTTTAGAAAAGATAGAACTTCAGGCTACCCGCAGGGAATTCGAGGGTGATATCACTATGGTTATATTTCCTTTACTGAAACTTATCAAAGGAAACCCTGCCGATCTTGGCAATAAGATAGGGCAATACCTTGTTGAACAATCAGGTATTACAGATCGTTTTAATGTTGTAGGAGGTTTTCTTAATATCGTAGTGTCAGATGCTTATTATATTGATTATTTCAACAGTATAAAAGCTGATGGAACTTTTGGTTCCGTTGCGCCTGCAGAAGATGGTAAAGCGGTAATGGTAGAATTTGCCTCTCCCAATACCAACAAGCCGCTGCACTTAGGCCATGTACGTAATGTGTTGCTGGGGTATTCGGTAGCTAATATTATAAAGGCGGCAGGTAAGAAAGTGTACAAAACCCAGATCGTAAACGACAGGGGTATTCATATTTGTAAGTCAATGCTTGCCTGGGAAAAATTCGGCAATGGTGAAACCCCTGAAAGTACCGGATTAAAAGGTGATAAGCTTGTAGGTAAATATTATGTAGAGTTTGACAAGGCCTATAAGGCTGAAATTAGCGAATTAATTACTCAGGGAGCAACAGAAGATGTCGCTAAGAAAACTGCCCCTATGATAGTTGAAGCTCAGGATATGCTTCTGAAGTGGGAAGCTAATGATCCTGAAGTAAAAGCGCTTTGGAGCAAAATGAACGGTTGGGTGTACAAAGGTTTTGAAGAAACGTATAAAAACATTGGTGTCGACTTTGATAGCTATTACTATGAAAGCGATACCTACCTTTTAGGTAAAGATGTAATCGAACAAGGCCTTGCAAGTGGTGTGTTTTTTAAGAAAGAAGATGGTTCCGTTTGGATCGACCTTACAGAGGATGGCCTTGACGAAAAACTGGTACTGCGTAAAGACGGTACATCGGTTTACATTACCCAAGATATTGGTACTGCCATACAGCGTGTGAAAGATTTCCCTGATGTAGGCGGAATGGTATACACGGTAGGCAATGAGCAGGATTACCACTTTAAAGTGTTATTTCTTATCCTTAGAAAACTTGGTTTCGACTGGGCAGCTAACCTGTATCATTTATCGTATGGAATGGTAGACCTTCCATCGGGTAAGATGAAAAGCCGCGAAGGTACAGTAGTGGACGCCGACGACCTGATGACAGAAATGACCGAGACGGCACAAAAAATATCGGAAGAATTAGGTAAGCTCGACGGCTATTCTGATGAAGAAAAAGCCAGGCTATATAAAATTATTGGCCTTGGTGCATTAAAATATTATATACTTAAGGTAGACCCTAAAAAGCGTATTTTGTTTGATCCTAAAGAATCGGTAGATTTTGCCGGTAACACAGGTCCGTTTATACAATATACCTACGCAAGGATACAGTCGCTGCTGCGCCGTGCTGATTTTGATATATCAGTGTCGTTAGCACCGGCAGAGATTACCCTGCATGAAAAAGAAAAAGAACTGCTTAAAATAGTGGGCCAATACCCGGAAGTTATTCAGGCAGCTGCCGATGGACACAGCCCTGCACTTATTGCCAATTACACGTATGATCTTGTTAGGGAGTACAACTCGTTTTACCAAAGTGTACCCGTTTTGGGCACAGAGGTACTAAATGAAAAAGTGTTCAGGATCCAGCTGTCTAAAAAAGTGGGCGAAACTATAAACTCGGCATTCGGTCTATTGGGCATAGAAGTTCCGGAGCGCATGTAATTTATCCTATATAAAAAATAATTGTGAGCCAGAATAAGCCGTACTTCTTTCAGTCATTTGCTATAATAGTGCTGTCTATTGCGGCACTGCTTGTCTTTAAAAGATTTTTACCGGAGAAGATTTTCACAGAAACTGCTGCTGCCGGAAAAAACGTTGTGGTAGACAGCACCATGCTCGAAGCTGTAGAAGCGGCAAAAGGCGCCCCGGCTGAAAGAGACACCCTTGTTAATACAAAAATTACCTTTCAGGCTACAAACGGCATCAAGTTTCCGACAGAAAATTATGATGATTATAAGGGCTTCCAACATCTTGTTGTTTTCTATGAAAAGCTCCTGCAGTTAGAGACTAAAAAACAAGGCAAAGTGCGTATTGCTTACTTTGGCGACTCCATGACCGATGGCGACATGATTGTGAAAGACCTTCGTGCCAGCCTCCAGGCACGCTTTGGGGGTGAGGGAGTAGGATTTGTGAACATCACATCAGAGTCTGCACCATCGCGCAGCACGCTCACGCATCAATTTTCTGACAACTGGAAAACGCAATCCTACCTAAAAATTAAAAATCCTATAAAACCTTTCGGGATCAACGGTCATGTCTTCTTTGTAAGAAAGGATACGGTAAATCCGGTTTGGGTTAAATACAGGGCGAGCAGGCTGAGCCATCTTTCCGAGCTTAATAACCCTACCTTATTTTACGGCAGGAGCGGCAACACAAAGGCCAAAGTGCAGGTCATTATAGGAGGTGACACACTGGTTAAAAAACTTCCTGCTTCGAGTATTTTAAATACTGTAAGCGTGGCAGAGGGCGGTATAAAAAGCTTTAAAGCTAATTTTATTGCTGCTGATTCTATTCCGTTTTACGGGTTTAATTTTGACGATGGGAAAGGTGTGCACGTAGATAATTTTTCGAACAGAGGTAACTCCGGCCTTCCTATTGGTAATTTCAATACCAATTTAATGCGTGCGTTTAATGATAAGCTGGGTTATGACTTGATTGTACTGCACTATGGTACAAACGTGCTTAATTATGGTTCGCTCAATTATTCATGGTATGAAAAGCGTATGGCTAAGGTTGTGAACCATTTAAGGGAATGCTTTCCGGGAGTGGCTATTTTGGTTGTCTCTACAGCAGATAAATCGACCAAATATGGCACCGAGATGAAAACAGACTCTGCAGTGGTACCATTAACGCTTGCTCAAAAGCGCTACGCAGTTCAAACAGAAGCGGCCTATGTTAACCTGTACATGCTAATGGGCGGCGATGGCTCTATGGTTAAATGGGTAGAGGAAGCACCCGCGCAGGCTAACAAAGATTATACACACTTTAATTTTAGAGGGTCTAAAAAGATATCCGACCTTATATATAAGCAGCTAAATGACGGCTATGTTAAGTATAAAAAGCTTAGGGGGGTAAATATTCCCGAACCTGTTGAACCTGTTGATGAAATTCCGGTTAAACCCGCGCGTGACTCATTTAAAGCGGTTACACCTGCAGTACAGCCACCTGCTAAACCGGTAACTGTACCATCAAGGCCTGCAGCAAACCCTACTGTTAAACCGGCTACGATGCCAGTTAAACCTGTCGTTGCTCCGGCAAAACAAATAGAAACACCTAAGCCAGCACCTAAAAAAGTTGCTAAACCCGACACTATAAAAAAAGACACTATTAATGCACAATAGGCTTTACATATTTTTGTTCTGCCTTTTAGGCTTTACCGCAACCGCGCAGATTGATTCTACTAATGTAGACATTGATAGCCTTGCTGTAGATGCTATAGGAGTGGCTACTGAAACCGTTGAGGTAGTGGGGCCTAATATAATAACCAACACGTCTTCTCTTAAGTTATTTTATGAAAAGCTTTACCTGCTGGAACAGCAAAAAGCAGGTAAAGTGAACATTGTGCACATTGGTGACTCGCACATTCAGGCGGATTTGATGACAAATGTAATCCGTAAAAGGCTACAGGAAAGGTTTGGCAATGCAGGGGCCGGTTTTAGCTTTCCACATCAATTGGCAAAAACAAATGGGAGCTATATTACCCGTTATAAAAGTAATGCTTCCTGGAACAGCCGCCGCGTTATCTATCCTGTAGAAAGCGGAATGAATGTAGGGATAAGCGGCATTGCGCTTAAAACCCGTGAGAATTTTGTGGTAGAACTTAATGTGCGCGATAGCGCTTACCGGTTTAATACCCTCAAAATAGTTACCCCCGGCAATGCACGGGAATTTGATGTTGCTACCAGTTCTAAAACTATTGTACTGGAAAGCACAGTGCCTAAAAAAATCACCCATAAAATTAAGAATGGCGAAGTATTGGGGAGTATTGCAGATAAATACAATGTATCTGTAACGCAGCTTAAAAAGGCGAACGGAATGAAAACCGACCGTATACGAGCAGGGAAAACATTAAAAATACCTACTAAAGAACTTCAAAAACGTGAGTTGACACGATCTGAATTCATTCCACTGGAACTTCAGGAAGATAGCAAGTCACACTTTTATCATAGCGACGAAGCATTGTCTAAAATATATTTGCTGCCCAATCGCGGTGCAAAGGAATATGACCTAAGCGGACTGGTTCTTGAGAACGATACTCCCGGAATCATCTATCATAGCATAGGTGTAAATGGAGCAAAAGCATCTGATTATAATAAGTACCCATTGTTCTTTGAACAATTACCGGCACTCAATCCGGATCTTCTAATTATATCATTAGGGACTAACGAAACCTTTGATAAAATGGCAGCATCTGATTTTATCATGCAGCTAAATAAGTTTATTTGCAACGTTAAGGTTACAAATCCCGATGTTTGCATTTTGGTAATGACACCACCGCCTTCGCTCTTTAAAAGGAAGTATGTAAACACTTTTGCAGCATCGTATGCTAAAGAAATACAAGTGCAGGAAACGACAGTAAAATATGCGTCTTGGGATCTATTTAGTGAGTTAGGTGGCCTGTATGGAGTGCCGCGCAACGCTGCCCGCGGTTTAATGAGTACCGATAGGGTTCATTACAGCAAAGATGGTTACGAAAAGCAGGGGAGGCTTTTCAGTGAGGCTTTTTTTAAAGGGTATGATAATTTTAAAACCAACAGGGAGTAATGCAGCTAATAGATTTTTTGCCGCACATAACTATTGAAGATGTACAGGGCTGGTTTACTTATAATCCTAAAGCGCCTTTGCTGTTTAACACGCCTTTATTTTTAGGATTGTTTGTAGTATTTTACGGTATTTACATACTTACCCGAAATACTTTCAGGCTTAGGCTTGTTTATGTGATTGCATTTTCGTTATTCTTTTATTATAAATCCAGCGGTGTCTATTTTTTGTTGCTGCTGCTCTCGTCGGTAGTAGATTATACACTTAGCTACTTCTTGTACAGGGAAGACCGCAGTGTTCAAAAGAAGATTTACCTGTGGTTTAGTGTCATTGTTAATCTTACTTTTTTAGGGTATTTTAAATACACCACTTTTATATTAGAGGGTACAAATGCCTTCTTTGGCTGGAACTACACCTTTCATAAAGTCCTGCTACCAGTAGGTATATCGTTTTACACCTTCCAGTCCATCAGCTATATTATAGAGGTCTATCGTAAGGAAATTACTCCTGCAAAAAATTATATCGACTATCTTTTCTTTGTATCGTTCTTCCCTCAGCTTGTTGCGGGCCCCATTGTTCGGGCTAAAGATTTTATTCCACAAATCTATGCTAAGTTAGAACTTACTAAGGAAGATGTCAACTATGCATTATTCCTTATCATCGGTGGGCTTATTAAAAAGACGGTGATATCAGATTATATCTCCATAAACTTTGTAGACCGCGTATTCGATTCTCCTAATAGCTATACAGCGTTTGAGAACCTGATGGCAGCATATGGATATACCATCCAGATTTATTGTGACTTTTCAGGATATTCAGATATGGCAATTGGGGTGGCATTATTGCTTGGGTTCAAGTTGCCTACTAACTTCCGAACTCCATATAAATCGGCGTCTATAACTGAGTTCTGGCGCAGATGGCACATATCGTTATCCACTTGGTTAAAAGATTTTCTATACATTTCGGTAGGAGGTAACAGGCATGGATCGTTTGCAGGATTTTTGTTCCCGGGGTTATTCTTTTGCGGACTGATAATTTGGAGTATAACATTCTCACCTACAAGTATTATCCCTCTATATTTAAGTATAGCAGGGCTGGTAGTATTTATACTTACGTTCCTGTTTTCTAAAGATAGAGAACGCACGATGTTTACTAACGTAAATCTTTTTACGACAATGCTCTTGGGAGGTTTATGGCATGGCGCGAGCATGTTATTTATAATTTGGGGCGCATTACACGGTTTAGCTTTAGCAGTACATAAATTGTTTAATGAAATCTTTCCCTCTAAAAAAGATGCGACACTAACTGCATTGGGTGGTGTCTGGAGAATTATCTCTATAATTATCACATTTCACTTTGTTGCATTTTGCTGGATATTGTTTCGTGCAAAAGATTTCCCAACTGCTATAGATGTAATTTCAAACATTGGCAAAGTAACGTTCGACCCTAACCAATGGCAAACCATCATCCTGGGGTATAAAAATGTATTCTTACTTATGGCTATAGGGTATATTTGGCATTTTTTACCTGAATCCTTTTCAAAGGGATTAAAGCAGACATTTTACGTTACACCATTACCTGTAAAGGCAATGATGTTAGGACTTGTTTTTTGGTTAGTCTATGCCGCGGCTTCGGCGGGACCTCAGCCTTTTATCTACTTCCAGTTTTAAAGAGATGTAATTTTAGCTTTTTTTGTTAAAAAATTAGGGGTTAGGCTTTGGGTGTTATAATAATGGAAATATTATATTAAATTACACCCATAAATTTATTCCTCTTATGAAAAAAACATTACTTATTTTAACCTTATGCATTTTTATGTTAGGGTTTAATGCATATGCCCAGGAGTCCAATACACTTACTGTGTTTGATCAGGCAGTTTATTATGGTATGTATGACGGATTATCTACAACTCCCATACCTGATGGTTCCCTTCGTTTAAAGAACTGGTGCTATAGCAAAAAGCTTACCGAAGAACAAATTAATGCAATAGGTAACAGGCTGACCATAAATGTTACCGCAGAAGCGTTATGCGATGATTACGATCGTATAGGGAATGTAAATCTGGCTATGGTGCCTAAAGGAGCGACTGCCTATAATTATACGGATGAAAATATTCAACGCATCGAAGTAGGCAGATTCATTACCCCGTTCATGAATAATATAACAAGGGCAACAACATCTGCGGTTCCATACACTTTTGAAGCTGACAATATCGCACGATTACTACATGACCAAAACCTTTATGCCGATTACGATTTTTGGTTTGAACTGGAGATTTATGGGCATCAGGGCGGAGAAAGTGCCGATCAGGGCGGTGCGCAATGGGACTTTAGGGCAAGTGGCCTTTGCAGAGGCAGGAACGACGTATATAAAGGGACGTTAGAGTTAGTATCAGAAAACGACCCGACTATTATACAGGGAGATAATTATTTTAAATGGCTGGCTTACAAGTTCGAGCTTAAAGATTATGTAGAGGCAACAGAGAGTAACAACTTAGGGCAGGGAACAGATGACATTGGTGAAACAGTTAGAACTATTGATTTCAGTTTTGATGAAGAGGTGCCTAACGCAAAATTTTATGTGGTAATGTCTAATCATGGTGCTAATACTAATGGTGAAGAATACAGGAACAGGTATCATGAAATTTATCTGGACAACGTACAGCTATTAAGATACAGGCCGGGACAAAATTGTGAACCGTTCAGGGCTTATAATACTATGGGTAACTGGGTTTATACAAATTCAGTAAGATCTGAAGCAGACTGGTTAACACGCGCTTGGTGTCCGGGTGCCCGTATCGAAACCCGCGTTGTTGACTTGGGTAACCTGCCTTCTGGCCCTCACGAATATAAGATGGATGTCCCGCAAGCTATATTTAGTGGCAATGATGGTTATTTCCCTATGTCCGTTTATGTACAGGGATATTCTGAGGTTGTGGCAGGAACTGATAAATTTATCGTTAATGCATTTACCATTGCTCCTAATCCGGTTAATGATATCGCGACAATTAACGTGACAAATAATCAGGCTATTAAATCGGTAGTCGTGGTTAATACACTTGGGCAAACGGTTATGCAGGGTAAAAGCACAACGGTAGATATGTCTTCATTACAAAGTGGTGTATATATGGTAAAGGTATTCTTCGATAATGGGCAGGCCGCTACTAAAAAAATCATTAAGAAGTAAATAAAATTTATTTTATGTATAAGCTTAGAAATCCGCCTTCGTGGCGGATTTTTTATTTTAACTAAAAGCTAAATTTTATCAGCGCATTTGGGGTTCGCTGCAGTGCAAAGGTGTTAACCATTTCTATGTTCTGTGTATTGTTAATTCGATAATACCGGTTAATTAAATTTTGCCTGTTGAAGATATTTAGCACAGATACACCTAACTGCATGTTTATTTTTGGCATTACTTCCCAACTGTACGAAGCTGAAAAATTTACCTGAAAAAAATTAGCGAGATTATCAGAGTTAGAATAATCATAGGCTACAGATGGTGCACCGGTACTGTTATATATGGGTACACTTATTAATGGTGGTGTTACAGGACGCCCTGTAAACCATTTAGACCCTAATGCGATTTTTAAATTTGCCCATTCATAAATTACTGCACTGTTTACAGTGTGGCTTAGCTCTAAACTATTTGGAAATCTTGGTGGCACTATACCTTCGAATTTATAATTATTGTTGTTCCAGCTATAGCTAATCCATGCGTAAAAGTCTTTAAACTGTTTTTGCAGTAAGACTTCTGTGCCGTAAACGGTATAACTACCTTTAGCCTGCTCTAATTCTAACTGATCCTGAAATCCCTGTCCGGCGGTTGTAATTCCGTTTACTTTTTTATAAAAGTTGTCAAACGTGAGCAGCCATCCCTTGTTTTTATAAGACATACCTGCCGATACCTGTTTACTTCGTTGCAGAGGGGTATCGTCATTATTGGCAAGTATCCAACGTCGCTTTTCAATACCCAAAAAATCACCCTGCAGTTCCACTACCTGAGATGAAGACTGGCTTTTCTTTTCGGCTAAAACTTCAAGCTGCCAATTTTCTGCAAAGGTGTAGTTTACCTGCAAGCGGGGCTCTGCATAAACTAATCCAAACTGTTCTATATAATTTGCCCTAATACCGCCTCTTGCAAAGAGCTTTTTATTTTCGGGAGAATACTCAAGTTCACCTACAAGTGCATGAGTCCGCAATACCTCCTTTACGATACGGCTGAATTGGGGCTCATTTACACGATCAGTATTTTTTATCCCTATTTCATTGTATTGATAACCAGTATGTAGTGTAAATAGTTTAGTTAATTTCTTTGTGTCTGCAAACCGGAATCCTGCGTCGAGTATAGTATTGGTCTGGTTGGTTATTTGGTTAAATTCGATGGCTTCGTTTTGAGCATCTACGTTATAGTACGATCCATAAATGCTGAGTTCGGTGCTATGTTCATCGCTCCATTGCGAACGCCAGGCAGCAGTGCCTCCCAAAGTAAGCTGGCTTAAATTACTCACCTTTGTAACGACGTTAGTGGAAGTTATAGTGCCTTGTGTGAAATTTAGCTTGTTTTTTATGCCGATTACATCTACATAAATATCATGCTTACTACCTATTTTCTGATGATACTGGGTGGTAAAATCATAGAAATAGAATTCTTTGTCGCTCTTGTAATTTACATCCATACTATTATCGAGCCCTGTAACAATGGTATTCTGAAAAATGCGCTTTGAATACTTATTATACGTAGGAAAAGCAAGTACATCTGTAAAAGATCTCCGAGCTGATATTTCAATGTTAGCATTTTCAAACAGGCGTACCTTGCTATAGAAGTCGGGACCAATCATATTACTGCCAATGCTCGTACTGCCCGTGCCGATATTTTTAGGCCTTGATGTAATATCTACAGCACTTGATACCGACTCCCCATAAAAAGCAGAAGTGCCGTTTTTTGAAATTTTAATATTGTGAGCCAGATTAGGACTTAAAGCAGATATAAGCCCAAAGAAATGCCCTGTCTGAAATAATCGGATACCATTCCATATAAATAGGTTTTGGTCATGAGTTCCACCGCGAACGTTTATATTACTAACGGTTTCGTCTACGCTGTTTATGCCAGGCAATTGCTGCATGGCCTGTAGAACATCGGGCTCAATAAGACCCGGTAATATCCCAAACTTACGAGGTTTAATAGCATAGGTACCATCCCGATCTTTAGATATACCGGTAGCGAGGTATAACTCTGCGACTACCTCATCAAGCTGTTGGAGAGCAAGTGTAAGTGTTATCCCGAGGCAATCGCCATTACCGGGACCCACAGCAGGTATTGAGACAGGTTCATACCCAAGTTGAGAAATATCTAACGATTTCACGGTGGCCGGTACCTCAAAGTAACCGTCACTACTTGTAATTACTTTAGTAACCCCGTCAAATTGCACTACTGCATTATCTACAGGCTGGCCGATTTCGTCTAATAAATAGGCACAAAGTGCAGGAGATTTTTTGGGTTTGGTAGTTGTGTAAATAACAACGTAGTCGCCGGTTTGCCTGAATGTCAATCCGGTACGGTTGGCAAGATATACCAACTTAGCTTTAAACGGGAGCTGAGAGGGAGGGGGATAGATAGAATGCCCGGCGATATCCTCCTCGGCATAATTAAATTTAATGTGGTATTGAGTGCGAATGTCTTCGAGGATTTTTTTAAGCTCAATACTTTTTTGTTCATCCTGTCCAAACATATGGGCGGTGAAAAAAAAAAAGAAGCTGAGCAGCAAAAATTGCCTCACCTGCATCATTCAGCAGATAGTATAATTGTATTACCCGCTTTCTTAGCCTGCAGGTGGTATACCGGTAATAATGCATCCAGCGCCATGTCTAAATTATTCATGGGCACAGTACCGTTAAAAGGGCTGTTTGGCTGCGGGTTATTCTTTAGGCTTATAGTAATGTTATACTGTCGTTCCATTTCGCTTATAACGTCCCGTAATTGAACCTTACTAAAATAGGTTTCATAGTTTAACCATCCCGGCTTATGTTCTTTTGCGTTAGGTACATTTAGGTTCTTACCATCAAGATATGCAACAGTTTTTCCGGGAGTTAATAGTACTGTATCTGTACCACTGGTTACTTTTACTTTACCTTCATAACAAACCACATCAAGACGTCCATTACGCGCCTTAACGTTAAATTGTGTGCCTACAACGGTAACGGTACCAAATGGAGTAACCACATCAAATTTTTGTCCTTTTGCTACCTTGAAATAAGCTTCACCCTCAAGCTCCAGTCGCCGGTTGCCGCTCCAGTTAAACTCCCTGTAATTAACATCAGATCCTGCATTAAGCACAACTTCAGAATTATCAGGAAGGAGGAAAGTTTCTCTACCTGCCACTTCAGCCCTTTGAGTGGTGGTATGGGTTGCATATAAAAAGAAGGTTGCGCCAAGAGCCAGCACCAGTATTGCTGCAACACGCGCTATCCACGGGTTTAGTCTGCGTACTCGCGGCTGATTGGCTTTGTTCTTGTTATCAGAAATATTTTTATATAAGGCAGCCATATCAGTTTCGGGTACTGAAAGCCTGCCGGAAAATTCTTTAATCTTACTGTAAGTAGCATACTCAGGCGTAGACATGAAATCTTTCAATTCCCTATCATCCATTTCATCGTTAAGCCACTTTGCTAAGGTAACATCCTCATTCATCGTTTCCACCTGTTTTTTATATAACAGTTATAAGTTTATAAACCCTACTTAAAGGTATCAATTTCTTTTCGTAATTGCAATAGTGCCCCATGAATCCGTTTTTCAACGGCTTTAACGCCTATTTCCAGTATTTCAGCAATCTCATGGTATTTTTTACCGTCTATGCGGTGCAGCAGGAAGGCGCTGCGCTGGGCTTCAGATAAATTTGCTATTGCACTTTGTAGTTTGAACGCGAATTGGTCTTCCTCCATTAAAAACTCAGGACTCTGATTATTTGTGTCATGGTTTACATTTTTCTTAGAGTATTCTAAAACCACTTTTTTGTGGGCAATATGGTTTAAGGTAGTGTTATTGGCTACGGTATATAGAAACGACTTTGCTTTTTCGGGAGGTACATTTGCACAGTTTTCCCATAGTTTTATAAATGCCTCCTGGGTTGCCTCATCAGCCTGTTCTTCATTGCCAAATTTATAGTACAGGAAATTGCGGAGCGCCTTAGCATGGCTTTTAAAAAAACCTGAGAAGGTTATTTCTTCACATATGCCTGCGGGCTGATCCTGTTTCATTTAATTAAAAAATTTGCCGTTAAATTATAATTTTTTTCTGACTGTTTGGTTATCTGGCTGTATCTAAAATTTTCCCTATTAATATAGGATAACATTTACAAAGATAATTACCCTACTTCTTATTTATGACTGTAACATATAATAAAAAAGTAATAGGCAACGTAGGGTTCATAAAATCTACTTGTTAATAGTGAAATATAGTTTGAAAAAAAAAATCATGAGCAAATTATGTGATAAAACCGGCCGAAATAACGCGCCGGTTTTATTTTGTCTTACATTTTTAAAATTCAGGTAGGGTTTTTAAGTTACTGACTGTTCATATTCTATAAACATTTTTATGATTAAGATTACAAAAATCGTTTTTGGATTAATAGTGCTAACAATCTTTGGATTTTTATACTCCTGCCAGGACGATGCCGAAAATATAACGGTCACTGACGCGTTAAACCGTCAATCTGAACTTACGCGACTGCTCAGCTCAATGTCAGCGAATGGCAACACTTCTATGAGCGTTATAGATAGCACAAACTGTTTCAGGGTAACGCTTCCTGTGGATGTTTTGGCAAACGGGCAGCAGATTACTGTCAGAGATACCACAGATTATGCTACGGTGGAAGCTGTTTTTAATCAAGGTAGCGACAATTATGATAATCTGGATTTTGTATTCCCTATAACCATTATTTATATTGATGGTACACAGCAACAGGTTACTAGTCAGGCGCAATATGATAGTCTTATGCGCAATTGTTTTAATTCGTCACAATTGATCAACAACACATGTGTGAGCCTTAATTACCCCATAACAATATATGGCTACAACAGTAGTCTTCAAATGGAGAACACTTACTTAATTACAAGTAATGAGCAGTTATATCCCATACTATTAAATCTTGGAGCTAACGAATATTATTCCATAGCTTATCCCGTAACGCTAAACATTTCGGGACAAAGTCTTTCTGTTAATAACAATACACAGCTTCAATTAGCTATTAATGCTGCAATAGCTAATTGCAATCCGGTTGTGCCAGTAGATCCGGATCCTCCTGTTACATGTAGTAATCCCGGAGTACTTACAGACAGCCTTAAAATATACATCCCTTTTTCCAGAAGTGTGCGCGACCTGAAAGGCGCGACGGTTACAGCGCCCACAGATACAATTTTTGTAGCCGACAGAAATGGCAATGCCCGTTGTGCATTGGCTTTTAATGGCGGACAGGCTTTGAGGATAAGAGCAACTGCGTCGAATGCAATTAAAGATGGCGACGAATTGAGTATAAGCCTTTGGTTTAAAATGCAGAATACAAACCCCTCTAATTTAGAGCACCTTTTTGCAAAAGGACCAAATGGCACTAACGGATTTAGTCTTTCTGTTTACGATCTAAATAAGCCTTTGTTCAGTACGCAGGGCGGACAGGTATGGGATATGAATTGGGGAATGGATGCCGGCCTGACTACAGATACAACAAACTGGCATCATCTTGTGCTAACTCTAACTGCTAATTATGAAGCCAAACTATACCGCGATGGTGTGTTGCAGAATAGTGCGTTGTTTACAGATGGCAGTATTGGTGCATCGATAGTAGATTACTATATTGGTCAGGGTTTTACAGGTCAATTAGATGATCTCCGGGTATATAAAAAAGTACTTACGCAGGCAAATGTGCAGACTCTGTATGAGTTAGAAGGCGATTGTAATATCTGTTTAAATTAGTTAGGTTTTTAAATATTTAAGTTTTTTGTAGAACCAGCCACACTAGTGGCTGGTTTTTTTATGTGAGTTTTTAGGTGTGTACGCAACCTTTTGGTTTGTAAAAGACTACTATATAAATACAATTGCTAACATAAAATTATAGCTATGAAAAATTTATTTAAAACTCTTTTTTGCACACTTACAGTTGCACTGTTGTTTACTTCGTGTCAGGATGACGCTGTAAACGAATTAATGCCCGAAGCTCTCAATTCCGGGTCCGACCTCACACGGGTATTAACAGCTATAGCATCAAATGATAGTATCAGCTATACTCCAATTGACAGTACTACATGTTTCCGGATACAATTGCCTGCGACAGTTGTAGCGAATGGTCAGCAAATTATTGTTAGTGATACCACAGATTATACAACTGTAGAAAACATTTTTGCGCAAAGCGGTGAAGATCTTGATAGCCTGGAGTATGTTTACCCCGTTACCATTAAATACACTGATGGTACAGAGGTGGTATTGACTGCTCAAACCCAATATAATGCACTTATAGCAGCCTGTAATACCAATGTAGGTACCATTAGTGCCGATTGTGTTGCTATAAATTATCCTGTTAGAGTATTAGGCTACGACAACACTATGCAGTTTCAAAATACATATCAGCTAAATAACAATGCACAGTTATACACCCTTCTCATCGGCCTCAGTGCAAATAATTACTATACTATAAACTATCCTGTGTCGTTAACTGTGAGCGGTAATCAGGTAATTACAGTAAATAGCAATACCGAACTTCAGCAGGCTATTTATGCAGCTATTGCCAACTGCCAGAATACTACAGGGCCAATAACAGAGGTTCCAAATAATTTCTGTATACCAGATACCTTACGGTCGCGTTTAGCGCATGCGTACTCTTTTAGCGGGACAACAGTAACCAATGATAGCGTTTATGATGTTATTGGTTCTATGCATCTAAGAAAGAGTTACGTTAGTGCTGCCGCCGACAGGAACGGTAATGCCAACAGTGCAATAAGCTTTATAAATAATCCTGATGCTTATTTGGTGGCTACAAATAATGTAGGGCTAGGTAGCCTTAATAGTATGTCGGTATCGATGTGGTACAAAGCAGACATTGAACATTATAGTAGCTACCGATTGCTTTTAGGTCGTCGTGGCGACGGCAGATTCCGTTGTCCGGATACCTACGGCAACTGGTCAATAACGCTTGGCGATAACGGTAAGGCCGTTTTTGGTTACAACAACTCGGTATGGGAAAATAATTTCACCTTAACTGATACACCGGTTTGGAAGCATCTTGTTGCTACGCTCGATAAAGGCGGACAGGTAATAGCAATTTACATAAACGGGGAGTTGCAGGAAACCAAGACGGGTATTGCAGACTGTGGCGCCGCAGGTAACCCGTTAGTTACCGAAACGGGAGATTTTCATATAGGTGAAGGTTTTGGCGGAGTGATAGATGATGTGGCAATATTTGGCTCTGTGCTCACTCCGCAGGATGTGACATTGTTATATCACTCGGCACCATGTACCCAGTAATGTAGTTTATATTTTAAAACCGGCCTTAGTGCCGGTTTTTTATTTGCATAACCCTGTAACTTCAAAATCAAATCCTTAAATTTGCACCTCTATAAATGAACCAGCATTATGTTTGATAATTTAAGCGATAAATTAGATAAAGCCTTTCATATACTTAAAGGCCACGGAAAGATAACCGACGTAAACGTTGCAGACACTCTTAAAGAGGTGCGCCGCGCATTACTTGATGCTGACGTTAACTTTAAAATAGCTAAAGATTTTACTACCCGTGTACGCGATAAAGCCATAGGGCAGAATGTATTGACTACCCTTCAGCCGGGGCAGCTAATGGTTAAGCTTGTTAAAGATGAGCTTACAGAACTTATGGGTGGTGAAGCTGCCGGGATTAATCTATCGGGTACGCCTACGGTAATATTAATGTCGGGTTTACAGGGATCGGGTAAGACAACTTTCTCTGGTAAATTGGCGAATTACCTTAAAACTAAAAAGAACAAAAAGCCGCTTCTTGTAGCGTGTGATATATATCGTCCTGCAGCTATTAACCAGCTACAGGTAGTAGGAGGACAAATAGGGGTAGAGGTATATACCGAAGAAGGTAACCGCAACCCTGTAGAGATTGCCCAGAATGCAATCAAGCATGCTAAAGCGAATGGCTTTAACGTAGTTATTGTAGATACTGCCGGCCGTCTTGCTGTAGATGAGGAGATGATGAACGAGATAGCTAACGTGCACAAGGCTATTCAGCCGCAGGAAACGCTGTTTGTTGTAGACGCCATGACAGGTCAGGATGCTGTGAATACTGCCAAGGCATTTAACGACAGGCTTAATTTTGACGGTGTTATACTTACCAAGCTTGATGGTGATACCCGTGGTGGTGCCGCGATTACTATTAAATCGGTTGTGAACAAGCCTATTAAATTTGTAGGTACGGGCGAGAAAATGGATGCTATCGATGTTTTCTACCCGGTACGTATGGCTGAGCGGATACTTGGTATGGGCGACGTAGTATCGTTAGTAGAACGTGCACAGGAGCAATATGATGAAGAAGAAGCACGCAGGCTGCAAAAAAAGATCGCGAAGAACGAATTTGGTTTCGACGACTTTTTAAGCCAGATACAGCAGGTTAAAAAAATGGGTAACATGAAAGACCTTGTAGGTATGATACCCGGTGCCGGTAAAGCACTAAAAGATGTAGAAATTGAAGACGATGCTTTTAAGCACATCGAGGCTATTATACACTCCATGACCCCGGGCGAGCGCAGCAAGCCAGCTGTATTGGATGCTAAACGTAAAATGCGTGTAGCTAAAGGTAGCGGTACATCTATACAGCAGGTTAATCAATTGCTTAAGCAGTTTGATCAGATGAGCAAAATGATGAAGATGATGCAGGGCGGCGGCGGCAAGAACCTGATGAGGATGATGGGCGGCATGAAAGGTGGTATGCCACAGCCATAAAGAATAGTTTTAAAGTTTAGTTTGGATTTTCAAATAAATATCCTCAAGTCAAATGGAGGCGATAACTAATCTGAAATCAATATTTGGTGCAGAAGATTTATATCCCATTAAGGATAAAATTAGCCTTTGGAATTTTGAAAAGTTAAACGGAATAGGATTTTACAGAGGACATGACAAATATTGTTATTTCGAAATTTGCGTTTATGAGTTTGACACTTATGGTGATAAAAAGACGCATAACATATTTTCAGGTACATTAATTGATTGGAAAGTAGACAGAGACATCTTTCCTGTAGGAATGTATGAGCGTTATAAAGAGGAGCTTTTTCGATATGGTAATTTTGTTGCTAACTCTTTTTCATTACTCATAGGTAAGCGCGTAAATTTAATATTTGAAATCAATTTCTCTGGATACCACCCTACAGATAATTGGGCTAAAGGTGCTTGTGGGAGAGCTTTCATTAATGCCATCGTAAGTTGTTTCGATGAAGGGATGTATAAACAAGGTTTAGCGCATAAGTCTGGCTACTATAATAAAAGCAGGTTAGACCATATTAAGAAATTAACACCTTCTATGGATAAAGCTTTTCCATATGATCATAATATTGCACAATAATAACTAACTACAACAGGATTAAGGGGGAAGAGTGGAAACTTTAAACTTTAAACCTTAAACAACAAAATAATAATGCAACTACTAGACGGAAAAAAGATCTCGGAAGATATTAAAGACGAGATTGCTATCGAAGTAAATAAAATGAAAGCCAATGGCGAAAAGGTACCACACCTTGCAGCCGTAATTGTTGGTAACGATGGTGCAAGCCTTACCTATGTGGGCAGTAAGGTTAAAGCCTGCGAACGTGTAGGTTTTGATAGTACCCTTGTAAAATTACCAAGTACGATAAGCGAACTGGAGCTTTTAAAGAAAATTGAAGAGCTTAACCAGGATGATAATATAGATGGTTTTATAGTACAGTTGCCATTACCAAAACAAATAGATGAGCAAAAGGTACTTATGGCGGTAGACCCAAGCAAAGATGTAGACGGTTTTCACCCTGAGAACTTTGGTAAGATGGCACTCGATATGACTACTTTTATTCCCGCTACACCATTTGGTATACTGGAGCTTTTAGAACGTTATAATGTAGAAACATCAGGTAAGCATACCGTGGTTATAGGCCGTAGCCACATCGTGGGCCGCCCGATGAGCATCCTAATGGGGCGCAAAGGGTTTCCTGGTAATAGTACCGTTACGCTTACACACAGCCATACGAAGAACATAAGCCAGATTACTACTCAGGCAGATATTATAATTACTGCCTTGGGCGTACCTAATTACCTGAAAGCCGAAATGGTTAAAGATGGGGTTGTGGTAATAGACGTGGGTATTACCCGCGTTTCAGACGACTCTGAAAAAGGATATAAAATTACAGGCGACGTAGATTTTGAAAACGTTAGTAAAAAAGCATCTTACATTACCCCGGTTCCTGGTGGTGTTGGCCCCATGACAATTGCCATGCTGCTTAAAAACACCCTACTGGCGAGAGAAATGAGAAGGGCAAAGAAGTAATTTCTTTATCGCTATATAAGAGATCCCAAGTGAAAGCTTGGGATTTTTATTTGGATATTCTTTCCTACTCCCACAACCTCAGCTCATCCACATACAACTCTCCCTGATAGGCATCACTCTCTGCTTTAATACCTATGTAGTAAATGCCGCTAGTTGGCACGAAGATGCCTGATGATGTTTCTATGTTGAGGTAGGCTCCCTTTACATTTTTATGCTGAGCAACCAGCCTTACCGCGCCCGATGGCGCCGGCTTTGAGCAAAGAATAACCTTAAATTTTTCGGATGTTTTGGGGCTGCTGTTTCCGTACAAATATTCTATGGTATAACAATGGCCAAAGGCAAGGTATACAGGTTTACTAAAAAACCATGCGTTTGCGGCCTCATAGGTAGGGGTGTACTTAAGTACGTTACCGCTATAGGTCCCTGTACTGACAGGAGAAGCAACCCAACTATTACCTGTTATGGTTTCCCTATAAGTGCCCTCGGGAATTTGATGAACTATAGGCGGCTCAAAACTCTCTATATAAGGCAGGGGTGCTGCTTCCTGTGCGTTCAGAACACGGTATGCAATACAAAACAACAGCAGAATAATTTTTTTCATCAGGTTAAAAATGCATTGGCAAAAATAACTTTAAATTTTATGACTGTCCCAACTTTAGACTTATACTAAAATCTTAAATTACGTCTTTTAAAATTTTATTAATGAAAAGAATAATTATCCCATCCCTTTTGTTGTTCAGCATGCTTAGTAGTAACGCGCAACAAGTACACCCTACCATCGGAAAAATTATAAGTTATGATGCTGCATTTAGCACTATCGTTTCTTCAGATGCTAAAGTAGAGGTTATTGCAAGCAATATAAAATGGGCAGAAGGACCGGTATGGATTAAAGACGGCGGCTACCTGCTGTTTAGCGATGCTCCCCGCAATACCATTTTTAAATGGGAGGAAAAATCAGGACTTTCAGAATTTTTAAAGCCATCCGGCTATACAGGCTTAGGATCATACAGTGATGAGCCTGGTTCTAACGGACTCATGATAAACCAGACCGGCGAGCTTGTGGCTTGTGAGCATGGTGACCGCCGCGTAACGAAAATGAATTTAAAAACGGGAGGAAAGGTAGAATTGGCAAATAAATGGCATGGTAAGCGTTTTAATTCGCCTAATGATATTTGCCAGCACAGCAATGGAACCTACTTTTTTACCGATCCTCCTTATGGATTGCCGGACCGAGAGCGGGATACAGCAAATCGTGAAATTGCAGAGAATGGTGTATACAGCATATTACCAGACGGAACCGTAAAACAAATCGTCGCCAATCTAAAACGGCCAAACGGTATTGCCCTTTCTTCAAACGAAAAAACATTGTATGTGAGTCAAAGTGATGGTTCAGGACCTTATATTATGGCTTATACAATTAAAAAGGATGGAACTGTTGGCGACGGCAGGATATTTTTCGATTTTAATACGGTAAAAGATAAGTTGGGTGGTGCAGCAGCAGACGGTATTAAAGTTGATGCCAAAGGCAATATATATGCGGGTGCTGCCAATGGTATTGTTGTGTTATCACCAGAAGGAAAGCTGCTTGGTAAAATTGAAGTAGGTATACAAACAAGCAATTGTGCCTTTGGCGCGAACGACTATTTATACATTACTGCACAACGGTATGTATGCAGAGTAAAGTTATTAGGCGCAGCAAGGTAAAGGTGTCTGGTTAAAAATAAAAAAGCCTTCCGTTAGGGAAGGCTTTTAACTCAAATTAAAATACTAAATCAGAATTTTTACTTATAAGTTTTCTTTAAATGTTGGTATAACAAAGTAAAACTTTTTTTGTCAAATATTATATACCTAATTGTAGGTATTTTTATTTTTTTTATAGATATGATATAAATATAGTGAATACCTGATGTTTATATCATATTAAATCCTAAAATATACATGCTTCTGTAGTAGTCCAGCTGTCTTATAAATATAGAAGTTGCTTTGCTTACTATTTGAATGTCAATTTGATAAAAGTTTAAAAGTCGGTCGATTCGCTTATACTTCTCCACTCTGCAATTTCCGAATCTACCGCTGCAATTTTAGAGTGTGCCATGCTTACCGCATCACTTCCTAAAAACAGGTATAGCGGTGGATTGGCAGCATTGGTTACATCTATTATGGCGGCTACACCTTTTTCAGGGTCTCCTGCCTGGTTACCGTTAATTTCGTTTTGATGCGCCTCCTGAGATGCTCTGGTAGATGTGTAAGCTTCTATAGTAGTGTTAGGAACCGCTAATGATCCTGACTCAAGAAAGCTGGTACGGAAGTATCCGGGCAGTACAACAGTTACGTTAATGCCAAACTCTTTAACTTCGGCTGCTAAAGATTCTGACAGGCCTGCTACCGCAAATTTAGTAGCGCAATAGATACCAAATCCTGGGAAGTTTCCTGTAAATCCTCCAATAGATGATATATTGAAAATATGTCCATTGCCTTGCTTTCTTAAATAGGGCATAGCCTGACGGACAACGTTTAGAAGACCAAACACATTAACGTCAAAATTGCCACGGGATTCGGCATCGCTAAGCTCTTCTATTGCACCCAGTAGCCCATATCCGGCATTATTAACAACAACATCAAGCCTGCCAAATTTTGTAATTGTGTCATTCACCGCGGTAGCAACACTTTGTTCGTTAGTCAAATCAACTTCAAGTGCAAGAAAATTAGGATGTGTTCCGGCAGCAGCTTCAAGATCACTAACTCTTCGTGATGTTGCGGCAACATTCTCTCCTTTTTCCAACAGCTGCTTTACAAATAATAAACCCAGGCCTTTAGATGCCCCTGTAATAAACCATGTTTTTCTAATCTGATTGTCCATAACTTTGTGATTTAATTATAGTACAAAGTTAAGTTGTGGGTAATTAGTTTAAGTTACAATCATCAAACCAATGATTGCGCATTTCAAACAATGCGAAATTTAGAGGGCGTAAGTGATGTAGCCTTTTTAAAGAAGTTATTAAAATGGGCAGCTTCTTCAAAACCCAGGCTTTGGCTTATCTCTGCAATATTCCAATCGGTGTGTTTAAGTAGCGCTTTGGCTTCGCTAAGTAATCGTTCGCTTATTAGTGTGGTCGTGGTTTTGCCTGTGGTATTCTTTATCGCCCTGTTTAGATGATTAACATGTACCGACAGATCATTGGCGAAATCGGCTGCGGAGCGCATTGTAAAACGCTGAACCGGAGTTTCTATGGGGAACTGTCTTTCGAGCAATTCATTAAACACAGCTGTTATGCGGGAATTGGCATCCGGGTGAGCATATAAATTTACTGCGGCCTCTGTCTTCAAAGCCATGTGAATCATTTCGTTAAGATAGCTGTGCAGCAGGTCATACTTAAAGGTGTAATCGGAGTTTATTTCTTCCAGCATTTTCTCAAACAGCTCGCTTACTTTTTGCTCCTGTGCTTCGTTTAAAACATAGGAGGGCTTACCCCCAAGAGCAAACATTGGCAGGTCAGATAGGTTTATACGCGATTTTTCCGTGAAAAAAGCCGGTGTGAAAATGCAGAAATAACCTTTAGTATCATCACTCAGCGACTCCCATGTGTAAGGTACTTGCGGATTGAAAAAGATAAGGCTTGTACCTTCTACTTCAATACTTTTATCGGCATAATGGTATCGGTTCTTTCCTTTAATAAGCGTAATTTTGTAATAGTCACGTCGCGCATAGCGCACCGGGCTATTATAAAGACACTCTTCCAGTCTAAATACATTAATATGCCCTACGCCACATTTATCCCGGTTGGAACATCAGACTGTATTTTTTCACGGTAAAATTCTTCGAGGCTTTGTGTTTCCATTAATTGCAAATATCAAACAAATGTAATAGAAGATTTTGAAAAATACAAGCCTCATGACTACCGGTTAATATTACGAAAGTTTACTAACGGCAATAATTTATTTATTATTTCAAAAAAGTTGTGTAACAAATGCTATTGCCATTCGTCATATAAAAACAACCACTTGTCATATAAAGGTAATTATGAGAAGAGTTATAATTTACTTTTGATGCAACCAATAACAACCAACCAATTAAAACACAAATTATGGTAACAGTATTTGTTCACGTAGCAAAAGCTATCGTTTATGTTGTAAGCCTCTTCTTTTAATCACAACTGATTATCAATCATCAGTCAAAGAGAATAGCAGCAATCTTAGGTGGTAGCAGAAAGGGAATCATCAACCCGTTACGGTCTTGAGATGTAAATATTTGAGTTAGTTATTGCCGGGTTATACGCATATAGCCCGGCATATTTTATTCTACTACTGATGAAATTATTATTTAGCGCTAAATACTACTTCTACAGCCTGTTAGGCTTCTTAGTATTTATACTTTTTACTTTAACCCTGATTAAAATATCATACCGTTCTGCAAGTATACCCAGCGATACATATAAATCGCTTGTATGTTATTTTTTAATTGAAGGGATTTTATGCGCACTCTTTGCATGGATACTATCTTTTCCTATACTTTATTGCTATGAAAGGTTTATAGACTTTGGTAATCTCAGCAAATTGAACATCTGGAAGGTTGTCCTTGTGTTTTGCATCAGCAATTTTATTTACAGCCTTCTTATCTGGCCGGTTCTTGGTGTTTTTTACAGGGCTTTATTACATAAAGAGTTCGAGCATCTTTCTACAGCTAAATTTGTAAATATCCCATACTTTGCCACAATGTTTCTAATATGGATTTTTGTTGTCACGGCTTTCAAGTTATACCATTACATCAATCAGGTAAAGATTAATCAGCTTCAGCTCGAGTCAAATTTGCGGGAATCGCAACTTAATACGCTTAAGGGCCAGATAAACCCTCACTTCATGTTTAACAGCCTTAATAATATAAGGGGTTTAATTCTCGAAGATGCCATGCGCGCGCGTGACATTATTACCCGCCTTAGCGAAATGCTGCGTTACAGCCTTAGTAAAAATGGTGTAAATACCATCTCGATAAAAGAAGAATTGCAAACAGTAGACAACTATATAGAAATATCTAAGATTCAGTTTGAAGAGCGACTGCAATTTTATATGGAGGTAAACGCAGAAGTGCTACCCATTGCAATACCACCTATGGTTATACAAATGCTTGTAGAAAACGCCGTAAAGCATGGTATAAGTAACCTTAAACAAGGTGGTGAAATTCACCTTGACATTGATAAGAGCGACTCGCAATTATTCATAACGGTGAAAAATTCGGGTACGCTGAGCATGGGGGAGGGCAATACCAAGTTAGGGTTAGAAAATATAAAGCAAAGGCTGTCACTTCTGTTTGGTGCACATGCCGCTTTTGTGCTTGAAGAAAATGATACTTTTGTAGAAGCTAAAATTACAATTCCATTAGCATGAGTACTATAAAAGTTATAATAGTTGAAGATTCCCGGTTGGCACGAAATGAGCTCAAAGAACTTATTAAACAACATCCCGAACTGGAGGTTATTGCCGAGGCTGAAAATGTAGATAAAGCTTATGAGCTTATAACACAATTGCATCCGCATCTATTGTTTCTGGATATCAACATGCCCGAAAAAGATGGGTTCGCGCTACTCGAAATGCTCGAGGATGTTCCTGCAGTAGTTTTTACAACAGCCTTTGATGAGTACGCTATAAAATCTTTTGAGTATAATGCTCTTGATTATCTGTTGAAGCCTATTAATAAACAGCGTTTTGCAAATGCGGTTGAAAAAGCTAAAGATAAGATTAAAGTAGAGGAGGCGGTTACGGTACAATATCTTAATGAAAACAGCCAGATATTTATTAAGGATGGCGAAAAATGCTGGTTGGTAAAAGTAGCAGATATCTACCTCTTTGAAATAGTGGGTAACTATACCCGGGTATATTTTAATGACTGTAAGCCTCTCATTTACAAATCGCTTAACCAGATCGAAGAACGACTGCCTCATAATCTTTTTTTCAGGGCGAACCGTCAGCAGATAGTGAATCTACAATATATAAAAAAGGTCCATAATTGGTTTAACGGTAAGCTTAAAGCTACCTTATTAAGTGGCGCAGAGGTTGAAATTTCCCGTCGCCAGTCGGCATTTTTTAAAGATATGCTAAGTCTGTAAAAGATGACAATTAATGCAAGTATTTAATTACCTGTTAAAATTCCTTCTTGAAGGTATTGCAGACCGGCCTTCCGGTTTTGGTAAACTCGCTTCCTCGGTTTTACTGCTTGGTTCTATAAGGGTATTCAGTTCTGTAATTTCAGCTTCGGTAAGGTACCGGTAGCGGCCTACAGGCACATCGAGCGATATATTTATTATACGGGTGCGTTTTAGCGCTGTCACATCATATCCCAAATATTCGCACATTCTTCTAATTTGACGGTTAAGGCCCTGTGTAAGTATAATCCTGAATATGTATTTGCTAACCTGTTCAACTTTACATTTGCGGGTAACTGTATCGAGAATAGGTACTCCATCACCCATTCGCTGAATAAAACGATCGGTAATTGGGCGGTTTACCGTAACTATATATTCCTTCTCGTGGTTGTTGCGGGCACGAAGTATCTTATTAACAATGTCGCCATCATCGGTCATAAAAATCAGTCCTTCACTTGCCTTATCCAACCGGCCTATTGGAAATATTCGTTTTGGATAATTGATATAGTCAACGATATTATTGTGCACTTCCAGGTTGGTTGTGCATTCAATACCAACAGGCTTATTAAAAGCCAGGTAGGTGTGCTTATCCTTTTTTTCAATAATTAGTTTGCCATCAATACGTATCTCATCGCTAAGGCTCACTTTTGTTCCCATTTCGGGCACAACGCCATTAAGGGTAACCCGACGCTCCTCTATAAGCCTGTCGGCTTCCCTGCGCGAGCAGTAGCCTGTTTCAGCTATAAATTTATTCAGGCGCTTTAATTCTTCCATGGTGCAAAGTTAAAGTTTTTATTGAGTGCCTGCAATTACCTCTGTGTTTTGCACTCAGTTTAATTCGATCACGCAAACGCAACATTTCGTATGTTTCGCTTAGCAAAATAAGGGATATCTATTTTGTCGTTTAATCACTAAATAGAAAGGAATATATTATAGTATACAGCTCATCACTATGCATACTATGGCCTAATCCCTTTGTTGTTACAAATTGAGATTGTTCCCAGGCTTCGGCAATTTTAATTCCTTCTCCATAGGCTACTGTCGTATCATCCTCATCATGCGCAACAAGCCCTTTTATTTTAATTTTTGCTGCAAACAAACGGCCAGAAAACTCCTCAGTTTTTATATTCAGGTTGTCTAAAAAATGCTTATTCAATAAACCAAATACGTTCTTATTAAGGCTAAGTAGCCCGATATAATTATCTACAACCATTGTAAAGTCGCAGGGAGCACCCATTACTACCAATTTCTCTAAACTATTGTTTATTGTAAAATGGCTTTGATAATATAGTACGGTGCTACCCCCTAAGGAATGGCCTACCATAAACTGCGGCTGTTCTCTTTGCACAATAATATCTATAAATTCAGCATAACGAGGAATAGTAAATTCTTTTCCCGATGATAATCCGTGTGCCGGGCCATCTACAGCAATAATTGTGCATCCTGCCTTTTTTAAATAGGTTATAAAAAGCTTCCACCTGGAGGCGTTGCTTTCCCAGCCGTGTACTAATATAACTTTGCAATTTGTAGTTCCCCTCCACGTATATGTTTGGAAAATATCGTCTTTAAAAGATATAACTTCAGTTTCTGCTTCTTTTAAAATATCAGGCAAATGGTCTTTTAAAAGCCTGCCGCTGCGGGGTTCGCTAAAAAATTTGTAAGCAAGTTTGCTGGCTTTTTTGGGTGAAGTATAACTAAGCAGATTGATGTATAAGCCCAACAGCTTGGTTACAATAAACTTTATTATTTTTTGCATGGCTGTAAAAAAAAAGCTTCGCAATTTGCGAAGCTTTCAGTATTATATTTTAGCAAATAATTGCTCCATTTTTTCTCTTTCTTCCTCGGCAAGTAAGCTGTCTATAAGTATCCTGCCACTGTGCTCATCCGTAATAATCTTTTTTCGTGCTGCTATTTCCATTTGCGTTTGCGGAGGGATAGTAAAGAAAGATCCCGCAGAAGCGCCTCTTTCTATACTTACAACAGCAAGACCATTCCTTACACTATTACGAATTCTTTTGTAAGCCGCAAGAAGTCTTTCCTCAATCTGCGCTTCATATTCAGCCGATTTTTCGCTTAAAAAAGTTTCCTCTTTTTGCGTTTCGCTCATTATAGCGTCAAGTTCATTTTTCTTGTGTCCAAGGTGGTTTGACTTAGCATCAAGCCTTTCCTGAGACTGAGCAATTGTATCTTTTTTAAATTCGATAGACGCTTTAAGTTCCTTGATATGTTTTTCAGCAAGCTGTATTTCAAGTTCCTGAAATTCTACCTCTTTAGTTAAAGAGTTAAACTCGCGGTTATTTCGTACGTTTTTTTGCTGTTCTGTATATTTTTTTATGGCTGCCTTATGGTCGTCTATTGCATTTTTTTTCTCTTTAATCTGCTCTTCAATAGAGTCTAGGTCAGTTTTAAGTTTTTCAAGCCTCGTGCTTAATCCCGCCACTTCATCTTCAAGGTCATCTACCTCAAGAGGTAATTCACCTCTAACATTTCTGATTTCATCAATTCTTGAATCAATTAACTGTAAATCATAAAGTGCTCTTAATTTGTCTTCCACACTTAGTTCCTTGATGTTCGCCATATTTATGTACTTAACTGGATTTGTATTCTATTCCCAATAAAATGAATGCAAAATTAAGAATTTTTTTCGTAAGATAGCCAACTATATATTTTTTTGTGCAGCGGTCCGTTATAGTAAGTAAATTCTCTATAAAATATTTATGTGTTATCTATAAATAATATACGGGATTCGTATTAGCAGTCGTAATTTCAATAGCAACGTCAACCGTATTTGCTTTTAGAAAATCGGCAATATAATTTTGTGTAAAACGTTCGCTTTCAAAATGCCCTATATCTGCTAAAAGTAATTTTCCTTCTGTCTCATAAAATTGGTGGTACTTTAAATCTGCCGTTAAGAAAGCATCAGCTCCGGAGGCAATTGCTGCTTTAATAGCAAAACTACCCGATCCTCCTAAAACGGCTACCTTGCTAATTTCTCTCCCGGTATAGTTGCTATGACGTATTCCATTGGCACCAAGTCTGTCTTTTACAAAATGCAGAAAATCTTTTTCCTTCATAGGGTGGGGTAGTACACCAATCATGCCCATACCTATATTTTGATGTTTATTATTAAGGGTGTACACCTCATAAGCTACTTCCTCATATACATGATTTGCAACTAATGCGTTGAGTATTTTACTCTCGAGATGTTTTTCAAAAGTAACTTCTAATTTTATTTCTTCAGTCTGTGTGAACTCGCCTTTGCTACCCACCGTTGGGTTACTATCTGCGTTACCCATATAAGTGCCCATCCCGCCACTATTAAAACTGCAGTTGCTATAATTTCCTATGCTGCCTGCTCCTGCGGTAAACAAAGCCTGACGCAACACTTCGTGATTGCCCGGGGTAGTATAGGTAATAAGCTTGCGGATAAAGCCCTCTTTCGGAATTAAGATCTCCGTATTCGAAAGGCCCAATGAATCACAAAATATTTTGTTCACACCCTTCTTGTGGTTATCCAGGGCGGTGTGCACTGCATAGATGGCAATATCGTTTTTTATCGCCTTTATAACCGCGCGCTCTACATAATTTTTACCTGTAATTTTTTTCAATCCGCTAAAAAGTATCGGGTGAAAACATACGACCAGATTAAAGCCTTTTACAACAGCTTCATCCAGAACTATCTCCAAAGCATCATGGCATACCAGCACTCCGGAAACTTCCGTATTTTCATTCCCGGTAAGTAGCCCTACATTGTCAAAGTCCTCGGCATAGGCAAGAGGAGCCATTTTTTCAAGAACTGTTAGTACATCTATTATCTTCATGAATAACGTAGTATAGGCTATTGTATAAATGAAAAAACTGCCCACACAGGGGCAGTTTAATTATTGGTCGTATAATTAATTACAGGTGGTAATTTCCCTTTGCGCTGCAATATAAGTATCGTAATCCAGCGTCAACGCGACTCCATTCACGACTGCTTTTCCGGTATCACTTTTACAAACCTCAAAAGCGGGAATAGTATCATTGTTAATTGTATCCAAATATGCTACGCATGTTACACAGTTAGGGTCAGGTACTCCGGGAATCACAATAGTAGTGTCTGTAACCTCACCGTAGGCGTTATCACAGAAAAGTTGGAAGTAACGATCAGGGCGTATACCTGTATTAGCACCATCTACATAAACAAGAGTATCACCGGCACCTACGCATATGTCGTAATTTTCATTTGGCAGGTTAGAAAGAGAGTCGGATGCAATCTCACAAGTCTGGCATCCGCTAAATGCTACTGTTGGGAATACATTATCTTCATCAGAACAGGCTATAAAAGTTATTCCGGCCAATAAGGCAACAGAAAGGATAAGTTTTTTCATGGTAGCAAATTAATTTTAAATGTGACACAGCAAAAAAATGAAAAACGCGCTTCAAATCCAAATGTTTCACTTAAAAGTTTCTGTATCATATTAAAATTGACGATAATGCATTATATAACTACATATAAATTTAAATGTGACTTTTTAATTCAAAATTCGTGCTGCAAAAGTACTGTTCACCATTTTACATATAATAAGAGAATATGTAAAATTTAGATTAATTATAATTTCATAAAAATTATATTAAGTATGAGCTAAAATACAGATTATATTTTGTTAAATATATTTAATTTTAAGTGTTTTATTTAATTTATTAGCGTTATGTTTGCGCACCAATAGTTAAAACTAAAAACAATGAAACACACCAATCTATTTTTAGGATTAGTTGCATCAGCGCTAATCTTTTCATCATGCGGAAGCGATGACGACAACAACACTGTAAACAACACGAGTGGATCTATTGAAGGTAAATGGGCATATTCTCAAGAGGGCGTTGCTTCAGGTTCAGTTGAGCAGCTTCAGAACTATGTTCACACAACTGGATGTAATAAAGATTATGTTCAATTTCTTGCTAACGGCAAGTTTTATGATATAGAATATCAAACAGGATGCGTTGCCGATACCATAGGTGCAGGAACCTATGTAAAATCAGGCAATACAATAACTTTTACTGAAGATGGAGTTGCTGACTCAGTTACTATCAGAACACTAACTAATAGCCAACTGAAATTTGTCTCATCTTACACAGAAGCCGGACAGACAGTTGATTTTGTAACAACATTTACAAAAGAATAAGTCCGGAATCGTCTCCTGTAATAAAAATGATATAAATGCCCTGTTTTACAGGGCATTTATTTTTGAATCAAATAAGCATGGCATTACATTATTGTCTTATTTTTGTTTATGCTATTTTTCAAAAAATTACTTTTACCCTTTTCAATAATGTATTGGTTTATAACCGCATTGCGAAATTTATTATTTAACATTGGCATTTTTAAATCACATAGTTTTCCTGTCCCTGTTATTGCAATAGGCAACCTTAGTACAGGTGGTACGGGGAAAACCCCTCAAACGGAGTATCTCATCAGACTTCTATCTTCGCAGTACAGAGTCGCAACATTGAGCCGCGGCTATAAAAGAAAAACTAAAGGATTTGTGTTAGCCGACAGAAGTAGTAATGCTGAAACTCTGGGTGATGAGCCTTACCAGTTCTATTCTAAATTTCCAAATATAAACGTAGCGGTAGATGCTAATCGCAAAAATGGTATACACCAACTATTGTCTCTCGATCCCAAGCCGGAGATTATATTACTCGATGATGCTTACCAGCACCGCCGGGTTAAAGCAGGGTTTTACATACTCCTTACCGCTTATGGTGATATATATGCAGATGATTTTATTCTTCCTACCGGGAATTTAAGAGAGAGTAGGCGTGGAGCTAAAAGGGCAAAAATTATAATAGTCACTAAGTGCCCACCCCTATTAACTGCAGAGGAGCAGGAAAAAATAAAACATAAACTTCGGCCGGAAATTGGACAAACAGTGTTTTTTTCTACTATTGCATATGACGGGATGGTGTATTCTGAAACGCAATCTGTGCAAGTACAGACATTGTTGAATTCGCCTAAGGTGCTTGTGGCAGGGATTGCAAAGCCTCAGCCATTTTTTAAATATCTATCCAGTATAGGTGACGACTGCCTGGAATATCCTGATCATCATAATTTTACTGATGCTGAGATTACAACGTTATTTAAGCTTTCGGAAACTAAAATTATAATCACTACAGAGAAGGATTATATGCGCCTAAAGGGTAAATTGCCTGCTGACAGGCTATTTTACCTGCCTATAAGAAGCAAATTTATTAATGGACAAAATCAATTTGATGCCCTAATTTTAAATTACATCAAAAACGCTTTAGATACTAACGTTTCTCGTTAACGTGTTGATGTAAAACAAAAAAAAAGGTTATCGAAGTGATAACCTTTGTATATATAGATAATAATAATTTATTGTCTTTGCCGTACAACTTCATATAAAAACGCCCCACAAGCTACAGATACATTAAGCGATCCAATAGATCCAAACATTGGCAGCTTCGCCTTTTCGTCTACAATTTTAAGTACAGAAGGGTTGATACCGCGGTCTTCACTACCCATTATAATGGCCAGTGGTTCGGTAAGAGAAAGGTCATAGATATTGCTCTCTGTTTTTTCAGTCGCAGCAACTGTTTTCACGCCCGATCCCTGAAGATGGAAAATAGCATCTTTAATATGCTCCACTTTACAAATAGGTACATTAAACACCGCACCGGCCGATGTCTTAACGGTATCCCCATTTACTGGCGCCGATCCTTGTTTTTGGATTATGATGCCATTAACACCTGTACACTCGGCTGTACGTATAATTGCGCCAAAATTACGCGCATCAGAAAGTTGATCAAGAATAAGAAATAAGGGAACTTTACCACTTTCCAAAACCTCCTCAACCATTTTTTCTAATGTATAAAAAGCTATAGGAGCAATTGTTGCTACCGCACCCTGGTGGTTATTAGGCGTAAGGCGGTTAAGTTTTTCTACCGGCACATAGCTAAAGTTAATACTTTTTTGCTTCATTGCCTTCATAAGGTCTTTCATAAGGTCGCCCTGGGCATCCTTTTGTATAAATACCTTATCTATTTCTTTACCTGCATGTATAGCCTCTATAATTGCCCTGATGCCAAATATCTGGTGTTCTTTTTCCATAGCGTCAAAGGTATAAAAAAAACCACCCATTTAATGGGTGGTTTTATATAGTATTAAATGCTAAAATTCATCTTCTGCAAAGCCTGTTCTTCTGTGACCTGCAAATATGATCTTATTGCCTGGGTCGTAGTCGAACTCACCTTCAAAATAAATACTGTCAGTAACAACACCTGTTGCCGAGTGCCCCTGCCCCCGAAGTATCTTACCGTTAGTTATGGTAACCCTCGAAGCATCGGCAGCATTCTCTACATCGTCTGCACTGAACGTAAAATTTTCTATATCCGCCTGAACTTTACTTTCGAGGTAGTATCCGGCAAAATCGTCCGGTCCCTCGCCAATTCGATCGCTAAGGTACATTGTGCCATTACCCTCATTTGTATCAAATGTTTTGTGCAGCGTATGTTGGGCTAAAACATTACCTTCAGCGTCGCTGATGTCTATGAACCATTCACCATTTAGTTCCTGTGTGGGCGTTCCACCAGGATTATAGTCATCATATCCCTGATTATCACATGATATTGCTGTGGTAACTATAGTTAATGCCACGGCAATATTTTTTATAATAAGTTTACTCATAATTTTTGTTTTTAATATTATTGCCTGGTAAAGTTTCTTACTGCTGTGCCGTAGGTTGCCGACGCAATTAAAACCCAATTGAAATTATCTTCATCCACGATCGTGCCTATGTTTGTTTCAACATCTATTCCTGTAGGCGATGTATCTTCTTGTGGCGGCGCATAAATATGAGTGTCATCAATATTATAAAATGTAAACGTAATTAGAACCGAAGTATCAGTTCTGGTTAATCCACCTGCATTATCAGATGTATATACTCTATCAGCTACCCGGGTTATATTATTTATAAATCCGTTCCTTGTAAATGTCCCTGAAAGATCTATACTGCTGGGTTGGTCACTCAGAACAATGATAGTTCTTCTTATCTCCTTTGAAAATCCATCGCTATTTACCGATGAATAATATACATCATATACCCCAGGAGTAGAGGTATCTACATCTTCAGATCCCGTCATTTCAACCTCAAGGTCTACACCATCTTCAGTTGATATAATTCCCTGTTCGGTATAGATATCGCCTTGAGTAAGTACCATAATCCTATCACCGTTAAATGTCATATCAGGATAATACGTAACCTTAGAAGTTATAGGATCTTCCGTGCTGCACGAGAAAAGTACAAACGACATGCAAATAATGCCTAATTTATATAAATTTTTCATTTTCGTTTTCATTTTAGAATTATTCTGCTTTTTGATCCCACCAAACATTTTCTGTTGTTGAGCCTCTTTGAGTAATATTAGGATTTCTGTTAACCTCGCTGTCCGGATAAAATAAAATACTAGGTATTTGTGTTCCTGAAAGGATTGACAAGGCAGAAGGAATTCTGTTACCTATTGCATAATCTTGTGTTCCCTCTTCAACAACTTCCGGATATTTTGTCCTTGTACTTTCAATCCACGCTTCAATATTGTTAACATATGCTAATGAAGCCCATTTCTGAACTATTATTTGCCTTACGTTTGTTTCAACATCTGCACTTAAAGGATATGCATAAACCCCACCGGTAGCTATTAGAGGAGCTGCCAGATCAGATGCAGGCAATCCAAAATTTAATCTATACGTCGCGAACGATGCGTTAACCCCATCATCATATTTCTGTTTTGCTCCAGTGCCGCCTGCTGCATATCTCGCTAGCGCCTCTGCCTGTAGGAAATAACTTTCTGCTGCACTTATTAAAAATACTGGAGTAAGAGCACCTACATTTGGTCTTGCAAATGCAACTGCGGTACCACTTGTTTCATTACCAGTACCTTGGGCAATAGATGGAAAAGTACCCGTTGCGGTAGGGCGATAAACAGCTTTTAAGCGTGGATCAACATTAGCAGTGTAAAAATCATGTAACGTGTTACTGGCTACGTTATTTATATCACCAAGTCCTGTTTGAGATAGCGTATTCTCAAAAAATGGATTTCTTTTATTTGTTGTCGCTGCAAAGTTTGCATATTTAGCATCCTCAGTTAAAAAATTGTTTTCTGCTATCAATGCATTTACGGCAGTAGGATTAGCATTTGGAGTGTAGGCCATCCTAATATACATTTTCAATTTAAGGGTATTTGCAAACTTGACCCATTTTGTCATGTCGCCACCAAATATTACGTCCTGCGCACCTACGCCATTATCTGAAGGGCTTGCATTGTAGGCAGCTACAGCTGCATCAATTTTAGTAAGCAAATCAGCATATATTTCTTGTCCCGGTGTAACACGAGGGGTAATGATACCTCCTTCGAAGTTAAGGGCCTCTGTATAAGGTACTGCGTCAAATAAGTCTACTAATAACTGAAACGTGTAAGCACGTAATATTTCTGCAATAAGTAAAGTGGATGTATCACCTTCAGCCGTAGATTCGGTGGTTACATATTGAAGGTCTTTTAGACAACCGGCATAAAGCTCTGTCCATATTGCATTAGCATAGGCGGTATTGAGGTTGTAAGAATCAATATTTTCAAATTGGCTGGCACTGGGTGCCTGTGTATGATACTGTGCATAAAAGCCACCAAGATTTGTAAGCTCACCACCTACAACAGTTACGAGTGAAGATTCTGCAGCTGTTAAAGATAATCCTCTATTAATTTGGCCCGGAAAGTTTGGGTCGGTATTAATGTCGAGGTCCTGATCGCAGGATGCAACTACGCCCACGATAAGAAATAATAATATTTTTGATAAATTTTTCATAGTTTTTTTTTAAAAATTAGCTTTTAGACTAAAACCTAAGCTTCTTGTAGATGGGTTAGCACTGAACTCTCCAAACTGTCCCTGAAGGTCAGTACCAAATGTCGAAGATTCCGGATCAATATACTGGTTGCTCCTTGGAGTCCATAAAAACAGGTTTCTTCCAATTACCGAAAAGGTAAGGCCTTGTATGAATGTCCCTTCCAACGATTTAGACGGCATCTTATAGGATAATACAACCTCACGCAGTTTAATATATGATTTATCTATAACAGTATTTCTTGCAAGCGCGTCAGCCCGATAATAATCGTCCATATACTCACGGGTTACCGGAGTAGTGTTAGGTGTGTATGTAGCGTTTCCGCTGCCATCAACTGTTTTAACCACAGAACCAGGAACTATAAATGGCTGCCTGTCATTATATGTAGTGGTAATAGAGTTTCCTGTAAACCTGGTAATATCCGCAGTACGTGAATACATTAATCCTCCCTGACGAATATCAAAAGTAAAGTCTAATGACAACCCCTTGTAGCTTACGCTGTTGCTAATACCCATAGTGTAGTCATACTGAGTGTCACCATATACTCCCTTGTTTGGAGATGCGATGGGAACACCATTTGCATCTACGACCACATTGCCTGCATTATCTGTTTCCGGTACATATCCATAGATAAGACCAATGGGCTGACCTTCTCTTGCGATATACTGCGTTGTTGTTAGTCCGCCAAGGTCTACTTGTTGTAAGCGTGGATCCAGTTCTTTTAGTATGGTGTTATTTGTAGCAAAGTTAAAAGTTGTATTCCAGTTGAAACCGTCTCCTTTTTTGAGCCAGTTAACTCCTAATAATGCTTCAAAACCTTTGTTGGATAATTTACCCACATTAGCGGTCTGGCTTGTATATCCTGAACTTGGAGCGATAGGCAATGGTAGTATCTGATTCTCTACTGTCGAGTCATAATACGTAGCATCAAGAGTTACTCTGTTATCAAAGAAAGCTAATTCTATACCTAGTTCATACTCTTTACGTCGCTCAGCTTTCAAATCCGGGTTAGGAGCCCTATTGCCCTGTGAATAAGCACTTAGGCCATTAATAGGATATGTTAGATTTCCAAAACCAAGACCTACAGACGTTGGAGTATATACGGAGGATACTTGATATGGGTTTGTATCTACACCTGTTTCACCGTAACCTACTCTTAGCTTACCGTAGTTTATAACTTTATTTATTCCGGGGAAAGTCCTCGAGAATAACCAGCTACTATTTACACCAGAGTAAAATACAGATCTGTTAGCTTTAGGGAGCGTAGAATACCAGTCGTTTCTAAAGTTAGCCGTTAAAAATAGTTGGTCATTGTAAGACACGGTAGATGTATTATATACACCATACAGTTTTCTGTTGGATACTGATGAACCTAATGTCGGTATTTCTGAACTATTAGTAAATGAATAAAAATCCGGTATATCCTGGCTTGTTACCGCACCGCCGAAAGACGTTGCCTGCCTGTCATTTATATTGAAACCAAAAGTTGATGCAAGCCCAAAATTACTACCTAAATCAAAATTAAGGTTGTATAATAAATCGTGATTCAACTGTTTAATAGTGTTAGAATTTTCAGAATAACTCCCCGGAGTTTCAGTAGAAGAACCATCGTTAGGACTACCTGGCGCAGCATCTACTCTGGAATTCCAAACTTTTGCAAGGTCAGTGTAAGTGTCAATACCAAATCGGTAAGTGAAACTTGACCAAGTATTAACCTGATAGCTGGCTTCTAAAGATCCGTAAAAACGTTCTTTATTATAATCAGAACCGTTTTTGTCTAATGAAAAATATGGGTTTGTTACGCCGTAAGGCGTATAATAATTGGAAACATTATGGAACGGGTTGTTGTAGTCCCTAAATTCTGTGATGGGGATATCTATAGGAATTTGCATTAGGTTATTATATACCGTTAGGCCCTGACCTGCAGCAACAGCACTACCGCTGGTATTAACATAATTCATGCTACCTGTTAATGTCACCTTACCCACTTTAGTGCTTCCTGATAATCCAAGCGTATTTCTTTCAAATGAGTCAGCATCCGTAGGGTAGATACCATCCTGCTGTGAATTTGAATAGGACAAACGTACCGTACTGTCTCCAGATCCTCCAGATACCGATAACGAAGTAAGTTGTGATGAACCGATGTTAAAGAAGTTCTCTAACTGGTCTTTTTGAGCCGAAAATGGTTTTAGAAGCTGGCTATTGTCAACAACATTACCCCATACGCGTGGCTGATTGTCAAATCTCGGTCCCCATGATCCATTTTCAATCAAGTCGTGATTTCCATCCCATCCCTGGCCAAACTGGTTTTGATACTTTGGAGTTCTAAGTATTTGTGTAAAACTGGTAGTAGTCGTAAAATCTACCGCAAGTTTACCGGCTTTACCTCTCTTAGTAGTAATCATGATAACTCCATTGGCAGCCCTTGATCCATAAAGTGCAGCAGCAGACGCACCTTTCAAAATCGTCATGCTTTCGATGTCCGCAGGGTTAATATCCTGAGAACCACGCCCAAAATCAGTCGCGCCGCTAAGGCTACTTGAAAAGTTTGACTGGTCGTTTATAGGAATTCCATCAACTACATATAAAGGTTGGTTAGAGCCTGAAAGGCTACTAAAACCTCTAATGATTACACCCGAGGATGCACCTGGATCTGTAGATGCGCTGGAGATAACCACACCTGCTACTTTACCTTTAATCGCATCGGCAATATTTGCCTGTGAACCTCTTACGAGTTCTTCAGATCTAATTGTGGTAGTAGCGGCGCCAATAGATGCCTTCTCCCTCTTAATACCTAATGCCGTAACCACAACACCCTCAAGTTGTATCGAGGAGTCTTTCATGTTTACATTTAGGTTTGTAGAGGAAGCCTTAACTTCCTGCGTTTCCATACTTAGAAAACTAAAAACTAATGTTTGGTCAGGAGCGGCCTGAATTTGAAATTTACCGTCGAAGTCGGTTTGTGTGCTTGTGGTAGATCCTTTAATTACCACATTAACGCCGGGCACGGGTAACCCGGTTCCATCGGTAACAGTCCCGGAGACTGTTCTTTCCTGTGCAAATGAAATTTGCATCACTAACGTACATAGCAGCGTTAGCAAAACATGTAGCCTTGTTTTCATCGATTATTAATTGAGTTAGTCAAAGTCAAATCTCTGAATTAAACTTAAAGAAAACAATATTTTTATGATAAATTTTAGATAAAAACTTTATTTAACAAGGAAAGAAGTTAGTTAAATGTTAAAATGATGCCTTAAAGCTGATGTGAATGATTGAATTTGAAAGCTTTATCTCCTGACCTTTACTTGATCCGTTAGCATAAATTATGTTAAAGAGGCCGGTGTTTGTGAATAATCCGAAGCCGAATCCAAGACCTAGCAAATTATTTTTGGTTAATGAAGTCTCGTCCTGATAGTACCCATAATCTGTTATAGTATGAATATACATATTGGAGGCAATAACGTATCGGTACTCTGCCATTAGCGCGCTATATAAATTTGCCTGCAGGCTGTTTTCATTAAAACCCCTAATAGAATTTATACCACCAAAACGGTAAAGTTCGTTAATAATGTACGACCCACTTTTTAAGTAATAGGTTTGGTTTTTTATGTTAACAACATTCCGTTTGTTAAGATAAAGGTTATGCGATAAATTAAGCTGAGCAAAATACTGATTACTGCTGTTTATCTTCCCTTCGCGCTTTCCGGCACCTCCCTTTATTTGTAACGATGTTCTTTGCGGAAATATAAACTCATCATTATTAAAAGCCGCATATTCATACGTAGATGTATAGAAAGTGTTAGAGTAGTCGCTGATAGAAGATGTATTAGTATTTAAGATATCTACAGACTGCGTTTTCTGGTATCCTGTATATAATTTAGAATTGTAATTAAAATAGTAGCCCAAATTTAAATCGGTAACGGTGTTTTGAAATGTACTGTCCTGTTTAAATATCCTAAGATTGACTTTTGCGCCAATAGGACTTTTAAACATGTAAGGTAATTCGAGAGAGACATTAAAAGTTGTCTGTTTGTTACCGTCGCTCTTCCAATAAAGGTTAAATTTTTCTCCTGTATTCAACACGTTGTTTAGTAGGAGATCTACATATCCATTAAAGCGCACCTTGCTTTGGTCGTCGTTGCTAAAACCTATAAAGCCATCAAAAGTATTCGACTTCGATTTTTCCAGGTATACATATACTTTTGTTGTGTCAGTCTTAAAAAGTATTTCAGGATAACGTGGTTGGGTAACAAATCGCAAGGCATTAAAATCGGCGTATACACGCTGCAAATTTTCCTGATTAAAGGTCTTGCCTTTATATTGCTTAAGGATGTTACGGCGAATTCCTTCAGGAAATTTTGGATATCCTTCTGATACGAGATCGTCGAGCGTACGCTTCTTCTCAATGGCAACAATTAGGGCAGCATTAAATTTCTGATTCCTCCTTTCATAGTTACTAAGTTGAAGTGAGCTTATAGAATACCCTTTTTTTTCAAGTAGCCCGATATTCGTATTCATGAAATTTTCAACATCTCTTAGTGCAACGATAATTGTATCCTTATCTATATTAAGGAGTAATTTTTGCTCTTGAGACAGCTTTCCCGTATAAATATTTAAGTTCACTACTTGTTTTCCTGTAGCAAATTTATATAAAAAAGTAGTGTCGTTAGGTTTGAGGTAGGAGAGAACTCGGCTTTCCAAATACCCTGCAGCGCTTAATTTTTTAGAAAGGAGGGATGTTTCTTCTAAAATAGATTTCGCGTTTGCATGAACCTTTTTATACGAAAGCGAATCTATTACATTGGTTTCAGCAACGTCGCGGCCTTCAATAGCAAGAAAGAGATTTTGGCTTTTTGCAGTATGTGTGCAAATGAGTAACAAGATTAAATACAGAAGCTTTTTCAATGCAAAAAGGTTATCGTGCAAATAACGCAAAAAACGGATAAAAAATATATATAAGGCGAAATCGGTTTGAGTTGTTTGAAAATTAATGGCTTATGGTTTGTTTTATAAATTATAATTTCTACATTTGCAACCCCGTAAAAAGCGGGTTATTTAAACATAAGAAATTTTTAGTATTAATTATGCCAACAATTCAACAATT